>Ga0111538_10000154_pt1 | contig 80054 bp, 61 predicted proteins | sample SoiMethybrSBSTD1_FD_79669 | JGI IMG/M metagenome (GOLD analysis project Ga0111538, IMG submission 79669) | Bulk soil microbial communities from a Populus tree surrounding site in Tennessee, USA - Soil MetaG P. TD hybrid SBSTD1 (version 2)... | ecosystem: Environmental > Terrestrial > Soil >...
GAGATCGCTTCCTTGGCTCCATGGATGGAGCCGGCATAAAGCCTGGCAAGGCCAAGCCAGATGAGCGCGAAGGAATGAATGTGATAGCCGGGAATGAACGCAACCGAGCGACACACTTCTTCGTCATAGAGCGAGCGTGATTGTTCAAGGTGTTGTTCGCTCTTTCTGAAATCACCCATGTGCAGATAGGCGGCTCCCACAAGATAGTGAGCGATGACGCGCGTGGCGCGGTCGGCGGATCGAGCCAGGAGCGGGTGTGCCAGCTTCAGCCCCGCGGGAGCTTCGGAGCGCATCAAATGATAGTTGAATAGACCGCAAAGGGCACTGAGGGCTTCAACGGGATAGGCTTCCTCGTTCAGAAGTGTGCGCGCGCGCGCGAGCGAATTGAGGACGTCGGGCGAGGCGAAGCCCTTGGTCATTGCGAATGTGTTGCCGAGCGCAGCCTGTAACCGACCCTCCAACTGACGACGTAGCGAGCTGTCGTCAATTTCCGGGAGCAGGGCCATTCCCTTCTCGACCTGGCCCTGTGCCTCGGCCCCCGCAGATCGGTCAAGGGCCATGCGGGCGGCCGCCAGCCAATAGCCGATTGCCTTTTCCCACATCCTGGCTTGGGTGAAGTGATATCCGATGATCTCGGGGCTGCGTTGCGCGGTTTCGGGAAACTCCCGCTCCAGCACCTCGGCGATGCGTCGGTGTATTCGTATCCGCTCGCTTTTGAGCACGGTCTGGTAAGCGGCATCCTGGACCAAAGCATGTTTGAAGTAATAGGTGGCATGCGGCGGCACGCCACGCTGGTGCACAAGCTCGGAGGCGACGAGCTGACTCAGCAGCCGTTCCAGGTCCTCGTCGCCGAGCGCCGTTACGGCCTTGAGCGTCGCATAAGTGAAATCGCGCCCAATGGCGGCGGCGGTTTGCGCCACGGTCCGGGCTGGTGCAAGCCTATCGAGTCTCGCTACGAGAGAAGCCTGCAGGGTCGCCGGCACCGCCATCAAACGCGGTTCTTCCGACGCACGCTCGGACGATGCGGCTCCTTCCAACACCGATTTGGTCATCTCTTCGATGAACAGCGGCACCCCGTCGGTGTGGACCGCGATCTGCTCCAGCACGTCGCTCGAAAGTAACCGCCCAGCCGCCACCTCTTTGATCATGACGAGGCTCTCCCTCGACCCAAGGCGGTTGAGGGTGAGCGCCGTGACATGCGATTGGCCGATCCATGGCGGTGAAAACTCGGGCCTGTAGGTCATGATGAAGAGAATCGGCAATCTGACGACGCGCTCGATGACGATGTCGAACAGCTCCCGTGTGGTCGGGTCGATCCAATGCGCGTCTTCGAGCACAATCAAGATCGGTTGACGCGAGGCCAATTGGGCCAAATGTGCAATGAATCGTTCAAGCAGCAACTCCTTGCGACGCTGCGAGCTGATGGCCAGCGGCGGATGACGGCCGGCGACGGAGATTCCAAGGAGATCTGCAAACAGAACCGTATCGTTAACCGCCTGCTCACTGGTCGAGAACAGCATCTCAAGCTTCTCAAGCTTCGACTCCGGCGCATCTGCGACTTCGATAGCCGCTGCGTTCTCGATATAGGCAATCACCGGATGGAGCGCCGTTTCGGTGCGATGGGGCCAACACCAGAACCACGCCGAGAGATGATCCTCTTGCCGCAGGGCTTCGAGAAAACGATCCATGAGCCGTGACTTTCCTATGCCCGGCTCTCCCCAAACAAGGACGACACGGCCCTCGCCAGTCTTTGCCTGGCGCCATCGGCGCAATAGCAATGCCAGCTCCTCATCCCGCCCGATGAACTGCGTCTGAACCGAACGTAAGGCCTCGAAGCGGCTTCCCCCCTTGCTTTCGCGCCACACACGATGTGCTTCAAACTGGCGCGCCGCGCTCGTGCGCGGCGTGTCGATAATGCTGCACTCGAACAACGAGCCGATGAGCTGTCGCGTGCCTGCCGATATGACTACCGCTCCGGGCTCTGCCGCAGCGAGCATGTCCCCGGCAAGCTGAGGTGTTTCGCCGGCCACGGCGTGCTCGCCGGCAGCGGCTGCTCCGATGATATCGCCGACCACCACGAGGCCGGTCGCGATGCCGACGCGCGGTTGCAACGGCCGGTCAAGGCATTCGAAATGCATTTCGGCAACGGCGGCAGTGACCGCAAGCGCGGCTCGAATGGCCCGCTCGGCATCGTTCTCGTGCGCCGTCGGATATCCGAAATAGGCCAGTATGCGCCCAACGCGATACTCGGCAATGAAGCCGCCAAATCGATCGATCACCTCCTTGACCCGCCTGTGGCAGGCGGCAAGAACGTCGCTCAGATCTTCCGGATCCTGGTGCTTGATGAAAGCGGCCGAGCCGATCGTGTCGCACATCATTATGGACAGCTGGCGGCGCTCTGGCGCGAGCGGGACTGCAATGGGCACCGCGTGTCCGGCGGCAACCGCGTCTGAAGGCAATTCTTCCGAGCGCTGCTGCGGCGTCGTGTCCAACAAATAGCCGCGCCGGGACAACGTCTTGATGAGGCTGTGGTCGTCGTCGCCGAGCACTTGGCGCAATTCCCGAATGCGCTGCACCAGCGACTCATCGGTCACGATCACGCCCGGCCAAACGGCGTCGTAGAGTTCCTGTTTCGAGACCAGCCGCCCGGCGTTCTCGGCAAGCAGGCGCAGCACCGCGAACGCTTTGGGGGACAGGTCGATATCGCGCCCGCCCAGGCGCACACACCCACGCGACAGATCAAGCGCAAAGCGATCGAACTGCAAATGCCGTGAGGCGACCTGGTCCATTTGGCCCACGAGGCTCCCTCGCCCGGTTCACAAGGTTACGGCGAGTGTCGTCACTCCGGCACGCCGGCTCGACGGAGTCCTTCGTAGATCCGTTCTCGCTGAGCGCGGAACGCCGGCACATCCGACGGCTCCACGGCCTTGAAATGGCTGAGCGTGAACTCCGGCTTGAGACGCAACAAATCAGCCAGTTGAACCTTGGCCTCCTCTGGGCGGCCTGACAAAGCGAGCGCGCTAGCCAAGAACATATGGGTCAAAGGATCACTCGGGTTCAAAGCCACAGACTTGTTCAGCCAATCGATGGCTTCGCCGTCGCGTTGGAGATGGAGAGAGGCCGCCCCCATGAACATTTGCCAATTGGACAAATGAGGATCTCTCGGGCTGAGGCGCATTGCCTTTCGCAGTGGCTCCAATGCGTTCTCAGGCTGGCCAAGCACGATGTTCGCGGCGGCAACGCTTGCGTGCGCCCATGGCTCATTCGGATTTATTTGTGACGCATGTTCAAATGAGGCGAGCGCTTGATCTACTCGCTTCCGTTCATAGAGCGCCCAACCCATGACCAGGTGGGACTCGGCCCAGCCGGGGCCCAGCGCTATTGCGCGTTCGGCCGCAGCACTGGCTTGCAAGAGATCTTGCTCGTGAGTGGGGCTCAAACGTACGTCGCGGATGTATGTCAGTGCCAGTCCAACCCAGGCACGGGCTAATGACGCATCGCGTTGCAGAGCTTCACGAAACAGACGCCGCGGCTCCGATACATCCCGACCGCGCGGCGTGCGGGCCCACACCGCGTTGGCGCGCATAAGGAAGTCGACGGCTTCGGGATCGCGTGGGCGGTCACGAAGAGATCGTTCAGCCTGCGCGTAGAGGAGTTCGACGTTCAAGGAACGGGCGAGCCGTGCCGTCACGTCCTCGCGCAGCCGGGAAAGATCGCGCCGACCTATGTCGAATGCTTCAGTCCAGATATTCGCCGACCTCGATGCGTCGATGAGTCTCGCCGTCACGCGGACGTGGTCGCCAGAACGGTCAACCGCGCCTTCGAGTACGTAGCGGACGCCAAGCTCGCGACCCATCTCGCGAACGTCGATCGGCTTTCCTTTGTAGGCGAAGGCGGTGTTTCGGGCGACCACCTTGCCGGGAAGCCAGGACATGCCGTCCGTCAAGTCGTCGGTGATGCCGTCGACCAAATACTCCTGTTCCGGATCGCCACCGACATTCTTGAACGGGAGTATTACGAGCGACACCCGGCGATCAGCCTCCGCCACGGCCAGATCGGCTCGTTGCGGCCCGAAGCGCGGCCAGGCCACCCATGTTGCCGCCACAACCAGCACGGCGAGCAACAAGATCGTCGAACCGCTTACCAACCAGCGCCGACGACCCGGACCGCCGTCACCGACCACTTTGTCCGTGACTATCCAGCCAGCGGCGACCGGCACACTCTGACCAGCGGCAGCATCCGGGGCGCTTACTTGCGGCGTCGCGTCCAACAAATAGCCGCGCCGAGGCACAGTCTTGATGAGGCTGTGGTCGCCGTCCCCAAGCAATTGGCGCAGTTCGCGAATGCGCTGAACCAACGACTCGTCGGTGACGGTCACGCCCGGCCAGACGGCGTCGTACAACTCCTGTTTGGAGACCAGCCGCCCGGCGTTCTCTGCAAGGAAGCGCAGGACGTCGAATGCCTTGGGAGGCAGGTCGATCTCGCGCCCACCCACCCGCACGCACCCGCGCGTCAGATCGAGGGTGAAGCGATCGAACTGCAGACGCCGTGAGACGATCTGGTCCATTCAGCCCCCGTGGCTCATTCCGGCCCAGTCATAAGATCATACGCGAAAAATAGGCCGATCGTCATCGCGCCGCCAGGACTCGGTCAGGACTTCTCGACAACGTCAACCTATCACGGTGCGAGACCAGTCGCGCTCCTGCCGGGGCTGTCCGGACATGGTCGTGAGGGGCAGGCGGAGCCGAATGTCGTACGGCCGACCCCCAAGGTCATCTGCTAAAAGAGACCGCCCCACAACCTCCAGGGGTCAATAACGTCACTGAGGATGGATGGAAACCGGTTCGCGAGGGAAGCTCGAATGTCTCCTCCTGGCCGATGCTGTCGAAGAAGTCGCGTTCTATGGCGCATGGCCGTTAGTTTCTCAGACCAGATCATCACTTGCTTTGAGCGTCCGCCCCTCCGTTGCGAAAATCATTGACTGGTTCTCTTGATACCACTCACGCGCGGGCCGTTTCGGGTGGCGGCCCGAGCAGCCGGAGCGCCATAGTCTTGAGACTTTGCACGATGGCGGCGAGATGGAACTCGTCGCGCGCCCCGGAAAGGCCGCGGAGCCGCATGCGCTCGAAGCCGTGATGCGTCTTCAAATGCGCAAAGCGCATCTCGACCCGCCTCCTCTGATCGCGCGATTTAAGAAATGCCTTTGTCTTCATCTTGCGGCGCGCGATGTCGCGGGCCGCCTCGTTGACGTCCCGCACAATCCGGCGCGAAGCCATGTTCGGACAGCATCTTTGCTTTAGCGGGCACTCCGGGCAGCGCGGTACAGATGCGAAGTAGCGGATCGCATGATCGCTATGGACCCGACCGCTCTTTGCCAGCGTTTCGCCCGCCGGACAAATGTAGACATTGCGTTTGCTGTCGAACCTAAACTCTGCCCGCGAGAACGTGCTGTCGTCACGCCTGCTCTGTCACGCCTGCTCTTGTCCCACACAGGGATGTGCGGGATGATGCCCGCGCCGGTGACGAATGCCAGGAACCTGCTAATTCCATAGGCCGTGTCAGCCGCCATGGTCCCTGGGTACTACATCATCAAGATTGAACTCATAGAACAGTTGCCCCTGGTCTCGATCCTGGCGTCCCATCATCCCCGAATCTCCCGCTGACCAGGATCAGCAGGAATCAGTGTTCGAAGCCTCAGTTCGACAGCATCGGCCAGGAGCGGACTCAGCTTGCCTTCTTCGCGTATCGGCTAAGCGCCACGGGCTTCGAGCTCACAAAGGAACGCATTTGCGCTCCTCAGATCCGGAAGATCGTGGCCTTCGCGGAACCAGTCGTAGACCGGCTTGAGAACCTGGTGAGCTTCGCTCCGCTTCCCTTGCTCGCACCAGAGGCAGGCGAGACTTAGGGCAGCACGGAGTTCGAGCGATTTCTCTCCCCGCTCGCGGGCCAGCGCCAGCGCTGCCTGAAACAGGCGCTCGACCTCACCCAAACGCGGCGACGGTAGACGGCGCTTGAGCTCGCCTTCGAGCCGCAGGATCTCTGGCGCATAAATGACCGTGCGCTCCTGCGGGGGAATCGACGCCAGCACAGCCAGTCCCTCCTCAATCCGGCCCTGCTCACGATGCAAGTCGGTAAGCACGCACTGGCAAAACACGCGCTGCCAGTTAACGCCTCCGGCTATTCCTCGAAGAATTGCTTCATGCAATGCGGCCAGCTCTAGGCTGGACCGGCTCGCGTCGACGTTCGCAAGGAAGGTGGCGACCTCGGTCATGGCCTGGATCTTGTGTTCTGATGCGAGCGCAAGCAGTTGCTCGCAATGCGCAACCATCCCCGGACGATCCCCGCGTTGGTAATAGATCTAGGCCGCATACCACAGCGCGATGATCCGGCTCAGCGGGTGGTTCAATTCCTCACCGCGACGAAGCCCCTCGGTGATGGCTCCAAGCGCTTGGTCGGGATGCCCTAGCAGCCAAAGATTGACCGCCAAGTGATAACGGTTGCAGACCTCGGCATCGTGACCGCCGTAAAGCGCCGTGTGCGATTCGTGCAGCTTACGGTCATACAGCGACATGCCTTGCTTGATGTGCGCCAAGGCGTCGGCTGCGTGGCCCATGGCGGAGCGTGTAGCCCACAAGGCATGATGCGATTCCAGAAGTTGGCCCGAGTCGTTGCTGCCCTGGGCTGCTTCGAGCAAACGTTCGCCCACTTCGCAAGCCTCTGTATATCGTCCCCGCGAGTAGTAGTTGAACCAAAGACCCCACAGGACCGGAAACCGCTGCGGTATGGTGCCGCAACGGTCGACAAGTTCGCGTGCGCGCAGATACAGCGCTTCTACGGCGGGCGACCTAGATGTCTTCACCGCGATCAGCGAAGGGCCAAGTGCGATTCTGATCTCGAGCTCCTTGCGCAGCGTATCAGCCGACTCAACCGACGCCCGCAACATCGCGATCGGACGTGAGAGATGCTTGACCGCCTCGACGTGTGCCGAGCGCTCGGCCGAGCGTACGCCCGCCCTGTACCAGTACTCGATGGCGCGTTCCGTGAGGCCCGCCTCAGTGAAGTGGTGAGCCAAGGTCTCCGGCTCGGCGGAAACAATATCGGGAAACCGCTCTTCGAGAACGAGGGAGAGCCGCTGGTGCAGCTGTTGGCGACGGCTTCGGGTCAGCGTCGCGTAGGCGGCGTCCTGGACCAGAGCATGCTTGAACATGTAGGTGGCATCCGGCGCAACCCCGAGCTGAAAAAGCAATTGCGCTTCCACGAGCCGTGTCAGCGCGGACACAAGATCCGGTTCCGGCAGGGAGGATGCAGCTGCGATCAGCTTGTAAGAAAACTCCCGACCGCAGGCCGCTCCGATCTGTGCCAGGTCCCTCACCGAGCCCAAACGATCAAGACGTTCCAGGAGTGAGGCGTGCAAGGTCGTTGGGATGGACAGCGACAGCAAGGCCTCTTTCAGCTCGTGGCGGTTTTCGACCTCCTGCAACAACCCGCTTTCCAGCATTGTTTTGGTGAGCTCTTCAATAAACAGCGGCACTCCGTCGGACCGCTCCGTGATTTGGTCCAGAATCTCACGAGGAAGCGCCTTTCCCCGCGCGGTACTGGCGGCCAGTGTCGCACCTTCCGGCTTGCTCAGGCGATTGAGCGAGACCAAGGAGATATGCGGGTGGCTCGCCCACGGGACGGTAAACTCCGGTCGAAAAGTCGCAATCAGCATGAGTTTCAGGCGAGGCGCGCGATCAACGATCAAGGATAACAGTTCGAGCGACGTCGGATCGATCCAGTGAAGGTCCTCGAACACGATCAGTACCGGCGCCTGTGCCCCGAGCCGGTCGAGCTGCCCGAGAAGCGCGCTCAAGGTTTGCGACTTTAGCTGCTGCGGCGTCAGAGCCGGCAATGAAAAGCGATTGCCGCCAGGGATCGACAAGAGCGAAGCGAAGAGCGGGATGTCTCCGGACAAATCTTGGCTCGATCGTCCGAGCAGCGCCTCGAGCTTATCGAGCTTTGTTTCTGTGTCGTCATCGCCCTCGATACCGGCAGCGCGCAGAATCTGTCCGACGATAGGATGAAGCGCACTATCCTGATGGTGAGGCGAACAGTGGTAGCTAAGCGATGTATGCCTGTCGCCTGCTACCCCTTCTTCCAGCGCCCGCGCAAGCCTCGATTTGCCGATGCCAGGCTCGCCAGCGAGCAGGACGACTCTGCCGTTACCTGACTTTACGAACTCCCAGCGACGCAGAAGAAGATTCAGTTCTTCATCGCGGCCAACGAACTCGGCAGCGTTGGAGCGCAAAGCGTCAAACCGACTTCCAGGCACGCTTTCACGCAACACTTGCGAAACGCTGACCTGAAGTGCTCGATGTTGATGTCGACAGCGGCAAGATCGCGAAACGCAAACAGCGTACCAACGAGGCGGCGTGTACTCTCCGCGATCACGACTGTGCCTGGCCTGGCGAGCCCAAACAGAGAGGAGGCAAGTAAAGGGGCTTCCCCGACAACCGAAAGGCCGTCTCCAAGGTCCATCCCGGTGATCATCACGACGCCAGTCGCGATTCCGGCGCGCCCCTGCAACGGCTGTAGCAGATGCTCGAATTTGATTTCGCGGATTACTTTGTTTGCCGCGAGTGCAGCGCGAACCGCGCGCTCGGCGTCGTCCTCACAAGCTTGCGGGTATCCAAAGAGAAATTCCATTCCCTCGGTAAAGGTTTTTACGAGAAGCCCGCCATGCGCCTCGGCAGTCTCCCTTGTAAGCTTGCGGCACTCTCCAAGGATCTCGCGCAGGTCTTCGGGCTCGAGGCGCCCCGCTAATGTCTCAGCGCCGAAGCCGCAAACCATTGCGGTTACTTGCCGCCGAGCCGGGTCGACCGTCGCCTGCACTGTCGGAACGTCGCGTAAGTCGCAAGCCACAATAGTGGGCTGTCGCGGTTCCGGGCTGCCGGGAGCCGACTGCTCCGGTTTCGGCTCGCCTGGTTCCGATAGGGCAGCATCCGCGACCTCTATGACGCCAAGGGGGGCCCGTCCTTCCTTTACCTCGGCAACAAACCGCGGCCCTGCTGCCGCCTTTGATGCCAATTCTTCTGAGCGCTGCTGCGGCGTTGTGTCCAACAAATAGCCGCGCCGAGACACCGTCTTGATAAGGTTGTGGTCGTCGTCACCGAGCGCTTGGCGCAGTTCCCGAATGCGCTGAACCAGCGAGTCATCGGTGACCGTCACGCCCGGCCAAACGGCGTTGTAAAGCTCCTGTTTGGAGACTAGCCGTCCGGCGTTTTCGGCCAGGACCCGCAGCACGTCGAAAGCTTTGGGGGGCAGGTCGATGTCGCGCCCACCGACCCGCGCGCACCCGCGCATCAGGTCGAGGGCAAAGCGATCGAACTGCAGTAGCCGCGAGACGACGCGGTCCATTCAGCCCCCCGGGGCCCAACCCCCACGGTCATAAATTATAGGCGAAAGATCGGCCGATCGTCATCAAGCGGTCGGCGTTTCGTCAGGACTTTGCGAGAGCGTCGACCTACCACGGTCCGGAAACCGCCTCCGTCTCAACGGGAGTCAGCCATGGCGCACGCTGCTCGAACGACCTTTCTCGCCGGAATCCTCGCAGTCTTAGCCGCCGCCGCCATGCAGGAGGGCAGTCGAGCCAGCTTCGCTGCAACCCTCAGCGGCCCGGCGGTGCATGCCTCGATGGGCGCAACTCCCGATGGCGATCATGGCGCTTTCGGCTACCTCGAGTTCGAGGGCAGGTCAGCAGATCCCGCCGGCGTCGGTCCATCACGGCCCGACCTTGCAAGCGCCGGTGAGGTCATGCCGAGCGCAACCCTGATGGCCGAGATCGTGGCCTGGCTGTCGGCCAATTTCGAATTGCCAGCGGTTGACGACTTCCCGCGTGTGGAATTTGCCTCCCCGAGGAGACTTACCGCGCTGCGATTTGGCGCCTTCAGGGGACGCGCCGAGATCGCGTCGGAGCCTGCCGAGCCTCACCAGCCGCTCATTGTGAGGAGCGATCTCCTTGCCGTCTATGACACATCAAAACGGATCATTTACCTGCCAGAAGGCTGGAACGGAAAAAGCCACGCAGAAACGTCGATCCTCGTGCACGAGATGGTGCATCACCTGCAGAACGTCGGCGGGCTCAAATATCCATGCACTGCCGCGCAAGAAAAGCCGGCCTATCTGGCACAGGATCTTTGGCTGCGTCGGTTTGGACACGATCTGGAAACAACATTCGAAACGAACCTGTTCACGGCTTTGGTGAGATCGCTGTGCTTTTACTGACGAGATGCGAATGCACGGCTATGCACAACCCTGCGTGCGATTGAAATGAGGCGCTTGGACGTCAGTGGGGAAACCAGATGAGCACACTTGTGGAGACGATACGTCCGATTCAAAGCCGACTCGTTTGGGCCCTGGTCGTGGCCGCCGGCACGGTCTCGCTGGGGGTCGTCGCCCTCAACCGGGGTGAGACGATCAATGCGGCCTGGCTGGTCGTCGCCGCGGCGTGCGTCTACTTCATTGCTTATCGCTTCTATGCGCTGTTCATCGCGAACAAGGTGCTTGGCATCGACGCGGCGCGGCCGACACCGGCGCACCGTCGCAACGACGGCCTCGATTACGTGCCGACCAACAGATACGTGCTGTTCGGGCACCATTTCGCCGCCATCGCCGGGGCGGGACCGCTGGTCGGTCCGGTGCTCGCGGCACAGATGGGTTACCTGCCCGGCACATTGTGGATCCTCGCGGGCGTGGTGCTCGCCGGCGCCGTTCAGGACATGATCGTATTGTTCCTGTCGGTCCGGCGTGACGGCCGTTCGCTGGGCGACATCATTCGCGGCGAAATGGGCCCGGTCGCCGGCGGCATCGCGCTGTTCGGGGTGCTGCTGATCATGATCATCCTGCTCGCCGTGCTGGCGCTGGTCGTGGTCAAGGCCCTGGTCGGCAGCCCGTGGGGCACCTTCGCGGTGGTCTGCACCATCCCGATCGCGCTGTTCATGGGCATTTACCTGCATGTGCTCCGGGTCGGGCGCGTCGCGGAAATGTCCGCCATCGGCTTCGTCTTGCTGGTTGCCGCGGTCATCTCCGGCAAGACGGTCAGCGAAACACCCGCGCTCGCCGCGCTGTTCGACTGGAGCGGCGAGACGCTCGCCCTGGCGATCATCGGCTACGGCTTCGTCGCATCGGCACTGCCGGTCTGGCTGCTGCTCTGCCCGCGCGACTATCTCTCCACCTTTCTCAAGGTGGGCACGATCATCGTGTTGGCGATCGGCATTTTGGCGGTGCGACCCGACCTGAAGATGCCGGCGATCACCCGATTCGTGGACGGCACCGGTCCGGTGTGGGCGGGCAGCCTGTTCCCGTTCCTGTTCATCACCATTGCGTGCGGAGCGGTATCGGGCTTCCACTCGTTGATCGCCTCGGGCACCACGCCGAAGATGATCGACAACGAGCGGAGCATTCCGCTGCTCGGTTACGGTGGGATGCTGATGGAGTCGTTCGTCGCCATCATGGCGATGATCAGCGCGACGGTGATCGAGCCCGGCATCTACTTCGCCATGAACAGCCCGGCGGGACTGATCGGCACCAGCGTCGAGCAGGCCGCCCAGGTGATCTCCGGGTGGGGGTTCGCAGTCACCCCCGACATGCTGACCCAGATGGCACAGGATGTCGGCGAAAAGAGCGTGCTGTCGCGCACCGGAGGGGCACCGACACTCGCCGTGGGCATGGCGGTCATTCTGTCCGGCATGTTCGGCGGTCAGGCGGTCATGGGGGTGTGGTACCACTTCGCAATCTTGTTCGAAGCACTGTTCATCCTGACCACCGTCGACACCGGCACGCGCGTGTGCCGATTCATGATCCAGGATCTGATCGGCAACGTCCTTCCCTCGTTCAAGGAGCCGAGCTGGTCGAACAGCGTGATCGGCTCCACGCTCGCAGTAGCGGCCTGGGGTTACTTTCTCTACCAGGGTGTGATCGATCCGCTCGGCGGCATCAACACCCTGTGGCCGCTGTTCGGAATTGCCAACCAGATGCTGGCCGCCATCGCGCTGATCACCTGCACGGTGGTGCTGTTCAAGATGAAACGGCATCGGTACGGCTGGGTGACCATCGTGCCGACCGCTTGGTTGCTCGTCTGCACGCTCACCGCCGGTTTGCAGAAGCTGTTCCATCCCAAGCCGAACATCGGCTTCCTGGCCCACGCTCAGGTGTTCGGCGACGCGCTGGCCTCCGGGAAGGTCATAGCGCCGGCGAAAAACGCTACTGAAATGGCGCGCATCGTGTTCAACGACTACGTCGACGCGACCCTGGCGTTTCTGTTCGTCGCCGTGGTCGTGGCCATGCTGATCTACGGCGTGATCGGCATCCTCAAGGCGCTCGGCAATCCGCACGTGTCGGCGGTGGAAACCGGCCTCGCCCGGTCTGACGTGCGGCCCGCCCATGCTTGACCTGTTGAGCTTGCCGCAGTGGACGGCACGTACCGCGCGCCTCATGGTCGGGATTCCCGACTACGAGACCTACCTTGCGCACCGACGCGCCAACCACCCCGAGGAGCCGATCATGACCTACGAGGAATTCTTCCGAGAGCGGCAGCAGGCGCGCTACCCCATGGGCAAAGGACGGTTCTGCGGCTGCTGCTGAGGGCGGATAGTTCCCCTGCTCGACTGGCAGAATCGCCGTCGGCGGCCTTCACCGGCTCGGGCGCAGACCAGCGGCCACCAGCCGATGTAGCCGGTGCCGATGCAGGTCTGGGCCGCGCGGACGCCCCGGGCGGGCCGCGAGCGCGCGCCAAAATCCTGAGATCTGTCATCAACATCGGCATCACGGCTGCGGCCTGTGGCGCGACCAGGGAACCGCGAAGCACCCGCCCACGTTAACGTAGTCGATTTCAGCTAGCACGGGGCAGGTGACATGACCGGCAACTCTCTTGGCGCCTCTCGAACGATGGTGGCGCTCACGATTCTCGCGCTTTGCTCGGCGGGGAGCGCTTCCGCCAGTGAAAACGAGGGGGCACTGACCCGGACCCAGGTTGGTCCTGCGGCCGAACCCTCCGTGACCATTCTCCCACCACGACAGGTGCAGAGCGTTCTCGGAAAAGAGGTCCGCAGCAGCGCCAATGAAAACATGGGACGCATGGTCGACGTCATTGTCGATCGCTCTGGACGCGTGCGCGCGGCCATCATCGATTTCGGCGGCTTCCTCGGTGTCGGAAGCCGCAAGATCGCGGTGGAGTGGAGTGCGTTGCACTTTGATCCGGACAGCAGCAAGCGCGAGGTCATCACCCTGGAGCTGACCCGCGATCAGGTGAAGGAAGCGCCGGAATACAAGGACAAGAAGTCCGTCGTCGTGCTGGGCGCGTCGGGCGGTCTGCTGCCGTTGCCGATGGATTGACAGGTGTGCCGGGGAGAAGCCGCCTGTCCGCCAAGCCGTCGCCGCGACCGATCGAAAGGCCCGTGCGCGCCGATCACGATCGTGGGCCGGCGGATCGGCGAGCGCTCACGGTGGTGCCACGACCGCCGGACTTGAATGAGCCTCCCCCGCATCCCTCCCGCAAAAGTCTTCGCGGGCTCGACTGGTTCATCTTCTTCGTGGCCGACGTGCAGACCGGCTTCGGCCCGTTCATTGCAGTCTATCTCACTTCGCAGAAGTGGACGCAGGTCGACATCGGCTTCGTGCTCTCAGCCAGTGGCGTGATCGCGCTGCTCGGGCAGGCGCCGGGCGGCGCGCTGGTCGATGCCGCCCGGTCGGAGCGGCTGGTCGCGGCAGCGGCCCTGACCGCAATCGCCGTGAGCGCGCTCGCTTACGCGTTGATGCCGATCTTCCCGGTCGTGCTGGCCGCCGCGGCGTTGCACGCGGCCGCAAGCTGCGTGCTCGGTCCGTGCATCGTGGCGATAAGTCTGGGGTTGGTGGGGCATGCGGCAATCGGCGAGCGGCTGGGGCGCAACGCCCGATTCGCCTCGCTTGGCAACGGGTCGGCGGCGGCGGCCATGGGCGCCATCGGATACTTGCTTTCACCGGGCTGGGTCTTCTTCGTTACGGCCGCCTTGCTCATTCCGACTCTGGTGGCGCTGAGCCAGATCCGTCCGGCGGAAGTCGACCCGGACAGAGCCCACGGCGGGCCGATCGAGCGGAAAATCGGCGATGCGCCGGCCGAGGTGCGGACCATCCTTCGCAAGCGCCCGCTGCTGATACTCGCGGGATGCGCACTGCTGTTCCATCTCGCGAACGCCGCGATGCTGCCGCTCATGGGAAGCGTCTTGACGATGCGCTCGAGCGAGCGGGCGACGGTGCTGATCGCGGCCTGCATCGTGGTGCCGCAACTCGTCGTCGCCGCGATAGCGCCCTGGGTCGGGCATCGCGCCCAGCTCTGGGGCCGGCGTCCATTTCTGCTCCTGGCGTTCGCCGCGCTGGCGATCCGCGGGCTGCTGTTTGCCACGATTGCCGATCCCTATTGGCTGGTAGCGGTGCAGTTGTTGGACGGAATAACGGCGTCGGCACTCGGCGTGATGGTGCCGCTGATGATCGCCGATATCACGCGCGGCAGCGGCCGATTCAATCTGGCCCAGGGCGTCGTGGGAACGGCGGTTGGCATCGGGGCTTCGATCAGCCCGACGCTTGCCGGATACTTGACCGACCACTTCGGCAGCTCTGTTGCCTTCCTGGCGCTGGCCCTGATCGCGGCTGCGGCGTTCGTGGCGGTGTGGGCGCTCATGCCGGAGACGCGCGCAGACCCGGCATGAGGGCCACGCTTGCCAGATCGCGGCAATGGCTGGCGCGATACCTGTTCAGAGAGGTGAAACCGCGCCAGATCGCCGCTCAGGAGGCGGAAGCGGCCGCTGTCGTGACTTCCTCGCTGCCCACGAGCCGCAGCCGCGGCGCTGCCGGTTCCATCAAGCTTCGATAGGCCGAAAGATAGTCGAGCGCCATGCGGCGCGCCGTAAACCGTTCCTCAAACCGTCGGCGTATCCGCTCGCGCGAGAGATGGGCGAGGCGGTCGACCGCGCCGATCGCGCCCGTTTCATCCTCGACGATGAAACCCGTGAGCCCGTCGTCGATCACCTCCGGCACCGAGCCCCGGTTGAAGGCGATCACCGGCGTGCCGCACGCCATGGCCTCGATCATAACGAGACCGAACGGCTCCGGCCAATCGAGCGGCACGAGCAAGGCGATCGCTCCGCTCAGGAACGCCGACTTTTCCTTGTCGCTGATCTCGCCGATGTACTCGACATTCGGTGTGTCAAGCATCGGGCGGATCAGTTCCTCGTAGTAGTCGCGATCCACCGCATCGATCTTTGCGGCGATCTTGAGTGGAATCCCGCAATGCATCGCGATCCGGATCGCGCGATCGACACGCTTTTCAGGCGCGATGCGACCGAGAAAGGCGAAATAGTATGGTTTTACCGGCATCGGGACGAGGAGCTTCTCCGGCAGGCCGTGGTGGATGGTCTTGATCCATCGTGCCTGCGGCAGCGGACGACGTTGCGCGTTCGAAATGGAAACGACGGGAACGGAGGAGAAGACGTCGAATGCCGGCTGGTGCTCGGGAAGATCGAGCCGGCCGTGCAGCGTCGTGACGAACGGCGTCGACTGGCGTGAGAACAGCGAGAATGGGTAGTAGTCGAGGTGAAAGTGCAGGAAGTCGAATTCATGCGCTTGGCGGCGCACTTTCTCCAGCATGGCCATGTGCAGCGCGTTCGGGTCGCGGATGGAGCCGTCGAGACGCAGCGCCCTCGGCCAGAAGGCTTCGAGCTTCGCCGCCGTGCGCGAGTCCCCGCTTGCGAATAGCGTTACGTCATGTCCGAGCGCGACCAGCTCCTCGATGAGCCAGTAAACAACCCGCTCGGTTCCACCATAGAGCTTGGGCGGAATCGCCTCGGTAAGCGGAGCAACTTGGGCAACGAGCATGAACGAGCCTCCTCGACATTTCAGCAAACCCCTCTTTGCCCATTGCCATCCAGCGACACTCTAGGACGAAGACGGGGCGCCGCATAATCAATTCGACACGACAACTTTTTTCGCCCGCCGGAACCAATTCGACACGAATGCAGTTTTTCCAGGTTTGGGGCGGCTGCGCCTGCGCGATGCGGCTTGTTGCGGATTCGCAACAAAGATCGAACCAGGCGCGAAGCTCTACGTGGCGGTGGGGCTCGCTGGGCGGACGTACAGAGGGGAAAAACCCGGATGCACGACGCTTGTCGTTACGCCGATTGCCCGTTCGCGTTCATTTTTCGCTATGTCCGGCTCCGGATGCTCAGTCATGCGGTCATCGTGGCCGCTGTTCTGGCGGCGGTCGGTTGTTCGGTCACGACGCAATACGGTCTGAAATATTTGGTTGATACGCTTGCGGGCGGCCCGTCCGCCGCGCCGCGTATTTGGCCGGCGTTCCTGCTGTTCGTCGGTCTCATCGCCGCTGACAATCTGTTGTGGCGACTGGCGAGTTGGATCGCGAGTTTCACATTCGTGCGCGTCACCGGCGACCTGCGCCGCGACCTTTTCCGCCATTTGACCGGCCATTCGCCGAGTTATTTCGCGGATCGGCTGCCGGGCATGCTGACCAGCCGCATCACCGCCACGTCGAACGCCGTGTACGCGGTCGAAAACATGTTTGTATGGAACGTATTGCCGCCATGCGTCGCGACCTTGGTGGCGATCGCCTTCGTCATGACCGTGAACACGACGATGGCGGCCGTGTTGGCGACCGTCGGCGGTCTCATGGTTTTCGGCATGTTCCGACTGGCGGCGGCGGGAAGGCCGCTCCACCACGAATACGCGGGCAGGGCCGCAGCGGTCGATGGCGAGATGGTGGACGTCATCAACAACATGCCCTTGGTCAGGGCGTTTTGCAGCCTGCGGCAGGAGCTGCGGCGCTTCGATTGCACGATTGATGGCGAGCTCGCTGCGCGCCGGCGCAGTCTGCTCTACCTCGAAAGGCTGCGCATTCTGCACGCCTTGGTCACGGTGGCGTTGACGATTGCAATCTTGGCCTGGGCGGTCGCGCTCTGGCAGCGTGGCGAAATCACCACCGGCGACGTTGTCCTGGCATGCACCTTGGGACTGTCAGTCCTGCACGCCACGCGGGACTTGGCAGTGGCACTCGTCGACGTGGTGCAGCACCTCGCGCGCCTCTCGGAAGCGCTGGCGACCCTGCTTGTCCCGCATGACCTGCGCGACCATCCTGCGGCCGCGCCGCTGTTGCGGTTCGGAGCCCGCGTCGAGTTCGACCAGGTTTCGTTCCAGCATTTGGGCGGACGCCACGTGTTCGAGGCTCTCAGCCTGCGTCTCGAGGCCGGCCAGCGCGTCGGCCTGGTCGGTCCGTCAGGCGGGGGAAAGTCTACGCTGTTCGCGCTCCTGCAGCGCTTCTATGACGTGCAGCGCGGGCGCATCCTCCTTGACGGGCAGGACATCGCGCGCGTGACACAGGAAAGCCTGCGTGCCGCGATCGCCGTCGTGCCTCAGGACGTCTCGCTGTTCCACCGGTCGATCATGGAGAACATCCGTTACGGGCGGCCGGGCGCCTCCGACGAGGAGGTGCGGGCCGCGGCAGCCGCGGCGCGATGCGACTTCATCGAAGCGCTGCCGAACGCGATGGCGACAATTGTAGGCGACCGGGGCCTCAAGCTGTCCGGCGGCCAACGCCAGCGCATCGCGATCGCGCGTGCGGTTCTCAAGGATGCGCCGCTGCTCCTGCTGGATGAGGCGACGTCCGCCCTCGACAGCGAATCTGAGGAGGCGATCCGCCAGGCACTGGGCTATCTCATGCATAAGCGAACCGTGATCGCGATCGCGCATCGCCTGTCGACGGTGCGAGCCTTCGACCGCATCGTCGTCCTGGACGGCGGTCGAATCGTGCAGGACGGATCGCCAAGCCAGTTGATGATGCGGGAGGGACTGTACCGTGACCTGCTGCGGCAGCAGACCGTGCTGACGAAGGAAGCCGCATAGCGCGGGCGCGCGAAATGGCGCGAGGCTTAAGCCACAAGCAAGGCCGCCTTGATGGCAGCCCATGATGAGCTCGCCTAAGACCGGATTCGGAACGAGCGCTGCTGCAACACCAGTCATGCCCGACGTGGCTTAGCCGCCTCACGTATTTTTCTCGTCTTCCCGTAACGGGTATGGTGGCGTCGGCGCGGCATCAGCCAGGTTCAGCGAGCTCGTCCCGCACCTTGGCTGCGGCAGTGCCATGACCGTCAGCGACCAAACGGGGGGATCATGCCTGCATTCATCTGCTCGGCCTGCGGTACGCAATATCCGCCGTCCGAGGCTCCGCCCGGTGCGTGTCCGATCTGCACCGACGAGCGGCAGTTCATCCCAGCCGCGGGCCAGTCCTGGACCACGCTGGAGGAGCTGCGGAACGCGCACAGCAACATGTTCCGCCGCCTCGCGGCCGGGCTTACCACCATCGAGACCACCCCGGCGTTCGGCATCGCGCAGCGCGCGATCCTGGCGCGCACGCCGGCCGGCAACGTGCTGTGGGAGTGCATCGCCCTGATCGACGACGCTACTGTCGATCTGCTGAACGGCATGGGCGGTGTCGCGGCGATCGCGATTTCCCACCCGCACTATTACACGACGATGGTGGAGTGGAGCCGCGCGCTCGGAGGAGTACCGATCCACCTGCACGCGGATGATCGTCAGTGGGTGATGCGGGCGGACCCCGCGGTGCAGTTCTGGGAGGGGCACACCAAGCCGATCGGGCCAGGTCTCACCCTGGTTCGGCTGGGAGGACATTTCGACGGCGGCACCGTCCTGCACTGGGCGGACTGGAGCGAAGGTCGTGGCGTACTGCTCTCGGGCGACATCCTCCAGGTGGTCCCGAGCGGGCACGTCAGCTTCATGTGGTCCTACCCGAACCTCATCCCGTTGTCCGCCGCCAAGGTCCGGCGCATGGCGGAGATCCTCGAGCCATTCGCATTCGACGCGGTCTACGGCTCGTTTTCGGGGCGGGGGCAGATAGACGCGAACGGCAAGCAGGTGGTCGCGGCGTCGGTCGCGCGCTACATCGCGCGGATCAGCGAGACAGAGTTGGATGCCAATGCGACAGCGTCGCGGCCCCTTGAGATTCCGAGCCGACGCGGCGTCTACTGACGCATGACCAACGCGACACCGATCGAAGGCGAGTACGACCACATCATCGTGGGCGCCGGCTCGGCCGGCTGCGTGCTCGCGAACCGGCTGTCGGCGGATCCAAGCCGGCGCGTGCTGCTGCTGGAGGCCGGCGGCCGCGACAACTGGATCTGGTACCACATTCCAGTGGGTTACCTGTTCGCGATCGGCAATCCGCGCTCCGACTGGTGCTTCAAGACCGAGCCGGAGCCGGGATTGAACGGCCGCAGCCTCTCCTATGCGCGCGGCAAGGTGGTGGGCGGCTCGTCCGCCATCAACGCCATGATCTACATGCGCGGCCAGGCCGCCGACTACGACCATTGGCGCCAGCTCGGTCTCTCGGGCTGGGGCTGGGACGAGGTGCTGCCGTATTTCAAGCGGCACGAGCATCATTTCCTCGGGGCGAGCGACAGCCACGCGGTCGGGGGCGAATGGCGGGTGGAGGCGCCGCGCGTGCGCTGGGAGCTGCTCGACCGCTTTCGGGAGGCCGCTGCGCAGGCCGGGATCAAGCCGGTCGACGACTTCAACTGCGGCGACAACGAGGGCTCGTGCTATTTCCACGTCAACCAGCGCCGCGGCCGCCGCTGGTCGGCGGCGCGCGGCTTTCTCAAGCCGGTGCTGCATCGTCGCAATCTCCGGCTCGAAGCGCATTGCCTGGTCGAGGGCCTGGTGCTGGAGGGCAGGCGCGCCGTCGGCGTCAGGTGGCGACGGGGCGGGGAAACCCGCATCGCCCGCTGTGGCGGCGACGTCATCCTCGCCGCCGGCGCCATCGGCTCGCCGCAGATCCTGCAGCTGTCGGGCATCGGTCCGGCGTCGCACCTGACGAGCCGGGGCGTGCCGGTCGTGCTCGACCAGCCGGGCGTCGGCGGCAACCTGCAGGATCATCTGCAGCTGCGGCTGATCTATCGGGTTTCCGGCATCAAGACCTTGAACGAGACCTATCACTCGCGTCTCGGCCCGGTCGTCATGGGGCTCGATTATGCGCTGCGGCGGCGCGGACCGCTGACGATGGCGCCCTCGCAGCTCGGGCTGTTCACGCGCTCCGACCCCTCGCGCGAGCGCGCCAACATCCAGTTCCACATCCAGCCGCTCTCGCTCGACCGCTTCGGCGAGCCCCTGCACACGTTCCCGGCCCTCACCGTGAGCGTCTGCAATCTGCAGCCGGAGAGCCGCGGATCGGTGCGCCTGCGCTCGAGCGATGCCGCCGCACCGCCGGAAATCCGCCCGAACTACCTTTCCACCGAGATGGACAAGCGGGTGGCGGCGGACTCGATCCGGGTCGCGCGGCGGATCGTTGCGCAGCCGGCGCTGCAGCCCTATCGCCCGACCGAGCACTTGCCCGGGCCGGGGGTGTTGGACCGCGACGAGGAGGCGCTGCGGCACGCCGCCGGCGACATCGGCACTACCATCTTCCACCCGGTGGGGACGGCGAAAATGGGCCTGCCGAGCGACCCCGCCGCGGTCGTCGACGAGCGGCTGCGGGTCATCGGCGTCGAGCGGCTGCGCGTGATCGACGCATCGGTGATGCCCACCATCACCTCCGGCAACACCAACTCGCCGACCATGATGATCGCCGAGAAGGGCGCCGCGATGCTGCTGGAGGATGCCCGCCGCTGAGGCAACGTCGGGGAATCTGCGCTTCCGGTTAGAGGGCTTTGCACGCCCCGCCGTCCTCATCCCGAGGAGCGGTTCGAAGGACCGCGTCTCGAGGGAGGCCAAGGCGAGCGCGAGGCCGCTGACCGCTCAAGGCGCCAGCAGCACCTGGCGGCATTCCGCCGGCAACTGCCCAAGCGTCGTCGGCGCCTTCGGCTTCGGCGGTACCTGCGGCGGCCTCGGATGCAGAATCGAATCCCGGAACCACCAGTCGAGGTCGGATCCGCAGCCTTCGCCCGGCGCCACCGGGTCCTGCGCCTGACAGCCCGGGCTGTCGCCCGGACAACGGATGCGAACGTGCATGTGGTAGTCGTGGCCCCAGTAGGGTCGCACCTTCTGCAGCCACCCACGGTCGCGCCCGGCGTCGCGGCATAGCGCCTTCTTGATCGCCGCATTCACCAATACGCGCTCGACCTCGCGGTCCTGTGCCGCCGCCTTGATGGCGGCGACATGGCCCGGCGTCCAGACCGCCGGATCAACGTCGCGTCGGTCGGTGGCGACGATCACGGTGGCGGCGATGGTCTCGCGCTCTTCCGCGGTCAGCGTCCGCTCCGGCATGGGCGTGAGCCAGATGTCGGCGTCGAGCCCAAGCTGATGGCTGGCGTGCCCGGTCAGCATCGGGCCGCCGCGCGGCTGCGCCAGATCGCCGACCAACAGCCCGCGCCAGCCGGCGACCTTCGGCACCTGGGCCGAGAGGCGCTCGAGAAACGCGATCAGGTTCGGGTGGCCCCAGTTGCGATTGCGCGATAGCCGCATCACCTGCCACGTGGCGCCATTGATCGGCAACGCGGTGCCCCCGGCCAGGCAGCCGCGCGAATAAAAGCCGATGGCGCGTGCCCTCAGGTCGGCCGGTGCCTTCTTGGCGCCGAACAGCTCCTTCGCAGGGGTGTTGAGCTTGAGGCCATCGGCCGTGGACGCTGCCGCCTTCTGGGTCGCGGCCGGACGGAATTTCGGCGCGACTTTCTGCGCCGCAGGAGCACTGGAAGCTCGTTTGCCGTCCGGTCCTGCATCCTGCGCCGAGGCCGGGATCGACGCCGCCGCAACGACGAGGACGGCGAGCGTCAGAGCGGGTCTTGCGCAAGCCTTCATGCTTTCCCCGGCTTCATCGCGGCGCCGTGTTCGGCCGTTGCCGCGATTCGGTGAGCCGCTTGTGGATATGAACCATCAGGGCGGTTGCGAACAATGGGGTCGCCAAGTTTATCACCGGCACCGAGACGAAGGCGGCGATCAGCAACCCGGCAACGAACACCGTCGACTGATGGCGCTTGCGCAGCAGTTTGGCCTCCGCAATCGGATGAAAGCGCATGGCCGCCAGGTGGAAATACTCGCGCCCAAGCAGGAAGGCCGTCGCGAAGAAGAAGACGACGAACCCCAACCCGGCGACCAGCAGGAACGGCACGGCGCAGAGGTAGACGAGCAGGGAGAGCAGCGCGGCCCTGACGCCTTCGAGGAGCGCGCGGCCGATCGGCAGCGGCTTGCCGGGGGGATCGGCGGCATAATATTCGCGTTCGACATGCGCTGCGATCTCGTCGGCGAAGAAGCTCGCGACCAAGGCGGTGACGGCCGGCACCAGGAACACCATGCCGACGAGAACGCCGAGACCGGCGACGATCGCGAGCATCCACTGCACGACGTCGAGGGTGACATGCCAACTCGGTCCGACGGTGCCCTCGATCCAAATCCCGCCGCTGCCGAGCATCCACGCCAGCAGGCGCTGCAAGGCGATGCCGAGAATGATCAGCAGCACGAGCGCGACGGCGATCGATTTCCACAACACCGTGCGGAACGGCCGCGAGGCCATTTGCGAGAGAGCCTTGGCGGCAGCGTCGAGCAGCATTCTTTCCTCCGCGAATGGCGCAGAGGTAGTCAAAGGCGTGCAGGGCTACAAGCTGGCGGTGCGGCGACCGCGCGCCGGGCTCTGAGGTGCTTCACCTACATCTGGATCGGCCGGAAGCGAGACTACGCGGCGGCTGCCAGGGCGCGCCTGCGTTCGGCGGCTGCTGCCAGCGCATCGTCAGCCGTGGCTGCCTCGGCCGACACCTCAGCCGCCGGCGCTTCCGGCGGCGGCGGCAGGTCGGCCCAATGCAGCTTCCTGTAGTCGAAGCCGGATTCGATGGTCGGCTTGACCACGGCGAAGTAGGGCGAGATGTCGAAGTCGCGCGGCGCGTACAGCGAATGATGGCGGATTTCCAGTATCTCGCGCCGCGCCGCGCGGCTGTGCGTGGTCGTCGCCTTGGCCAGGATCGGATAGCGGACCGATTGGAACGCCTGCGCGATCAGTGCCGAGCAGATGATCTTGGTCGGATCGCCCGAGCCGAGCGCGATCATCCGGCGCCGCCAGCGCTGCGGAATCGGCAGCGGAAACAGATAGCGCATGAGGTCGGTGATGTTCTTGAGGTCGTAGGCGAGTCCGACCCGCTCGGTGGCGTAAGCGCACACCCGGGCGCAGTCGAGCTCGGCGAGACCGACGGGGCGGCATACCCTGGTGTGGAACCGGAAGTATTTCGACAGCGGCGAGGTCACGACGCCTTGGCCGATCTCCGCCTCGACCAACACGTGCGGCTCGCCATCCTCGGTGGTGCGTCCATCGAGCGGCCCGACATAGAGCGCGGCATGCGACCACGTCGACTGCGTGAGATACTTGATGACGCCGGAGATGTGATTGTTGCCCTCGATCAGCAGGACGTCACCGGGCCGGAGCGAGGCGCACAGCGCATTCGGAGGGCTCGGCGTGAACGGCTCATAGCCGGTCGCCTCCTTCTCCAGGTAGCGGGCAAGGACCTGCCCGAAACGCTCCCACATCCAACCCATGACGTCCTTCCCTGTGCGCGGCTGTCTCCCGAGCTTGGCTTCGTTGGAGTTGAATCTAAGTCGAGACCGGTTGCGTTTTGGTTCACGGAAAGCTGCACGCAAGCGGCATGCCATTGGCAGGATTCGACTATTTTCCGCCGAATTCGTTCCCGATGAAGGGTCGGGGGGATTTCGACCCTGTTTCGGCGCCGGGCGGTTGATCCGGTGACCGGGCCCAGCCATGGTCGCAAGCTCGGATTCAATCCGCATTAACCATGAAACGACTGACCCGCCGCTCCTTCCTGGCCGCCACCGCGACCGCCGTTGCCGCCCCTGCGCTGGCGCAGACGCCGGGCTCCGGCGATGTCGACGTCGTGATCGTCGGCGCCGGCGCGGCCGGAATTGCGGCGGCGCGGCGGCTCACGGCCGCCGGCCGACGCGTCACCGTGCTCGAGGCGGCCGATCGCGTCGGCGGGCGTTGCATCACCGACACGCGCACCTTCGGCGTGCCGTACGACCGCGGCGCGCATTGGATCCGGCAGCTTGACGTCAATCCGGTTGCGAAGCTCGGGCGCACAGCGGGCCTCGACCTGTATGCCGCGCCCGGCCAGAAACTTCGCATGGGGCGGCGCAACGCGCGCGAGGGCGAGTTCGAGGATTTCCTGGCCGCGCTCGTGCGCGCCGCCGGCGCGATCCGCGAGAAAGGCGAGGATGGTCGGGACGTGGCGGCCGCACAGGCGCTGCCGAGGGATCTGCGCGACTGGCGGCCGTCGGTGGAATTCGTGCTTGGGCCGTTCGGCTGCGGCAAGGATCTCGACGAGATTTCCGCGCAGGATTTCGCCCGCGCGGTCGAGCGCGACGCGGATGCGTTGTGCCGGCAGGGTTTTGGCGCGCTGCTCGCCAAGCTCGCGGAGGGCCTGCCGGTGCGGCTGTCGACGGCGGCAAGGCGGATCGGTTCCTGGGGTCGCGCCGTAGTCGACATCGAAACCAACAGGGGCTGGGTGCGCGGCCGCGCCCTGATCGTAACCGTGTCGACAAACGTGCTGGCGGCCGAGAAGATCAAATTCGAGCCGCCTCTGCCCAAGCGCCTGCTCGAGGCGGCGTCGAAGCTCACGCTCGGCAGCAGCGACCGTGTGGCGCTGGAGCTCGAGGGCAATCCGCTGGGGCTCGAGAAGGACGAGCTTGTGTTCGAGAAGGCCGGCGGCGCGCGTACCGCCGCGCTGCTTGCCAATGTCTCCGGATCACCGCTGTGCACGGTGGACATCGGCGGCAAATTCGGCCGCAGCCTCGCCGCCCAAGGCGAGGCTGCCATGGTCGCCTTCGCGACCGACTGGCTGGTGGGCCTGTTCGGCAACGACGTCAGGAAGGCGATCAAGCGCACGCATGCGACCCAGTGGAACAAGGAGCCGTGGGTGATGGGCGGGTCCTCGGCGGCGCCGCCCGGTGGTCAGGCCTTCCGGCGGGCGTTTTTCGAGCCGTTCCGTGACCGCATCTTCTTTGCCGGCGAGGCGGCGCACGAGACCCTGTGGGGCACGGTCGGTGGCGCTTGGGAATCCGGAGAACGCGCGGCCGACGCCGCGCTCAGGCGCGTCGGCGGGGCCGTGCGTCGGCGGTGAGCGAGGGCAACGCTTCTGGGCCACCGCAAAGCTCGGCGTCCCCGTCCTATGCGCGGATTGCTTGCGCCCTGCGGACCACCTCCGGATCATGTCCGCACCTAGCGGGATGCGGAGAGAGGGCGCCAAAGAGGTGCCCATCTGAGATATGGGCAGCTCCAGACTTTCGCAGCGCAAAAGCAGCGTTCGTCCTTCACTAACCGCCGACGGCACGACAACGGCTCGCCGGCATGTCGGCGTCTACATGGTAGCGGTAGCCGAGAAGGCCTCTGCACGGCGGGCGAACGAACGATCCCTCGCCTGCGCGGGCTGAAACGAAGGCTAATGCGGTGGATTCGACCGGAGTCTGCGGTAGCCTGCGAGAGGACAGGAAAGCGAGCTCGGGGAGGGACAACCGTGACCGCCAAGTACAGCAAGCTTCTTTCGCCCCTTCGGATCCGCCGTACCACCATCTCGAACCGGGTCGTCTTCGCCCCGACCTGCCCGACCTGGGTCAAGGATCCGCATGAAGGGATCTTCACCGATCAGGCCGTGGCCTACTACGAGGAGCGCGCCAGATCCGGCTTGGGCATGATCATTCTGGGCGGGCATCTGATCGACAAGAACACGCTCTACACGCCCGTCGGCTTTCCAGGCCTTTGGAGCGACCGGCAGATCTCGGGGCTCGCCAGGGTGGCGAGTGCGGTGAAGCGGCACGGCTGCGCGATCGTCGTGCAATTGCTGCATATCGGATTGCGCGGATCCGTACCGTTCTTCAAGACCGATCCGGCGGTCGACCCCGACGAGTACAGCGCCTACATGCTGGCGCCGAGCCAGATGCCCGCCGGCGAGTACCCCGGCGGGCCTACTCCGAAGGAGCTCGAGGAGCACGAGATCGAGCATGTCCTCAAGAGCTTCGAGAGCGCCGCCGCGCGCGCGATCTCGGCCGGCGTCGACGGCGTCGAGTTTCACCTGGCGCACGGCTACCTGCCGTGGCAGTTCCTCTCGCCGCTCTACAATCATCGCCAGGATCGTTGGGGCGGATCCTACGAGAACCGCCTGCGCTTTCCGGTCGAGGCCATGCAGCGCATCCGCAGACGGATCGGGGATTGGCCGATTCTCGGCTATCGGATCAACTCCACCTCGTTCTGGGAAGGGGATCTCGAGGTCGAGGACATCAAGCAGATCCATCGGGATCTGGAGAGCCGCGTCGACCTCGACTATGTGAACGTCTCGGCCGGGGTGCATCACTCCTTCATCCATTCGCCGATGACGTTCGAGCCGGGGTGGGAACGGGAGTATTCCCGCGCGGTCAAGAGCGTCTCGACCAAGCCGGTGCTGATCGTCGGGCGGATCAACTATCCGGACGTGGCCGAGAGCATCGTGGCCGCCGGCGATGCCGACGCGGTCCTGCTCGGGCGTCAGTTGTTCGCCGACGAGCAGTGGATGACCAAGGTGAAGGAGGGCCGCGAGCGCGACATCCGCCCGTGCGTGGCGGCCAACTATTGCTGGCGCGCCGTGATCCGTGGCAGCCGCGTTCAATGCATCTACAATCCGGTGGTCGGGCGCGAGGGCGTCTGGGGCGCCAAGTCGGTGACCAAGGTGCCCTTTCCGAAGCGGGTGCTGGTGATCGGCGCGGGGCCCGCCGGCCTCGAATATGCGCGGGTTGCGGCCGCGCGCGGCAACAGCGTCGTGGTCTATGAGCGCGAGGACAAGGCCGGCGGGCATGTCCTTGCCTACGCATCCCTGCCCAATCGCAAGCCATTCGGCAACATCGCCATCTGGCTCGCGGAGCAGGCGGCCGGCAACAACGCCGCGATCAGGCTGGCGAGCCCGGTGACCGCCGATAACATCGATCGGGTGCTCGCAACGGAGCGGCCCGATCACATCGTCGTCGCCACCGGGGCCCGCTATCGCCGCGACGGCTTTCAAGGGCAGACCGGAAAACCGCTGCCGGGTTGGGAGACCGGCAATTGCGTGACCTGGGACGAGGTGGCGCTCGGCAAGACGAAGGTGGCGGGCGAGATCCTGGTCATCGACGAGATGGCCGATGTCGCCGCGCCGTTGATTGCGGTCAAGCTGGCGGGTGAAGGCTCAACCGTCCGTCTCGTGACCAAATGGCCGACGATCGGATCGGACACCGCTTCGGAGGTGTACCTGCATTGGATGTTGACCTATGTCTACGAAGCCGACGTCGAGATGATTCCGAACCATTTCGTGCGCAGCATCCGCGGTAACGAGGTGGAGATATTCAACGTCTATCAGAAGACGAGAGCGCGCCGGATCAAGGCCGATGCGATCGTCATGGCGACCGCGCGCAGCTCCGAGAACTCGCTTTACCATCTGCTGCGACGGCGTGGCCTGAGCGTGGAGACGATCGGCTGCGCGACGGCGCCGCGCACCGTCTACGAGGCGACGTATGAGGGCCATCGGGCGGCACGCAAGCTCGGGCTGCGCGCCGCCGTGTCCAAAATGGCGAGCTAACGGCGGCGCGTGTTGCTGCGATCTGCCGGGCAGCACACTTGCGCATGCTGCCATGGTCGGGATTGGAGGCGGTGACGATCAAGCCCTGCCCGCGCGCGCCCACTTGCGGAACACCTCGCGCGTCTCGTCGTCCATCGGGAAGAAGCTCTCGATACGCAACTCTTGCAGCGTGATGTCTTGCGGCGTCCCGAGCGTCGCGATGGTGGTGAACAGCCGGAGTTTGGTCCTCCCCTTGTGAAAATGCATCGGGAGCACGGGGCCATCGCCCGCATGGGGTCCGGTATGGGTTATCGCGGAGCGGACCCCCTGGTAGCCCAGCAGGCGCTGCAGCAAGGCCGCGGTTTCGGGCGTTGCATCAGCGGCGGCGTCGGCCTCGACGCTGCGGACGAAGTATCGAACAACGTCCGGCCAATTGGTGAGGTGAGGGCGCAGCACGTCGGGAGCGACCAGCGCGTCGGCGAGGTTGATCGCGCTGCCGGGCTCGATCGGACCCACCAGAAACTCGACCAACCGCACGGCTCCGGAATTGGCCTGCAGCAGGTTCCAGCGTCGGTCGACGACCACGGCCGGAAACGGCTCTTGCTGTGACAGAATGTAGCCCAGAGCGCTGCGGATAGGTGCGAGCGCCTGCGCGCCGAGCTCGGTCTCGCGCCACACCGGTGCAAATCCGGCGGAAAGCAGCAACTGGTTGGCCTGGCGCAACGGCACGTCGAGAGCTTCCGCCAACTGGAGCACCATCGCGCGGCTCGGGTTGGTGCGGCCAAGCTCCAGAAAGCTGAGATGGCGCTGCGAGCATCCAGCCGACATGGCCAGCTTCAGCTGCGACAGGTCGCGCCTGCGGCGCCACCACCGAAGCCGTGACGCGAAGCTCGCGGTGCCGTTCATAACTACCTTGCACGTAGTTGAGTATTGCGGGCGGCACCGCATAATGCATGCGGCCTTGACCGGCAGCAACGTCGGCCATTTTTTCTCGCCCAAGAGCAGCTCGGAATGAAAGTGGCTTTCGCCGGCTCGTTCGCGGCGCGCCTCGCGGACCCGGTCCGCGGCGGCCTTTCCATCCCGTGCGAAGTGGTCGTCGGCGATGAGGCCGGCATCGTCCCGCAACTGGCCGACGTCGACGTCCTCGTGTCGATGGGGTTCACGCGCGCCATGGCGGAGGCCGCGCCACGGCTCCGTCTGGTGCAGGTTCCGGGCGCCGGTCTCGATCGCATCGATCGGGCGGTCCTGCGGCCGGGAATGCTGCTGGCGAACGTCTACGGACACGAGGTCGGCATCGCCGAGTACGCCATGGGCGCAATGCTCGCCCTCACCCGGTCATTCGGGCGCCTCGATGCGCAGCTGCGGGAGGGGCGCTGGGAAAGCCAATGGGCCGCCGGGGCGGCGGTGCCTCCACCCTGGCCGGAGCTCGCCGGCAAGACGCTCGGCATCCTTGGATTTGGTCACATCGGCCAGGCGCTCGCCCGCCGCGCAGCCGCATTCGACATGCAGGTGTGTGCCATCCGCCGGCAAGCCCAGGCCGATGCGCCGAGCGGCGTGTCGTTGATCGGCGGTCCCGATCAGCTCGATGACGTTCTCGGGCGCTCCGACTACGTGGTCGTCACGCTTTCGCTCTCGCCCGCGACGCGCAACTTGATCGACGACCGCCGCTTGCGGCTGATGCGGCCGACGGCGTTCCTGATCAATGTCGCGCGGGCCGAGCTCATCGAAGAGACGGCGCTCTATCAGGCTCTAGCCGCCGGGCGCATTGCCGGCGCGGCGCTCGACGTCTGGTATCGCTACCCCGTTTCGCACGAGGCGACGCCGCCAGCCAACCAACCCTTTCATGAGCTTGCCAACGTGATCATGACCCCGCACGTGTCCGGTTGGACGGAGGGCATGTTGGCCGCGCGCTCGAAGTTGATCGCCGAGAACATCGGGCGGACCGCCAGAGGAGAGCTGCCGCTCAACCTGATCGACCCGGTATCGTGAAGGGAGCGATGAGCCCGCCGCCGCAACGCTGGCTGATGCGCCTGCCGTTCTACTACGGCTGGGTCATCGTCGGCATCACCTTCGTCACGATGGCGGTGAGCGTGAGCGCGCGCACCGCCTTTTCTCTGCTGCTGCCGCCGCTGGTGAGCGAGTTCGGATGGGATCGCGGGCTTGCTGCCGGCGCCTTCTCGTTCGGCTTCCTGGTCTCGGCGGTCATAAGCCCGATCGTCGGCCGGCTGATGGACAGCCGTGGGCCGCGTTTCGTGATCGAGATCGGCGTCGTGGTTTTGGCGACCGGCCTGCTGCTGGCGCCCGCCATGAAGGAGCCGTGGCATCTCTACGCGACGCTCGGCGTTCTCGTCGGCGGCGGCGCGAACCTCATGAGCTTCACCGCGCAGTCTCTTTTCCTTCCCAACTGGTTCGTGCGCCGGCGCGGCCTCGCCATCAGCATTGCATTCTCGGGCGTCGGAGTCGGCGCCATCGTCCTGCTGCCGTGGCTGCAGGTGATCATTCAGAATGACGGATGGCGCGCGTCATGCTGGACGCTGGCTCTGATCGTCGTGCTGGTGCTCGGTCCGATCAACCTTTTCGTATGGCGTGCGCCGCAGCAGCTTGGCTTGCTGCCGGACGGAACGCCGCCACGCGACGCTGCCGCCGCCGGCCGTCGGGCCGCGAACGTCGTCGATGCGGCCTGGGCGGCGGTCGAGTGGACGCTGGCGTTGGCGATCCGCACCGGCCGCTTCTGGTGGCTCGTGCTCGGATACTTCTGCGCTCTTATCGCCTGGTATGCGGTGCAGGTGCACCAGACCAAGTTCCTCATCGAGATCGGGTTCAGCCCGCTCGATGCCGCCTGGGCCCTGGGCCTGGTCAGCGTCGTCGCCATTCCGGGCCAGATCGCGCTGGGCGCGCTGTCCGACCGCATCGGCCGGGAATGGGTGTGGACGGCCGGATGCGCGGGATTTGCGATCTGCTATCTCGCCCTGCTGGCGCTCGAGCATTCGCCGGCGCGCCCGTTGCTGTACGCGATGGTGATCTCGCAGGGCTTCCTTGGTTACGCGTTGACGTCGGTCATGGGACCCATCGCTGCCGAGATCTTCGAGGGGCCGCACTATGGCTCCATTTTCGGAACGCTCACGGTCGCGTTGATCGCCGGCGGCGCCGCCGGCCCATGGATCGTGGGCGTCCTGCACGACCTGACGGGAAGCTACCGGCTGGGGTTTCTGCTGGCGATCGGCTGTTGCGTCGTTTCGGCCGCCGCAATCTGGATTGCGGCACCGCGCAAAGTCCGCTCGGTGCCAGGTAGAGCGCTCAGTCCCCAGCGTTCGAGCAGCGCCCGCCGATAAGCTTCGACGGGCTTGCCATCGGCGCGCGGGTTCGCGGGTCCTTGTCGTGGCTAGCGCCCTTGCGATGCAAGCAAGGCCTAGGTTCGCGGCCGCAGCCGCACACCCGGCCGGATCTTGCCGAAGTGGAAGCTCGCCGGATCCTCGACATTGATGCCGGGGGCGAGGCAGACGATCACCTTTTCGGCGATCTCCTGGTAGCCGGAGCGAAAATGCGCCGAGCTCTTCAGGCCGAGGATCGCGCGCGAGTTCACGTCCATGCCGAGGTGGGTGAACACTTCGCGGTGCACCGGCTGCTGGCGGATGGTGGCGACCAAAACCTCGACGCCGTTCTGTGCCAAGAGCGCGGTCGGCCCCATCTCGGTCACGGCCGAGCGCAGCATCGGCGAGGTGCCCCTGAAGCGGCCGTCGCTCAACGCCGCGACCCGCCAGGGTCCCGGCAGCGGCTGCTGGCCCGGGCCGTGGCCGCGGCCGCCGCCGAGCCGGTCGAGGGTCGCCCCAATGCCGCGGCCATGCGCCGCCGCCGCTGCGTCCGGGTCGTGCACGATCCCGACCGCGGCGCGCTCTGCACCCTGCCGCAGCAGCTCGGCGATCAGGCCGGTGGTGTTCGACGGCGCGCCGGCGCCGGGATTGTCCTGCGTGTCGGCGAGCACGACCGGCCGCGACGCGGTCTTCGCGATGCGCATCGCTTCCGCCACCGCATCGGCGACCGGCAGCGGCCGATGCGCCGCGAACGCACCCTCGGCGGCGAGCACGGCGGCCAACAGGCGGTCGGCCGCAGCGTCGACCGACTCCTGGTCGCGACCGTACGCGACGATGCTCGGCCCGACGTCGGCGATGTCGGCCGGCGGAAAACCCATGTTGAGCGAGAGATGAACGCCGGTTGCCGCCTCGATCCGCTTGAGCTCCTCATAGAGGCCGCCGGCCGGCTCGACGTAGGTGCAGCCGGCGGTGACCGGTACCAGGAACGGCAGCTGGCGCAACGCACGCGCCGGCCGTCGCCAGGCGAGCACACGGTCCAGCCACTGGGCGCATCGCGCCCCGGAGGCGCCCCAGTCGACGTGCGGATAGGTGCGGTAGGAGGAGAAGAAGTCGGCAAGCTCGACCATGCCCGGCGATACATTGGCGTGCAGGTCGAGCGAGGCGAGGATCGGCACCTGCGGTCCAACCGCCGCGCGGATCCGGCGCAGGAGCTCGCCTTCGCCGTCGTCGTGGCTCTCGCTCGCCATGGCGCCATGCAGCTCGAGGAACACCGCCTCGGGTTTGCCGCGCTCGAGCGCTGCCACCATCTTGGCGGCCATGCGCTCGAAGGCGTCATCGGTGACACGCCCGGCCGGCATGGCGGCGCCCCAGGCGAGCGGCACCATCACGTGACCGGCGGTCTCGGCCGCATCCATGAAGTGCGCGATCGCCAGGTTGATGCCGCGGAAGACCGAAAGGATTGCCTCGCCTTCCGTCACCGTCGGCCAGGGCCCGGCACGCACGAAATCGTCCCAGCTGGTGGGGATGGGCACGAACGTGTTGGTCTCGTGCATGAAGCCGCCGACCGCGATGCGCATGGCTTGCCATTTCCGAGGGGGTCTAGGACGCATGAAAGAGATGATTTCGGCGCTTATGGCAAACGCCGGCCGCCGTAAAGGGGGGCGCGGGCGCACGCAGGCGGTCGCCTCTCGCCGCAGTTGCGGCTCGCCGCCCACAAGATGAGATTGACGGCGGCAGGTCGACCCTCTAGGCGCTGCCGCGCAGCGATGCGGGGGAGGGGAAGTCCGGCCTTTGGCTATCCCGCTAAGGACCGACGAGTGGGCATCGGCGGCCGGAAGGCGCCGTATGTGATCGAGCGTGCGTCCGAATGGTAAACGAATGGTAAACGCAAAGTTCCTGGACGGGTGAAAAAATGCACGACGCCAAGACGGATGCCGCTGCCGCGGTCGCGAACCCCCTGTCCGGGCCCTGGCGCACGCCGCATGGGCTGCCGCCGTTCGGCGCGATCGCGCCGGAGCACTTTCGCCCGGCCTTCGACGGCGCGCTGGCGCGCCACCGCGCGGCGATCGATCGAATCGCCGCCACGCCGGAGGCCGCCAGCTTCGGCAACACTGTCGCGGCGCTGGAGCAGAGCTTCCAGGAGCTGTCGCGGATCAGCGCGGTTTTCTATGCCCTGAACGGCGCGCACACCAATGATGCCCTGGAGGCGGTCGCGCTCGAAATCTCGCCCCTGCTGGCGCGCCACTACAGCGAGATCTTCCAGCATGAGGGGCTCTATGGCCGGATCGCCGCCCTGCAGGCCGAGCGCAATCGTCTCGGCCTCGACGCCGAGCAGCGCCGCGTGCTCGAGCGCTATCATACGGCATTCGTGCGCGCGGGCGCGGCGCTGGCGCCCGCCGAGCGCGCGCGGCTGGCGGAGATCAACGAGCGTCTCGCGCTTGCAGGTACGCGCTTCAGCCAGAACGTGCTGGCCGACGAGAAGGCCTACACCCTCGTGCTGGAGGGCGAAGGGGACCTCGCCGGGTTGCCGGACTTCGTCCGCCAGGCCGCGCGCGGCGCAGCCGAGGAGCGCGAGCTGCCCGGCAAGCATGTCATCACGCTCGGCCGCTCGAGCATCGAGCCGTTCCTGCAGTTTTCCGGCCGCCGCGACCTGCGCGAAAAGGCATTCCGCGCCTGGACCGCGCGCGGCGACGGCGGCAGCGGCACCGACAACAAGGCGCTGATCGCCGAGATGGTGGCGCTGCGGCGCGAGCGGGCCCGGTTGCTCGGGTTCAAGGACCACGCGCACTATCGGCTCGACGACGCCATGGCCAAGACGCCGGCGGCCGCGCGCGCGATGCTGGCCGAGGTCTGGGAACCGGCGCGCCGGCGCGCGCTCGAAGAGCGCGACGACCTGCAGGCGCTGGCGCGCCAGGAGGGCGCGAATTTCGCGATCGCGCCGTGGGACTGGCGCTACTACGCCGAGAAGGTACGCAAGGCGCGCTTCGATCTCGACGAGGCGCAGATCAAGCCCTACCTGCAGCTCGACCGTGTGATCGAGGCGGCATTCTACGTGGCGGGACGGCTGTTCGGGCTCACCTTCGCGCCGGTCGCCGAGGTCCCGACCTATCATCCCGACGTGCGCGTCTGGGAGGTGCGGGCGGCGAACGGACGCCATGTCGGCTTGTTCCTCGGCGACTATTTCGGGCGTCCGTCGAAACGCAGCGGCGCCTGGATGATGTCGTTGCGCGACCAGGAGAAGCTCGCCGGCGCTATCACGCCGATCATCGTCAACGTCATGAACTTCTCCAAGCCCGAGGCCGGCGAGCCGGCGCTCTTGAGTTTCGACGATGCGCGCACGCTGTTCCACGAGTTCGGCCACGGCCTGCACGGCCTGCTGTCGAACGTGACCTACCCGCTGATCTCGGGCACCAGCGTCGCCACCGATTTCGTCGAGCTTCCCTCCCAGCTCTTCGAGCATTGGCTGGAGCAGCCGGAGGTGCTGAGCCGATTCGCGGTGCATTATCGGACCGGGCAGCCGATGCCCAAGGAGCTGGTCGAGCGCATCCGCGCGGCGCGCAACTTCAACCAGGGTTTCGGCACCGTCGAGTACCTGGCATCCGCCATCGTCGACCTCGATTTTCATCAGCAGGACGACGCCGAGCCGGTCGATGCCGCAGCCTTCGAGCGCACTTCGCTCGCGCGCATCGGCATGCCGGAGGAGATCGTGATGCGGCACCGTTCGCCGCACTTCACCCACGTGTTCTCCGGCGAAGGCTATGCGGCCGCGTACTACAGCTACATGTGGTCGGAGATGCTCGACGCCGACGGTTTCGCCGCCTTCCGCGAGGCGGGAGACGTTTTCGATGCGGCGACCGCGCGGCGCCTGCACGACTACGTCTACTCGGCCGGCAATCTGCGCGATCCGGCGGAGGCCTATACGCTCTTCCGCGGCGCGCTCCCCAAGGTCGATGCCGTGCTCGCCAAGCGCGGTCTCGACCGCCCCGCGGGCGAGGCAGCTTGACCTCGATGGACCGGCACAGCGCCGGCCATCGTCGCGGTGTCGTCGCAGCGCCGCACCATGCGGCGGCGGAAGCCGGATGCGCGATCCTGGCCGAGGGCGGCAACGCGATCGAAGCCATGATCGCCATGGCGGCGACGATCGCCGCCGTATACCCGCACATGAACCATGTCGGTGGCGATGCCTTCTGGCTGCTGCGCGAGCGCAGCGGACGGGTGCGCGTGATCGAAGCCTGCGGCCCGGCGGGTACGCGGGCGCGGCCGGAACTTTACAGCGAGCATGATGCAATCCCGGCGCGCGGGCCGCTGGCGGCGCTCACGGTGCCGGGCGCGGTCGGCGGTTGGGCGCTGGCGATCGAGGCGGCACGCGCCGCGGGCGGCCAGCTGCCGCTCGAAATGTTGCTCGCGGCGGCGATCCGGCACGCTCGCGAAGGCTATGCGGTGACGCGCAGCCAGGCTCGCCTCACCGCCGAGAAGCTCGCCGAGCTCAAGGACGTGCCGGGCTTTGCGGCCACCTTCCTTGTCGACGGCAAGCCGCCGGAAGCCGGCGCGACCCTGCGGCAGAGCGCGCTGGCGGCGACGCTCGACCACCTCGCCCGTGCCGGCCTCGACGACTTCTACCGCGGCGATGTCGGACGCGAGATCGCCGCCGACCTTGAGCGTATCGGCAGCCCGGTGGTGCGCAGCGACCTCGAAAGCTATCGCGCGGTGCTGCGCGCGCCGCTGGAGGCGACGGTCGGCGCCGGCACGCTTTACAACACGCCTCCGCCCACGCAGGGGCTGGCGTCCCTGATGATCCTCGCGCTGTTCGACCGGCTGCAAGTGACCGAGGCCGAGAGCTTCGATCACGTCCACGGCCTGGTGGAGGCAACCAAGCGGGCATTCCGCGTCCGCGACCGCACCGTCACCGACCTTGACCGGCTGGCGCGTCCTGCCGACCGTTACCTCACCCCGCAGGTGCTCGACATCGAGGTGCGCAAGATCGACCGCGCCAAGGCGGCGCACTGGCCGGCGCCTTGGGGCGAGGGCGATACCGTCTGGATGGGGGCGGCGGACGCGTCCGGGCTGGCCGTGTCGTACATCCAGTCGCTGTACTGGGAGTTCGGCTCCGGGTGCGTGCTGCCGGCGACCGGCGTGCTGATGCAGAACCGTGGCGCGAGCTTCTCGCTCGACCGCAATGCCGTCAATCCGTTGGAGCCCGGCCGCAAGCCGTTCCACACCCTCAATCCTGCGCTCGCCGTCTTGCGCGATCGCCGCGTCATCGCCTACGGCGCCATGGGCGGCGACGGCCAGCCGCAGTCGCAGGCTGCGCTGTTCACGCGCCACGTGATGTTTCGCCAGCCGCTTGCCGAAGCGCTCGACCGCCCGCGCTGGCTGCTGGGCCGGACCTGGGGCTCGACCGTCACCAACCTGCGGCTCGAGTCGCGCTTCGCCGAAAGCCTGGTCGAGCGGCTGGGCGCCGCCGGCCACGACATCGAGGTGCTGGACGCGGACTATTCGGACACGATGGGTCACGCCGGCGCGGTCGTGCTGCATCCGAACGGCACGCTCGAGGGCGCGCACGATCCTCGCGCCGACGGCGGCGCCGCCGGCCTTTGATCGATGCCGTCCGAGCCTCCTTCCGACCGAGAGGCTGCCGGTTCGCCGCGGAAATGCGACACTCCGGCGTCCGCTTATCCGAAGCTCGTGACCGTGATGCCCGAAGCGAGAGTGGACTTCGGCAGCCGATCCTAGCCTCCTTTCCGCCCCACTCCGTGCTATGGTGCGCGCCGACGCGCGAACGATCGCCCCGGTCCCAGAATGGTGCGCACCGCATGACCTGCTGTCTCAGACTGTTTTTTGCCATGCTTGCGATCTGGCTGGTCGCTGCGCCTGAGAGCGCGCGCGCCCACCCGCATGTCTGGGTCACGGTGAAGAGCGAGCTCGTCTATGGCGCCGACGGCACGGTCACGGCCGTGCGCCACCATTGGACCTTCGACGAGATGTTCTCCACGTTCGCGACCCAGGGCCTCGACACCGACAAGGACGGCAAGCTGTCGCGCGAGGAGTTGAAAGGGCTGGCGGAGGTCAACGTCACCTCGCTCAAGGAGTTCGACTATTTCACCTACGCCAATGGCGACGGCAAAAAGGCCTCGTTCAACGAAGCCGCCGACTATTGGCTGGAGCATCAGAACGGCGCGCTGACGCTGCATTTCACCTTGCCGCTGAAGACCCCGGTCAAGGCCAAGACGCTGCAGCTCGAGATCTACGACGGCACCTATTTCGTCGACTTCAGCCTGGCCAAAAGCGAGGCCGCGAAGCTCGTCAGCGCTCCCGCTCAATGCAAGCTGGCGACAGCGGGGCCGAATACGGCCGCGACACCGAACCAGGCGCCCAACGAGGCGTTCTTCAATTCGCTCGATTCGTCGAGCAATTGGGGCGCGCGCTTCGCCAACAAGATCGTGGTGACTTGCCCATAATGCGCATGCGCGCGCGCGGGGCTTTTGGATTGGCGACGCTCGCAATAGCCGCCGTCGGCATCCTGATCCTGGTAACCGCGCCGGATGCGCTGGCGCAACAAAGTCCCTTCGGCGTCGGCCGTCCGCCGGCCGCGCCGCCGGTGGCGGCGCCCACCGGGCTTACCGGCTGGATCATCGCCAAGCAGGCGGAGTTCTACCGGCAGTTCTCGGGCATCATTCGCGCCGCCAAGGTCGACGGCAGCGCGGTCTGGACGCTGCTCGGCGTTTCGTTCCTCTACGGCATCTTTCACGCCGCGGGGCCCGGTCACGGCAAGGCCGTGATCTCGTCCTACCTGATCGCGACCGGCGAGACCTGGTGGCGCGGCATCGTGCTCTCGTTCGCCTCGGCGCTGCTGCAGGCGATCGTGGCGGTCGCGTTCGTGGGCATCGCGGCGATCGTGCTCAACGCCACCGCCGCCACGATGCGGGGCGCCATCTGGTACATCGAGGTTGCCAGCTATGCGCTGATCGCGCTCATCGGCGCACGGTTGCTGTGGGTGAAGGGAGGCGCCTTCCTCGCCAGCCTGGCGGCCGTGGGCCAGCCGGTGGCGGCGCACGCTCACCACGGGCACCATCACGGCGGCCACGGGCACCACGAACACGCACACGCGCATCATCACCATCACGACCATGCGTCGGCCTGGGGCCACGCGCACGGCGCCGAGCCCGAGGACCTCGCCGGCCCCGGCGGTTGGAAACGCGGACTGTCCGCGATCGTGGCGGTCGGCTTGCGCCCATGTTCCGGCGCCATCCTGGTGCTGGTATTCGCGCTGGCTCAGGGATTGTTCTGGGCGGGCGTGGCCGGAACTTTCGTGATGGCACTCGGGACGGCGATCACGGTTGCGGCGATCGCGACCATCGCGGTCGCCGCCAAAAGCATCGCGGCCCGATACGCGAACATGCAGGCCGGCTGGGGCATGGTGGTCCTGCGCGGCGTGGAGACCGCGGCGTCGGTGCTGATCCTGGCGTTCGGCGTGTTGCTGCTGTTCGGCTATCTGGCGAGCGAGCGGATGCTGATCGGGTGATCCGCGCACACGCGCGCGGCCGGCGCCGTTGCGCGGCGCCCTGGGCGCTACTCGAGATTTTCCTGCCGCAACGCGATCGGCACCCCGTGCGGGGCGCGATCGGCGGCACCGTCGATCGCCTTACTCTTGATCTCGAGCCCGTGTTCTGCAGCGCAGTCCTGAAGCCGGCTGAGCATGGAGTCGTCGAAAAGTCCTGAGACCGCGCCGCAATCGCCGCAGATCGCCAACATCGGGGTCAGGATGACGATCCTGCGTCCCCGGTCCGCGGGAAGGTCACTCGGCGGCACTGGCCGATCCGCCTCCAGGGTTGGCATTAGCGCCAGCTCTCTGGCGGACCCACAGCTTACAGGCGGGGGCGCGAGACCCTGCATCGCTCAAGGCTGACTGATGCAATGGAGACACAGCCCGGGCTCGCCAACTGTAACATTATAACGTTGCGCTTGACTGCCACCTCAGTCAAGTGTGACGTTATAACGTTGCCTGTTAATCCAGGTCTGCAAATGTTCGGTCGAGTTCGACCTCGGTTGTGGCAGATGCCCGGCTTGGTGCTGGTGCTGCTCCCGGCCGTCCAAGGGCAAGCGCAAACCGCCCTGCCCGAAATCGTGGTGACGGCACCGAGTCCGATCGTACGGCGCGCCGCCTCGCCGCCTAGTGGGGCAGCACCGGCGGTTCCATCAGATGCAGCGCCCGCTCCTGAGGCTCCACTGCCGGGAACCCTGCCCATCGTTACCGATCAGTTCGCCACCGTTACCGTGGTGCCGAGTGAGGAGCTTCGGCGCAGCCCAGGCGGCACGCTCGGCGACGTGCTTTTCCAGAAGCCCGGCATCACCGGCTCAAGCTTTGCACCGGGGGCATCCAGTCGTCCGATCGTCCGCGGCCTCGACGTCAACCGCGTTGGCATCGTGGAGAACGGCGTCGGCGCCGGCGGCGCGTCGGACCTGGGCGAGGACCACTTCGTGCCGATCGATCCACTGTCGACCAACCAGGTCGAGGTGATCCGCGGGCCGGCCACGTTGCGCTACGGCTCGCAATCGATCGGCGGCGTGGTCAGCGGGACCAACAACCGCATTCCGCAGGCACTTCCTTGCGCGCTCAGCGCATATACCCCCTTCCCGGTCAAGGCCGGTCCGGCTATCCCGGCCGCGAGCCCCTGCGTGAGCTTCGAGACGCGCGGCGCCGTGACCACGGTCGACAACGGCGTCGACGGGGCCGTGCTGCTCGACGCCGGATACGGCAACTTCGCCGTTCACGCCGATGCATTCGGCCGCAGGTCAAGCGACTACCGCATTCCCAGTTATCCATACCTGTTCGAGCCTGGTCTGCCGTTTAACGGCAGACAGCCGAACTCGTGGGCGCGCGCCGACGGCCAGTCTATCGGCGGTTCCTACGTGTTCGACCAAGGCTTCGTCGGCCTGGCGGTGACGCAGAACAATGCCCTCTATGGCATCCCCACCATCGAAGGCGCGGAGACCAACACACGCATCGATGCTCACCAGACCAAGGTCACCACGAAGGGCGAATGGCGCTCGCCGGTTCCCTTCCTCGATGCCATTCGCTTCTGGGGCGGCCACACTGACTACAAGCATGACGAGCTCGGACTGGCCGATGCGGCCGATCCCGCCAGCGACGGAATTCGGCAGACGTTCACCAACAAGGAGCAGGAGGGGCGCGTCGAGGTTCAGTTTGCGCCGACGAGCCTGCGCTTCGCGCTTTTGACCACCGCAGTTGGCGTGCAGGCAGGCCACCAGGAACTCACGGCGCCGGGCAATCCGCCTGGACCGATGAGCGGGCTTTTCGATCCGAACAGCAATCGCCGCGCGGCGGCCTATGCGTTCAACGAGTTCAAGTTCAGCGAAACCTTGAAGGCCCAGATTGCCGGACGGATCGAAATTGTAAACCTCACGGGCACTGTGCCCGATATTCTGGCGGGCGACCTCAATCCCATTGCGCGCGACCTCACGTTCACGCCGAAGAGCGCCAGCTTCGGCGTCATCCAGGACCTGCCATGGGACCTCGTCGGCAGCCTAACCCTGCAGTACGTGGAACGCGCGCCGAAGCCCGCCGAGCTATTCTCGCGAGGTCCGCATGACGCGACCGCGACCTTCGACATCGGAGATCCGAATCTCAAGATCGAGGCTGCCGAGTCGATCGAATTGGGATTGCGCCGTGCCAAGGGACGCTTCCGGTTCGAGGCGACCGCCTATTTCACGAGGTTCAATGGCTTTATCTTCCGCAATCTGACTGGGCAGACCTGCGACGAAACGATCGACACCTGCACGGGCCCGCCGTTCTTCGGCACCGGCACCGAGTTGCAGCAGGCGGTGTATTCGCAACGCGACGCCATCTTCCGCGGCGGCGAGTTCCAGAGCCAGGTCGATGTCATGCCGCTCGGAATGGGCTGGTGGGGGATCGAGAACCAGTTCGACGTCGTGCGCGCCACCTTCACCGACGGCACCAATGTTCCGCGCATCCCGCCGGTGCGCGTCGGCGGCGGGCTGTTCTGGCGCGATGCCAACTGGCTCGCCCGCGTTAACCTGCTGCACGCCTTTGCTCAGAACGACATCGCGGCGACCGGAGAGACACCGACACCGGGATACAACAACCTGAGGGCCGAGATCAGTTACAGATGGTATCCGGGCAAGTCGGCGTATGGCGGCATCAGCGAAATGACCGTCGGCGTCGCCGGCAACAATCTGCTCAACGAGAACATCCGCAACGCCGTGTCCTACACGAAGGACCAGGTTCTCATGCCCGGCCGCGGAGTGCGGGTTTTTGCCAACGCGAGATTCTGAGTCGGCAGGTTGATTGCGCGAGCGGGCGGCTCAAAGGAGGCTAACATGATCGGGTCACGCATTCTCGTCGCAGTGGCACTGCTGACGCTGCAGTTCGGAATGGGCGCGGCACTGGCGGCCGACAAGGTCAAGGCAGTCTCGAGCTTTTCCATCCTCGCCGACCTCATACGCCAAATTGGCGGGGATCGAGTCGATGTCACAGCGCTTGCAGGCCCGAACGCCGACATGCATGCCTTCCAACCTACGCCGGCTGATGCAAAGGCCGTTGCTGCAGCCGACCTCGTGGTGATCAATGGCTTGGGTTTCGAGGGATGGGCCGACCGCCTGGTGAAGTCGTCGGGTTACAAGAAGCAACCCGTCATCGCTTCGAAAGGCATCAAGTCGCTCGCTGCCGAAGACGACAAGCACGGGCATGGCGGCAAGGGGCATGCGCAAGGCCGCGCCGATCCGCACGCCTGGCAGGCAGTTGCAAATGTCAAAACCTACGTGGCCAACATCCGGGATGCGCTGATCGCGGTCGATGCCGGCGGCAAGGCGGACTACGAAAGTGCGGCCGGCGACTACCTTAAAAAACTCGATGCGCTAGAGGCCGAAATCAAAGGGGCATTTGCGGACGTTCCGAAAACGATGCGGCGTGTGATCACGTCGCACGACGCCTTCAGATATTACGGCAATGCTTACGGGATCGCATTCCTTTCACCGCAGGGCGTAACCGGCGATTCCGAGCCGACCGCAAAGGACGTCGGGGCACTGATTCGCCAGATCAAGCGCGAAAAGGTGAAGGCCGTGTTCGTGGAGAACATCTCCAGCCCGCGACTGATCGAAACAATCGCCAAAGAGTCCGGGGCAAGCATGGGCGGCACGCTCTATTCCGATGCGCTCTCCGACCCGTCGGGTCCCGCCGGCACTTACATCGATATGATGCGTCACAACACTCGGCTATTCGCCGAATCCATGAAATAGCAGCGCAGCGCCTGCTTTGGGCTCAAGCCGACGCTTGTCGCAGGGCAGGATCGATTTTCACTTCGTGGAATCGGGCGTCGTCGGCGCGCGCCGCGGCAGCTATCTGGCGAGCGAGCGGATGCTGATCGGGTGATCCGCGCACGCGCGCGCGGCCGGCGCGTTGCGCGGCGCCCTGGCGCTACTCGAAATCCTCCTGCCGCAACTCGATCGGCACCCCGTGCGGGGTGCGATCGGCGGCACGGTCCCAGGCCGCGCGGTAGCGCGCCAGCGCCGCCGCGTCGGTCACGCCTCGCTCCGCGACCAGCCGCTCGAGCGCCGCGAGCCAATGCCGGTAGTAGGTCCCGCCGGTATCGGGGTCGCCGGCGGCCTGCGCGCGCTTGATCTCGGCCGCGAGCGCGGCCGCCCATTCGGGCCAGGTGAACAGCCCGCGCTCATGCAGCGCCAGCGTCATTGCGAACGCCTGCGCTTCCCACGGTTCCCGGAATACCGGGCCGTCGGCATCGTGCGGAATGCCGGGCACGACATCGGCCGCGCGCCGCGCGGCCGCGGGATCGATCGCAGCCATGTCAGGCCGGATCGAGATAGGGCTCGAACGCATCGACCGACACCTTCGCGGACGCATCGGCATCCGGTCCCCACAGCTCGCGTGCCTCGAACCGCACGGCATAGAGCCATTGCGGATTCTCCCCGAGACCCTGGGCGTGGCTGTCGGGAAAGACGTGGCAGCCATGGACGCGCGCGATCGTGCCGACGCGCCCGCGCACGTAGCGCGGAAGCCGGGTATGGGTCGGCGGGTTGATCTGCCGCGCCCGTACGCGGTCGCCGACCTTGAAGCGCGCAGGCGTCGTCGGCTGCCGCACCGTTGGGCCGCCGCGGCCGAGGGTGGTGACGACATCGGCAGCAGCAAGCCTCCGCCGCACCGGCTTCGGCGGATGCAGCGCCTGCGCGACCGCCATCTCGTCGGCAGCGACCAGGCCGCGCGCCTGCAGCAGGCGCTCGAGGCCGGCGAACCAGATCTGGTAGTAGGTTTTGGCGAGATACTCGCGCGGGGGAAGGCTCTCGCGGGCGAAGCGCGACTGGTCGAGGTTCCACTCGCCGGTCGCGCCCATCGCCACGGTGAGCGCAAACGCCCGCCGCTCCCACTCGGCATGAAAGGGCGGCTCGTTCGGCTCCGGCTCGACCGGACCGAACCCATGCATGCCGCCCATGTCGTGGGCGCCGTTCACGCCGCGACCTCGTGCGGACGCTTCGGCAGGCCGGTGCCGATCATCGAGTCACGGGTGACAAGGCGGGCAAGCTCCTCCTCGCTCCAGCCGTCGGTCCCCTCCGGCCGCAGGGGCACGACCAGGTAGCGCATCTCGGCGGTCGAGTCCCAGATGCGGATCTCGGTATCGGCGGGCAGCTCGACGCCGAAATCGCGCAGCACGCCGCGCGGGTCGGCGACCGCGCGCGAGCGGTACGGCGCCGACTTGTACCAGACCGGCGGCAGCCCGAGCACCGGCCACGGATAGCAGGAGCACAGCGTGCACACGACCATGTTGTGGAGCTTCGGCGTGTTCTCGAGCGCCACCATGTGCTCGCCCTGGCGGCCGATGTAGCCGACCGACGCGATGGCGGCGCCGCTCTCGGCGAGCAGCCAGCGGCGGTATTGCGGATCGGCCCACGCCTTCGCGACCACTCTGGCGCCGTTGTGCGGACCAACCTTGGTCTCGTACGTCTCGATCAGCAGGTCGAGCGCGGCCGGGTCGACATAGCCCTTCTCGGTGAGGATGCTTTCGAGCGCGCGCACGCGCAGCTGCATCTCGTCGAGCTCCGAGCCATGGTCGTGATCGTGGTGGTGATCGTCGTGATCGTGTGACATGAAGGCATTCTACCAGCAAGGGGATCGCCGATGAAAGCCGCCGAGCTGTTCGACCTCACCGGCCAGGTCGCCCTGGTCACCGGCGCCTCCAGCGGCATCGGCGTGCGCTTCGCGGAAGTCTTGGCGGCAAATGGTGCCGCCGTGGTCATTGTCGCGCGTCGGGCCGAGCGGCTCGCCGCGCTCCGCGAGCGCATCGAGGCCGCCGGGGGTCGCGCGCTCGCGGTCGCCGCCGACGTCACCGACCGCGACGCCATGCGCGGCGCCTACGACGCCGCCGAGCACGCCTTCGGCACCGTCACCGTCCTGGTCAACAACGCCGGCATCGCCGTTGCGGGTCGCGCCGTCGAGACGGCCGAGGCCGACTGGCGGCGCGTGCTCGACACCAATCTCGACGCGGTGTTCTTCTGGGCGCAGGAGGCGGCGCGTCGCATGCTGGCGGCCGGCAAGCCCGGCGCGATCGTGAATACCGCCTCGGTGCTCGGTTTCGGCGTCGCCAAGGGCGTCGCCGCATACGCGATCGCCAAGGCCGGAGTGGTGCAGCTCACCAAGGCGCTGGCGATCGAGCTGGCGTTCAAGGGCGTGCGCGTCAACGCCATCGCGCCCGGCTACATCGTCACCGAGATCAACCGCGCTTGGCTCGCCGGCGAGGGCGGCAAGATGACGCGCGAAATCCCCGCCGGGCGCTTCGGCGAGGAGCGCGACCTCGACGGCGCGCTGCTGCTGCTCGCCTCCGACGCCGGCCGCTATATCACCGGCGAGACCATCGTCGTCGACGGCGGCCAGATCGTGGGCCTGCGCGGCGCGTAACCCGGGCGCTTCCCTTCAAGGCGAGTGGCGCAGGAGTTAGCCGTCGGCCGCGATCGCTGGTGCCACCATTTCGTTGCGTCGGCGAGCTTCGCGCGGCGCATACCACAGATCGTGTGCCACCATTGCGACGGCCATCGCGACCACGAAGCCGATCACGCGCGGCGACAGCGTTGCCAGGTTCTCGATCGCCGGTCCGGGACACAACCCGACCAGCCCCCAGCCCACGCCGAACAGGACCGAGCCGGCGACCAGCGGGCGGTCGATGTGGGTCCGGGTCGGCCACAGATGCGAGGCGGCAAGCACCGGCGCGGGGCGTCGTCGTGCGAGCGTGTAGCCCGCGAATGTGACGGCAAGCGCGCCCACCATCACGAACGCGAGGGTCGGGTCCCAGCGCCCGAAGATGTCGAGGAAGCCGAGAACTTTCGCCGGCTGCGTCATGCCGGAGATCATCAGCCCGAACCCGAATACGAGCCCGCAGGCGAAGGCGGCGAGGGCGATCGGCATCGGTCAGCCTCCGATCACGTGGCGCGTGACGGCGACGACGAGGACCGCTACCGCCATGAAGATCATGGTGGCGGCGATCGACCGTGGCGAGAGCCTGGCCATGCCGCAGATGCCGTGGCCGGAGGTGCAGCCGCCGGCCAGGCGCGTGCCGAACCCGACCAGCAGGCCAGCGGCGATCACCACGGCCCAGCTCGCGGGCATGTCCGGCAGCGGCAGCGGACGGCCGAACGCGGCGCTGATCAGCGGTGCGGCGATCAGGCCGCCGATGAACGCAAGCCGCCAGGCGCGATCGTTCGCGGGTCCGGTCAGCAGGCCACCGAAAATGCCGCTGATTCCTGCAATACGCCCGGTGAGCAACATCATGAGCACCGCCGCAAGCCCGATGAGCGCGCCGCCGATCAGCGCGGCCACCGGATCGAAAGCCGCCATGGCGTCTCCTTTCCCGCAACGATTCGAGGCGCGGATGATGCCGCAGCGCGCGGCCCGGTCAAATGCGCCGCGCCGCCGCACCGCGCCAAGCGGTCAGTACGGCACCTTGTCCGGCTTGCTCTCCCACTCGCCGAACGGGTTGAGGTCGTGCGGCCGCGCCAGCCGGGTCGCCGGGATCGTGCGCGCCGCCGGCGCCAGCGCGATCTCGCGGTAGATGAAGTCGTCGTCGAAGCCGATGGCGGCCGCCTCCGCGCGGGTATGGACAAAGTAGATGTGCCGCAGCCGCGCCCAGTAGATCGCCCCCAGGCACATCGGGCAGGGCTCGCAGTTGCTGAAGATGTCGCAATCGGGCAGCTGGAAGGTCGCGAAGCGCGCGCAGGCACGGCGGATGGCCACGATCTCGGCATGCGCGGTCGGGTCGCCGGATGAGGTCACCTGGTTCCAGCCTTCGGCGATGATCTCATCGCCGCGCACGATTACCGCGCCGAACGGCCCGCCGACATTCTCCCGCATCTTCTCCAGGGCGAGGGCCGCGGCGCGTCGCATGAATTGATCGTGGGCCACCGCAATGTCCGTCCTGACAAAGTGCCGGGTTGGAGGGCCGTGAACGCATTCGCCCGGCCGGGGCGCTCAGAGTCCGTCCAACAGGTCGCGGATGCGCGCGGTCAGCAGCGGCGCGCGGATCGGCTTCTGAATGAGAGCGACGCCAGGGTCGAGCCGGCCCTGGTGCACGATCGCGTTGCGGGAATATCCCGTCATGTACAGCACCTTGATGTCGGGCCGCGATTTGATCACCTGATCGACAAGCTGCCGTCCGCTCCTGCCCGGCAGCACGACGTCAGTGAGCAGGAGGTCGATTCTGCGCTCGCCTCGCTCAATCAGGCCGAGGGCGGCTTCCGCATCCGCCGCCTCGAGCACGCGATAGTCGAGCTCGCGCAGCGTGTCGACGATATAGGACCGCACGTCGCGGTCGTCCTCGACAACCAGGATCGTCTCGTGCGCCTCATTGCCGGGGGCCTCGGAGTTGAGTTCCTGCTCGGCATCCGAACCCCGCAGCAACCGCGGCAGGTAGATCTTGACTGTCGTGCCTTGCCCGACCTCGCTGTAGATCTTCACGTGTCCGCCGGACTGCTTGACGAAGCCGTAGACTTGGCTCAGGCCGAGGCCGGTTCCCTGCCCGACCTGCTTGGTCGTGAAGAACGGGTCGAACGCACGCGCGATCACGTCCTCGGACATTCCGCTGCCGGTGTCGGTGATCGCAATCTGCACGTACTGGCCAGGCCGGACATCGGCGTGCCGCCGGCAGTATTGCTCGTCGAGATGCGCGTTGTGGGTCTCGATCGTGAGCCTCCCGCCATGGGGCATCGCGTCGCGCGCATTCAGGGCCAGGTTCAGGATGGCGGCCTCGAGCTGGACCGGGTCGATTTCGACGCGCCACAGCCCGCCTGCGCCCACGGTCTCGATGTCGATGTTCTCGCCGAGGGATCGGCCGAGAAGATCGGCCAGGCCGTGCAGCAGCTGATTGACATCGATCACTCGCGGTTCGAGCGGCTGCTGACGCGAGAAGGCGAGCAGACGCTCGGTCAGGTTGGCGGCACGTTGCGCGCCGCGCATGGCGTTGCCGACCGCGCGCCGCAACCGTGCGTCGCCGTCGCTCGACGAGGCAAGCAGGCGCTGCGACAGCTCCAGATTGCCGATCACGACGGTGAGCAGGTTGTTGAAGTCGTGGGCGACGCCGCCGGTCAATTGCCCGATGGCTTCCATCTTCTGGGCCTGGAACAATTCGGCGCGCGCCTGCCGCAGCTGCTCTTCCGCCTCGCGGCGCTCGGTAATGTCGCGCGTGACCTTGGCGTAACCGACGAGCTCGCCGTTCTCGTCATGGATCGCATCGATCAGCACGCTTGCCCAGAACCGGGTGCCGTCCTTGCGGACCCGCCAGCCCTCGGCCTCGAACTTGCCTTCAGTGGCCGCCGTCTGCAGGGCCCGCGCCGGCTTCCCTGCTTCGCGGTCCTCCTCGGTGTAGAAGCGCGAGAAGTGAGAGCCGATCACCTCGTCGGCGCGATACCCTTTGATGCTCTGCGCGCCGCTGTTCCAGTTGGAAATGCGCCCTTCAAGGTCCAGCATGTAGATGGCGTAGTCCTTCACGCCTTGCACCAGCTGCTGGAACTGTTGCGCTGCCTTGCGCAGCGCCTCCTGTGCGGCCCGCCGTTCGGTGATGTCGCGGGTGACCTTGGCAAAGCCGATCAGCTGCCCGGTCTCGTCGCGGACGGCGTCAAGCACCGCCAGTGCCCAGAACACGGTGCCGTCCTTGCGCTCGCGCCAGCCCTCGTCCTCGAACCGCCCGGTTTCGGCCGCGGTGCGCAGCGCACGCGCGGGCTTGCCTGCCTGCCGGTCCTCCTCGGTGAAGAATTTCGAGAACGATTGGCCGGTGATCTCGTCGGCGCTGTAGCCCTTCAGGCGCTCGGCACCGGGATTCCAGGTCGCGACCCGGCCTTCGCGATCGAGCATGTAGATCGCGTAGTCGATGATCGAGTCGACGAGCAACTGGTAGCGTCGGCCGGCAGCGGCGAAGGGAACGGTGCTGTCGGCTTTGTCGTTCATCGAGCAATCCCGGCCTGTAACAAGGCCGGAAGGCCGAAAATGTTCATTTTCGCCGCCAATAGGGCTGTCAGGGCCAGGATAACGCATTGCGGTCAGGATTTCGCCAGCCGCAAGGGGCGGCACCCGGTGCCCGCAGCCCGTCCGTAGAGCCCCCCATCATCGATCGGTGCGAAAGCACGGTGGGTCGTTCGGGCAGCCCTAGCCGCTGTGCTTTGCCCGCCAGCGCGGGCCCGGTCCGCGCATGTAGTGGCGCTCCGGCCGGTAGCGGTCGAAGCAGTCGCGTTGCAGGCGCCGCCACACCCTGCCGAACTCGCGCCGCCAGCCGGGGGCGCGGAGCCGCTGTCGCGAGGCCTCGGACAGGTGAGTGGGCACCGGGGCTCTCCGCTCAGTGCAACCGGCCGATCACCGACGCGAACGGCACCTCGAAAAGCTGGTCGCCTTCCTCGTCGATCACCTGCAGCTTCCAAGCCCGCCAATCCTCCGCGGTCGCCATCGCGACGATCCGCTGGACAAACCCGATCGCGTGGGCGTGGGCCTCGACCAAATCCTCCAGATCGCTGCCGGACCGGTCCGGCACGACCCGTTCGGGGCTCGAGCAGTGGAAATAGAGCTGGGCCATGGCGCGCCTCGTGCGGTTCCAAACGCATGCTGATTATGCCGGTTCGTGCGCGCAAACGTTGTGACACTGCTCACACAGGGGACGTATTATCGTGCATCGTGGCGCAAGGGCAACACCTGTGTCCTGGATGCCTCATGGCGGTCCAACTTCCGCATCGCAAGGCAGCGCCGCCGGTTGTCGGGGCGGCACCGCAGCCCAGCGACGCTGTCCGATCCCGCGGCCAATACGCTAACCCAGGGTCTCAGCTCGGCCTCGGGATCGGCCATGCTCGCAACGTCGGGAGTTCCGGGAGAGAAACGAGGAACGGCGGGCGGAGGAGAGTCATACTGTACCGCGCGGGGGCGATCCGGAGGACGGCCGATGGCCTGCGAAGACCTGGTTGCTGCCTGCTTCGCCGACGAAGCTCAACCGCTCGCGGTGCCGGAGCTCAAGCGCGAGCGGACGCTCAAGTATCTCGAGTGCTGTTACGCCCAAGGGTTGTCTTGGGAGGACGCGCGACGGCAGATCGAGACGTGCCTCGCGCAGCAGGGCGTCCCGCGCGAGGGCATCGTGCGCCAGCTCAAGCTCGCCGAGCCGCTGCTGGCGCCCTGGCTCGACTGATCGAGCGGGAAGCCGTCGGCGGAGTGAAGCGAACTGCTGAACGTGCGGCGCGCGGCACACGACGCGCACGCTGCAGCCGGCGCTTCGCTCTGCCGGGATTTCCCGACCGCTGTGCAATGCGCCAAATTGCGCGTGCCCCGCTGCATCCGAAATTTCCGGAGCGCCACCGCCGCGAGAACGAAATTGACCACAGAACGTTGAAGTGTCAGCTTTTCTGCCGCTCGCCCCTCCGACTCGATGCAGCCGTTTCCTATATAGATCAACCGGCAAGCGGGGCGGCAGCGCCGGGGCGCTCCCGGCCATGACGTTTGCGGGGCAACGGTGCCCCCGAGGCCGACGATGACCAGCAACCGAGTGACCCTCGACGACAAATACGACCTCACCAAGAGCCGCGTGTTCGTCACCGGCTATCAGGCGATCATCCGCTCGACGCTGATGCAGAAGGAGCGCGACCGGCGTGCCGGCCTCAACACCGCCGGCTACGTCACCGGCTACCGCGGTTCGCCGCTCGGCGGACTCGACCAGCAGTTCATGCGCGCCGCCAAGGTTTTGGTTCCGAACGATGTGATCTTCCAGGCCGGCCTCAATGAGGATCTGGCCGCGACGGCGCTATGGGGCACCCAGCAGGCGGAGCTGCGCGGCGAGGGCAAGTACGACGGGGTGTTCGGCATCTGGTACGGCAAGGGCCCGGGCGTCGACCGCACCGGAGACGTCTTCCGCCATGCCAACCTTGCCGGCACGTCCAGACATGGCGGAGTGCTCGCCCTGATGGGCGACGACCATACGGCGGAATCATCGACCACCGCGCACCAGTCGGAATTCCACTTCGTCGACGTGATGATGCCGATCCTCAATCCGGCCGGCGTGCAGGAGATCATCGACTACGGGCTCTACGGCTGGGCGATGTCGCGGTTCACCGGCGCCTGGGTCGGGCTCAAATGCATGCACGAGACGGTGGAATCGACCGCCGTCGTCGACGGCTCGATGGAACGCCTGAGGATCGTCACGCCGGACGATTTCCAGATGCCCGAGGGCGGACTCAACATCCGCCTGGTCGACACCATCCTCGGCATGGAAGCGCGGCTGCAGGACTTCAAGCGCGACGCGATGCTCGCCTTCGTGCGCGCCAACAAGCTCAACCGCTACATCACCGCGGGCGGCCGCAACCCGAAGATCGGCATCATCACGGTCGGCAAGAGCTACCTCGACGTAAGACAGGCGCTCGACGAGCTCGGCATCGACGAGGTCAAGTGCAACGACTTCGGCATCCGGCTCTACAAGGTCGCTTGCCCGTGGCCGCTGTCGCAGCGCGAGCTCAAGGAATTCGCCGGCGGCCTCGACCTCATCATCGTGGTCGAGGAGAAGCGCTCGCTGATCGAGGTGCAGGTGCGCGAGGAGCTCTACGGCACCGCCAACCAGCCCACCTGCATCGGCAAGAAGAACGAGGCCGGCGATTGGCTGTTCCCGGTCAAGGGCGCGCTCGATCCCAACGACGTCGCGGTCTGCATCGGCGAGCGGCTGCTCAGGTACGGGCACAACGAGGCGATCGCCGGCCACGTGGCGCGGCTCAGGGAGGCGCAGCGCGCGCTCGGCGAGATCGGCGACGTCGCGCAGCGCATTCCCTATTTCTGCTCCGGCTGCCCGCACAACACCTCGACCGTGGTGCCGGCGGGGATGCGCGCCTATGCCGGCATCGGCTGCCATTTCATGGCGCAGTGGATGGACCGCAGCACGCTCGGCTGGACCCACATGGGCGGCGAGGGCGCGAACTGGATCGGCGAGGCGCCGTTCTCAAAGCGGCCGCACGTGTTCCAGAACCTCGGCGACGGCACTTACAACCATTCCGGCTACATGGCGATCCGCGCCGCGGCCGCGGCCGGCGTCAACATCACCTACAAGATCCTCTACAACGACGCGGTGGCGATGACCGGAGGCCAGCGCAACGAAGGCGGGCTATCGGTGCCGCAGATCGCGCGGCAGGTGGCGGCCGAGGGCGCCAAGGTGATCCGCGTCGTCACCGACGAGCCGTGGAAATACCCCAAGGACACCGAATGGCCGAAGGGCCTCACCATCCACCACCGCGACGAGCTGATGGCGGTGCAAACCGCGCTCGCCGAGGTGCCGGGCCTTACCGTGCTGATCTATGACCAGACCTGTGCGGCCGAGAAGCGCCGGCGGCGCAAGCGCGGACAGTTCCCGGATCCCGACAAGCGGGTCGTGATCAACGACCTGGTGTGCGAAGGCTGCGGCGATTGCGGCGTCAAGTCGAACTGCGTCTCGGTGCAGCCGCTGACGACCGAGTTCGGCCGCAAGCGGCGCATCGACCAGTCGAGCTGCAACAAGGACTACTCGTGCCTGAAGGGCTTCTGCCCGTCGTTCGTCACCGTGCACGGCGCGCAGCTCAAGAAGGGTGAGGGGGTGAAGGAGGCGGAGGACCTGCCGGCCCTGCCCGAGCCCGCGCTGCCGCCGCTGGGCAAGACCTACAACATCATCATCACCGGCGTCGGCGGCACCGGCATCGTCACCATCGGCGGCGTGCTCGGGATGGCGGCGCACCTCGAGGGCAAGGCGGTCGGCATCATCGACCAGGCCGGGCTCGCGCAGAAGGGCGGCGCGGTCTACAGCCACATGCGGCTGGCGAGCCATCCGGACGACATCCACGCGATCCGCGTGGCGGCGGGGGGCGCCGACCTCGTGCTCGGCGGCGACATGGTCGTGGTCGGCACCAAGAAGGTGCTGGCGGCGATCCACAACGGCACGCGCACCATCGTCAATCTCGCCGAGTTCCTGCCAGGCGACTTCACCCGCAATGCCGACTTCTCGCTGCCGACCGAGCGGCTCAAGCGCGCGATCGTGGGCGCGGCCGGCCGTGAGGCCACGCGCTTCGTCGATGCCACGCGGCTCGCGGTCGCACTGCTCGGCAACTCGATCGGCGCCAACATGTTCCTGGTCGGCCATGCCTACCAGATCGGCGCGCTGCCGCTTTCGGCCGCCGCGATCGAGGAGGCGATCGAGCTCAACGGCGAAGCGGTCGCGATGAACAAGGCGGCGTTCCGCTGGGGCCGGCGCGCCGCGCTCGACCAGGCCGCGCTCGAGGCGCTGATCACGCCCAAAGCCGAGCGCGCGAGCGACTCGCGGCGACTGTCGGAGACGCTCGACGAGGTGGTCGCCCGGCGCATCGCCTTCCTCACCGACTACCAGAACGAGCGCTATGCCGCGCGCTACCGCGGCGCGGTCGACAAGGTCAGGGCGGCGGAGGCTGCCAAGGCACCGGGCGAGACCGGACTTGCCGAGACGGTCGCGCGCTACCTGTTCAAGCTGATGGCCTATAAGGACGAGTACGAGGTCGCGCGGCTGCATGCCGCGCACACGCTCGCGCAGGTTCGCAACGAGGTCGCCGGCGAGAACCTGCGCCTCGAGTTCCATCTCGCGCCGCCGCTGTTCGCCCGCAAGGACCCGACGACCGGCGAGCCGCGCAAGATGACGTTCGGTCCCTGGATGCTGAGCGTGTTCGGCGTACTGGCGAAGCTCAAGTTCCTGCGCGCAACGCCGTTCGATCCGTTCGGCTACAGCGAGGAGCGCAGGACCGAGCGCGCGCTGATCCGCGACTACGAGACCATGCTGGAGGAATTGCTGGCGAAGCTCACGCCCGAGAACCACCATCTGGCGGTCGCGCTCGCCGGCATGCCGGAGAAGATCCGCGGCTACGGCCACGTCAAGGCGCGCCACCTCAAGGCCGCCAAGGCCGAGGAAGCGGTCCTGTTCGATCAGTTCCGGGCAGGTCCTGCGCCGCTTCTCAAAGCGGCGGAGTAAGCTTGCCTCGTCGCTCCGCCGGCTGCGGGGCGAAGCGGCCGCGCCAGCCGGCATGTTGCAAACCGCATGACGCAATGCCTACATGGGCGAGGGGGGCGCGTCCGTTGCGCACGGTGATCGTTTGAGCCGGCCCGTTTTTCGATTTCTCGCCATCGCTCTGGTTCTTGCTTTCGCGCTTGCGCCGGCCGCGGCGCAGCGGGGCCGTGGCGCCGGCGCGCCGGCGGCGGAGGCGTCGGCGAGCTCTTCGCCCGGCGTCCTCTCGTTGCTGCCCGCCGACTCGGTCACCGAGCATGTGCTCGATGCCGGCGGCGAGCGGCTGGTCTTTACGGCCAAGGCCGGAACGCTGTCGCTCTACGACCAGGGCGGCGAGCGCTCGGCGGCGATTTTCTACACCGCCTATACGCTGAAGGATGCTGCCGAGACGCGGCCCATTACCTTCGCGTTCAATGGCGGGCCTGGTGCCGCCTCGGCCTATCTGCACCTCGGCCTGGTCGGGCCGCAGGCGATCGACTTCGGCGCGCCGCGCGACGGCGCCAATGCGCGGCTGCGCGACAATCCCGACACCTGGCTCAAGTTCACCGACCTGGTCTTGATCGATCCGGTCGGCGCCGGCTGGAGTAGAGCCGCCAAGCCCGACAAGGCCGGCGAATTCTATGGCGTGCGCGCCGATGCCTCGGCGCTCGCCAAGGCGATTGCGCTCTACCTGGCGCAACAGGGCCGCACCGCCGCTCCGAAGTATCTTCTCGGCGAGAGCTACGGCGGCTTTCGCGCCGTCAAGGTGGCGCGCGTCCTGCAGCAGGAACAGGGCATCGTCGCCAGCGGGATCGTGATGGTGTCGCCGTTCCTGGAAGGCGGGCTGCACGGCAGCGCCAACCGGTTCGCACTGGGCGCGGCGCTGCAGTTCCCCTCGCTCGCTGCCGCCGAGCTTGATCGGCGCGGCCGGTTCACGCCGGAGGCGCTCGCCGCGGCGGAGCGCTTTGCCGTGACCGAATATCTGACCACGCTCGCCGGCAAGCCGCCGGAAGGCGAGGCGGGCCGCGCCTTCTACAGGCGGGTCGCCGAGCTCAGCGGATTGCCCCTCGACGTCGTCGAGCGCACGCGCGGCTTCATCCGCGATGCCTACGTCAAGCATGCGCGCGGCGAACGCCGCGAAGTGGTGAGCCCCTATGACGCCGCCTCGGCCGCGCCCGATCCGTTCCCGGAGGCGGAAGGCGCCGAGGGAGGCGATCACGTCCTCGACGGCTACCTGATGGCGCTCGGGGGCACGTTTGCCGCTTACGCGCGCGACCAGCTCGGCTTCAAGACCGAGATGACCTACACGCTGCTCAACCGCGAGGTCTCGGGCAAGTGGGACTGGGGCGGCGGGCGCTCGCAAGCGAGCGTCGCGCGCGACCTGCGCGAGCTGCTCGCGCTCAATCCCGGCTTCCGGGTCCTGATCTCCCACGGCCGCAGCGATGTCGTCACCCCCTATGGTGTAAGCCGTTACCTGCTCGACCATATGCCGGCGATCGGCGGCGAAGACCGTGCGCAGCTGAAAGTCTACCGCGGCGGCCACATGTTCTATCTCGAGCCGGACGCGCGCGCCGCCTTCACGGCTGACGCGGGCGCGTTCTATCGCGGCGCAGGATTGTGAGGCGCCGATCCCGCAGAGCAGGGGAGCGGTGAAGCCAAGAGCCGTCTCTCTCCAATCTGGCGGAGGCGTGCCGCCGCTCCACCTCTCCCCGTTGGGGCTCAGGCGTGCATACATCTGAGCGCCGAGCTGAAATTGCCGCGTTCTCGCGGAACCGTCGCTCCAGCGTTCTTGCGGGGCAGGGGCCGGGAGGGGGGTTGCGGGCCAATTCTGATTTCGAATAACTCCCCAACCCTTCCTCACAAGGCGGGAGGGAGCACGCGGCCATGCCCTTCTTACGTGACCGCGTTAGGGCGTCGGCAGGGTCAGATAGGTCAACGCGAGCCCATGGTGCGCAGGCTCGCCGGGTGCCCGCGACGGATTCGTCGCTCAAAGTACCGGGGCTTGCGGGACGGTTCGTTTCACTGCAAAGAGATGATGGCCGAAGGCCGGGGGAGATGGGCCGCCGCGGCGGGTCGCTTGTGCGGTCGCCTCGGGCGGGCAAAGAGGGAGGGCGCAACCTGGCGAACATCGCCACCGTTCAACCGGACACGTTCCCGAAGCTGTTGATTCGCAACGCCGAAACCTTCGGCGGGCGGCCAGCCATCCGCCACAAGGATCTCGGTATCTGGCAAAGCTGGACCTGGGCTCAGGTGCTGGACGAGGTGCGCGCGCTCTCGGTCGGGCTCGCCGCGCTCGGCCTCAAGCGCGGCGACAAGCTCGCCATCATCGGCCACAACCGGCCCCGACTGTACTGGGCGATGGCCGCCGGACAGGCGCTGGGCGCCGTGCCGGTGCCGCTCTACGTCGATTCGGTCGCCGAGGAGATGGCCTACGTCCTCGACCATGCCGAGGCGACGATCGCCGTCGTCGAAGATCAGGAGCAGGTCGACAAGGTTCTTTCGCTCTCCGACCGGCTGCCGAAGCTTTCCCTCATCATCTATGACGAGACGCGCGGCCTGCGCGACTATGATCATGGCCGCCTGAAATCGATCTCGGGCGTCCAGGCAATCGGCCGTGAGCAGTTGGCGAAAGACGCTGCCGCGCCGCAGCGCTGGCAAGCGTCGGTCGACGCGGGCAAGGGCGAGGACCTTGCGATCATCCTCTACACCTCCGGCACGACCGGGCGGCCGAAAGGCGTGATGCTCACGCAGGAGAACGTCCTGGTCTCCGCCCGCAACGGCAACACCTTCGACAATCTGACCGAGAAGGAGGAGGTGATCGCCTATCTGCCGCTGGCGTGGGTCGGTGACCACATCTTCTCCTACGCGCAGTCCTATGTGGCGGGGTTTTGCGTCAATTGCCCGGAGTCGCCGGAAACCGTGGTCGAGGACCGACGGGAAATCGGCACCACCTACGCGTTCGCGCCGCCGCGCATCTACGAGAATCTGCTGACGCTCACGATGGTGCGCATGGAGGACGCGAGCGCGCTCAAACGTCGCCTGTTCCATTACTTCATCGCAGTGGCGCGGCGCTGGGGCGAGAAAATTCTCAACCACGAGCCGGTGCCGCTGCACGCGCGGCTGTTCTATCGATTGGGGGAGGTTCTGGTCTATGGGCCGCTGAAGAACCGGTTCGGGCTCTCCCGCATCCGGGTGGGATATACGGCAGGCGAGGCGATCGGGCCGGAGATTTTCCGCTTCTATCGGGCGCTCGGCATCAATCTGAAGCAGCTCTATGGGCAGACCGAAGCGTCGGTCTACATCACGGCGCAACCGGACGCCGAGATCCACGCCGAAACGGTCGGCAAGCCGAACATCGACGTCGACATTAAGATCGCCGAAAGCGGCGAGGTGTTGTTCCGCTCGCCGGGCGTGTTCGCCGGCTATTACAAGGATCCCGACAAGACCGCCGAGGTGAAGACACCGGATGGCTGGGTGCGCACCGGCGACGCCGGTTTTCTTGATCCGAAGACCGGTCACCTCAAGATCATCGATCGCGCCAAGGATGTCGGGCGCCTCAACGACGGCACGCTGTTCGCGCCGAAATACATCGAGAACAAGCTCAAGTTCTACCCCAACATCAAGGAAGCGGTGGCGCTCGGCGACAAGCGCGACTTCGCCTGCGTGATGCTCAACATCGACCTGGTGGCGGTCGGCTCGTGGGCCGAGCGCAACAACGTGGTTTACGGCTCGTACCAGGAACTCGCCGGGCATCCGCTGGTCTACGACATGATCGCCGGTCACGTCGAAGAGGTGAACCGCTCGCTGGCCGAAGAAGGCGTCATGGCGGGAGCGCAGATCCGGCGCTTCCTGATCCTGCATAAAGAGCTCGACGCCGATGACGGCGAGCTGACGCGGACCATGAAGGTGCGGCGCGGGCTGATCGGGGAGCGCTATGCGGCCCTCGTGCAGGCGCTCTATGACGGCTCGCAGGCTGCCGACATCGCCACGCAAGTCACCTTCGAGGACGGCCGCAAGGGGACGATTGCGGCGCGCGTGAAGATCCGCGGCATGACCGCCGTTGCTGCCGCGCCGGCGGCGATGGAGCAGGCGGCGTGAGGCAGCCTGCTCCATACAGGTCCACTCGATGAGGGCTCCGAGCGAGCGCGACGCCGCCGCCGGCGAGGTGCTGCTCTCGGTCGAGAAGGTGTCGCTTGCGTTCGGCGGCGTCAAAGCGCTCACCGAAGTTTCCTTCGATATCCGCAGGAAGGAAATCCGCGCCATCATCGGCCCGAACGGCGCCGGCAAGACCTCGATGCTCAACGTGATCAACGGCTTCTATCATCCGCAGCAGGGCCGCATCACCTTCCGGGGGCAGACGCGCGCGCGGATGCGGCCGCACGAGGCCGCGCGCGGTGGCATCGCGCGCACTTTCCAGAACGTCGCCCTGTTCAAAGGGATGACCGCCCTCGACAACATCATGGCCGGGCGTTCGCTGAAGATGCACAGCGGCTTCCTGTGGCAATTGCTGCGCTACGGCCCGGCGATGGCGGAGGAAGTGCAACATCGCCGCCGGGTCGAAGAGATCATCGACTTCCTCGAGATTGCGCATATCCGCAAGGTGCAGGTCGGGCGGCTGCCCTACGGGCTGCAGAAGCGCGTCGAGCTCGGCCGCGCGCTTGCCATGGAGCCCGATCTGCTGCTGCTCGACGAGCCGATGGCCGGCATGAACCTCGAGGAGAAGGAGGACATGTCGCGCTTCATCATCGACGTAAACAACCAGTTCGGGACGACGATCGCGCTGATCGAGCACGACATGGGCGTGGTCATGGATTTGTCCGACCGCGTCGTCGTGCTCGACTACGGCCGCAAGATCGCCGACGGCACGCCGGACGCCGTCAAGAGCGACCAGGCGGTGATCGACGCCTACCTCGGCGTGGCGCATTGAGAGGGGCCGGTGGAACTGCTTTACAAGATCTTCATCGACCCGTTCGTGCAGATGGGCACGGCGCCCGACCTGTTGGTGCAGACCTTGTGGGAGGGGCTGGTCGGCGGCGTGCTGTACGCGCTGATCGCGCTCGGCTTCGTGCTGATCTTCAAGGCCTCAGGCGTGTTCAACTTCGCGCAAGGGATCATGGTGGTGTTCGCGGCGCTCACCCTGGTCGGCCTGCACAATAGCGGCTTTCCGCCGCCGTTGAGCCTCGTCCTGATCGTCGGCGGGCTCGGCTTCGCGGCGTGGCGCTTCTACCACGACCGTGCGGTGCTCGATCCCAACAAGGTGATCGCGCTCGCCGTGGCGGCGTTCGGGCTGTTCGCCTTCTTCTTCCTGACCCGCAGCGTTCCGGCCTTCATCGCGCTCGCGGTCACCGTCGGCGTGATGTTCGTGCTTGCGCTGGGCATCGAGAAGCTGGTGCTGCGCCCGTTGGTCAACCAGCCGGACATCATCCTGTTCATGGCGACCTTCGGGCTCACCTATTTCCTCATCGGCCTCGGCGAGCTTGTGTTCGGCGGCGAGCCCAAGGTGATGATCGCGAACGAGCTCTACCTCCCGAAGGGATCGGTGGAGTGGAAGGTGCTGGGCGGGTTCGTGTCTTTGCAGAAGATCGACATCGCCGCCGGGGCGATCGCCTCGATCATGGTGGCGGTGCTGGCGGTCTTCTTCCAGAAGACCCGCATCGGGCGCGCCCTGCGAGCGGTCGCCGACAGCCACAAGGCGGCGCTGTCGGTCGGCATCTCGCTCGAGCAGATCTGGGTGATCGTGTGGTTCGCGGCCGGCATCGTCGCGCTGGCGACCGGCATCATGTGGGGCGCGCGCTCGGACGTATCGTTCGCGCTGCAGATCATCGCGCTCAAGGCGCTGCCGGTGCTGATCCTCGGCGGCTTCACCTCGATCCCCGGCGCGATCGTTGGCGGCGTCATCATCGGTGTCGGCGAGAAGCTCGGCGAGTTCTACTGGGGGCCGCTGCTCGGCTCCGGGATCGAGAGCTGGCTCGCCTACTTCATCGCGCTGGTGTTCCTGCTGTTCCGGCCGCAGGGCCTGTTCGGCGAGAAGATCATCGAGCGAATCTAGCGAATAGCGAATAGCGAATAGTGAATAGTGAATAGTGAGGGAGCGAGTGGTGGACGCGAATCGGCAAGTTGGAACTTCGGCAATGATCTACTCACTACTCACTACTCACTATTCGCTATTCGCTATTCGCTATTCGCCAAGGTGAAGCGATGCTCTACCGCGAAGCCGGCCAGTACAAGACCAGCTATCAGGCCGATCAGTCGGTATTCCCGATCCTGCAGGACCGGATCGGGCTGGCCGTCATCCTGGCGATTGCATTTGCAGTCGTGCCACTGACGATGTCGAGCTTCGCGCTGTCATCGATCATGATCCCGGTGTTGATTTTTTCGCTCGCCGCCATCGGGCTCAACCTGTTGACCGGATATACCGGCCTGCTGTCGCTCGGCGCCGCCGGTTTCATGGGGGTCGGCGCCTACGCCTGCTACAAGCTCACGACCTCCTTTCCGGGCGTCAACATTTTGGTCTGGATCGTCGCCTCCGGCTTCTTCGCCGCCGCGGTCGGGGTCGTGTTCGGGCTCCCCTCGCTGCGCATCAAGGGCTTCTACCTCGCGGTGGCGACGCTGGCGGCGCAGTTCTTCCTGTCCTGGTGCTTCGTGCGCGTGCCCTGGCTCTACAACCACAATGTCTCGGGCGCGATCGAGGTGCCGACCCGCACCCTGTTCGGCGTGCCGATCACCGGCCCGAACGCCACGCCGATGACGCGCTACCTGGTGGCCCTCTCGATCGTCGTGGTGATGACCTGGGTCGCGTCCAACCTGGTGCACGGCCGCATCGGACGGATGTGGATGGCGGTGCGCGATATGGATATCGCGGCCGAGCTGATCGGCATCAAGCTCTATCAGACCAAGCTGCTGGCGTTCGCGGTCTCCTCGTTCTACTGCGGCGTTGCCGGCGCCATGATGGTGTTTCTGTGGCTCGGCGCCGCCGAGGCCGATAGCTTCAACATCAACCAGTCGTTTCTGATCCTGTTCATGGTCATCATCGGCGGGCTTGGCAGCCTGATCGGGTCGTTCTTCGGCGCGGCGTTCATCTGGGGCCTGCCGATCGTGCTGCGTGCGATGCCGGAGTTCTTCGGCGTCGCGATCCACGCCGCCACCGTCGAGCACCTGCAATTCATGATCCTGGGCGCGCTGATCATCTTTTTTCTGATCATCGAGCCGCACGGCCTTGCGCGGCTGTGGCAGATCGCTAAGCAGAAGCTCAGGGTGTGGCCGTTTCCATACTAGCGCGCCTAAGGCTGAGTGGGCACCGGTCAGCCGGGGCCGGACGCGCGCCAAACTTTCGAATCGAAGGCGCGTTCGGACGCAAGACCGGAAGTCCACTTTTGCTGGACGCGCTCTTGGTGCAGACTACGGCTCAAAGACCGGTCCCCGCCACGCATGGCAACCGGAACTAGGTGCGAGCGGCAGCTGCCGTTCGGCCGCAAGCAAGAAGGTTGCAATCGCAGCCGACGCTACTCCAAGGGAGAGACCCGAATGAAACTGAAACACTTCGTTCTCGGCGCAACCGCGCTGGCCCTCGCCGGTATTCCGGTCCTGGCCGGCACCGCAGTCGCGCAGGACACGATCTACGTGCCGTTGCTGACCTACCGGACCGGACCGTTCGCCGGGTCCGGCATCCCGATCGCCAATGGGATGAGCGACTACCTCGCCATGCTCAACGAGCGCGACGGGGGGATCGGCGGCGTCAAGGTCGTCATCGAGGAATGCGAGACCGGCTACGACACCAAGAAAGGCGTCGAGTGCTACGAGCAGGTCAAGGCCAAGAATCCGGTGGTGGTCAACCCGTACTCGACTGGCATCACGCTGCAGCTGATCCCGAAGGCTGCGGTCGACAAGATTCCGGTGCTGTCGATGGCCTACGGCCTTTCGGCTTCCGCCGACGGGCAGAACTTCCCGTGGATCTTCAACCCGCCGGCGACCTATTGGGATGGTCTCTCCATGATCATCAAGTACATCGCCGACAAGGAAGGCGGGCTCGACAAGCTCAAGGGCAAGACCATCGGCTACATCTTCTTCGACGGCGGCTACGGCCGCGAGCCGATCCCGCTGCTCGAGCAGTTCGCCAAGGACTACGGCTTCACGGTGAAACAGTATCCGGTCCCGGCGGCCGAGATGCAGAACCAGTCGGGCCTGTGGCTCAACGTGCGGCGCGATCGCCCCAATTGGATGATCATGTGGGGCTGGGGCGCGATGAACCCGACGGCCGTCAAGGAGGCCGCCAAGATCAACTATCCGATGGACAAGTTCGTCGGCATCTGGTGGTCGGCGGGCGAGGACGACGCGCGCGGCGGTGGCACTGACGCCAAGGGCTATCTCGCCCTCAACCTACACGGCGTCGGCGCCAGCTACCCGGCGATCCAGGACATCGTCAAGCACGTGATCGACAAGGGTAAGAGCCAGGTCGACAAGAGCAAGGTCGGCGAGGTGCTGTACAACCGCGGCGTCTACAACTCGCTGCTGGTCGCCGAGGCGATCCGCAACGCGCAGCGCATCACCGGCAAGAAAGTGGTCACCGGTGAGGACGTGCGGCGCGGATTCGAGTCGCTCAAGATCGACGCGGCGCGGTGGAAGGAGCTCGGACTCGACGAGTTCGCGGCGCCGATCACCAACGTGTCGTGCAGCGACCACAACGGCCATCACGCCGCCTACATGATGCAATGGGACGGCGCCAAGTGGACGAAGGTCTCCGACTGGATCACGCCCATGAAGGACAAGGTGCGCCCGCTCTTGGAAGCGGCTTCCAAGGACTACGTGTCCAAGAACCAGCCGTGGCCGCAGCGCACCGAACCCTGCGACCGCTCGTCGTAGCTGCACGCCAACCGAGTTCCCTCTCCTCGCCCGCGGGGAGAGGGAGCCGGCATTGACGGGCGCATTTGCGGGCGCGCAGGCGGCATGGCCCCGACCCGATGGCTTTACGAACGCGGCCTTCCCCGCCGGCGGGGCGAGACCACAGGAGCCTGCAATGAGCGTTGCGGCCGAACTCAAGCGTGATGAGCCGGCCCCTCGGGCGGCGATCGACCGCATCCTTGCGGTCAACAATATCGAGGTCGTCTACGATCACGTCATCCTGGTGCTCAAGGGCGTATCGCTCGAGGTGCCGCGCGGCGGCATCGTGGCGCTGCTCGGCGCCAACGGTGCCGGCAAGACCACCACGCTCAAGGCGATCTCCAACCTGCTGCACTCGGAACGCGGCGAGGTCACCAAGGGCTCGATCGTGTTCGACGGCGAGGAGGTGCAAGCGTCCTCGCCCAACGAGCTGGTTCGGCGCGGCTGCATCCAGGTGATGGAAGGCCGCCAATGCTTCGGCCACCTCACGGTGGAAGAGAACCTGCTGACCGGTGCGTTCACGCGGCGCGACGGGAGCGCCGCCATCAAGCGCGACCTGGAGGCGATCTACGGCTATTTCCCGCGCCTGCGGGAGCGCCGCAATGCGATGGCGGGATACACGTCGGGCGGCGAGCAGCAGATGTGCGCGGTTGGCCGCGCGCTGATGTCGAAGCCCAAGATGATCCTGCTCGACGAGCCCTCGATGGGGCTCGCCCCGCAGATCGTGGAGGAGATCTTCGAGATCGTGCAGGCGCTCAACGAGAAGGAAGGCGTCTCCTTCCTGTTGGCGGAGCAGAACACCAACATGGCGCTGAAATATGCGCGGTACGGCTACATCCTGGAGAATGGCCGCGTGGTGCTGGACGGCGAGGCCAAGACCTTGCGTGAGAACGAGGACGTCAAGGAGTTCTACCTCGGCGTTGCCGAAGGCAAGCGCAAGTCGTTCCGCGAGGTGAAGCACTACAAGCGCCGGAAGCGCTGGCTGGCTTGACAAAGCGATCTCGCCGTAGGGGCGACCCTTGTGGTCGCCCGTGTGGTCCCGCGTAGGGGGACGTTCGCGGTCGCCCGCGCGTTACGCCGATTCTATCGATGAAAACCCAGCGCGTTGGGAATTTGATGGTGAGAACCCACAGCGTGTCGACCGAGCGGCGTCGTCGACTTTGTGAGCGGTGAGCGAGGATGCCGGAAAAATTCGATCTCGATCACAAATTCTCACTGTTCGCCGAGCACTGGCGGCCGAAGGTGGTCGCTGCACTCAACGGGCAGGAAATCAAGCTCGTCAAGGTGCAGGGCACTTTTCCCTGGCATCTTCACGACAGCGAGGATGAATTCTTTCTGGTGTGGAAGGGTCGCTTCCGCGTCGAGTTCCGCGACCGCGTCGTCGAGCTCGGCGCCGGCGAGGGTCTGGTCGTTCCGCGCGGGGTCGAACATCGCACCGCCGCCGACCAGGAAGCCGAGATCATCCTGTTCGAGCCGGCCGCGACCCGTAACACCGGCAACGTGGTCGATGCGGCGTTCACGGCGCCGGACGGCGTCGCGGTGTGACGTCGTGGCCGATCACTACGACACGCTCGAGACCCGCGACCGGCTGGCGCGCGAGAACGACCTGTTCGGCCGCCTGCCGGCGGCGATCGGTCTGGCGATGACGGCCCCCGGCTGGGCCCATCATCTCGGCGGCGTCGACCCGAGCCGGATCACCTCCCGCCGGGCGTTGGCGAGCCTGCCGGTGCTGCGCAAATCCGACCTGCTGCAGCGGCAGCAGGAGCGACCGCCGTTCGGCGGCTTTGCGGTCATCGCGCCCGGCAAGGCCAAGCGGCTGTTGATGTCGCCGGGCCCGATCTTCGAGCCGGAGGGACACGGCGAGGATCTGGCGGGGGCGGCGCGCGCGCTGTTCGCGGCCGGCATGCGTGCCGGCGACATCGTGCACAACTCGTTCTCCTATCATTTGACGCCCGGCGCCTATCTGCTGGAAGCGGGCGCGCATGCGCTCGGTTGCGCCGTCGTTCCGGGCGGGATCGGCAACACCGAACAGCAGGTCGACGCGATCGCCCATTACCGGCCGAGCGGCTATGTCGGCACGCCGGATTTCCTGAAGATCCTGCTCGATACCGCGGCCAAGAGCGGCAAGGACGCCGCGTCGATCAAGCGCGGCCTGGTTTCCGGCGCGGCGCTGCCGGCCTCGCTGCGCGACGAGCTCGGCGGGCGCGGCGTCGCGGTGCTGCAGTGCTACGCCACCGCCGAGCTCGGCGTCATCGCCTACGAGAGCGAGGCGCGCGAGGGCATGATCGTCAACGAGAACGTGATCGTGGAGATCGTGCGGCCGGGCACCGGCGATCCGGTGCCGGACGGGGAGGTCGGCGAGATCGTCGCCACCTCGTTCAACCCCGACTACCCGATGATCCGGCTGGCGACCGGCGACCTGTCGGCGGTACTGGCCGGGCAGTCGCCGTGCGGGCGCAGCAACATGCGTATCAAAGGCTGGATGGGCCGCGCCGACCAGACCACCAAGGTCAAGGGCATGTTCGTCCATCCCGGACAGGTGGCCGAGGTGGCGCGCCGCCACCCGGAGCTCGGGCGCGTGCGCCTTGCGGTCGGCCGCGAGGGCGAGCAGGACGTGATGGTGCTGCACGCCGAATGCGCAACGCCGAGCGATGCGTTCGAGCAGACGATCGCCGAAACGCTGCAGGCGGTGACCAAGATCCGCGGCCGCGTGCAGCTGGTGGCGCCGGGCTCGCTGCCCAATGACGGCAAGGTGATCGCCGACGAGCGAGGCCATGCCTGAACGGAGGTGCGCTCGCCGCGCCAACGGCTGTGATCACGCAATCACGGGAGTGATGCGCGTGCTCGATGCTGGATTAAGCCGCTCGCCTCACCCCAGCGCGCCGATGTAGCGCCTGAAGCTCGCGGCATCGCGCAGCGCGGCCATCGAGCCCGCGTGCGTAAGCTCGCCACCTTCGACGAAAATGAAGCGCTCGCAGATCTCCTGCAAGATTTCGAGATGGTAGCGCGCGGTCGGATGCAGGCACACGAACACCAGCCGGCCGTCGGCGCGCAGTCGGCGGAAGTGGTCGAGCATGAAGCCGATATAGCCGTCCTGGACATTGAACTGCGGCTCGTCGAACAGATGAATGAGCGGCGACTCCGACCGCGCGCGCTCCAGCAGGAAGCTCGGGATGAGTCGCTTGAAACGGCGCACCTGGTAGGACTGATGATAGTGGATCGCCAGCCGCGAGCGTTCGCGGTAGCGGACGCGGTGGATGTCCTGACCGGCCGTCATGACACGGCCCGCGCTCGGCTGATTGCTGCCGGTGATCAGCTCGAACAGCGTGGTTTTGCCCGAACCGTTCGGCCCCATGACGCCGACAATGGCGGCCTCCGACACGACAAAATCGGCCCGCAGGCGGAACGTCGGCGTGCGATCGAGCAGGCCGCGCGTGTAGGTCTTGCGCAGGTCCTCGACCACCAGCAGAGGTCTCGCGCTCATCGCCTAGATCCCGAGCAGCCGATGCCGGCGCGCGGCGTCACGCTTGAGCTCGGCGGCGGCGCCGTCGTAGACGACAAGGCCCTGGTCGAGCACGTAGACCCGGTCCGCGAGCGAGAGCGCGAGGTCGCAGTTCTGCTCGACCAGCAGCACCGAGACGCCCTCGCGCCTGAGGCGGCGCATCGTCGTCCCTACATCGTCGACGATTTTCGGTGCCAATCCCTGGCTCGGCTCATCGAACAGCACGAGCCCGGGAGAGCCGAGCAGTGCGCGGGCGATCGCCACCATCTGCATTTCGCCGCCGGAGAGGTTTTCGCACTCGCGCCCGCGCAGATAATCGAGCGCCGGGAAGATTTCGCAGACCTCCTTCTGGCTCCACGAGCGGTAGGGCGTGCGCTTTACGGCGATCGACAGGTTGCGCTCCACCGTCAGGGTCGGGAACACGCGGCGGTCGTCGGGCACCCAGGAAATCCCCGCGCGCGCGATCTCATGCGTCGGCCATTGGGTAATGTTGAAATTCGCAAAGCGGATGCGGCCGCGCCTGGCGGGGGTGAGGCCGAGGATGGAACGCAGCGTCGTGGTCTTGCCGGCGCCGTTGGGCCCCAGCAGTGCGACGATCTCGCCGGCATCGACCCGCAACGAGACGCCGAACAGCGCCTGCGTTTCGCCGTAGAAGGTATCGATGCCGGAGACTTCGAGCGTCATCCTAAGCCAGCATCCCGAAATTCGAGGCTTTCACCCACTTGTCGGCGCGCAAGGTCTCCGGCGTGCCGCGGGCGATCACCTGGCCCCACTGGATCACCGCCACGGTATCGGCGAGGTCGAACAGGAACCGCATGTTGTGCTCGATGATCACCAGCGTGACCTCCTGCTTGAGCCTGCGCACCAAGTCGGCAAGGCGCGCGGTCGCCTCGGTCCCGAGACCGGAGGTTGGCTCGTCGAGAAACAGGATGCGCGGCTCGGCGGCGAGCGCCATGCAGATTTCAAGTGCGCGGCGATCGCCATAGGAAAGATTCCTGGCCAGCTCGCGCTCCTTGCCGGCGAGACCGACGCGCGCCAGCACGGCGGCGGCTTTGTCGGCGACGCTTGAATCCTGCCGGGCGTCGCGCAGCATGTGAAAACCCTGCCGCCGGCGTTCCGGTACGGCGAGCGCGACGTTCTCCAATGCGCTGAAGTCGTCGAACAGATTCATCAGCTGGAACGAGCGCGAAATTCCCATGCGTGCGATCGCCCGCGGCGTAAGCCCGGTGATGTCCCGGCCGTCGAGCATGATCCGGCCGCCGTCTGGACGATAGCGTCCGGTCAGAACGTGAAAACACGTGGTCTTGCCGGCGCCGTTCGGCCCGATGATGCCGCTCAGCCGTCCCTCCTCGAAGGCGAGATCGATCGTCTCCAGGACCACACGGTCTCCGAAGCGCTTGTGCAGCCGATGGGCCTCGAGCAGGGCCATCGCTCACGTCCCGACCGGGCCGCCGGTGCGAAAACCGGCGGCGGGAATGCGCGCCCGCACCGCCCGCGTCCGCCGCCGAAGCTCCGTCCACAGCCCCGCCGCACCCTCGGGCTTGAACATCACCATCAGCATGAACATCAGCCCGAACCAGAGCAGCCAGGTCTCCGTGTAGGCCCCCAGAAGGTCGCGCGCGATGAAGTAGATGACGGTTCCGATGACCGGGCCCCAGAAGCTGACGAGACCGCCGCCGATCAGCACCATCAGCACGACCACCCCCGACCATTGCAGGCTCATCACCTGCACGAAGGCGCCGCCCTGGCCCATGGCGAAGATGCCGCCCGCGAAGCCGGTGACCGCGCAGGACAGCACAAAGCTCAGCCACTTGTAGAGCCACACATTGTACCCGAGGAACGCCACGCGCTCCTCGTTCTGCTTGATCGCCTGCAGGACGCGCCCGAACGGCGAGTTCGCCAGCCGCCACAGCAGCACCACGATGACGGCAAAGCAGGCGAACGCGAACCAATAGAGCGCCGGGTTGGTGCGCAGCGGAAAGCTCACGATGCCGAAATCCGCCGGCAATCGGCGGATGTTGATCAGCCCATCTTCTCCCCCGGTCACCGAGGTCCATTTGCTGGCGATGAAGAAGAACAACTGGCTGAATGCGATCGTCATCAGCGCGAAATAGATTCCGCGCCGATGCGAAATGAAGCAGGCAACCGCGGCGCCGAAGGCGGCCGCGACCAGGGTCGCCGCCAGCAAGCCGAGCCACAGGTTTGGCGCCAGGTGAAACTGCGTCAAGCCCATCGCATAGGCGCCGATGCCGAAGAAGGCGCCGTGTCCGAACGACGGCAGCCCAGTGTGGCCGAACAGGACGTTGAAGCCGAGCGCGAAGATGCAGAACACCAGCACCTCGACCCCCAGATAGGGATAGAGGCCGACCTGATTGATCCAGAACGGCACGCTGCCGAACACCGCAAAGGCGACCAGCATCGGCTCGGTAATCCAGCCGCGCAGCCTGGCGATGACGCCGGGGGCCGTTCTCATCGCTCGAGGATGCTCTTCTTGCCGAGCAGGCCGCGCGCCCGGAACGTGACCACGGCGATCAGCAGCAGGTACATCGAGATCAGCGACCAGTCGCTGGCATAGGCCCCGGTCAGCCCGACCGCGATGCCGATCATGAGCCCGGCCAGCACCGCGCCCCAGAAGCTGCCGACGCCACCGAGAACGATGACGATGAAGGCCGGCACGACGGCGTCGACGCCGACGTGCGGACGTACGCCCCAGATCGGGGCCATGGTCACGCCGGCGACGGCCGCAAGACCCGTGCCGAAGGCGAACACGATCAGGCGCAGGCGCGAGAGATTGACGCCGAGCGCCCGCACCATCTCGCTGTCGTGCGCACCGGCCTTGATGAGCGCGCCGTAGGGCGTGCGCTCGAGAAACAGCCACACCAGCGCGATGACGCCGATCGCGAAGGCGGAGGCATAGAACCGATAGGTCGAGTAGATGAGATCGCCGATCAGGAGGCCGCCGGTGATGCCGGATGGCAGCGGAAAAGGCTTCTCCGCCGATCCCCAGATCACCCGGATCAATTCCTCGATCACCAGCGCGGCCCCGAACGTCAGCAGCAGGCCGTAGAGCGGGTCCTTGCCGTAGGTGCGCCGCAGGCAAAGCTCGAGCGCCATGCCGGCAATTCCGACCACAAGCGGCGCCACGATGATGGCGACGACGAACCGCCAGGCCAGCGGAAGTCCGTAGTAGGGCGCCAGAAACTCGAACGGCAGTGCGCCGGGCGGTAGGATGAAGACGAGCGCCACATACGCGCCGAGCGCGAACAGCGAGCCGTGCGCGAGATTGAGCACCTCCATCACGCCGACGATCAGCATGAAACCGAGCGCGACCAGCGCGAACAGCAGGCCAAGCGAAATGCCGTTGAGAAGGTGCGGCAGGAGATTGTAGAGAAAATCCATGCTGTGGCCGCCGACGTTAGGCGCAAGCCGGCAAGCACTGCGGACGAGAAAGCAACCGATATCGCGACACTTTACCTCTCAACCGGGGCCGCTTGACGCCCTCGACCTCGCTCCAGCGTGCAAGACAAAGTCGAAGGGCGGACCCACGCGTCGGCCTCGCTGGGCTTGCGAGCCCAACGAGGAAAAAACCGGACCTGCGAGCTGCCGACTTCCGGCGCAGGCACGCCCGCAGGCTCGTGAAGCCTACATCTCGTAGGTCGGCGTGTCCTGGTAGGACTCGAGCTTGCAGACGGACTCGCCCGGATCCTTCACGTCTTCCGGCTTGAGCGCCGTGACGATCTTGAAGTAGTCGGTGTTGTCGACCGGCTTGTCGTTGGCGGCGCACAGGTAGACGGTCTGTTGCACGTGGTGCGAGTTGGGATCGATCCAGGCGTCATGGTGCTGCATGCGGTCGACCGCCGACATGCGATGCCCCTCCAGCGCCTTGATCACCGCGATGTTGTTGGTGGTTCCGGCACGCTCGACGGCGCGGATCAGTTCGCGCATGGCGACATAGCCATTGTAGGAGACGTTGCCGGGCACATCGATCGCGACCCGCGGCCAGCGCTTCTGGTAGCGGGCGACAAAGTCGGCGACGCCGGGCAGGTCGAGCTTGTGGTACCAGGTGGTCGCGAAGGTGCCGAAGGCGGCATCGAGACCCAGGCCGTAGATATCCGGCCAGTCCTGCTGATTGGTGAGCCAGGCCGGTTTCTTGTCGAGCTTCATGCTCACGACCTGCTGTTTGAGCGCCTTGGCGTCGTCGCCGCCGACCGCCACGGTGACGACGTCCGGTTTCGCCTGCTGGATCTTCAAGAGGATCGGCGAGAAATCGCGGGTGCCGACCGGGACCAGGATCTCGTCGAACACCTCGGCGCCGAATTGGGTGCCGACGTCGCGGAACGACTTGGAGGTGCTATGGCCCCACACGTAGTCGTTGGTGAGCAACAGCCAGCGCTTGCCGTAGCTGTTGATCGCCGCCTTGGCGCCGGCAATGGCGAAGTTGGTCCCGTTCCCGTCCCACACGAACTTGACGCGATGGCAGTCCTTGCCGGCCTCCGTTGGCGAGGACGAGTTGGTGTTGAAGTAGACGGTGCCGTATTTCTGCGCCACTTGCCCGATGGCGTTGGCTACCCCCGACTGGATGGCGCCGACCAGGAACGCGACCTCGTTGCGGGTAATCATGCGCTCGGCGACGCGCGTCCCGGTCGCCGGCGTGGTCTCGGTGTCGGCGTGGATGTGCGCGAGCTTGCGCCCGAGGACGCCGCCTTTTTCGTTGGCCTCCTCGATCGCCATGATGGTGCCGCGCATCTCGTCCTGGCCGGCATTGCCGAACTGACCGGTGGCGTCGTGCGTGAGGCCGATCAGGATCGGCTTGTCGGTCTTCTGCGCCCAAACGTGGTTGTGCTTCCAAGGACCGAAGAAGGCGACACCGGTCGCGGTCGTCCCCTGCAGCAGTGTCCGGCGCGAAAGCCGCGCTTTGCTCGTCATCGCATGTCCTCCCCTGGGTGATTTGAAGTTTTCTGGTGCGGCGTGACGGGCAAGAAATCCGCCGACCGCAAGATTATGTCAGGTTATCATACGACTGCCACTCCGTCGCGCAAGCTTGCGAGGATCGCCGTCGGAAGTTCCGGGTCCTTCTCGTCGCCGGGCCGGCGCAGCGTCGGTTGCGCGCCTCACTTCGCCACCAGCCGCCCCTCGACCCCGGTTCGCACGGTGCCGAGCTGGCGGATATGGACCATCACCTGATTGGCCATGAGCGGCGCGTCGTTGTCGGGCGTCACGCGCTTGGCGTCGCGCAAGGTGTCGTAGCTGTCGCCGCCGCGCGCGATGAAATCGTTGACGGCGACACGATAGAGCCGCGTGTCGGAGAGCGGCGCGCCCGCCACCGTCATGGTCAGCACGCGGCTGCCGGGCGGCCGCCGCGGATCGAAGCTGACCGTCATGCCCGACACCTGGGGGAAACGCCCGCCCGTATCGGGCAGCTGCGAGAGGCCGTTCTCGATCGCCGCCTTGAGGTCGCGGCCGCTGATTTCGAGCACCACCAGCCGATTGCCGAACGGCAGTTCGGCCAGGATGTCCTTGCGCGTGATGGTCGTGCCTGGCGGATAGACCTTGCCGCCGCGGATGCCGCCGCCGTTGGCGACCGCGGCGTCCGCCCGCATGGTGTCGCGCATGGCGTCGGCGAACAGGTTGCCGATCGCCGCCTCGCCCGACCGCAGCGTGGCGCTGCGGCTGTCGAGCTCGACCGCGGTGGTGCCGATCGCAACGTCCATCTCGCGGGTGAGCGTGGCCTCGAACTTGGCGACCTCCGCGGCGACCACCGGATCGGGCGTCACCGTCGCGGTATCGATGACCCGGAACTGCGGCCACCACCTGGTCTCGCGCCGGTCTTGGCTGTCGGTCACGACAATGTCGATGTCGATTGCGACCACGTAGTGGGCGTCGTAGCTCGACTCGGCGATCGCGCTCAGTTCGTCGTAGGTGATGAACAGGTCGTGGGTGTGACCGGTGAGCAGGAGCTCGACCGCGCGGGCAAACTGCAGGGCGAGCGCGTCGCCGCGGGTCATATGCGCGACCGCGACCACGAAATCGGCACCCTCCTGCCGCAGCGCCGCCGCCTGCGCCTTGATGGTCTCGACCGTCGGCGCGAAGCGTAGATCCTCGGGCGACGCCGACCGCGGCGTGTCCTCGAAGGTCGCGCCGGTCAAGCCGATGCGGACGCCGTCGAGCTCGATCAGCGCGCGGTCCTTGATTCCGGCAATCGGCGCGCCGTCCGGTCCGCGCAGGTTGGCGGCGAAGATCGGGAAATCGGCTTCGCGCATGCGCTCGAGGAACGTCGCCTTGCCGAAATCGAACTCGTGATTGCCGGGCGCGAAGATATCGGGCCGGATCATGTTGGTCAGCGCGATGATATGGGCGCCGCGATCGAGCCCCGACATCAGCGACGGTGACAGCGTATCGCCGCCATGCGCAAAAATGACATGCCCGCCCTTGGCGCGCTCGGCCTTGACCACGGCGGCCAGCCTTGCGAAGCCGCCCCGGGCCTTGCCGTCGGCCATGACCTGCTCGTTCATCAGGTATATGTCGTTGGTGAGCAGGAAGGTGATGGCGGTCCGGTGCGTGGTCTGGCCGGCAGCCGGCGTCGCCAGCCCGACGAACGCCAGAACGGCGAGGGAGAGCGCAATGGCACGACGCGTGATCGACATGGCGGCTCCTGGCGACATGCCCGTGCCTTACCACGCGGGCGTGGCGCCGAGCTACAGGCCGGCATGAACGAGAAGAGCCCGACTTCGCGGCCGTCGGAGCGGCCGCTGCCGCCGCAGCATCCGGCCGTGGCGCGCGGCGGCATCGGCGTCCTGCTGGTCAATCTCGGCACGCCGGACGCGACCGACTATTGGTCGATGCGGCGCTACCTGAAGGAATTTCTTTCCGACCGCAGGGTGATCGAGGAGAACCGCATCAAGTGGTGGTTGATCCTCAATCTCATCGTTCTGACGGTCCGGCCGCGGCGCAAGGGGCGCGACTACGACAAGATCTGGAACCGGGAACGCGACGAATCGCCGCTCAAGACCATCACCCGTGCGCAAGCTGACAGGCTGGCGGCGTCGCTCGCCCAGTCCCATCCGAACATCATCGTCGACTGGGCGATGCGCTACGGCAATCCGTCGATCCGGTCGCGCCTGGCGGCCCTGCAGGCGCAAGGCTGCGAGCGCATCCTGCTCGTTCCGCTTTATCCGCAATACTCGGCCGCCACCACCGCGACGGTGTGCGACAAAACCTTCGATGCGCTCAAGCGCATGCGTTGGCAGCCGGCGCTGCGCGTGGCGCCGCCTTATCATGACGACCCGGTCTACATCGAAGCGGTGGCAGCGTCGCTCGAGGCGGAGCTCGCGAGGCTGCCGTTCACGCCCGAGGTCGTCATTGCCTCGTTCCACGGCGTGCCGAAGGACTATCTACTCAAGGGCGACCCCTACCATTGTCATTGCGTCAAGACCGCGCGGCTGCTGCGCGACCGACTGGGCCTGAGTGAGGAGCGCCTGATGCTGACGTTCCAGTCGCGCTTCGGCACGGCCGAATGGCTGCAGCCCTATACCGACGAGACCGTCAAGGCGCTGGCCGCGCGCGGCGTCAAGCAGCTCGCCGTCGTCACGCCCGGCTTCGCAGCCGACTGTCTGGAGACGCTGGAAGAGATCGCCGGCGAGAACGCCGAGATCTTCAGGCATGCCGGCGGCGAGAACTTCGCCGCGATCCCGTGTCTCAACGACGGCGAGCAGGGGATGCGGGTGATCCGCCACGTCGTTGCGCGCGAGTTGCAGGGCTGGATCTGACCCGTTCGCGTCATTGCGAGCCGAACGCGAAAGCAATCCAGAATGGCGGCTCGATTGCCCGTTGCTCACGCTGCCGGCAATGACGAGCAACGGCCGCCGCTTGGCTATTGCTGCGGCTCGGCGCGGGTTCCACAATACCGGCGCACGACGCGAATCAGGGGGGCCTGCGCATGTTTCCGCTCGGACTGGACATTTTCGTCATCGTCATCGTCGTGCTTGCCGTCCTCACCTTGTTCGCCGGCGTCAAGACCGTCGGGCAAGGCTATCAGTGGACGGTCGAGCGCTTCGGCCGCTACACCCGCACGCTGTCGCCGGGCCTCAACCTGATCGTGCCGTACTTCGACCGCATCGGCCGCAAGATGAATGTGATGGAGCAGGTGATCGAGATTCCGCAGCAGGACGTGATCACCAAGGACAACGCCACGGTCACGGTCGACGGCATCGCGTTCTTCCAGGTGTTCGATGCCGCCAAGGCGAGCTACGAGGTTGCCCATCTCGACCATGCGATCGTGCAGCTCACGATGACCAACATCCGCTCCGTGATGGGTGCGATGGACCTCGACCAGATGCTTTCGCATCGCGACGAGATCAACGAGCGGCTGCTGCGCGTGGTCGACGCGGCGGTGTCGCCGTGGGGGGTCAAGGTCAATCGGATCGAGATCAAGGACATCATCCCGCCGGCCAATCTGGTCGAGGCGATGGGGCGGCAGATGAAGGCCGAACGCGACAAGCGGGCCGAGATCTTGCAGGCCGAAGGCCAGCGGCAGTCCGAGATCCTGCGCGCGGAAGGCGCCAAGCAGTCGCAGATCCTCGAGGCCGAAGGGCGGCGCGAAGCGGCCTTCCGCGACGCCGAAGGTCGCGAGCGCCTCGCCCAGGCCGAAGCCAAGGCGACCGACATGGTGAGCGAGGCGGTGGCGCGCGGCGACGTCGCCGCGCTCAACTACTTCGTCGCCGAGAAGTACCTCAAGGCGTTCGCGCAGCTTGCCGAATCGCCGAACCAGAAGATTCTCATGCTGCCGATCGAGGCGACGAGCGTGCTGGGCGCGCTCGCAGGCATCGGCGAGATCGCGCGCGCGACCTTCGGTCCGGACGGCAGGCCGCCGGCGCCGCCGGCGTCGACGGGGCGGCGTCCCAGCGTGCCGGCGGCGAGCTCGGGCGTGGTGGTGAAACCGGCGGACCGATCATGATGAACGCACTCGTCGGTCTGGGCGTATGGAACTGGTTCATCCTCGGCGGCGTGCTGCTCGCCCTGGAGATCGTCGCGCCCGGCACCTTCATGCTGTGGCTTGGGCTCTCGGCCATCACGGTCGGGCTGATCTCGCTCGTGATCGTTTGGCCGTGGCAGGCCCAGCTGGTCGCGTTCGCGGTGCTCTCGATCGCCTTGATCGTGCTGTGGCGCCGCTTCGGCGGCAAGGCGGACGAGGTGCGCTCACAACCCTTCCTCAATCGGCGGGCGCAGGGATTCGTCGGCCGGGTATTCACGCTGGAACGGCCGATCGTCGACGGGGCCGGCGCGGTCCGGATCGGCGACACCATGTGGCAGGTGCGCGGGCCGGACTCGCCTGCCGGCTCGCGCGTCAAGGTCAGCGACGCGGACGGGCCGGTCCTGATCGTGGAGCCGACCCGGGAATAGCTACGCCACGCCGGCGCGCAAGAGATGGTGGAAGTGCACGATGCCGACCGGCTTGCCGGCATCGACCACCAGCAGGACCGACACTTTCGAGCTGTTGAGCAGCTCGAGCGCCTCGCTCACCAGCTGGTCGGGCCGCACGGTCTTCGGATCGCGCGACATGATGGCCTCGACCGCCAAGTCAGGCAGGTCGGGCCGCAGCTGCCGCCGCAAATCACCGTCGGTGATGATGCCGACGAGCTGTCCGCCACGGTCGGTGATGCCGACACAGCCCGCAACATAGTCGCCGCCCTTGCGTGACATTTCGACGGCCGCCTGCGCCACGCGGGTGCCGAGCGGCGCGAGCGGCACGGCGTCGCCGGTCTGCATGACGTCGCGCACGAACTTGAGCTGGGCGCCGAGCCTGCCGCCGGGGTGGAAGACGCGGAAATCGATGGCGGTAAAGCCGCGACTCTCCAGCAGCGCGATCGCCAGCGCATCCCCGAGCACGAGCTGCATCAGGGAGGACGTTGTCGGGGCGAGGTTGTGCGGGCAGGCTTCGCGCGCCGGCGGCAGCACCAAGGCGACGTCCGCCGCCTTGCCGAGCGTGCTGCCGGCATTGGCGGTGACCGCAATCAGGCCGATACGAAACCGGCGCGAATAGTCGGTCAGGTCCTTGAGCTCGACGGTCTCGCCCGACCACGACAGCGCCAGGATCACGTCATCGGCGGTGATCATGCCGAGGTCGCCGTGGCTCGCCTCGCTCGGGTGGACGAAGAAGGCAGGCGTGCCGGTGGAGGCGAACGTCGCCGCGATCTTGCGCCCGACATGGCCCGACTTGCCCATGCCGGTGACGATCACGCGGCCGCGCGCGCCGTGCATCAGCTCGACCGCTGCCGCGAACGCCGGCCCGAGGTCCGCCCGCATGGCTGCCGTGAGCTCGGCAATGCCACCCGCCTCGGCATCGAGCGTGCGCTCGGCCGACTCGATCAGCGCCCGCGTTCGGTTGCGCGCGTCGGTGCTTGGTCTGGTCGTCGGCATGCGGTCCGGAATCAGGGAACGGCGGGGACCAGATAGCACGAACCGGGCCCTGCCGGCGACCGCCGGGGCCCGGTCAACCCGGCATTGACCATGATCGTTTCATCTCCATTAACCAGGGCCTGCCGGCGGCGGGGATGGCGCCCGTGCTCCGCGTTCGCTGCCCCGATCAGCCGTTGCCGAGCAGCCGTTTGAGCTCCTGCCGGAATTCCGGCGCGATGTCGTCGCGTGCCAGCGCATAGGCCACATTGGCGGCGAGGAAACCGATCTTGGAGCCGCAATCGAAGATGCGGCCGTCGAAGCGGTAGCCGAAGAACGGCTGCGCATCGGCAAGCGTTCGCATGGCGTCGGTGATCTGGATCTCGCCACCGGCGCCTGCGGCCTGGGTCTCGAGCAATGCAAAGATTTCCGGATGCAGGATGTAGCGGCCGGAGATCATGTAGTTCGACGGCGCCTGCGCCGGCGTCGGCTTCTCGACCATCGAGGTGACGCGAAAGCCCTTCCCGCGCGCCTCGCCGACGCCGACGATGCCGTACTGCGACACTTGCTCGCGCGGCACCTCCGAGACCGCGATGACGTTGCCGCCCCCGGTCTCAGCGTACACTTCCATCATTCCGGCGAGGCAGCCGGGCGCCGCCGCATGATGCAGCATGTCAGGAAGCAGCAGCGCGAACGGCTCGTTGCCCACCAGTTCGCGCGCGCACCACACCGCATGGCCGAGGCCCAGCGGCTCTTGCTGGCGGGTGAAGCTGGTCTGCCCGGCGCCGGGAAGCTCGGCTTCGAGCAAATCGAGCTCCGCGCTCTTGCCGCGCCTGTGCAAGGTGGCCTCGAGCTCGAACTGCTTGTCGAAATGATCCTCGATCACCGCCTTGTTGCGCCCGGTCACGAAAATGAAATGCTCGATGCCGGCCTGGCGGGCCTCGTCGACCACGTGCTGGATCACCGGTCGGTCGACGACCGGCAGCATCTCCTTCGGCATCGCCTTGGTGGCAGGCAGGAAGCGCGTGCCGAGGCCCGCGACAGGAAAAACGGCTTTGCGGATGGGCTTCATGATCGGTCGAGCAGCGGGGGAGGGCGGGAAATCGCGATTTGTCCAACAGGCACAAATCCTTGGTGTGGGCAAGGGTTCCCATGGGCGAGGCGACGGCCGGCCGCCAAGAAGCTGCCACACGCTGGCCGCCGTTCGGGTCGACAATTCATGCGCATCTTTGCAAGGAATGCGATGAGACGGTCGAAGCTGATTGCGAGCACGGCTGCGTTGGCGGCGACCTTCCTTGGCGCCCCGAACGCGCAGACGCAGGTGGATGAGCGGCTGCCGATCACACTGCCGCCGGTTGGATCCATCAGTTCCGCCCCTGAGCCGGCGGCGCGCGAATGGAGCGGGCAGGCGGGCGCGTCAGGTCATCCGCTCATGTCGGTCGAGGCCATCCAAAGGGCAGCCGCCAATTTTCCAGCTTGCATCGAGGGCCTATGGCCGGCCGCCGCGCGCCGCGGCATCCCGCGCCAGAGTTTTGATCGGCACACGGCCGGGCTGACGCCCGATCTGCGTATCATGGACCTGCTCGACGCGCAGCCGGAGTTCGAGAAAGCGCCGTGGGAGTATCTCGACCTGCTGGTCAGCGAGGAACGTATTCAGCGCGGCCGCGAGATCCTGGCGCAGAACAAGGCGACCTTCGATGCCGTCGAGAACGCCTACGGGGTCGACCGCCACGTGGTGGCGGCGATCTGGGGCGTCGAGACCAAGTTCGGCGCGGTCACCGGCGAACGCCCGCTCGTCCGCTCGACCGCAACGCTCGCCTGTGTCGGCCGGCGTCAGGACTATTTCCAGAATGAGTTCCTGGCGGTGCTGGAGATCCTCCACCACGGCGATGTCTCCGCCGATCAGCTCAAGGGCTCGTGGGCGGGGGCATTCGGCGGCACGCAGTTCATGCCCACCGTGTTCAAACGCTACGCCGTCGATTTCGACCGCGACGGACGCCGCGACCTGGTCGGGTCGATTCCCGATCTGCTCGCATCCACCGCCAACTACCTCAAGCAACACGGCTGGGTCGCGGGCCAGCCGTGGGGCTACGAGGTCGTCGTGCCGCAGGACTTCGATTACCGACAGGCCGACCGCGCACGCGTGCAAACGGTCCGGCAATGGGAGCAGCTTGGCATTCGACGCAGCGGCGGCAGGCCGTTTGGGCGGCCCGATGAGCGAGCCCACCTGTTGGTGCCGGCAGGCGCCCGCGGCCCTGCTTTCCTGATGCTCGCCAATTTCCGCGCGATCATGCGCTACAACCCGGCAGAGGCCTACGCGCTCGCGATCGGACACCTCGCCGACCGTTTGCGGGGCGGCGAGCCGTTCCTGCAGCAGTGGCCGCGCGACGAACGCGTATTGTCGCGGACCGAGCGGTTGGAGCTGCAGCAGCGGCTGGCAAGCCGCGGCTTCGATATCGGCGAGCCCGATGGACGCTTCGGCCCCAAGACTCGTGCCGCGATCCGCGACTATCAGGCCGGCGCCGGACTGCTTCCGGACGGGTTCGCATCTGCAGCGCTGCTGACGCGGCTGCGCGGGCAATAGTCTTGCGGCGCCGCCGGAAGCCTATACCTTCGAGTTGACACTTTCCGCGGCTATCGGCGTTGATCCTCCGAGGACGTATCCGGCGTATCTGGAAGGCGAGCAAGCATGGATCGCAGGGCCAAGTCCGAACCGAGCCATCGCCGCACCGGGCCGTGGGCGGCGTTGCTGGCTGCCGGTTGGCTGGTGGTCGAGGCCGCCGCCGCCTTGGTCGGCGTGAGCGCGGTGGCGGTGCCGGCGCAAGCGCAATTCTTCGATTTCTTCGCGCGGCCGCCTGGCTCGATTCCTGGAGGTGGGAACCAGCAGCGCTATCGGCAGCAGCAGCAGCAGCGCGAGCGCGGGTTCGGCTTCGGGTTTTTCGGCGGCGGCAATTGGAATTACCAGCAGCAGGACCCGTGGGCGCCGCCGCCGCCGCGCCGGGTCGAGCGGCCGCAGCAGGTCGAGCGGCCGCAGGGGGATTTCAGCAAGGCGCCGCCGCCGCCGCGAAAGGAGGCCGAAGCCCCCATCAGCGTCTTGGTGCTGGGGGACTCGATGGCCGATTGGCTGGCCTACGGTCTGGAAGACGCGTTCTCCGACACGCCCGAGCTTGGTGTCACACGTCGCCATCGCACCGGGTCGGGCTTGCTGCGCAGCGAAGGTCGCGACGCCTACGACTGGGTGCAGGGGGCCAAGGATACGCTGGCGCGCGACAAGGCGGACTTCGTCGTGATGATGATCGGGCTTGGCGATCGTCACCCGATCCGCGAGCGCCAACCAGCGCGCGCGACCCAACCGGCGGGGCAAAAACCGGGTGAGCCGCCCAAGCCGGCGGAAGCCCCCAAGGCCACCGATCCTGCCAAGCCTGCCGAAGCCGCAAAGCCTGCCGAAGCCGCAAAGCCTGCCGAAGCCGCAAAGCCGGCCGAAACGGCAAAGGCCGGCGACAGCCAGGAAGCCGAAGTCCCGGCTCCGGAACAGCCTGTGCCCGCGGCGCCGGAGGCTGGGCGTCCCGGTGCGGTCGTGTCGTATGAATTCCGTTCCGACAAATGGAGCGAGATCTATGCCAAGCGCGTCGACGAGACGATCGCGGCGCTGAAGACCAAGCGGGTGCCGGTCATTTGGGTCGGCCTGCCGCCCATTCGCGGAACGCGATCGCGCGCCGAGGTGTCGTTCCTGAACGAAATGTACAAGGCGCGAGCAGAGAAGGCCGGGATCGTCTACGTCGATGTCTGGGACGGCTTCATGGATGAATCCGGCGAGTTCTCGAACTTCGGGCCGGACATCCTCGGGCAGAACCGCCGCCTGCGCGCC
>Ga0111538_10000155_pt1 | contig 79761 bp, 67 predicted proteins | sample SoiMethybrSBSTD1_FD_79669 | JGI IMG/M metagenome (GOLD analysis project Ga0111538, IMG submission 79669) | Bulk soil microbial communities from a Populus tree surrounding site in Tennessee, USA - Soil MetaG P. TD hybrid SBSTD1 (version 2)... | ecosystem: Environmental > Terrestrial > Soil >...
GACGCGTCAATCCCGAGCACGAAGTCCAGACCGAGACGGCCGGCGAAATCGGCCGTGATGGTCCCCGGGCCGCACCCGACGTCGAGCAGACGCACCCCGGCGCGCAAATGTGGAATCAGGTAAGCGGCCGAATTCTCGATCGTTCGCCAGCGGTGTGCGCGGAGAACGCTTTCGTGATGACCGTGCGTGTAGACGGCCCCTGCCATGTCAGCCCCCGTATCCTGATCCGAGCGGCGTCAATCGGGCGTCGGCGGTGAGACGGCATCGACGACGAGCACGTCGACGAGACCTTTTGCCGATTCGAGACGCAGCCCGAGCTGCTCCTGCAGCGCGGTAAAGATCGACGGACGATCGGCGAAGGCGTCTGCCGACGGAGGTGGTTCGGCGCCGATCGGTTGAATCAGCTCGGGGCGGAACTCGACGTCCCAATCAAACGCCCCATCGAGGTTTGTGCGATCGACGACTTCACGACCGACCAGACGGGCGAGCGCAGCCGCCAATTGCGGCATGCCCAGTCCTGCACTGAGGAGTCGCCCCGGTGGACCGCCGAGCGCGCACGCCGCACGGCCGTCGGCGAGGATCCGCGCACGGTTGCCTTTCGCCTGATCGGCCATCTCCTTTCCGCAATCGATGCTCGAACGCTGCAGCCGCGGACCGAGATCGCCTGCGCGTGCTCGTACCAGCGTGTAAACGGGACGCTCGCGCTTCTCGGCGTGGACACGCAGGGCGAAGCGCTCCGCCAGCATCGTGCGAATCATCGCGAACGGCTCCCGTGGAAATCCGTCGGGCTCGACGCGCAGCGGTCCGTTTGCCTGCGCGACGATGTCGAATCGGTCGGTGTCGAGCCAGTCCGGACCACCCACGACTTCGCGCGGATCGAACACGTGCTGCTGGTAGGCGGTGCGAATCAGCGGGCGGAGCTTCGTTCCGATCCAGATGATCCGACCGCTCGGTTGAAGCTCGACACGCTCCTGGACGCGCGCCGCGCGGTTCGGTCGAATTGACACGACCTCGAATCGGGTCACAGTGGGCGGCTGCTGACCGAGGAGCGAAACGCTCCCCGTCACGATCAGAAGCGCGATGACGCGGCAAGCCATGAGATTCTCCCCGGTGACGTGTGAATTTGCGCGCGGCGCCAACCGCACTAGCGAGGCGCCAGGAGCTGCTGTATTCCCTGCGTCCAGTTCAGAACGAAGCGCAACGACGAGGGGTCGAACAGCAGCACCGGCTTTCCTGGCTGGAACGATCCGCCAGCAACGGTAAATGGCACCGACATCATCTGACCACCGAGGCGATAAAAGAGCTCGTTGCTCTTCTTCGACCACGCCGGATCGGCGGCGCCGCCGCCGGGATACGGCTGCACCAGTGCGGTGATCATAAAACCACGCGCAGCGTTAACGAAGGCCGGTCGAGTCCGTTCACCGTCGCGGTCCACGTCTCGCCGGCGGCGATTGGCCGTGATTCGGTGAGCGTCCCGGAGCTGACAAGTTCTCCCGCCGACAGCGGGTCGTCAGGCGTCCGCCGCGATATCGCAGCTGCCAGCTCGCCCAGACATAGCGCCGGGCTTCGCAGTGAGTTTCTGCCGCCACCTTCTTCGACGACTTCACCATTGCGCAAGAGCCGTACCTTGAACTGCGCGAGCTGATCGACGAGCGCGGGCATCTCCGCTGACTCGATCCGTCGCGGCTTGCCGACGATGAGCGCCGCGTGCAACCCGAAGGCGGCAACGAAATCAGCGGGCTGGAACTTCCAGTCGGCGAAGACGCAGTCGATAACCTCGAAGCCGAGTGCGATCCATTCGACCGCCGGCAACACATCTGCCGCATCCCGCGCGTCGCCGATCGACCTGGCAACCTTCAGGACGATCTCCGGCTCGATCTTCGGTGAGCACATATGACCAATCGACAACGTCGCCTCATCGCCTGCTGCGTACCGGACCGTGTCGTCGTACATATGCGCCCACACGAGTGTCTCGAGTTTGAGCGCGCGCCAGATTGCCTTGTTGGCGTAGCCGACTTTTCGACCAACGGTAGTTCGGCCTTCAGCGCGTCGCAGGCGGACGAGCTCAGCTTCGACAGCGTAGGCGGCGGTCAAGTCAAACGCGGGATCGCGCGCTGTCATCGGGAGCGGCAGGATCTGTCGGGACGAATAGGCCGCGCGCAGCTCGCGCGCGACGTCTGCAGGTGTCGGGGACGCCAAGGTTTCGCCAAATAGTAGAGGATCTACTGGTCTCCGATGCGAAACAGCAAAATCGCCGATCTGCAAACCGCGACAGTGGACGACCGCCGGATGTGGGAGCTGTGGCTGTCCGGCATGTACCAACCGGCCATCGTCGGCGCCGCCGACGCCGGGATCTTCGAGGCACTGGCGGAGGCGCCCGCCACGATTGCCGAGTTGGCCGCGCGCCTGGGGTATGACGAGCGCGCGACCGGCATCCTGGTTCGCCTGCTCGCCTCTCTCAGACTGCTGAAGCTAAGACGGGACCGGTTTCATCTCTCACGTGATGCCCAGGTCCACCTGCTGCAATCGAGCCCCTCGTACTGGATACCGATGCTTTCGGTGAGCGTGAGCGAATGGCACCGGGACAGGGTGCTCGCGAAACTGAAACAGCATGGCTCGGATCAGGCCGTCGGTCCGGAAGGAACGCCGCTGGTTTCCGGCGAAGACAGGGCGGCGGACAGCTGGGCAGCCGGCAGCGTCTCCGCCCCGCGGGCGCGGGAGGTTGCCGCGCGCATGCACTCACACTCGGTGGCGGCGGCGCTCGGGTTCGCGCGTCAGTACGATTTCAGCCGCATCGCGCGCCTGCTGGACGTCGGTGGCGGGTCGGGCTGTTTCATGGTGGCTGCCGCGCAGGCACATGCGCATCTGCACTGCACAGTGATGGAACTGTCAGCGATGTGCGACGTTGCGCGCGACTATATCCAGGCGGGCAATGTCAGCGATCGCGTCGATACGTGCGCCGTCGATATGTTCCGGCAGCCCTGGCCGCGCGGCTATGACGCAATCTTCTTTTCCAACGTCTGGCACGACTGGAACATGCGCACGTGTCAGTGGCTCGCCGGGCGCGCATTCGAAGCCCTTCCTCCAGGCGGGCGCATCCTGCTGCACGAAATGCTGCTGGACGAGGACGGCGCCGGGCCCGTGACCGCGGCGTCGTTTTCGATGCTGATGCTGCTGGCCACACAGGGCCAGCAGTTCACGTTTGCGGAGCTGAGGGCAATTCTCGAGCGCGCCGGCTTCGTCGACATCGACGCGGTCGACACCCATCCGTACTACTCGGTCGTGAGCGGATACAAACGCTAGGCTGGTAATACTTTGTCACTTCGCGATTTCGGGGCCGAAGTGACAAAGCATGACCCGCAGCTGACTCATCACCGGGTCTGTCAGGACCGAGCGGACCGCTTGCCTCGGCCGCGGCAGTACGGCGGCCTGGCGCCTTTCGGAGCGAAGCGTTCGAGCGATGCCGATCGGCGAAGATCGAAGAGCGCGAGGATGCTGTGTGTTCAGCGAGGTTGAGGCCGCGCGAGAGCGCGGCCGACCCGAGCGGCCAGCGACGGGAGCGCCACCGCAGCGCTCTTCGGCGTCGCGAGCCGCTTCGCGGAGAAAGGTGCCAGACGCCCTCGCCGCCGACCGGAGGCCCCAGGCACCTATCAGTCCCTAGTTCGTTCCGACGCCGCGCGACGTGCCGCCGCCGCCGACGACGGCCTGCATCACCATGTTCTCGAAATCGCGCAGGAACTCCTGATTCGAGGTCTGCGTCATCGCGATCGCGATCAGCTTCTCCTTGCGATCGACCCAGAAGTGCGTCCCGTACGCGCCACTCCAGCCGAAGCTCCCTTCGGAGAGGAACGAGTTGCGCGCGACCGGGTCGTTGACGACGCGGACGCTGAGACCGTAGGACTCTCCACGCGGCCGTCCCGGCAGCGTGTCGGGCGCGAACACCGATCCCATCAGCTCCACCAGCCGTGGACTGAGGATGCGCACGCCGTTCAGCTCACCACCGTTGGCAAGCATCATCGCGAACTGCGCGTAATCTTCGGCAGTGGTGAACAGCCCGCCGCCACCGGAGAAGTAGATTCCGTTCATGAACCCCGGATCCGACTGCGGGCGCAGACCGTCAGCAGTGCGCGAATAGAGCTTCACGAGCCGCGGGTTGCCGGTCGGCGGGACGTAGGTCGTGTCTTTCATCTGCAGCGGATCGAACAGCCGCTGTTTGAGGAAGCGATCGATCGGCATCCCCGACGCGATCTCGACAACTCGAGAGAGGACGTCGAAGCCGGCGGCGGCGCTGTACGCCCAGCGCGTGCCCGGCTGGAACTCGACCGGCACCTTGCCAAGCCGCGGAACGTAGTCGGCCAGCGTCTCCTTCGGGCCTGCCGCCACTGCCCGCGCCGCGAAGTTGCTGTTCGTGCCGCTGACGACACCAGAGGTGTGCGTCAACAGATCGCGGATCTGGATCTCGCGTTCGATCGGAACCGCGTAGTAGCGCGGTTCCGGCGCGCCGCCGCGTCCACCTGCCGCTGCCGCCGGGGCCGCGCCGCGGCCGCCGGCGGGGGCCGGCAGCGGCATCGCAACGGTCATGTCCTTCCACTCGGGAATGAACTTCGAGACCGGATCCTGCAGGCGGACCTTGCCTTCTTCCATCATCATCAGCGTGGCGACGCCGACCACCGGCTTCGTCATCGACATGATGCGGAAGATGCCGTCCTTGACCATCGGCTTCTTCGTTTCCAGATCCATGAGCCCCTGCGCTTCGTGGTAGGCGATGCGGCCATTGCGGGCCACCAGCGTCACGGCGCCCGAAAAGCTGCCGGCGGCAATGTGCCGCTGCACCAGCTCGGCGACGCGCTTCAACCGGTCGGCCGACAGGCCAACTTCGTCGGGCCTGGCGGTCGGCGCCGCCGCGGTCAGCGGCCAGGCGAGCGTCAGACAGTAAATCAGAGCGAACGCGACACCCGGGGTTCTGACGGTACGAAGCATATGGTCCTCCGGACGCGCAATTCTAAAGGAAATCAGGCGTTATGCCTCAGGGGAATAACGCGTTTTCAGGCTTGAAGTGACGCCGCCGGTCGTGCGACCCTCCGGCTGCGCCATGACGCGTAGACCCTCGCGGTGTGTTTCGCTCGCATGTGCCCTCGGGGCGCTCATCCTCGCGTCCATTGCCCTGAGCGGCCAGACGGCCGGTTCCCAGCGGAAAGCGAGCCGCCCAGCACCATCAGCGCGGCGTTCCGCGATTCAGCCGGTGGCGGCCGTTTCCCACACGGCGACGCTGTTGTCGTCCGATAAGGTCCGGGCACTCCTCGATCAGTACTGCGTCACCTGCCACAACGATCGGCTGAAGACGGCCAACCTCTCGCTGCAGGGGCTCGACGTCACGCAGGCCGCCGACCACGCGGAGCTGTGGGAAAAGGTGATCCGCAAACTGCGCGCGGGGGTGATGCCGCCGCCCGACCTGCCCCGTCCGGCGCTGTCCGAGTACGAGGGGGTGCGCGACTGGCTCGAAACGGAAATCGATCGCCACGCTTCCACTCGAACCAACCCGGGATCGGTCGTTCTCCACCGCCTGAACCGCACGGAGTACGCCAACGCGATTCGCGACCTCCTCGATCTGCAGGTCGACGTCGCCTCGCTGCTGCCACCGGATGATTCCGCCAACGGCTTCGACAACATCGCCGGTTCGCTGACGATCTCGCCGACGCTGCTCGAGTCGTACGCGACGGCGGCGGCGCGCGTCGCCCGCATGGCGGTCGGCTACTGGAAGTCGCCGACGGAAGCCACCTACCTCGCGTCGAGCGACGCCTCGCAGAATCATCGCCTCGAGGGGATGCCCTTCGGCACACGCGGCGGGATCATTGCCAGGCACGACTTCCCCGCTGACGGCGAGTACAAATTCTCGATCCAGAACTTCGGCATCGGCAGCTTCGTCCCGGGCGAGCAGCTGGCGCTGATCATCGACGGCGAGCGCGCGCACGTGTGGCCCTACCGCGGCGTCGGCCTGGCCGTCGGAATGACCGCGGACACCGACGGAACATTGGAAGTGACCGTACCGGTCCGCGCCGGTTCACGGCTCGTGGGCGCGACCTTTCTTGCGACCAACTACCGCCCGAGCCTCGACATCATCCGCCACTACGATCGGCAATCGCTCGAGAACAACAGCATCCCGCAGCTGCAGTACTACCCGGCGATCGGCTTCGTCCGCATTCAGGGGCCGTTCAATGCGCAGCGGCCAGCGGATTCGGCGAGCCGGCAGAAGATTTTTACGTGCAAACCGTCGTCCGCTTTGCCCGAGATCGCGTGCGCGCAGCAGATCCTCGCGACGCTCGCGCGCCGCGCCTATCGCCGCCCGGTCGACCCGCGCGAAGTCACGACGCTGATGACGTTCTTCGGCGAGGGACGCAAGGGAGCGACCTTTGACGACGGGATCGAGTACGCGTTGCGCCTGGTGCTGGCCAGCCCGCAGTTCCTGGTGCGCGCCGAGCGTGAGCCGGCCACCGTCCGCCCGGGTCAACCCTATCGCATCGCCGACCTCGAGCTGGCGTCGCGGCTGTCGTTCTTCCTATGGAGCAGCATTCCTGACGAGGAGCTGATTACCGCGGCGGTGCAGGGGCGGCTGCATCAGCCAGCCGTGCTCGATCAGCAGGTCCGCCGGATGCTCAAGGATCCGCGGTCCGACGCGCTGGTCACGAACTTCGCGCAGCAGCTGCTGTATCTGCGCAACCTGCCGGCAACCTCGCCCGACGGCATCTACTACCCGAACTGGGATGACGAACTGCGGCAGGGATTCAAGCGCGAATCGGAGCTGTTTTTCGAAAGCATCCTGCGCGAAGATCGCAACGTGCTCGATCTGCTCGACGCGGACTACACCTTCGTCAATGAGCGCTTAGCGAAGCACTACGGCATACCGAACGTCTACGGCTCGCGCTTCCGCCGTGTCACGCTGCCTGCGTCGATGGACTACCGTCGCGGGCTGCTCGGCAAGGGCGCGTTCCTGTCGGTGACGTGGACGCAGAATTTCCGCTCGTCGCCGGTCAAGCGCGGTGTGTGGGTGCTGGAGAACCTCCTCGGCACGCCGCCGCCCGAGCCCCCGCCAAACGTCCCCGCGCTGGAGGAGACGAAGAGCACGACCGGCAAGGCACTGACATTGCGCGAGCAGATGACACTGCACCGTGCGAGCCCGACGTGCGCCGGCTGCCACCGCATCATGGACCCGATCGGCTTTGCGCTCGAGAACTTCGATGCCGATGCGAGCTGGCGGACCAAACAGGGCGGCGACGGCGGGATCCCGATCGACACGAAAGTGAAGTTGTTCGACGGTCAGGACGTGGACGGACCGGCGGGGCTGCGGACGGCGTTGATGCGGTATTCGCCCCAGTTCGTGCGGATGATGGTCGAGAAGCTGATGACCTACGCCGTCGGTCGCGGCATGGAATATACGGACATGCCGACGATCCGGGCCATCGCGCGCGACATCACCAAGGACAACAACCGGTTCTCGTCGATCGTGGTCGGCGTCGTGCGCAGTCCACAGTTCCAGATGAGGGTGAAGGCGGAAGAGGGACGGAATACGACTAATTAGCGGTAATGCAAGATGCAAATTTCAAAATGCAAAATTCAGAAGTCGCGTGAGCGGTCTTTTTGCATTTTGCATTTTGCATTTTGAATTACTGAGAGGCTGAAATGTTCATCGCCAAAAAACATCTCCACCGTCGGACATTCCTTCGCGGCGCAGGCGTCACACTCGCCCTGCCGCTGCTCGAGTCGATGGTGCCGGCGCTGACGCCCGCGCGCCTCACCGCCGCCACGCCGGTGCGCCGGTTCGTCGGCATCTGGCATCCGCACGGCGCCTCACCCGGCTACTGGAGTCCGCTGCAGGAAGGAAAGGACTTCCAGTTCTCGTACATCACCAAACCGCTGGAGCCGTTCCGCAACCGCGTCGTGTTGATCAGCGGCCTCGACATGCCGGAAGCGATGGCGACGACGGACGAGCCCGGCGGCGACCATGCGCGCGGCGCGGTGCTGCTGTCCGGCGCGCGGCCGCGCCGCAACGCCGTCAGCCCCTTCCTCGGCGTCACGATCGATCAGCACATCGCCAACAAGTACGGTCAGGACACGATCCTCTCGTCGCTGCAGCTCGGCATCGAGGACACCGGCAACTTCGGCAACTGCAACTGGGGCTACAGCTGCGCCTACACGAATTCGATTTCGTGGTCGTCGCCGACCAGCCCGCTGCCGACGCAGGTGAACCCGCGCGTCGTGTTCGAACGCCTGTTCGGCGACGGCGCCAGCCCGGAAGAGCGCCTGCGCGATCGCAAGCGCAACGCGAGCGTCCTCGACGCCGTCGTCGGACAGCTCGGATCGTTCAAGAGCGGTCTCGGCGCTGCCGACAAGGCGCGAGTGGACACCTACGTCGAGAACATCCGTGAACTGGAACGGCGTATCAAGATCGCCATGGACAACTCGGTCAAGGAACCCGATGCCGACGTGCCGTTCGGCCTGCCGCAGAGCAAGCACGAGCACTTCCGGCTGATGTACGACCTGATGGCGCTCGCGCTGGAGGGCGACATTACACGGTCGATCACCTTCATGCTCGGGCGCGACCTGAGCGGCGCCAGCTTCCCCGAGTCAGGGTTCACCGGCGGCTGGCACGGCACCTCGCATCACGGCGACAAGCCAGAGAACATCGCCAATTACGCCAAAGTGAACCGCTATCACGTGCAGAATCTCGCCTACTTCTGCGAGAAGTTGAGCAAGATCCCGGATGGCGACGGCACGGTTCTGGACCATGTGCTGATCTACAAAGGCAGCAATATGGGCAACTCCCATCGTCACGCACACGAGAAGGTGCCCGTTGTCCTCGTCGGCGGCATCGACGGCACGTTCAAGGGGAACCGCCACCTGGTGTTCCCCGACAACACGCAGCGCACGTCGAACATGCTGCTCAGCCTCCTGCACCTGTACGGGATCGAGATGGAGAAGATCGGAACGAGCACCGGGCGGCTGCAGCCGCTCGAGATGGTATGAGAACAACCGCGTTCCGACGCGACACACCGAGACACCGACGCACGGAGGGGAACAGCTCATTCTCGGTGCCTCAGTGTCTCAGTGTGTCGTTGTGGGCGTGCGTCGCCGCGCTGGTCTGGGCGACGACCACACCGCTTGCCGCGCAGCTCGGGGGACGCGCGACGCGGCCGCAGGTCGTTCCGCCGCAGGGTGCGCCGCGCAAGGTCATCTTCAAAAGCTGCACCTCCTGCCACGGCATCGATGACTACGCGTACTACGCGCTCGATCGCACGGGCTGGGATGCGCTGCTGACGGAGAAGCACCGCGGCATGGACGTGCCGGTCGCCGACGCGGACCGGGCAGTGCTGCTCGACTGGCTGGCGGAGCGTTTCGGTCCGAACACCAAGCCCTTCCCGCGCGCCTATGTCGCCAAGGAGGTGACGACCTTCTTCACCGACGCCGAAGCGGAGGCGCTGCTGAAGCGATCGTGCACGTCGTGCCACGGAATCGAGCGCGTCAACAACGCGCGCTTCGCACCGGACCGCTGGCGCGTGGTGACGGTGGACATGCGCGAGCGGGGCGCCAAGCTCGCCGACGAAGAGCTCGAGCGGCTCGTCGAGTGGCTGGGTCGAACAAAAGGCACGAACGACAGTGATCGGCAGTAACCAGTCCTCTGCCGCCTTCTCATTTGTAGGCCGGGTTCCGCGAGCATTACGCAGTCTCGCGACCGGACCCGGCATGACACTGGTCGTATTCGCACTGACGTTCCCGGCGCTCGCTGCCGAATCAGCGCTCACGCTCCACGCCAACGCCGTGAGCGGGGCGGACGTCCCGCTCACGATCGAACTGTTCCGCTGGTCCACCGATGCCGAACGCGCGCCGCTGCTTGCGGCGCTTGCAGCGCCGGCGCCGCAGCCGTCAGCCGCACCTGCGGCAGGCGCGGCCGGTGCGGCGGGGCGTGGCGGTCGTGCCGGGCGCGGCGGCCGCGGAGGCGGTGGCGCTGCCCCGCCGAACCCCATCGCTCGCCTCACGACGGCGGTCAAGGCGGCGCCGACCCTCGGCTTCATATGGGGTTCCGGCGTGACCGGCTATTCCATCAAGTACGCCTGGCGTGCGGCGTCGGATAAGGGCACTCATGACCGCATCGTGCTCGTCACTGATCGCCGGCTCGGCGCGCACGCGCCGGACTGGGCACCAGCCTCGGGCGGTGCCGCAGACGCCGAGTTCACTCTGATCGAAATGCGAGTCGATGCGAAGGGCGTCGGTGAAGGCAAGGCGTCGTTGACGACGAATGTCGTCGTCGACGCGGCGGCGAAGACGCTCGCGCTGGACGGCTATGAAGCAGCGCCGTTGCTGCTGAAGGTCTCAAGATGACGAACACATCCAATTTCCAACGTTCAACTTCCAAACGTTCCCGAAGAGGCGGCTTTGGGAGCTGGTTGCTGGTCGTTGGAAGTCTGCTGGCGGCCGCCGCAGCGGCAGACGCAGCACCGGCTGACGTGGCCGATGCCGCAATGCGCGGCGACCGGGCGGCCGTTCGCGCAGCCGTGGCGCGCAAGGCCAGCGTCAACGTTCCACAGGTGGACGGCAGCACCGCCCTGCACTGGGCGGTCGAGCGCGACGACCTCGAGATGGCGGATCTTCTGATCCGCGCCGGCGCGCGCATCACCGCAAAAACGAGAGAAGGCGTGACGCCGCTGCAGCTGGCGGCGACGAATGGCAGCGCGGCGATGATCGACCGACTGCTCAAAGCTGGCGTCAACGTCAACGAACCGCTGACACCGGCGCGCGATACGGCGCTGATGATGGCGGCACGCACCGGTACGGCGGGCGCGCTCCGCGTCCTGGTCGAGGCGGGCGCCGACGTCAACGCGCAGGAGACCTGGGGCGGTACGACGGCGCTGATGTGGGCCGTCTCCGAGGGGCACGCCGAGGCCGCGCAACTGCTCATCGCCGCCGGCGCCGATGTCAATGCCAGGTCGAACTACGTCGCCGCAGCGAACGGCCGCGGGTTCGAGGGCCGGACCCCGATTGCCAACCGCACCGAGGCGAAGAGCGAGGAATTTGCCAGCGGCTGGCTGACGCCGCTGATGTTTGCCGCGCGCGACGGCAACGTGGAGCTGGCCCGCGTCCTCGTCGGCGCCGGCGCCGACGTCAACGCGGCAGCCGGCGACGGCAAGACGGCGCTGGCACTGGCGATCTTCAACGGCAACTACGAGGTCGCGTCGTTTCTCGTCGACAACAAGGCCGACGTCAACAAGGCTGACGCACAGCGCTTCACGCCGCTCTTCTATGCCGTCGATCGGCGCAACATGGAAACGGCGCCGAACTTCCCGTGGATGGTGACGGCGGATCCGCTGCCGCTCATCCGCAAGATGCTCGACGCCGGCGCCAATCCCAATGCGCTCGTCAACAACACGCCGCGGGCCCGCATGCGCGAAGGCTCGCCGCGCATCGTCTTTGCGACAGCGCTGATGCGTGCCGCGTTTGCCGCAGATCTGGAGCTGGTGAAGCTGCTGCTCGAGCGCGGCGCCGACCCGAAGATCATCTCCAGGGACGGCGAGAACATGCTGTCGGCCGCCGCCGGTCTGGCGTTCATTCACGGCTACCACCGCGGCAAGTCGCCCGAAGAGCGGCTGCAGGTCGTCAAGCTGTTCGTCGAGCTGGGCAACGACGTCAACTGGCCCGACGACTACGGCATCACGCCGCTGATGGCCGCCGGCAATTTCGGCAACGTTCCGATCATTCAGTACCTGATCGACGTCGGTGCCGACCTGAGCGCGCACGACCTCGGCAAGAAGAATGACGGGCAGTTCGGCTCCAGCAACGAGCCGCTGATGCCGATCGACTACGCCATCGGCGTCGGCACATTCGTGCCGAACAACGCCGTCATCATCCACGAGGACGCGGTGGCGCTGATGGCGAAATACATGAAGGAACGCGGCATCGTGCACACGACGTCCGAGTGCACGCTGCGCGGTTTCACCTGCTCGCAGGTCAAGGTCGATCCGAAGGTCGCCACGCCCGCCGAGATCATCCGCGCCCGGAAGTTTGCCACCGGACACCAGGTCGAAGGGCTCACCGGCGGCCTCGAAGCCAAGTAGGGCGGGTCCCGCCGAGCATCATCGTCAGGCGGGGCGGACCCGCCAGTCACCGCCATCCGACGGGCGATCCCTTCTCGAGACCGTGAACCTTTCTCCCGACGGGCTATCTGTAGCGGCGCCCGTGCTTGATCACGATTCGAGGATCCCGCAGCACATCGATGTGCCGCAGCGGATCGCCTCGAACGGCGATCACGTCCGCGACCTTCCCTTCGGCGATCGACCCTGAGTCGCCGTCGGCGCCCATCAGGCGCGCGGCATCGAGCGTCATCGCCCGGATGACCGCCATCGGCGCCACGCCGAGCTCGCGGACCCACAGATCCGCCTCCATCCACGTCGCCTGCCCGGTGACCTCACCCCAGCTGCCGACATCCGTCCCAAAGACGATCTGCACGCCGAGATCGCGGATCTGCGCGATCTTCCGTTTGACGATCGCGTTGACATCGTCCTGACTCTGCGCCGCGGCGCCGCGGCGGCCGCCGCTTTGAGTCCTGGCGGCGATGGCCCTGCGCACATCGTCGACGATGCGCGGCGGCAAGCCGATGAAATTTGCCGGATCGTCCAGGACCTCCGGATTCGAGGCGAGGTACGCCGCGTTCAACTGCCCGTTTGCACCGGCGGTGACCGTCCAGTACAAGGGCGGGCCGTTCCTGACGCGATCGCGGATCAACGCCACGAGATCCGGAGGGTATTCCGGCGTCTGCGTCCGAACGTGCTGAAAATCGTCGACGCCGGCGATCAGACCCTGGCGAATCTCCGCTTCGCTGAAGGCGTGAGCCGCCACTTTGCGTCCGCGCGCGTGCGCTTCGCTGACGATCGCCTTCATCTCCTCCGGCGTGAGCTGTTCGGCGTTGATGATCTTGATCCAGTCAACGCCGGCGTCGATCAATTGGCGGGTCTTCGCTGTCGCATCTGCCGCGCCCGACACGTTCCACGTCTGCACGGCGGTCGCGTTCGCCCCTTTTGTGAGCGCGGGACCGGCGACGTACAGCGTTGGTCCGGGAATCTCGCCGCTGGCGATGCGTTTCTTCACCGCAAGAATCTGTCGGGGCGGCGCCGCCAGATCGCGAACGGTCGTGACGCCCGCCATCAGCATCTGCTGCGCCGAGGCCGGCATGATGACCCGCTCGAACTGCGGCGTGTAGGTGTCGAACCAGTAGCGGGGATCCGGATGGCCCGCGTACATCAGGTGCACGTGCAAATCCCACAAACCCGGAAGAACGGCCATGCCGTCCGTGGACACGGCCTGGTAGCCGTGCGGTACCGGCAGCGAACTGGTGGTTCCGATCTTCTCGATGCGCTCGCCACGGATCAGCACGACGCTGTTCTGAACCGGTGCGCTGCCAGTGCCGTCGATGAGGGTGCCGCCGACGAGCGCGATGGGTCCACTTTGCGAGTTGGGCTGCGGCGCCGGCGTTCCCGTGATGGTGAGACCCAGGCTTCCGATGACGGCAACGCTGGCGACGAACCGCGCAAATCTCATGACGGCTCCGCGAACATTGAGGCGCCGCGTTCAGTTCGTAGCCGGCGGCAGCGGCCGGTTGTACTGCATCGGGCAGCCTGGCTGGAAGAACTGTGCTTCGGCGGCGCGCCGGCAGAAGGCCTGCGTATTGCGCACCTGTTTCTCGATCGCGGCAACGACTTCCGCGATCGGGAACGGCTTCTGCGCGTGGACGGCCAGGTTGGTGTCCACCTTGATCTTGCGGTACTCGATGTTGTTCATCAGGCCGTCGCCCCACCAGTTGTAGTCCCAGTCCTGCGTCGTCAGATCCGCCTCGACGAGCAGATTCGACGCCGGAACGTGGACGATCACGCCGTCGGCCATGTGGTAGTTGCCGACGATGTGGTAGATGTCGATCTCGTTCGTCGAATCCTTCAGCTTCAGGTGATCGTCAACGGGCATGAACTTCAACGGCTTCGGGTTCCGGCCGAGCGCGTCCGGGAACTGTCTGGCCGGACGCGCCACCATCTCGCGGAAGATGCCCTCGTTCCCGCGACGGGAAATGATCGTGAGTCCCTCGGCGACAGCCGCGCGGAGTCCGACGCTGTGATCGAAGTGGTGGTGCGTCTGGATCACCTGGGTCACACGTTTGCCCGCAACGAGTCCATTGACGACCTTCAGAATCGCCTGAAGGGCGGCATCCTGCCGGTTTGCTTCGACCATGGTGAGGTGGTCGTCGAATTCGAAAAACGTGTTGCCGTTCAGGAACCACACGTGATCGGCAACCTTGATCGGCTGCAGGTTCGCAGCGCCTCCCTGGGGTGCACCACCCTGCGTGGCTGGCGGCTGACGCACTGACGCCGGCGCGCTCAGATCGTCGATCGGCGCGTCGATGATGTTGCGATCGATATAAAGCTTGCTCTGCACGACGTTGCGAAAGTCGATCGTGGTGGCGACACCAGTCGGCAACTGGATACCCTTCTCCGGCACGTAGCCGACGAATGCCGTTCGATACATGACGTCGCCGAGGTTGGCGTTCGGGCGGACATAACTGACCCATGCGGGCAGGTTCGATGTCGCATTGACGGCGAGCGTGAGCGTGTCGCCCTGACGCACGGTCACGTCGACGAGCTGCAGGGTGCCCTGTTTCCGAAGGTTGGACAGCTTGCTCGTCGGATCGAGCGCGGCGCGCACGATGGTGATCGGATGCGCGAGCAGCTCGACACGTCGCTGTCGCGCGGCCGCCGCTCCAGCCGGCTGTGGTTGCGGCGTGCCGGTCTGCGGAGCTGCCAGAAAACCGCCGCCGACGTTGTAGGCGAGATCGCCGTCCAGCCGCTCATCGGTCCGATTGAGTCCGAGCTGCCCGACCGTCGAGGCGAAGACGAAATCCATCTTCAGGCGCTGCTGCACGCGCGTGCGCGAGTGCTCGAGGTCAATCGTCCGCGTGTACTCCAGCACTTTCTGCCACTTCTGCGGGGCATCCGGATCGCCAGTAATGTTCCCGCCGCCGTTGAAGTACGCCAGCTCTCCATAGCCGACGATCTGCAGCGTCTTGAGCGCCATCACGCGCGCGCGGCCGCCGAGCGCGTCGGCGGCGCGAGCCACGAGCTGCGCTTCCGGAGCGGTCACCTGGCCCGCCAGCCCGGTTGCCAGTGCTGCGGACGTCGCAATCGTGAGTGACAGAACAACGACCCTGTTCGGCATCGCACTTCTCCTTGTCGAAAGCGCAGTGCGACACAGCTTAACGGCAGTTCGTTCGTGCGGCAGTCGCATTCCGACTATCGCTTGAGGCGATAGCCGGCATCGCATCCAGCGATGCACGGTAAGTCCCCCGCCTGTGCAAGTCTTTCTGTCGGCCGACCACGGCGATTCACGATGGAGCAGTCACACATGAACAACGGCGACCGTACGCATCCAAACACGCAGCAGCGAGTTCTCACGGTGACGCTGCTCATGCTCACGATCACGGCGTCAGTGTCGCCAGCAGCTCAGTGGTTCAACTATCCGAGCCCGCGCGCCCCGCGGACGCCCAGCGGAGAAGTCGACCTCTCCGCGCCCGCTCCCCGACTCGCAAACGGGAAACCCGATCTGTCCGGCGTGTGGATGACCGCCGAGCCCGCCTGTGTGATCCGGGGGACGCTGAGCGTAAGCGAGCTGCTGAAACTCATTCCTCGCTCGCTCACGTGCCCGGTTCGCACGGCCAGCTTCTCGCGGCAAAGCATCAACATCGGCATCGACATGCCCGGCGGGCTGCCGTATCAGCCTTGGCTGGCGGCCCTGGTTGAAGAACGGACGACGAACCAGGCGATCGATGACCCGCACATCCGCTGCCTTCCGGACCTGTTTCTACGTGCCTATGGCCTGCCCCACTATCTCAAGTTCGTTCAGAACCCGGATCTGCTGCTGATGCTGAACGAGTACAACGGGGTCTACCGCCAGGTCTTCACGGATGGCCGGGCGTTGCCGGACGCTCCAAATCCGGCGTGGCAGGGTTATTCGTCGGCCACGTGGGCGGGCGACACGCTGGTGATCGACACCGTCGGCTTTCGCGACGACCTGTGGATCGACTGGGACGGCAGCGTGATTACCGAGGCCGCGAAAGTTCGCGAGCGCATCCGGCGGCCCGACTTCGGCCACCTCGAGATCGAGGTGACGGTGGACGATCCCAAGGCGTACACGAAGCCGTGGACCGTGACGCTGCGGCAGCAGTTCGCCGCCGATACCGAGCTGATTGACGAAATCTGTGCCGAGGGCGAGAGATTCGCGAAGCAACTCAAGAAATAATGGAACGCGACCGTGCAGAACCAGGCGCAGTTGATTACCTACGTCGATCGCCTGCCTGGCGGCACGTTCCGCGACCTCCAGCAGCTGCTTGACGGTCCGTTGCAGGGGGCCTTCGGCGGCGTGCACGTGCTCCCCTTCTTCCACCGGATTGACGGCGCGGATGCGGGTTTCGACCCCATCGACCACACGCAAGTCGATTCGCGACTGGGCACGTGGGACGATGTCGCGCGGCTCGCAGCCGGCACAGAGGTCATGGCCGACGTGATCGTCAACCACGTGTCGAGTCACTCACCGCAGTTCAGGGACTTCGGGGAACGCGGCGCCGCGTCGCCGTACGCCGGCATGTTTCTCACGTATTCGCGTGTCTTCGGCGAAGCGGCGCGTGAGTCGGATCTGCTCGCGCTGCACAGCATTCGTCCCGGTCTCCCGTTCACGCGTCACCGGAACGCGCGCGGCGACGAGGTGCTCCTCTGGACCACCTTTACCAGCGAGCAGATCGATATCGACGTTCACGATGCGGAGGGCCGCCGCTACCTCGAGAGCGTGCTGGCGCGCCTGCACGCGGCCGGAGTCAAGGCGATTCGACTGGACGCCGTCGGATTCGCCATCAAAAAGGCGGGCACGAGCTGCTTCATGATTCCCGAGACGTTCGCCTTCATTGCCGACTTCACGGCGCGCGCACGCCTCTTGGCGATGGACGTGCTGGTCGAAGTGCACGGCCACTACGAAGACCAGATCGAGGTAGCTCGCCAGGTCGACAGGGTCTATGACTTCGCGCTGGCTCCGCTCGTGCTGCACACGCTCTACACGCGCGACGCCACTCACCTCAAGCGGTGGATCGGGATCCGGCCCGAGAACGCGATCACCGTGTTGGACACGCACGACGGGATCGGCGTACAGGATGTGGATGCCGACGAAAGGCGTGGACGCGTGACCGGACTGCTGCCACGCGCACACATCCTCGCGCTCGTGGAGACCATCCATCAGCGCAGCGGGGGCGGAAGCACCGAGGCGAGCGGGCCGTCGGCGAGCAACCTCGACGCCCACCAGATCAACTGCACCTTCTACGACGCGCTCGGCCGCCGCGACGACGAGTACATCGTCGCCCGTGCGATTCAGTGCTTTCTGCCGGGGATTCCGCAGGTCTATTACGTGGGTCTGCTTGCCGGCGGCAACGACATGGAACTGCTGAAGCGAACGGGCGTCGGCCGGGACATCAATCGTCACTACTACACGCGCGATGAACTGCAGCGCGACCTGAACCGGCCTGTCGTCCGCCGTCTGCTCGACCTGCTGCGGTTCCGGAACAGCCATGCGGCGTTTGCTGGCACGTTCAGCCTGGCACCCTCGACGCGCGACCGTCTGGTCCTCTGCTGGCAGAACGACGCAGCGTGGACCCGCCTCGAGGTTGACCTGACGCGGATGCGCACGTCGATTGCCTCCGGCGACGGTCGCGTCGTGGAGGAACCGAGATGACGCAGGCCACCGTCGATCGCCGCAGCCTGGCCGCCATCAAGGGTCTCACCTATGTGATGTTCGCGATGTTCGCGATGACGACGGATTCGGTCGGGCTGATCATTCCGGAGGTGATCCGGACGTTTGGGTTGAGCCTGACCGCCGCGGGAGCCTTCCAGTACGCGACGATGGGCGGCATCGCTCTCGCGGGTCTGTTTCTCGGCCAGCTTGCCGACCGCTACGGCCGGCGGCCGATCCTCGTCGCCGGGCTCACGCTGTTCGCCGCGGCCTCGTTTGCGTTCGTGGCAGGCGACAGTTTCCTCTTCTTCATCGTACTGATGGGACTGTCCGGCGTCGCCATCGCCGTATTCAAGACCGCGGCGCTGGCGCTGGTCGGCGATATCTCGACGTCGACGGCGCAGCACACGGCCATCATGAACACCGCCGAAGGATTCTTCGGAATCGGCTCGATCGTCGGGCCTGCCATCCTGGCGCGACTGCTCGGCGCCGGTGTGGCGTGGCAGTGGCTCTACGTGCTCGCCGGCAGCATCTGCCTGCTGCTGATCCTGACGGCGCTGCGGGTCGGATACCCGGAATCGAGCAGACCTGCGGCGCGCTCGGCGATGGCCGGGACGGCGACGGCGATGAACAATCCGTTTGTGCTCGCGTTCTCGACCGGGGTGTTTCTGTACGTCGCCGTCGAAGCCGCGATCTACGTCTGGATGCCGACGCTGTTCACCGCCTGGAATCTCTCGACCGCGCTCGGGGCAGGCGCTCCGGCAACCTGGATCGCCGCATACAGCCTGTCGATTTTCTTTCTGCTCCGGGCGGCGGGACGTTTCGTCGGGGCGTGGATGCTCACCCGCGTCAGGTGGCAGGCAGTCGTCGCGCTCTTCAGCGCCGCCATCTTTCTCAGCTTCATCCTGAGCGTGACGATGGGCGCAGCCTGGGCCGTGTATCTCCTGCCGCTCTCAGGGCTGTTCATGTCCATCATCTACCCGACGCTCAATTCCAAGGGGATCAGCTGCCTGCCGAAGAAGGACCACGGCGCCGCCGCGGGGGTCATCCTGTTCTTCACCTGCGTGTCAGCGGTCTTCGCGCCGCTGGCGATGGGCGCCGCCGGCGACGCGATGGGCCACATCGTCTACGGCTTCTGGCTGGCGGCGGGGTTCGCCGGGTTGCTGTTCGTCGGCCTGCTTCTGAACTGGATGTTCGATCCGACCCGCGCCACACTCGAGCGCCTCAACGTGACCGAATACCGGCAGCCGCAAGGCGTGTGCTGATGTGTGCGGCGTCGACCCAAGCTGACGCAGCAACTGCCCGTCGATATAATCGACGCCCGCACCGATGAACCTCCCCGTTCCCGCATGAAGGTCGAAGAAGGCCAACTCCTCTGGACTCCTTCGCCGGCACGAATCGCGCGCTCCCATCTCACGAGATACCTGGGCTGGCTCGCGAAGCGCGGCCACACATTCGACGACTACGCGGCGCTATGGCGTTGGTCGGTCACGGATCTCGAGGCCTTCTGGAGCTCGATCGCAGAGTTCTGCGGCATTGAGTTTTCCACTCCACCGTCGCGGGTGCTCGGCCAGCGCTCCATGCCCGGCGCCGAGTGGTTTCCGGGTGCGCGGCTGAACTACGCGTATCACGCGCTGCGCCACGAGCGGCCGCACGACGCTGCCCTGTTGTATCTGTCGGAGCGCCGGCCGTTGACGCCTCTCTCATGGACCGAGCTGGCGCGACAGGTGCGCGTGCTGGCGACGCGCATGCGCGCGCTCGGCCTCGCGCCCGGCGATCGAGTCGTCGCCTATCTGCCCAACGCGCCCGAAGCGATCGTCGCCATGCTGGCGACCGCCAGCATCGGCGCGGTGTGGTCCAGCTGCGGCCCGGACTTCGGCACGCGCGGTGTGCTTGATCGCTATTCGCAGTTGGCGCCGAAGCTCCTGTTCTGCGTCGACGGCTACAGCTACGGCGGCAAGCCGTTCGATCGGCGCGCCGACGTCCGCGAAATCATCAGCAAACTGTCGACGCTGTCGCACGTGGTTCATCTCCCGTATCTCGATCCCGACGATCGCACGCCGATCACAGCTGGCGCGCTGCTCTGGGAGGACGTGATTTCCGGACGGGATCCGGGCCGTGAGGCGTTTCAGTTCGAGCAGGTGCCGTTCGCGCACCCATTGTGGATTCTGTTCTCGTCAGGCACCACCGGCCTTCCGAAACCAATCATCCACTGCCACGGCGGGATCACGATCGAGCAGTTGAAGCTCTTTCATTTCCACATGGACCTCCACCCCCGCCAGCGGATGTTCTTTTTCACGAGCACCGGCTGGATGATGTGGAATTTCCTGGCGACCAGCCTGATCGTGGACGTCGTGCCCGTCCTCTACGACGGCCACCCCACATGGCCCACCCCCGACCTGCTCTGGAAACTCGCCGACGATACGGGGGCGAATCTGTTCGGCGCCAGTCCCAGCTACCAGGCTCTGCTCGCGAAGGCCGGGATCGTTCCACGTGAACGCTTCGCGCTCGAGCAGCTCGAAACCATCGTGCTCGCCGGTTCACCGGTGACCGCCGAATGCCAGAACTGGTTTTTCGAGAACGTGAAACGCAATCTGTGGGCCCACTCCGGGAGCGGCGGCACTGACGTCTGCAGCGGCCTGGTTGCCGGCGTCGTCAACCTGCCGCTCTACGCCGGCGAGATTCAGGCGCGCCAGCTGGGCGTCGCCGCCTACGCCTGGGACGAACAGGGCAACTCGGTCGTGGACCAGGTAGGCGAAATGGTCATCACCGAGCCACTACCGTCGATGCCCGTCGGCTTCTGGGGTGATGCCGACGGCAGCCGCTACCGCGAGTCCTACTTCGACATGTATCCGGGCGTCTGGCGCCACGGGGATTTCTTCCGCGTGAATGCGCGTGGCGGCTGCTTCGTGCTTGGACGCTCGGATGCCACGCTCAACCGGCACGGTGTCCGTATCGGCACTGCCGAAGTCTATCGATCGCTGCTGGGAATCGCCGGCGTGGAAGACTCGCTGATCGTCAATCTGGATCTTCCTGGCGGGCGGTTCTTCATGCCGCTGTTCGTGAAGACCAAGAATGACGTGCTCCTTGACGAGGAGATCGCCAACCAGATTCGGGCCACGCTTCGTCGCGAGTACTCGCCGCGCCACGTCCCCGACAAGATCGTCCAGGTGAAAGCGATCCCCTACACGCTGTCAGGGAAGAAGATGGAAGTCCCCGTGCGCCGCATCCTCATGGGGGTTGCGGCAGAGAAGGCCGCGGACCGTGATGCCGTGGCCAACCCCGAGGCGCTGGACTACTTCATCGAGTACGCGCGCACCCAGCGCGACTACTCATTGAGATGACGCTGAATCCCGGCGTACTGCACCAGGCGCGCCGCCAGGCTGACGACTCACTGAGGATCGCAATACCGCAGATCGACGGCTATTTCATCAACTCGGCCAGCTTGGCGCTGACCGCCTGACCCCAGATGTCATAACCCTTCGCCGCCGGATGCAGGTTGTCGGGTCTGAACGCGTCGGCAAGAAAGACGCCCTTCTCGTCGAGGAACTGCGCCCCGATGTCCATGTAGAACACGTTCTTCTTGTCGTCGAGCCGCGAGATGATCCGGTTGACGTCCGCGATCTTGTCGCGCACGGGATCGCCTGGAACGCTGCGCGGGAAGATGGCGAGCAGGAGAATCTTCGCCGACGGGAAGTCGCGGCGCATTTCGCCGACGATCGCGCCGACGCCTTCAGCGATCTCAGGGGCGGTGAACGTCCCGGTGTTGTTGGTCCCGATCATCAGCATCACGGCCTTCGGCTGAAAGCCCTGTCCCTCGCCGTTCTTCAGCCCCCACAGCACGCCCTGCGTGGTATCGCCGGCGATGGCGAAGTTCGCCGTGCGGTACTGACCGAAGTACTTGTCGAACACCGGCTTGTTGGCGTCCTGCAGCCACCAGTCGGTGATCGAATCGCCGTGCAGCAGCAGATCGATGTTTCCCTGCTTGGCCTGCGCGACAAACCCTTCGTGCCGCGCGCCCATCCGCTGGTTCGTCTGCGTGTAGGTCGCCGCCACGTTCAACCGCGGCGGCTGCAGCAGCATCAGGGATTCGAATTTCTTCAGCAGCGGCTGTGCCGGCGACTTGTCGCTGGCGATCAGGCGCTGCAGCGCCGCGTTGACCTGCTCCAGTTCGGCTGGCGTCGGCCGCGGAATCGCCACCTCCGGCGGCACGGGCGCAGGTGGTCCGATCTGCACGGGCGCGAAGCCGCCGCGACCGCCGCCCGGAACCGCGCCTGCCGGCGGGACTCCCGCTCGTCCTCCCTGCGCTGCCGGCGCCGCCGGTGCGGCGGCCTGCGCGAAAACGACATCTGCGCGAACGCTGGCGGTAATGACGATCAAAAGGACAAGGAATCGGTGCTTCATGGCAGATCCTCATGCGGCGGTCGCGACGGCAACCGCAGGCGCCAGATTATAAGTGGGCTTTGGAAGCAGACGGCAACCGGCGTTGATCCGCCTCCTCCATTGTCGCGGCCGTCTCGTGCAGGCGCGTGCGGAACCATCGGTGCCCATCGTCGCCGTCGAAACGGGCATGCCACACCATTGCTTCCTCGAAGGTCGGCAGCGTCACCGGCAGCGGCAACACTTTGATCGGCCGGACGGCCGCGAGCTTCCGCGCCAGGCGCGTCTGGATGGTGGCGATGCGGTCCGTGCCGATCACCAGCTCTGGCAGCAACTGATAACTCGGAGCGACGACCTCCACCTTGCGGTGCAAGCCGATCTCCGCCGCGAAGTGCGCGTCGAAGCTCGTCAAACGGCCATCGACGAAGCTGACGACCACGTGGCCGAGAGCCGAGTACTGGTCGAGCGTGAGCGTCGAGCCGACGGTTGGATGATCGGTCCAGACGATGCAGCTGAACGTGTCCTGGAAGAGCACGTGATGCGGACGGCCGCCGGGGACGAACGTCTTCGGCACGATGAGCAGGTCGAGATGCGGGTCCTCGACCTGTTTGATGCGATCGCGGAGCGGAACAATCGCCACGGTCAGCAACGGCGCGCTTTCACGCAGCTGGCGGAGGAAATCCGCCAGCAGTACCGAAATCGCGTAGTCGGAGGCGGCAATGGTAAACGCACGCTTTGCCGTCGTCGGGTCGAAGGGCACGTGCGTGAGGATGCTCTGATGCACCTGCGCCAGGATCGCCCGTACCGGTTCCACGAGCGCTTCGGCAAACGGCGTCAGCACCATCCCGCCACGCGAAGGAACGAGCAGTTCGTCGTCGAAGACGGCGCGCAGCCGGCCGAGCACGCCGCTCATCGCCGATTGGCTGAGATGTATCCTCCGGCCGGCGTTCGTGACGCTCTTTTCGGACAGCAGCGCATCAAGAGCGACGAGCAGATTCAAATCGAATCCGTGCAGGTCCATTTCGTCCGCAAATCGTACCGCAGCCGGCGGCCTGACGGAGGGGCCCATCTGCAGGGCTGATGCGCTGCATCGCAATAAACGATTTGCCAGCCCTCGCGCAAAAGCAGCAGAGTACGCGGCGTGCAACGCCTGTCCATCCTGATAGTTACGCTTGCCCTCTTCTCGGTGACGCTGTCAGCACAGGAGCGTGGGGCCGCTCCCGGCGCTGCCGGTCCGCCCCCGGCGGGCCGCGGTCGTGCCGCTGGTCCCGGCTACCCGAAATTCTTCGACTCGAACGCCTCCTTCAACGCCCGGGACATCGCCGGGATCTGGACACCGAACGGCGCCGGCTTCGGCGGCGGCGGCCGCTGCCGCGACTGCGGAGACCGCGGCTACAGCTTCGAGTTCCCGGTATTTACGCCAGCCGGCCAGAAGGCGTTCGACGCCAACATCCCGTCGTACGGGCGGGCGAAGGACAGCGCCGATGCGAAGGCGCATCCCGAAGAGCACATCGGGCGTCGCCGTGCGCAGCCGCCGGCTCTCGGCAACGACACCTATGGCACCTGCAACCCGATGGGGATGCCCCGCGCCGTGCTCTATCCGGATCCGGTCGAGCTCATCGTCCTGCCCGATCGCATCCTGCAGCACTTCCAGTGGGGCTACGGCCTGCGCACGATCTGGATGGACGGCCGCAAGCTGCCGGCGCCCGACGACATCGACATTCCGCGCTGGTGGGGGTACGCCGTCGGCCGCTGGGACGGCGACACGCTGGTCGTCGACTCGACCGGCTATGACGAACGCACCTGGGTCGACTACTTCGGCTACCCGCATAGCGATCAGATGGTGCTGCAGGAGCGGTACACGCGCATCAACTACGACACGATCGAGCTGAAGATGACGCTCACAGACCCGAAGTACTACGCGAAGCCATGGGTCGGCGAAACGAAGCGCATGCACCTGCTGCCGAAGACATTCATTCAGTCTTCCGGCTGGACGGGTCTGCTCGAGGATCTCTGCGCGCCGGCGAACGAGCTGGAATTCAATCGAGTGATACGCGATCCGGCCGGGACGGGCAAACCGCCAGCTCCAGGGGGACGGCGATGACGACGCGGCGCAAGCAGACGGCAGTGTTGATCGGGCTGGCCATGGCGATGTGGGCGCCACCAACGGCGCGCGCCCATCACGGCTCATTCATCTCGTACGATCGTGAAAAGCAGTGGACGGCCGAGGCGACCGTCACGGAATTCCGCTACATCAATCCGCACGTGCAGCTGTTCTTCGACGTCAAGGACAAGCAGGGCAAGGTGACGCACTACAACGGCGAGATGCTGCCGAACCCTGCGCAGCTGATCGCGAGCGGCTGGTCGCGCAAGCGCGCCGCAACGGCGCTCGCAGCCGGCACCGTCGTCACCGTCACCGCGCTGCCGGCGAAGGCCGGCGGCAACGTCGTGCTGGTGACGCGGGTCGTGAACGAGAAAGGTGAAGAGCTGCTCGGCGCGGGCCCGCTGCCGGCGAACCCGCAGGCTCCGCCAGGGGCAAAGCCGTGAAGCAGGTGCGGTGGGCGGCGCTCGCCGCTCTGCTGATCGCCACGACATTCGGAATCGTTGCGCGTGCACAGCGCGGCGGCCCGCCGGGGCCGCGGACGCCGCAGCAGGCGGCGCCCACCGATCTGACCGGGTACTGGGTGTCGCTCGTGACCGAGGACTGGCGCTACCGCGTCGTCACACCCCCGAAAGGCGACTACACGTCTGTTCCGCTCAATCCGGCCGGAAGGAAGGTTGCGGACGGCTGGGATCCGGCGCGCGATAACGCGGCCGGCGAATCGTGCCGCGCCTACGGTGTCGGCGGCGTCATGCGGCTGCCTGGACGCCTCCACATCACCTGGCAGGATGAGCGGACGCTGAAAGTCGAAACCGATTACGGCTCACAGACGCGGCTGCTGTCGTTCACTCCACCGGCGTCCGCTGCGCCGGACTGGCAGGGCGCATCGCTGGCGACATGGGATCGCTCGGAACCTGTCATCGGCGGCGGGTTCTTCGGACCGGCTCCCGCGGCGGGTGGATCGCTCAAGGTCGTGACCACGGGCATGAAGCCAGGCTATCTACGGAAAAACGGCGTGCCATACAGCGCGGGCGCGGTAATCACCGAGTACTTCGATCGCTTCAACGTTCCCGACAGCGACCCGCTGTTGGTCGTCACCACAGAAATCGTGGATCCGACATATCTTTCACAGCCGTTCTGGACGAGCACGCACTTCAAGCGTCAGGCCGACGCGACGGGCTGGAACCCAACGCCATGCCGCGCGCAATGACGTCCGCGCGCGTTCGCGTTGCCGTTCTCGTCGCCGCAGGCATCGCCTTGCTCAGCACCTCGCCGACAACGCAGGCTCCACCTGCCGGAAGCGCTCCCGCACCGGCGTTCGACATCTCCGGCTACTGGACGTCACCACTGCACGAAGACAGCATGGAACGTGGCGCCGGCCCGGAGATCGCCGACTACGGTGGATTTCCGATCAGCGAAGCGGGCCGACTGTTTGCGTTGTCCTACGATCCCTCGCGGCTCACCCTCCGGCATCACCAGTGCGACGGCTACGTCATGCCGTACCAGCTTCGCGCGCTCGGGAATTCACGCGCCTGGGAAGAACGCGACCCGCACACGCACACGCTCGTCGCCATCCACTGGTTCAGTCAGACGTTCGAGGGCAAGAGAACGATCTGGATGGACGGCCGCCCGCATCCGCCCGCCTACGCCGCGCATACGTGGATGGGGTTCTCGACCGGCCGCTTCGTCGGCAATGCCCTCGAAGTGCGCACGACTCACCTCAAACAGGGATGGTTCCGGCGCAACGGACTTCCTGAGAGCGATCAGGCAACGACCGTCGAGTTCTTCGTTCGGCACGGCGACCATCTGATACACACGGCCGTCATTTCCGATCCCGTGTTCCTGTCGGAGCCGCTCGTTCGCACGACGGACTTCTACCGTCAGCCCATCGATCATCAGAGCTGGCTCTTTCCGTGCGACGACGGCGAGCAGATTCTGGGACGCGCGCCGGACGACGTGCCGAATTACGCCTTCGGGCAGAACCCGTTTGTCGGCGAGTACTCAAAGAAGCACCAGATGCCCGCGATCGGGCAGCTCGGTGGCGTCGCCACCATGTATCCCGAAATCGAGGCGCGGCTTCGCTCGGCGCGCATGGGCGACGGCATGGAGGCAGCACGGCCGACCGGGCCCGTCGTCACAAGCAAGGCAGCGAATCCCGAGCCCACCGACGGCGACGTCCACATCTGGCCGCTTCGCGAAAAGCTGTACATGCTCACCGGCGACGGCGGGAACATCGTCGTGCAAACCGGCGACGAGGGTGCCTTCGTCGTCGATACCGGCACAGGGTCACTGGCGGCACGCACCATCGCCGCGATCCGGCGGCTGACCGACAATCCGATTCAGTTCATCGCCAACACCGGCTTCCATTCAGACCGGACCGGCGGCAACGTCGCCTTACGTGCCGCTGGAGCGGACCCGAGTCTGCGCGGGACGTTCTTCTCGCTGCAGTTCCGCAACGCCGGCAGCCAGGCGACGATCATCGGCCATCAGAATCTGCAGAACCGGATGTCCGAGGCGGGAATGAACTCGGAAGGGTTCCCGACAGACACCTACCTCGAAGAGCGGCGGCGGACATTTCACAACGGCGAAGCGATCGAGATGATGTGGCAGCCGAACGCAATTACCGACGGTGACAGCATCGTCCACTTCCGGCGCGCCGACGTCATCGTGGCCGGCAACGTCTTTACGACCACGCAATATCCGTTCATCGACCTCGCACATGGCGGCAGCGTCGCCGGAGAGATCCGCGCCTTGAACGAGATCCTCAATCGCACCGTGTATCAGCATCAGGAAGAGGGCGGTACCATCGTCGTTCCCGGCCGGGGGTACGTGTCCGACGAACATGAGGTCGTCGAATACCGCGATATGGTGGTGATCGTCCGCGATCGCATCCGCGCGCTGATGAAAGGTGGCGCCACGCTCGCGCAGGTGAAGGCGGCGCGGCCAACGGCTGACTACGACGCGCGCTACGGCGCCACGACGGGGCGGTGGACGACCGATATGTTCGTCGAAGCGGTGTTTCGGAGCTTGAGCGACAGCCAGAAGCAGGCGAAATGAGACCAGCAACACGTCGAGTCGTATGCACTGCGGCGCTCGTCGCCGCCGCATCCTGTCTCCTGTGGGGCGCCCAGCAGCCGCCGCCACCCGCGCCTGCACCACCCGATTCGCCCGCGGTCGTTCAACACATCGCCGCCCTGAAAGCGAAAGTCGGCCCGCGCTGGCAGGATGCTGTGCACTTCTGGTGCGAGGCGCCGCGCGCCAATCGCGCTGATGATCCGGTCATCGAGCCGACGCAGATCTTCGACAACGTCTACGCGATCGGCAGCATCGGCACCGTCGCCTACGTGATTCGCACGTCGGCGGGCCTGATGATGATCGACGCGCTGTCGGCCGGCGACGTCGACAGCCGACTGCTGCCTGGCTTCGCCAAGCTCAAACTCGATCCATCCCAGGTCAAGGTCATTCTGGTCGCGCACGGGCACGCGGACCACTTTGGCGGTTCGGCGTACTTCCAGGAGAAATACGGTTCGCGCGTGCTGGTCTCTGCCGCCGATGCGCAACCGGCCAAACGGGACGGCGAGCTCAAGGACAAGGAGCCGGTGACGCTCGGAGAGGTGACGGTGACACCGGTGGCGGTGCCCGGCCACACTCCTGGATCCATGGGTTTCATCTTTCCGGTCCTCGACCGCGGCGAGCGTCACGTGGCGGCACTGTTCGGCGGCTCGTGGCTCACACCCGGACTGCTTTCAGACGACGCCATGCGTACGTATCTTTCGTCCGTGAATGCATTCCGCCAGGCGACGACGTCAGCCGGTGTCGACGCGTGGCTGCAGAACCATCCGCTGATGGTGCCGTTCGACCAATGGCTGACACAGCTGCGCGCGCGCGGTCCTCGCGACGCCAATCCCTTCGTCGTCGGACGATCTTCGTACCAGTCCTTCGTTGATGTGATGGAGGGATGCAGTCAGATCGCGCTCGAGCGTCGGGCGAAGGCCTGACCGCGGATCGCGCTAGAACAGGACTGAAAACGCTGCGGAAATCGTCGCGCCGTCCTGCCCCGCCGTGTAATAGCCGAAACTGCTGCTGACCGGCGAGCGGTTCACACTGACCACCTGCACGTTCAGGCGGTGGTTGCGCGTGTTGACCGGATAGAAGTTCATGCCCGCGAGATACTCGGACGCGTTGCCAAACCCGGCGTCCTTGTCGCCGTAAATCTGCGACGTCGCCCCGTAAACTTCGAGCTTCTTCGGCAGCGGGTAGAACGCGCCCTGCACGTAGAAACCGCGATCGAGGAGCGAATCCACGGGTAGCGGGCCGTCGGTGGTGAAGCTATCGAGCCAGCGGTGATAGATCTCCGTCTGCAGGAAGAACCCCTTGTATTTCATTCCGGCGTCAATGGAAAGCACCTTGAAGTCGACTTCTTCGACGGTCACATTCGGCGCCAGCGCCCCGCGATCGAACACGTTCACGCTGTCAACGAGCTTCAGCGTGGTGTTGGTCGTCGCGCCAGTCACACTGTCGGTGTAGCGCTGCTCGGGACTGTAGGTTGACGACACGCCGAAACGCGTGGCCAGCTTGTCGTGCCACTCGTAGTCGCCGTAGCCGCCGCGCGGTCCGAACTCCTTCGTCGTCGGCATCCACCAGGCTGAGCCGCTGAAGGTGTAACGGCGATCGAGTTCGACGGCCGTGACCCCGAGCTGGCTGTTGCTGTTCGTGATCTGCGTGTTGTACCAGAGCCCTGGTGTCAGCTCACCCTGCACCCAGACTCCGGAGCCGAAGTACGGCCGGAAGAACTCGTCCGCCATGACGCGGTCGTGGCCCAGCCAGTACGGATGCGACCCTTGCATCGAGCGCGTGCCCGGGTTGCCGGCGATGCCCGCATAGATGCTGAACTTGCGGCTGAACTGGTATCCGAGATTGATAAAAATAGCGCGCTGATCCGTCGGGTTCACGGTCCAGAAGAAGACGGTGTAAATCAGCTTGGGAGTTCCGAGCCAGCCCTTGAGGTAGATGACGATGCGGTGCGGCCAGATGTCGTTGCGGCCGTCCGTCGTCCGTTCGTTCCCGAGGTGGTCGACAAACGTCTGCGATCCTGGCGTCTGGTCGACGAAGCGCACCAGGCCATATCCGCTAATCGCCAGCTCGCCGAAGTCCGTACGGCCAACGAGAAAGCCGTCTCCCGGATCGAATTCCCCCCACGTCTCGATGCGCGGGGTCGGCTGGCGGTCGTCCGGTTGCGCCGGAGCCGCGCTCGTCGCCGGGGCCCCCTGACCGAAGGCAAATTCAGCGGCACACCCTTCGGCGACCCAGACACCCGTCTGGTCGTAACCCCAGGTTCGTCCGAGCAGACACTCGCCTGTGCCCGTCGCTCGCAGCAGCAGCACGCCCGCAGACGTATCCCCATCGCAGTGCGTGCGCTCCGCGCCGATCGCCGCGCAGGTGATGCGAGCCGGCGCTGGCGGTGCTGCCGGCGCCGCAGCCGCCGCCGTCTCCACTGCTGGATCGGGCGGTGCAGTCTGGGCGGAGCTGGATGTCGAGAGAATCAGGAGTACCAGAATCGCTCCGCCGCATCGAATCGCCGCAATGCCACGCCATGTCGCGGGTGGACGGAAAAACACGCGGCCTGACATCGCTGGAACACGCCCATCGGTATGCATGTGCACCGGTTGAGCACGAGCCGTACCGTACGAAGCAGAATTCAGAATGCAGAATTCAAAATGCAAGAAGGGATGACTGAGACTGCGCGGTCTTCACGCGTCAGAGCCGGCGACAACCGTTACCGCTTGCCACTGCGCATGCGGTGTCCGAACACCTGGTCGGCAATCGCACCGATGAGAATGACCGCGCCCATTACCGCGAAATCGAGGGAGCTGGGAATGTCCAGCAGGTTCACCAGATTGCGCAGCACCTGCAGCAGGACCGTGCCCATGACGATGCCGAGCACCGAACCTTCCCCGCCGCGCAGGCTACAGCCTCCGACCACGGCCGCCGCGATCGCGTACAGCTCGTAGAAGTTGCCGTGCGAGGCCGGTGAGATCGAATTCGTGTAGAAGGCGATGATTACTGCCGAGACGCCGGCGAGCGTCCCCGAGATCACATAGGCGCCGACGATGACACCGCGCGTCTTCACTCCTGAGTAGTGCGCGGCTTCCTCGTTGTGGCCAACGGCGAACAGATGACGGCCATAGACGGATCGGTGCACCAGCACCCAGGTCACCGCCGCCACGGCACACATGATCACGAACGGCATCGGCACACCGCCGAGACTGCCGGCGGCGAGTGAGCGCAGCCACTCGAACCCTTCACCGGTGCCGAACCCTTTGGTCGAGTCGCGCGCGATATACCGTGCGGCGCCGCGGTACAGAAGCAGCCCGCACAAAGTAACGATGAACGGCTGCAGCCGCAGACGGCCGATCAGCAGGCCGTGCACCCCGCCGAGGCCGGCACCGAGCGCGACGATCGCGGCAAGCGCAAGGCTCGCCGGCCAGTGCCATTCGACCAGCATCATCGACAGCAGAATGCCGAGCAGCGCACAGATCGAGCCGACGGACAGGTCGATGCCGCCGGTGATGATGACGATGCCGACGCCGATGCTGAAGATGCCGTAGGTGCCGACGAGCCGGCCGACGTTCTGCAGGTTGGCGATGCTGAGGAACTGCGGGCTGGCGGCCGCCACAATCGCACACAGCACCACCAGCAGCAGGAGAACGACGATTTCTTTGCGCGTCACGCGACCGCCAGCTGCATGATCGATTCGGGCGAGCACCGGGCGCGCGGCAGGATTCCGGTAATCCGCCCGTCGTGCATGACCGCGACGCGGTCGCTCTCGGCGACGATCTCGTCCATGTCGCTGCTGATCATCACGACAGCGGCTCCCTCGGCGGCGAGGCCTCGAATCAACCGGTGGATCTCGGCCTTGGCGCCGACGTCGACGCCCTGCGTCGGCTCGTCGAATACGATCACCCGTGGCCGAAGCGCCAGCCACTTGGCGAGCACGACCTTCTGCTGATTGCCGCCGCTGAGCGTCCTGACCGGCGTCTCAATCGACGCCGCCTTGACGGTCAGTGCGGCCGTCACCCCGCGCACCGCCTCCGCTTCCCTCGCCCGCCCGACCAGACCGAAGCGCGAGTAGGAGGCGAGGCGTGGCAGCGTAACGTTCTCGCGCACGCTCATCGGCGCCACGACGCCGTGCCGACGCCGATCCTCCGGAACGAGACAGATACCGTGGCGGATCGCGTCACCCGGCGACCCGATCGTCAGCGGCTGGCCGTCGAGCAGCACGCGTCCGGAGAGGCGCACGCCGACACCGCAAATCGCCTCGGCGAGTTCTGAGCGGCCGGACCCGGTCAGTCCGGCGATCCCGAGGACTTCGCCTCCATGCACCGTGAGCGACACCTCGACGTCCGCGTAGCGCCCGGTGCGCAACCGTTCGATCTGCAGTACGGGCGGACCGGGTGTCGTCTGGCGCACTGCGGCTGGCTCGACGGCGCGGCCGACCATCAGCTCGACCAGGCGATCGTGGGTGATCGATTGGCGCGGTAGCGTACCGGCGTTGCGTCCATCGCGAAGTACGACTGCGCGGTCGGCGAGCATCTCGATTTCCTTGAGGCGATGCGAGATGTAGACAATCGCCGTTGCGGCCGATCGCAAATCGCGAAGGACGTCGAACAACCGCTCGGCGTCGCGCGAGGTGAGACTCGAGGTCGGCTCGTCGAGAATCAGCAGCCTGGCGTCGATCGAGAGCGCGCGAGCGATGGCGACGAGTTGGCGCTCGGCGGTGGACAAGCGGGCGACCGGGGTGCGTGGCGACAGGTGAACGCCAATCCGCGCCAGCTGTCGCTCCGTGTCGCCCTCCATGCGGCGACGGTCGAGCAGCTGCAGCAGACCGCCGCGCCGCGGCTCCCGTCCGAGGAATACGTTGCCGGCAACGTCGAGCGTGTCGATGACCTCGAGCTCCTGATGGATCACCGCGATGCCCAACCGTGCGGCGTCCGTCGGGGCATACATGACGACGGGCGCGCCGCCGATACGGATCTCTCCCGCGTCAGGGGGGTGAATCCCGGCGAGAATCTTCATCAACGTCGACTTCCCCGCCCCGTTTTCCCCGACCAGTGCGACGATCTCGCCCGCCGAGACGTCGAAGTCCACGCCGTCGAGCGCGACAACGCCGGGGAACCGCTTTGAGATCGCCGACATTTGGAGTAAAGGAAGCGCTGACACGCACTGATTATGCCCGTCTCCCAGACGTCCACCGAGTTCGCGCAGCGGTTCCCCCGTGCGTCGAGATACCACCCGGCCTGGCTGCTTGCCGGGGTGAGCGGCGCGGCAAACCCGCTGTGGATGACGGAATGGCTCGCCGAGGCCATCGAGTTGCGACCCGGCATGCGGGTCCTCGACCTCGGGTGTGGGCGGGCGATGTCGTCGGTCTTTTTGCGGCGTGAGTTCGGCGTGCAGGTCTGGGCGACGGACCTGTGGTTCAGCGCGTCGGAGAATCTGCAGCGCGCACGCGACGCCGGCGTGGACGACGGCGTGTTTCCCATCCACGCCGACGCGCGGTCATTGCCTTTCGCGACTGAGTTTTTCGACGCCATCGTGTCGATCGACTCGTACTTCTATTACGGCACCGACGACCTGTATCTCAACTACCTCGCGCGGTTTGTGAAACCGGGGGGAACCATCGGCATTGCCGGTGCGGGGCTGATGCGTGAAATGGAAAGCGGCGTTCCCGATCACCTCCGCGACTGGTGGACGGCAGACTTGTGGTGTCTGCATTCGGCTCCCTGGTGGCGCCAGCACTGGGAGCGCAGCGGCATCCTCGACATCGACGTCGCCGATACGCTGCCGGACGGCTGGCAGCTCTGGCTGGAATGGGTTCGCGCGGTGGCGCCTGACAATACCCAGGAGATCCAGGCCATCACGGCTGACTCGGGTCGTCATGTCGGATATGTCCGGGTGGCGGGCCGACGTCGACGCGACGCTCAGTTGACGGAGCCGATTGCGGGCGTGCCGACACACTATACGAAGGCTCCTCTGCTAAGGGACGAAACGCGATGAATGGCACCAGGACTGGCTCAATTATTCAAGTGGCCACCGCAATCGTCGTCGCGATGTCCGTCGGTGGGTTGGTTGCAGCGGCGCAGACCGCCGACTCGAAGAGTGCGCCGGGACTTGTTGGCGACGCGCTCGTCGACATCGGCGGACGACGCCTCCATCTCTCCTGCGGCGGTAGCGGAAGTCCAACCGTGATTCTGGAGGCCGGATTGGGGGATCCGCTGACGACGTGGAAGGCCGTGCAACCGGCTGTCGCTGAAACCACGCGAGTCTGCTCGTACGACCGTGCCGGCCTCGGGACGAGCGATCGCGATCCGCGAACAGCATTCCGGACGAGCCGCGCGGTCGTCGATGATCTCAGCAAGCTCCTGCGCGCTGCCGGCGTCAGCGGACCGTACGTCCTGGTCGGTCATTCACTGGGCGGCGCGCACATCCGCCTCTATGCGACTCGATTCCCTCGCGACGTCGTCGGGATGGTACTGGTGGACGCGAGCCACGAGGATCAGTACGCCCGGGTCGAGGCTACCGGCTTTCGCCGCCGACGCCGGCACCAAGCGACAATTCCGAACGCATGGACATGGTCGCGAGCCTGGACGAAGTCGGCCAGGAGAAGTGGCGCGGCGACATTCCGCTGGTTGTGCTGAGCCACGGCCGACCGATCGCGGAGGGCCTGCCGAACATCACCGCGGAACAGATCGCTCGGGTTGAGGTGGTGTGGGCTGATCTTCAGCGCGACTTGGCGAGCCGATCTTCGCTGGGACGTCTGCTTGTCGCCGAGCGCAGCGGGCACTACGTGCACGTCGAAGAGCCATCGCTCGTCATCGGGGCCATTCGTGAGGTCGTCGCGGCCGTCCGCAGGAAGTGAGGTCGGGCGCACCTCGTGGGATCCAGCACGATGAGCTCGAATGCCGCGGCATGGGAGCAGCGATGGCATCCGCTCCGCGAGGAGTGGGTCGTCGTCGCCGCACATCGACAGGACAGGCCATGGCATGGCGAGGTTGCGACGGTGTCTGCGCCTCCCGTTCCCGAGCACGTCGAGACCTGCTATTTCTGCCCACGCAACGAGCGCGTCAGCGGCGCGCGGAACCCCGACTACAGCTCGGTGTTCGTCTTCGACAACGACCATCCCTGCGTTGGCGCCGACGCTCCACAATCGCTCGAACAACCGCCGGGCATTTATCGAAACGCGCCAGCCACAGGGATCGCTCGCGTCGTCTGCTACACGCCGAAACACAATCTGACGCTGGCGGAGCTGCCGGTTGAAGGAGTGGCCGATCTGCTCCGCACGTGGCGCGATCAGTACATCGAGCTTGGCGCACGGCCGGAGGTCAATCATGTGCTGACATTCGAAAACAAGGGCGACGTCGTCGGCGTTTCGAACCCGCACCCGCACGGGCAGGTCTACGCCACGAACTTCGTGTTCAAGACGATCGAGACGGAAGCCGCGGTGAGCCGTCGCTATTACCAGGAGCACGGCCGCCCGCTCTTTCAGGACATCGTCCGCGCCGAGCAGGACGATGGCCGCCGCATTCTCTTCGAGAGCTCCTCAGCGCTCGTCTTTCTCCCCTACTTCGCACGCTATGCGTACGAGTGCTACGTCGCGCCGAAGGAGACGCACGCCAGCCTGACGACGATGGCGCCACCCGAAATTCATGATCTGGCCGTGGCGCTCAAATCGCTGCTGGTGCGCTACGACAACCTGTGGAAGATGTCATTCCCCTACGTGCTGACGCTGCACCAGGCACCAACGGACGGTGCCGATCATTCAGGCTTCCACTTTCACATCGAGTGTCACCCGCCGCTGCGTAAGCCGAACCTGCTGAAGTATCTCGCCGGCCCGGAAGTGGGTGGCGGCAACTTCCTCAGCGATACGCGGCCGGAATCGAAGGCGGAGGAATTGCGGGCCGCGTCCGGCGTCCACTACAAGGTGCAGCATGGCTGATTCGCGGGCCCTCCTCGAGCCGCTGCTCGAGCTGCATGCACGCGTCCGCGATCAGGTTGTCGCCGCCACCGAGCGGCAACCGGTCGAAAAGCTGTCAGCGGTCGATCGTGACGAGGCCGGCGACACCATCTACGCAATCGATGTCGTCAGCGAGGAGATCATTGCGCGTTTCGCAGAGGAACTGTCGCGGCAGCACTCGTTTGTCGTCGTGGCTGAAGGCACGCCCAAAGGGGTGCCCTACGCGAGCGCAGATGACGCGATAGCTGAGTGGCGGATCATCGCCGACCCGATCGACGGCACGCGCGGGCTGATGTATCAGAAGCGCAGTGCGTGGATCCTCACCGGCGTCGCTCCCAACCGCGGACCGGCAACGTCGCTGCGCGATCTGGTGCTCGCCGTGCAGACCGAGATCCCGCTCGTGAAGCAGCACCTGTCGGATCAACTGTGGGCGCGGCGCGGCGAGGGCGCGCAGGCGCGGCGCTTCAATCGGTTGACGGGCGAATCGACCCCGATTCGGCTGACGCCGTCGAAGGCGCCGACCATCGCGCACGGGTACGCATCGGTGTCGCGATTCTTTCCTGGCGCCCGTGACGAGCTCGCGGCAATCGACGAGGCAATCGTCGCCGGGGCGCTCGGCCCGCCCCCGTCGGGACGTGCACATTGTTTTGAGGATCAGTACGCCTCGACGGGTGGCCAGCTCTACGAACTCATCGCCGGGCACGATCGCTTCATCGCCGACCTGCGGCCGTTGCTGAAGCCGCTGCTCGCCAGCCGCGGTCTGCCGCCGTCCCTGACCTGTCATCCCTATGACATCTGCACCTCCTTGATCGCCGAGGAGAGCGGCGTCGTCGTCACCGACCCGTACGGGCAGCCACTCGACGTCCCGCTGAATGTTGACGCCGACGTGGCGTGGGTCGGATATGCCAACGGCGCCATCCGCGCTCAGATCGAGCCGGTGCTCCAGCAGGCGCTGCGCGTGCGCGGAGTGTTGCAGGGCCGATGACGAGTCCCGCCCCTGAGCTCGACGCGTTCGTCGAGATGCTCCGTGCGCGTGCACTCTTCGAACGCGGCACATCGGTGGTGGTGGCGCGCGCGCCGGGCCGGCTCGACGTGATGGGTGGCATTGCCGACTACTCGGGCTCGCTCGTCCTGCAGCGCCCGATCGCAGAAGCCACCTTTGCCGCCGTTCAACGGATCGATCGGCCGGTTCTGGAAGTGGTCAGCGTTGGCCGCGCCCCATGCACGATTCCTCTCGACACACTCGCCCCGGATGGCGAGCCGGTCAGCTATGAGATCGCGCGGCGCATGTTCGCCGACGAAGGGGGGGTGGCGCCGCGCTGGGTGTCATACGTGGCGGGCGTCCTGCTTGTCCTTGTGAGGGAACGCGGCATGTCGCTCACGTCCGGCGCACGAATCGTCGTCTCGTCGCAGGTGCCCGAGGGGAAGGGCGTGAGTTCCTCGGCGGCGATCGAAACGGCGTGCCTGCATGCGGCAGCGACCGCACTCGGCGTCCAACTCGCCCCGCACGAGCTCGCACTCCTCTGCCAGCAGAGTGAGAACCTCGTCTCCGGCGCACCGTGCGGCGTGATGGACCAGATGACGTGCGTCTTCGGCGCGCGCGATCGGCTCCTTGCACTGCTCTGCCAGCCGGCGGAACTGCAGCCGTCGGTCGCGGTTCCTGGCGAGATTGCGTTCTGGGGTCTCGACTCCGGCGAGCGGCACGCCGTCGGCGGTTCCGACTACGGCGCCGTACGAACTGGCGCATTCATGGGCCTTCGCATCGCCGCCGCGCACGCGGGCGTGCCGATCGACTACCTGGCCAACATCACACCATCAGATTTTGAGCAAAATCTCGTTTCCAGCCTGCCAGACGAGATCGCAGGCGAAGACTTTCTGGCAAGGTATGGCGGCACGATGGACACGGTGACGCGGGTGGACCCGCGTTGCCGCTACCGGGTGCGCGCGCCGGCCGCTCACCCGGTCTACGAGCGGCAACGCGCGGAGGAATTCCGCGAGCTGCTGTGCGCTGCGGGTGGCGACGATCGTCTGGCCCGCCTGGGGGCACTGATGTACGAGTCGCACGCCAGCTATGGCGCGTGCGGGCTCGGCTCGCCAGGCACCGATCGCCTCGTCGAGCTGGTGCGCAATGAGGGCCGGGCGGGAGGTTTGTCTGGTGCGAGAATCACCGGCGGCGGCAGCGGCGGCACGGTCGCCGTCATCGGTCGTCACGATGCCGCCGCGGCAATCGCACGCGTGGTGGACGCCTACGAGCGCGATACCGGCTACCGTCCGTACGTGTTTGCCGGGTCCTCCGAAGGCGTGGTCACCTTCGGCGCGCGATCGATCACGCTGTGAGCTACCATCTCGCGGGAGTTTGATATGAGCCTCAACCCGAGCCTTCGATGGGTCGTCGTCGCTGCGTTCGCTCTCGGCAGCGCGTCGGTGCTGTTCGCGCAGCCCGGAGCGTTCGGCGGCGGGTATGGACCGGCACTGCAGGTCGTGCCTCCGCCGAAGGCATTCGCGACCTCCGACGAACACTACAAATTTCTGCTCGAGCGAGCGAAAGGCGGCACAAAGCACACGCTCACCTCAGTGCCGCGCTGGGACGGACTGTGGGTGACCGCCGGCAACACCCATATGGACATGTTCATCGACCCGCCAGGGTCCGGCTTCAAAGGGAAGGTCAAGCCGGGCGTGCTGACACCGCCCTATGAAACGGCCTACAAGGAGCGCTGGCGGCAGCAGCAGGAGTTGGGCGAGGTCCAGTACGACCGCCTCACGCACTGCGAGCCGCCCGGCTATCCACGGTGGCTGCTCGAGCCGTACTCGCACGAGTTCGTCAACCTGTCGCAGGAGTCGTACTTCATCAACGACTACGGTCCGGGCATACGCCGCATCTACATCGGCCAGGAACACAAGAACGTGTTCGGCACGCACTCCTGGTACGGCGACACGATCGGGTTCTGGGACGGCAATCGACTCGTCACGAACACGAAGTACCTGTTGCCCGCCGACTTCACGCGCTGGTCGCCGATGACGAGCAACCAGTTCGAGTCGGTCGAAACCTGGGAGCTGAAGAAGTACCCGGGCGACGTCGAGCGGCTGGAAGTGCAGGTCACCTTCTATGATCGACACCTGTTGGTCCGACCGGTGAGCGCCGTCTACGCGTTCCGTCGAGCCAAGGAGCTCGAAGCGGCGGGGCATCGCGTCCAGCATTGGGAGTGCGAAGGCAGCAGCAACGACGTCTTTGACAAGGGCACGACGACGTCGAGGCTCCCGGGCGAGGCGGGGTTCAAGGACGTGCGGGGCACGACACTCTTTCCGGACCTGCCAGGCCAGTCGCGCGATCCGATTTACAACACCACGCTCCCTGCGGGGAAGGAGAAATAGATGACCACGGCTTCCCGTTTGATGCTGGCCGCTCTTGTTGCTGTTCTGGTGACGGCGCAGGCTGCCACGGCCCATCATTCCTTCGCGATGTTCGACCGCAGTGTCGAGAAGGTCGCCACAGGCACGGTCGTGCGCTGGGCATTCAATCCTCCGCATTCGTGGCTGTATATGAACGTCAAGAGCGCGGACGGCGCCGAGACGCTGTGGAGCTTCGAGGGTTCGGCGCCGCAGGCGCTGCTCCAGCGCGGCATCACCGGCGCGACGTTCGAGCCGGGCAACACCGTGACGATCTCCTACTGTCCATTGAAGGACGGCCGGCCCGGTGGCGGTCTCGGCTGGGCGCGCCTGGCTAACGGGATGTTCGTCAATCCCTCCGACGGAGGCTGCGACGGCAGCGTCAAGGCGATCGAAAAATGGAAGGTCTGGCTCGCGGCGGGCTATACCTCGAGCACCGACGCACTGAAGTCGAAATAGGCACGGGTCGAATGGGATCAGGTCGTTTGCGGCTCGTCATCCTCCTGCTGTGTCTGACCTGCGTCGCCGCAGGCTGTCGGTCGGGAAGCACGACCGCTGAGAGCGGAACGAAGACACTCAAGCTGGCGTTCGTCACCAACAACTCATCCGACTTCTGGACGATCGCCCGTCGCGGCGTCGAGAAGGCTGACGCGGAACTGACCGATGTCGAAGCGGAGTTCAGGCTGACGTCGGACGGCACCGCCGCCGAACAGCAGCGCATCGTCGACGACCTGCTGACCAAAGGCGTCGATGCGGTCGCGATTTCGCCCGTCGATCCACAAAACCAGACGGCGCTGATTGACGCCGCGGCGAAGCGCACGCTGGTCTTCACGCAGGATAGCGACGCGCCGCAGACAGCTCGGACCTGCTACATCGGGACCGACAACGTTGCCGCCGGACGTCAGGCCGGGCAGCTCATTCGCGACGCCATTCCCAATGGCGGCTCGATCATGCTGTTTGTCGGCAAGCTGGACGCGCAGAATGCGAAGGAGCGAATCGCCGGAATCCGCGAGGTACTCGCCGGATCCAACGTCCGCATCCTCGACATCCGGACCGATGATGCGGACGACGTCCGGGCAAAGGCGAACGCTGCGGACACCTTAGTGCGGTATCCCGACATCGCCGCGCTGGTCGGGCTATGGAGCTACAACGGCCCGGCTATCCTGAACGCCGTTCGCGAAGCTGGCAAGGTGGGGCGCGTCCGCATCGTCGCGTTCGACGAAGCCGATGAAACGCTGGCCGGCGTCAAGGAAGGCACGATCCACGCAACGGTCGTGCAGCAGCCGTACGAATTCGGCTATCAGGCGATCACGCGCATGGCACAGGCCGCGCGCGGCGATCGGTCATTCATTCCGGAGTCGAAGCAGATCATCGTTCCGACGCTGGTCGTGAACCGCTCGAACGTCGAGGAGTTCACGAAAAAGATCAACGACCTGCGCGGCAGATGACGCTCAACTGCTTCCGGTTCGGCGTCGCGGTTGTCGTCGCCGCCGCATTCGGCTCGACGTGCGACGTCTCCGCCCAGACGGCGGCGCCGCTTCGAGCCGGCGCCGCCAAGGTTGACGTCACGCCGGCACAGGGCGAGCTGCCGAAGAACAGTCGCGGCATCCTCGATCGCCTGTATGCGCGAGCGATCGTGCTCGAAAGCGGCACCGCAACTGCTGCCCTGGTTACCGTCGATGCCGGAGGCATCCCCGACGCGATCTGGCAGACGGTCGCGAAGCAGATCGAGAGCGAACTCGGAATACCCACGGCCAACGTACTGCTGACGGCGACGCACACCCACAGCGCGGGTGCACAGCGAGGTCAGGACTACCCGCGAAAGATCGTGGAGTCGGTTCGCCTCGCAAGGCAGAAGTTGGCGCCCGCACGCGTGGGTTACGGCACGGGCGAGTCGTACATCAACGTCAACCGCCAGATTGTCGACGCGAAAACTCACCGGTGGTCGGAGGGTCCGAACCGCGAGGGTCCGTCCGACAAGACCGTTGCCGTGCTGAAGTTCGAGAGCATGGCGGGCGAGCCGATCGCCGTCTATTACAACTACGCGGTACACGCGGTGATCACCGGCCAGCTCGATCAGGTGAGCGCCGACGTCCCCGGGGCTGCCTCGAACTACATCGAGGACTCGTTCGACGGGCGTGTCGTCGCCGTCTGGTCGAGCGGAGCGGCTGGCGACCAGAACCCGATCTATTACCAGCAGACCTACGATCTGCGTGATATCCGGACGAAGGAGTACGCTACACGCGGCATCGACATCAGCAACGCGATGCCGCCGGGCGGCGAGGGCCTGGACAGGAACGATCCGGCGGTCGCGCGTCTCATGAACCAGCAGCGGCAGATGGCTCAGTCGATGGGCCAGTTCCTCGGAGAGGAAGTGCTGTGGGTCATGCGCGGAATCGAGCGCACAGAAACCAGCGTGCCGCTTCGTGGCAGCTACTCGACGATCACCTGTCCGGGACGCGAGCGGACGAATCAAGGCCGGGCGGGGGTCGAGGGTACCTACAAAGAAGGTCCCCCCGTCGAGCTCAGGCTTGGCCTGCTGCGGGTTGGCGACGTGATGATCGGCGCGGTCAACGCGGAAGTGTTCAACCCGATCGCCCAGCGCCTGAAACAGGAGTCGCCGTATAAAGCGACGATGATGGCGACGCTGACGAACGGGTCGGCGCGCTCCGGCTACATCCCGGACGATGCCTCGTTCGGCAAGTACACGTTCGAGGTGCTGTCGTCGCGGCTGCAGCCGGGGTGCGCTGAATCATCAATTGTGAACGGCATCGTGGACCTTATTCAGAAGTCGCGCGGACGCGACTGATCGGTCGGAGGAGATTCGCCCCATGCGATTGTCGCGAACACGGATTCTTCAAGGGGCGTCAGCGGCGCTGCTGATCTGGTCTTCGATCCCAGCGACCGGCGCCCAGGCTCCTGCGCCTGCCGCGGAAACCCTTCGCCAGCTCGGAAAGGACGCCGTCATCACCGCGTCGGACTGCACGGCGGCGAAGGTCGGAACGTCGATCGCGGCGACCGCCATCGGCCAGCCGATTGGGAGTGTCACACTCGCGGCTCCGGCCTGGATCGAGGCGGCAGGCAACGTGCCGGCACACTGCCGCGTGGACGGATCGATGGCGCCGGTGGACACCGCGCCGACGGCACGCCCGATCAACTTCCGCGTCGTGCTGCCGGCGACGTGGAATCACCGCGCGGCGCAACTGGGCGGCGGCGGGATTAACGGCGTCATCCCGAACCTCACCGGCGGCGGACCGGGTGGTCCGTCGCTGCTCGGCCGCGGCTTTGCGACCTACGGCAGCGATTCAGGCCATCAGGCAGCGGTCGGACCGCGCCGTGGCGGGCCGCCCGCTCCCGCTGCTGCTCCAGCGCCTGCGCAGGGCTCCGCTGCGCCGGCCTCTATCTCGGATGACTGGACGCTGAACGACGAAGCGATCGCCAATCTGGGCCACGCGCAGATGAAGAAAACACACGACGCCGCGATGGTGATCCTGCAGCGCGTGTACGGCGAACGGCCTCTATTCAACTACTACATCGGCAGCTCGCAGGGCGGCCGTGAAGGGCTCACCGTCGCGCAGCGCTATCCCGCGGATTACGACGGCGTATCGGCGACCGTGCCGATCGTCGGCTTCTCGACGCTGATGCTGGCGCCGGAGCTGATCCGGATCAACGAGAAGCCGCTGGCGAACTGGGTGACGCCAGCCAAGGTGAACGCGATCCGTGGCGAGTTCATGCGGCAGTGCGATTCGCTCGACGGCCTCGCCGACGGGATCATCAACAACTACATGGCATGCCGCGCCATCTTCGACGTCACGCAGGGAGCGAAGAACCGCCATCCGTGGGCGGCGAAGCGGTGCCCGAACAACGTCGATCCGAACCCGGCGGACACCAGCGCAAACGCGTGCCTCACCGACGGTCAAATCTCGACCCTCGAGCTCACCTACTCGCGCTACCGGTTTGCCTCGTCGCTCGCCTACGGCACGCGAACGTTCGGCATGTGGGTGCCCAACACCGATCCATCGGGCAGCGGGCTGATCCTCAATGCCCGGTTCAGAGGCCAGGAAGGTGCGCCCGAGAACGCGCCGATGCACTCGCATCTGGGCGTGCTGGGCGTGGTCGGATTCCTGATGAAAGACCTCGCGGCCAATCCGCTCGACTACCGCGAAGGCGGCGCGCTGAACCGGCGCCGTGAACAGTTGTCGCCTGTGCTCGATTCGACGAACCCTGACCTGTCGGCGTTTCAGAAGCGAGGCGGGAAGGTGATCGTCACCATCGGCACGAACGACACGCTCGCCTCTCCCGGCGCGCAGCTCGACTACTACCAGTCGGTACTGGACAAGATGGGACGGGGCAACGTCGATCGGTTCGCCCGCTTCTTCGTCATGCCGCAGACCGGACATGGGTTGACCGGCAGCAGCTACAACGTCGATGGCAATGGCCGGGCGGTGGCGATTCAGCCGATTCCGAATCGGTTCGATCAGGTCGGGCTCCTCTTCGATTGGGTCGAGAACAATGTCGCTCCCGGGATGTCGGTGACCGTCACCGCCGGCGAGAAGAGCCTGCCGTTGTGCTCGTATCCGTCCTACCCGCGTTATCGCAGCGGTCCAGAGGCGTCGGCCAGCTCGTACGAGTGCGCAACCGCGACCAAGTGAGACGAACATGAGCCCGATCGATCGACGCCGGTTCCTCTCCAGTCTCGGCCGCACCGGCGCCCTGCTGGCGTCGGCGTCGTGGCTGGAGGTCATCGGCTACGCGCAGGTTGCACGCGGAGCGGCGCGTGCGGCCATCCGTCCGCTGCCTGGCCGCGGGGATTTCGATCGCCGCGTGCTCGGCTCCTTCCTCGAGCATCTCGGCCGCGCGATCTACACGGGTGTATATGAAGCCGGCTCGAAGTTGTCTGATGGTAAAGGGTTTCGCACCGACGTCGCGCGCGAGGTGAAGGAACTTGGCGTGCCGATCGTCCGCTACCCGGGCGGCAATTTCGTCTCTGGATACAACTGGCTCGACGGCGTCGGTCCGAAAGCACAGCGGCCCACCGTCCTGGAACGGGCCTGGAACTCGCTCGAGACGAATCAGTTCGGCACAAACGAGTTCGTCGAGTGGTGCCGGCTGGTGGGCACCGAACCGCTGCTCGGCATGAATTTCGGCACCGGCAGCGCGGAGATGGCGGTCGCCTACGTCGAGTACTGCAACCTCGAGCGCGGTACAAAGTGGTCTGACCTGCGACGTTCGCACGGCTACGAGCAGCCGCACAACGTCCGCTCCTGGTGCCTCGGCAACGAGATGGACGGCAACTGGCAGATCGGCCAGCTGCAGGCGCGCGAGTACGGACGCAAGGCGCGCGATGCGGCCAAGCAGATGCGCGTCATCGATCGCGGCCTGCAGCTCATTGCCTGTGGCTCGAGCGGTACGGGGATGGCGACGTATCTGACCTGGGATCGCGAAGTGCTCGAGGAATGTTTCGACCAGGTGGACGGCATCTCGCTGCACGCCTATTACGGCAACACGCAACCGCTGACGGCCAACCGTGCGCAGCGCTTCCTGGCGATGAATCTCGACATGGATCGGCAGATTCACGAGATTGCCGCCGTCTGCGACTACGTGCAGGCGCTGCGCCGGTCGAACAAGCGGCTATGGCTGTCGTTCGACGAGTGGAACGTCTGGTACCGCGCCCGCTCCGGCAACGCGACGAACGGTCAACGGGCGTTCGCGCCGAAGCTGCTCGAGGAGGTCTACAACCTGGAGGACGCTCTGCTGGTCGGCGGCTTCGTCAACACACTGCTTCGGAACTCGGACCGCGTGCGCGTCGCCTGCCTCGCCCAGCTCGTCAACGTCATCGCGCCGCTCGTCACCAACGAGACCGGCGTGCTTCGCCAGAGCATCTACTATCCGTACGCGTGGGGCATCAAATACGCGCGCGGCCGCGTGCTCGACGTCCGCGTCGAGTCCGAGACCTATCCGATCACTGCCGCCGGTCTGCAGGCCGACTTTGCCCGCAACGATCAGGTTCCGTTCGTCGACGTCGTCGCCACGCACGACGCGCCGAACCGTCAGGCGAGCGTGCTGATGCTGAACCGCGATCTCGAGGCAGAGCGCGAACTCGTGCTGGAGTGGGGCGACGTGACGCCGACGCGCGTGCTCACGTGCGAGACGCTGACGGGGACGGACCTGAAGGCGTTCAACACGTTCGAGCAGCCGACACGTGTCGTACCGCAGAAGCTGGACGCACCTGCGCCGGGCGTCCGGATGACGTTCAAGCTGCCGCCCCGCTCTTACACCGTGGCCCAGCTGGGGACGATGTGATGACGCCGCGCATGCGGCGGAGGTGCAGCGCTATGAGCAGGATTTCCGTTTTGACCGCGGCGGTGCTGTTCGCCGGCGCCACCGCAGCCACCGCGCAGACGCCGGCGCGCACGACCCCTGCCGCATGTGAAGCGCTGAAACAGCTGCAAGTGGCCGGCGTCAACCTGGCGGTGACGAAGGCGGAATGGTTCGCCGCAGGCGCCCCGGTTCCCGGTGGTCGCGGTGGCGCACCAGTCGCCAGCAATCTTCCCGCCTACTGCCGTCTCGACGGCGTGATCGATCGCCGCGTTGGGGCATCGGGCGTGAGCTACGGAATCGGATTCGCCCTCGCCCTGCCCGAGAACTGGAACGGCCGCTTTCTCTTTCAGGGCGGAGGCGGGCTGAACGGTTCCGTTCAGCAACCGCTCGGAACCTCCGCCGCCGGCGGCAATTCAGGGCTCGCCCGCGGCTTCGCAGTCGTCAGCACCGACACCGGACACCAGGGACGCGGCGGGTTCGACGGCAGCTTCATGCAGGACCAGCAGGCGAATCTCGATTTCGCCTACGCCGCGATCGGCCGTGTCGCTGACGTGGCGAAGCGGATCATCGCGCAGCACTACGGGAAGGCACCGGATCGCTCGTACTTTGCCGGCTGTTCGACCGGCGGACGCGAGGCGATGATGATGACCCAGCGCTACCCGCTGCTGTTCGACGGCGTCGTCGCCGGCGCGCCGGCGATGCGCACGGCGTTTTCAGGCATCGGCGATCGCTGGGTCGCGGCCACGCTCAATGAGATCGCGCCGAAGAACGCTCAGGGACAGCCGGCGACTCGTGATGCGCTCTCTGAGAGCGACAAGAAGACGGTCATCGACGGATTGATCAACGCCTGCGATGCCGGCGACGGCATCAAGGACGGGATGATCTTCAACGTCAATGCCTGCAGGTTCGATCCGAAGACGCTCGTGTGCAAGGGGGCCAAGACAGACGGCTGTCTGTCGATGGCGCAGGCAACGACGCTGGAGAAGGCATTCGCGGGGCCGAAGGACTCGAAGGGCCGGCAGGTCTATCCAGGATTCGCGTTCGACACGGGCATTGCCGTCACCGAAGGTCTGCCCGGATTGCTGCACGGCGGACAGTTGGTCGGCGGCGGTGCTGCTGGCGTCGGCATGGACGTGGATGCGGCCGTTGAACGCGCGCTCGCGGACCCGGCGGAGGCGCTCTCTACAACTTCGCGGTGGACGAACCTGAACGTCTTCTCCGGCCGCGGCGGCAAGTTGATCTTCTGGCATGGCGTCAGCGATCCGTGGTTTTCGGCACTCGACACCGTGGACTACTACGAGCGCATGACCAAGGCGAATGGCGGCCCGGAGCAGGTGCGGAACTGGAGCCGGCTCTATCTCGTGCCCGGCGCAGGGCACTGCGGCGGCGGCCCATCACTCGACACGTTCGACGCGCTGACGGCGATCATGCAGTGGGTGGAACAAGGCAACGCGCCGGCAAGTCTCACAGCGACTGGCCGCTCATTTCCCGGCCGCAGCCGCCCGCTCTGCGCGTATCCGCTGCATGCGCATTACAAGGGGCAGGGAAACCCCGAGGACGCGGCGAACTTCGAATGCCGGCCTTAAGAGGGCACGGAGGTGACGGAGGAAACGGTTTCACAGGAGAAACGGAGGAACGGAGGACGAACGGAGAGCGGCCGTCCGATTGGGCCGCCGCAGGCGGCCTACGTGGCGTAAGGAGGCGCGAACACAAGCCGTCTCTTACCGCACAGATGGCTTGTGTTCGTGCCTCCTTACGCCACGTCAGTCGGCGTGCTCCGCACGCCGACAATCGAACGGCCGCTTTACTGTGCATCCTTCGTGATCTTCGTGGCTGAATCGTTATCTCTCCGTTCGCCTCCGTTCCTCCGTTTCTCCTGTGAAACCGTTAACTCCGTCTACTCCCCTGCCTCCTACCGACGACGCTGCGCCTCCACGACCCAGTCGCGTAATTCAGCGAACGTCTGTGCGCCGAGCCGGGAATCGACAAGGACACCTTCCCGGAACATCAGCGTCGTCGGAATCTGATTTTTCGCCTCTGTTCGCATGAAGCCGCGGGCGTCGAGCGGGATGGCGGGCAGCGTAATCGCGTACCGCTTCAGCATGGCCGCTGCGTCTCCCGGCCGGGTTGCGGGCTCGGTCGCAATCAACACGCCGAGATCCGAGGACTGCTTGGCGAAGTAGTCACGTGCCTGCTGGAGCCACTGCAGGGCTTGTGGACTGTGCGCACTCCACGTACTCCAGACGGTGACGAGATTGAGTGTGTGCGCCGGTGCGGGCGTGCCGACGAAGATGTCGTTCCAGACGACGCGTAGCGCGCCGTTGACGGCAGGCGTCAGCGGCTTCGCTCTGCCGCCCATGAAGTCAGTCGCGATGATGAAGCCGCGATAGTCATCGCCGTCGTAGTGAAAGACGAGGCGTCCATCCCGCAGCCAACTCGGGAACAGACTCGAGCCGGGCAGGTTCGTCACCGTCCGCACCGTCTTGTCACGCAGGTCGACGACCTGAATTTCGTATCCGCGGCCATTCTCTTTGAGCACATGCATCGCCGCATACCGGCCGTCCCACGAGAAATCCGTCTTGCCGCCAGGAATGCCGGTCTCGACGATATCGTCGCAGTCGGTCAGATTTCGAATGACGACGGTTCCGCGCACAAACGTGCTGATTCGTTTGCCGTCGTGCGAGATCAGCGGCCGCTCGGCGCGGCCGATGCCCGGGCATTCGGGTACACGGGACGCCGGCATCACTCCGCGATCGCCCTGCAGATAGAAGTAGTTGCCGAGGATCGTCAGGATCAGGTCCCGTCCGTCGCGTACCGCCCAGCTGTAATAGTCGCCAAGCCCCAGGGGAGCGACGTTGCGTGCGATTTCCCCGTCCGGATGTCGCCGGATGCTGACGCTCGGTGTCCCGTCGCCGCCACCGCTGTAGATCATCCGCGTACCGTCGTTCGACCAGTAGGCGTCAATCCCGGGCTCGGTGTACACGACCTGGTGGCGTTGGAGATCGACAACCGTGATGGTCCTGAACGGCCTGGTGCCGGGTAGTACGACGCGCTCCTGGGAGGCATATGCGAGATAGCGTCCATCGGGCGTTATGCGCGCGTACGCGAACACTCCTTCATCAGGCCGCAGCGGATGCACACGCTCGTAGCGTGGCGCGGACGGCAGCTGTGCAGCGCCAAGGGCGAGCACTGGCACGAGGAACGAAAGCAGCAACTTCATCATGTTGTCCAGATCCGTCGCTTGCCGCGAATGTCGAAGAAATATGCCACGAACAGGCACAGAGGCGCTGACGGTTCAGCTCTAACGGACATCCACCGTCGCCGTCAGCGTCGTCAGCGAGCTCGTCCCCACCATGACATCAAAGCGCCCGGGTTCGACGCGGCGCTGCATGCGGCGATCGATCATCGACAGCTCGTCGGGGCCAAGCGTGAACGTCACGCGCTTCGACTCGCCGGGCCGAAGGGTCACCCGTTCGAATCCGCGCAGCTCCTTGACCGGCCGCGTCACCGAGCTGACCTGATCGCGGATGTACAGCTGCACCACCTCATCGCCCGCCCGCGCGCCCTTGTTGGTGACGCGCGCGCTCACCTCGGTGCGGCCGGTGGGAGTGATGGTCGGCGAGGTGACGCGCAGCTCGTCGAGTGCGAATGTCGTGTAGCTCAATCCAAAGCCGAACGGCCACAGCGGCTCGCGTGTGAGATCGAGATGACTGCGGAATGACGTCGGCCGGCGGTTGTAGTAGACAGGCAGCTGACCGGTGTGGCGCGGAAACGTCACCGGCAGCTTGCCGCCCGGATTCACGTCGCCGAACAGCACCTCCCCGATCGCGGTGCCACCCTCCTGGCCCGGGTACCACGCTTCCAGAATCGCCGGAACGCGCGCGGCCAGAGACGGCACTGCGAGCGGCCGGCCATTGACGAGCAGCGCGACGAGGGGCTTGCCCGTCTGCAGCATCGCGTCGACCAGCTCTTGCTGATTGCTCATCAGACCGAGGTCAGCGACGTCGCCGAGGTGGGTGTCAGCCCATGCTTCACGCGACACCGATTCGTTCGTCCCGATCACCAGCACGATCGCGTCGGCCTGACGGGCGACGGCGAGCGCCTCCTGGATGCGTGCGCGGTTTTTCGTCGGATCGCCGAGCACGACCGCGTCTGCGCCCCAATTGGCCTCGTGTTCGGTGATGCGGACGCCTTCGGCTGTCACGATCTTCACGCCCGCACCGGCCGCCTTCGTGACTCCAGTGATCACATCGACGCCGCGACCTGGATCGCGCGAGTAGCCGCCGAGGTGCAGCCCCTTCGCATTCGGACCGATGACCGCCAGCGTCCTGACCTTGCCTCGATCCAGCGGCAGCAGCCCGCCCTGATTCTTGAGCAGCACGATCGCCCTGCGCGCCGCTTCGAGCGCCAGTGCCTGGTGCTCCGCGGTGTTGGTCACACGTTCAGCACGATCGGGATCCACATACGGCTGCTCGAATAATCCGGCGAGCACCTTCGCCCGCAGCATGCGCGTGACCGAGCGATCGATCAGCGACTCGGGGATCCGGCCGCCTTTGACGAGTGCCACCAGTTCGGGAAACCCGTACGGGTCAGGCAGCTCGAGATCGACGCCCGCCTCGAGTGCCTGCGCAGCGGCGTCGCTCCTGTCCGCCGCCACGTGATGCCGGGTCTGCATCTGCTCGATCGCGAAGTAGTCGGAGACGACGAGCCCGTTGAACCCCCATTCGCGCCGCAGGACGTCGGTGAGCAGCCACTGGTTCGCGTGCGACGGGATGCCGTCCACTTCGTTGTAGCTCGGCATGACCGTGTATGCGCCCGCTTTGACGGCCGCCTCGAACGGCACCAGCAGCTCGGCGCGAAGCAGACGTTCCGACACCAGCGGCGGGGCCGTGTTGATGCCCCCTTCGTGCGAACCATGTCCGGCGAAGTGCTTCAGGGTCGCGAACACTTTGTCGTCGGCGAGCGGCAGCGCCGTGCCCTGATACCCGCGCACGGCGGCGACGCCCATCTTCGACACGAGATATGGATCTTCGCCGTAGGTCTCCTCGATGCGGCCCCAGCGCGGATCTCTTCCCAGATCGACCACCGGCGAGAGGACGTGCTGCGTCCCGCGCGCCCGGCCTTCGAGTGCGGCGACGGTCATCACCCGCTCGACGAGCGACGGGTCCCACGTGCTCGCCAGCCCCATCGGCACCGGAAAGTGCGTGCCACCCGGCGCGGTGAGCCCGTGCAGCGCCTCTTCGTGAAACATCGCTGGAATTCCGAGGCGGGTGTTCTCGATCAGCCATCGCTGCACCGCGTTGACGAATACCGCCTGCTCGCGGGCGGAACGCCCGTTCCGATCGGCCGGTGCACCCGCGATCTCACTCGGCCGCGCGACCTCGCCGATGCCGAGACCGAGGAGTGCCTTCGCCTTGGACGCATCGAACCGGCCGGCGGCGTCCTGCATCTCACGCTTGCGGTTCCACACGCCCTGCAGCTGCGCCACCTTCTCCTCGATCGTCATCCGCCCGAGCAGGTCAGCGACGCGCGCATCGACGGACGCATCTCGCTGTCGATAGACTGGCGGAGCGTTCTGCGCGTCGAGGATGACGACGACGGCGAGCGTCGAGGCGAGGATGACGAGGGATCGCACACGGATCATGGAGGATCTCCGGACGTGCATTATGACCGGCGATCCTCGAATGTGCAGCGACGTGATTCGGAGAAACGTCGCCTACGTCTTACGGAGCTGCTCCAGTTTCGAAACCAGATTGGCGGGCTGCCCGGTGCCGCCGGCCGCCGCCGACGGCATCAGATAAAAAGGATTCTTCTTGTGCCTGCGGCTGACAACGGCTGAGGAATGCGTCGACAGCGCGTGATCCAACAGGAGGGGCGGAAGACGGTGCCGATCGTATTGACACATGCCGCACGCCCGCGCGCCGTGAAAAAATTGATTCAACAGCGCCTCGTACTCCACGACATGCTCGGCCCCCGGTGGGTCGCCGATCAACCATGACATGTCGCCGCAGGTCCGCAGGCCGAGGAACCCGTCGTTGAGCGCTTGCTCGACGGATCGATTCAGCATCGAAATCATGCGTTCGCAGTCGAATCTGCCGTCGACGAGATGCGCTTCCGCGTGCGTCGCTTCGACGAGCGCCGTGGACTCGAGCGCCCTCTCGACGTCGACGCCTCGCAACCGCAGCGCCCGATGGAAAACTTCGAAGGCCGTCGTCGATGCCGCGACGTAATAACAGCGTTCGCCGCGGAGGAGACCGTGGGCGAGATATTCAGCCGCGACGGCGAGCTGTTCGTCGCGCGATTCGTGGACTGCGCAGATGTGTTCTCCCTGCCTGTATTCGTTCATTTGTCGGATGTTTCCGTGAAGGTACGCACGCTGGTTGGGCCGCGCGCGACGGCCCCATCAGCGTCGATTGGAGAGCGGCGAAGCCGGCTGCCAGCGACTTCGCCGTGCGGAATTATAAAGTGTTCGGCCATTTCTTAAGCTCAGCCGCGATGTCGATTTGGCAGGAGAATCGAGTAGGAATATTCGACGCATTCATAACGGATATTCACGATTGACACTGCCACGCTGGAACGGCCACTCTCATGGCCGCGCGCGGTCCGCCACGCGTGCTTCAGTACAGGAGACGTCGAGTATGGGACGGCAGCGAGTCGTCATGAGAGTCGTATGTGTTGTCGCACCGCTGTCGGCCCTCCAGGTCGTGGGTGGTCAGATCGCGATCGCCTTCTTCGCCAAGTACTCGAAGGGGTCTCACTAGAGAACGGGTGGCGACGAAGCCTCCCGATCTCAACCTGCTGCCGATTGCGGTCGCGCTCTACGACGAGCTGAGTGTCAGCCGAGCGGCGCGGCTGCTTGGCATGAGCCAGCCCGCCGTCAGCAAGGCATTGCGCCGGCTGCGCGACACCTTCGACGATCCGCTGTTCGTCCGCGGGCCCAGCGGCATCGTCCCGACCCCGCGCGCGCATGCGATCGTGCGCACGGCGCGCCCGCACCTCCGTCACCTGAAGGAAGACCTGGTCAAGGACGAGCACTTCGACGCCAGGACCAGCACGCGTCCCATCACGCTCGCGCTGTCCGACATCGCTGAAATGGCGTTTGTTCCGGCGGTGTTGCAACACCTTCGCCGCCACGCGCCGAAGAGCCCGGTCAGCACGGTGTCGGCGTCGGATACAGAGCTGATGGAGGGACTGGAAAAGGGGGATATCGACCTCGCCGTCGGCTACTATCCGGCACTCGGACTGCGGAACTTCCGGCAACGGCGGCTGTCGCGACATGGCTTTGCGTGTCTGATGCGCGCGGGGCATCCGTTGTGGAAAAGCCGCTTGTCTGTTTCCACGTTCCTCGCCGCCGAGCACATCGTCATCCGGCCGGAGCACCGCAGCCAGGAGGTACTCGAGCGGTTCATCGAACGGCGGAAAATGAAGCGGAAGATCGCGATGTATACGCCGAATGTTCTGAGCGTACCGTTCATCGTGATGGAGTCGCAGCTCATTGCCACGCTGCCCTACGCCGTCGTGACGCGGTTTACGTCCCTGACGGACAAGGTGGTCGCCGCGCTGGCGCCGTTCGACCTGACGTATGACCTGAAGCTGCACTGGCACCGCCGATTCGACAATGAACCGCGCAGCCTCTGGCTGCGCGAGCAGCTCGCGGCGGTGTTCAAGGATCTGCAATGGCTGCCGCCGCCGTCGGGTCCGGCGCCATTTCTCGAGTCGTGACTGGTCTGTTCGTCGTCGCTTCCGCCCTCAGGCGGAAGAACTAGTGAGGATCCAATGAAGCGATTGAATCGAACCCTGTCACTTGCCGCCGTTATGGTGCTCACGATCACCTCCGTTCATGGCCAGGGTCCGCAAGGCGGACGGACCGGCGCTCCCGGCGCGCCGCCTGCCGGCGGGCGTGGCGGCGTGCCGGACGGCGCGCCGGTGGCCGGTCGCGGTGGCCCCGGGCGTGGGGCAGCCGGACCGGCGATGACCACGCCCAAGGCGTTGATCCCCAATGCCAAGCCCGTGCGATCGTGCGAGAGTCTCGCGTCGGTGGCGCTGCCGAACACGACGATCGAGTCCGCCGCGGTCGATTCGGCCAACCCGAATGTCTGCCGCGTCACCGCCGTCACGACACATCCGCCGCTTGGAGATAAGGTCCGGATCTGGGTGGCGATACCCACGTCGAACTGGAACGGCCGTTTTCTCGGGAATGGCGGCGGCGGATTTTCCGGCGGCAACGCCGGCGCCGTCAACGCGCCGGTCGCGGCCGGCTACGCCGCCGCCGCCACCGACACCGGACACGAAGGCGCGAGCGGCAGCTTCGCCCTCGACGCCAACGGCCGGCTGAACTGGCAGTCGATCCGGAACAACGCACACGTCGGCATTCACGAGATGACCGTCACCGGCAAGGCGCTGACGCAGGCGATGTACGGGGTGGCACCGAGATACGCCTACTTCAACGGCTGCTCGACCGGCGGACGGCAGGGCCTCAGCGAGGTCCAGCGTTATCCGCAGGACTACAACGGGGTGGTGTCCGGTGCACCGGCGATCAACTGGGACCGGTTCACAAACGCGCACCTCTGGGGACCTGTCGTCATGAACGCCGCCAACAACCCGATCCCCGCGTGCAAGCTCACAGCCGCGACGGCCGCCGCGATCGCCGCCTGCGATGGCATCGACGGCGTGAAGGACGGCGTCATCGAAGACCCGAAGCGCTGCAGCTATGACCCGAAGGCGCTCGTCGGGACGTCCGCTGGAGAATGTGGCGCATTCACAGAAGCCGACGCGAATGTCATCCGCAAGCTCTGGGAGGGCCCCCGCAAGGCGGACGGCACGTTCCTCTGGTACGGGCTGCCGCGCGGCGCTGACATGAACGCTCTGTATACGAGCCGGGGCACGCCGCTTCGCCCGGTACCCTTTGCCATCGCCATGGACTGGTTCCGGTATTTCCTGACGCAGGATCCGAAGTTCGACGGAAACGCAATCACCCCCGAGGCGTTCGAGCGGTTGTGGGACCAGGCGCTCGAGCAGTTCGGCAGTGTGTTCGCAACCGACAACCCGAACCTGACGGCGTTCCGCGATCGGGGCGGCAAGGCGATCGTCTGGCACGGCTGGGCCGATCAGCTCATCACCGCCGAAGGCACGGTTGACTACTACAACCGCGTTCAGCAGCAGATGGGCGGCGCGAAGAAGACTGCGGAATTCATCCGGCTGTTCATGGCGCCGGGCGTCATGCACTGCGGCGGCGGCGCCGGACCGACTCCTGGTGGCCAGCTCGACGCACTGCTCGCGTGGGTCGAGGACGGCAAGGCGCCCGAGTCGCTCGTCGCGACACGCCCCAGTCAGAACGGCAGTCCGACACGGACGCGGCCCGTGTGCGCATATCCGCTCGTCGCCAAGTACAAGGGCAGCGGCAGCACCGATGACGCTGCCAATTTTTCGTGTAGCACCGGTTTTTGAGTGTTGGCCCGCCGATGCTCACCAAACCGAGACGGCAAAAGCATTTCCGTGGCTGATCATCGGACCCAGGTTGGAATAGTAGGCGCGGGTCCGGCGGGGCTGCTGCTCGGACACCTGCTCCATCTGAACGGCATCGACTCGGTCATCGTCGAGAACCGCAGCCGCGAGTACGTGATCGATCGCGTACGGGCCGGCGTGCTCGAACAGGGAACGGTGGATCTCCTCGTCGCCATGGGCGTCGGTGCCGGCGTCCAGCACGCCGGACTCCGCCACGAAGGGCTGTACATCAGCTTTCAGCGGCAGCGGCATCGCATCAACCTCGCGGAGCTGACCGGCGGCAAAGCGATAACGGTCTATGGACAGAACGAAGTCGTCCGCGATCTGATCGAGGCACGGGTTGCCACGGGGCGCCGGCTGTACTTCGACGCGGACGAGGTGTCGGTCGGCGGGCTCGACACAGCGAAACCGGTGATTCGCTTCCGCCACGCCGGGACCGATCGCGACGTGCAGTGTGATTTCATTGCTGGCTGCGACGGCTTTCATGGCATCTGCCGGCCGTCCATTCCGGACGGTGTGTTGACGATCTATGAGCGCGTCTATCCATTCGGGTGGCTGGGGATCCTCGCGGAAGCCGCACCGTCGTCTGACGAGCTCGTCTACACCCTGCACGAGCGTGGCTTCGCGCTGTTCAGTATGCGATCGCCCAAGGTCACGCGGCTCTACCTGCAAGTGCCGCCAGACGAGCCTATTGACCGCTGGCCCGACGAACGGATCTGGGACGAGATGCTCACGCGCATGGCAACGGCAGACGGCTGGAAACCAAACGTCGGCCGGATCGCGCAAAAGAGCGTGACGCCGATGCGGAGCTTCGTCGCCGTGCCGATGCGGCACGGCCGGCTGTTCCTGGCCGGCGACGCGGCGCACATCGTGCCGCCGACCGGTGCCAAGGGGCTGAATCTGGCCGCCTCTGATGTTCTGGTGCTCGCACGCGCACTGAAGGCGTTTTACGAACGCGGCGATACCGAGTGGCTGGACACGTACTCGACGACCTGCCTTCGCCGCGTCTGGAAGGCACAGCGCTTCTCGTGGTGGATGACATCAACGCTGCATCGATCGCCGGACGAAACGGCGTTCGACCATCAGCGGCAGATCGCCGACCTCGATTACCTCACCACCTCGCGAGCGGCGATGGCCAGCCTGGCGGAGCAGTACGTCGGTCTGCCGCTCGAAGTGTCGCTGGAGTCAGCCGGAGTCGACGTCCGCACAAGCTCCTAGCTGTCGTCCTCGCACGTGAGCTGCGCGACCCACGATATTTCGTGGGTCCGTGCAAGCTGATACAGCATCTCGTCGCCACGTGCCTTGCGGACGCGACTGTGCTGTTATGATCCGCACCTGTTTTTGTCGGACAGTAGGTTGTGCGTGCTTGTCTGATCGTCGTCGTCTCCCTCGCAGCGGCTGCGGGCATTCCCGATGAAGCATTCGCGCAGGCGATTGCCGGGGCTGTGCAGGATACGTCTGGCTTCGCGCTTCCCGACGTTACCGTTCACGCCGAAAGCTCCGCGCTGATCGAAAAAGTCCGCACGTCCGTCACGGATGGCGCCGGCCAGTACCGCATCGAGGACCTTCGACCAGGCATTTACACCATCACCTTCACACGCGAGGGCTTCCGTCCGCAGGTGCGGGAAAACGTTGAGATCACGAGCGCCTTCACGGCCAGCGTCAACGCGCAGCTCGCGCCCGGCGCGCTCGCGGAAGCGGTCACCGTCCGCGGTGACACTTCCATTGTTGACGTTCGCAGTGCTGCCGCCTCGACGACCACGCTGCAGGACGAGGTGGTGAAGGCACTTCCAACTGTGCGCAGCTACAACGCGCTCGTCGTCCTGGTCCCTGGAGTGACAACGGCTTTCAACGATGTCGTGACCAGCATGGTGGCGACGCAGTTTCCAATCCACGGAGGGCGGAGCAACGAAGGACGCCTGACGCTCGACGGGGTCCCCATCGGCGGTGCCTCCAGCTATTCGCCAACCAGTTATCAATCAGATCTCGGCGCCAGCGAGGAGGTCACCTTCACCACCGCGAGCGGCCTCGGTGAGATCGATACCGGCGGGCTGGTCATGAACGTCGTGCCGAAGACGGGCGGCAACTCGACGCATGGATCGCTGTTCATCAGCGGAACCGGCGAGAAGCTGCAGTCCGACAACCTGACGCCAGCCCTGATGAATCAGGGCGTGGTGGCGGCGAGCCCGCTCAGCAAGGTCTACGACTTGTCGGGCACGATCGGAGGACCGATCGCCGCGGATCGGTTGTGGTATTTCGTCACCGCGCACCGCGGCGGGAGCACGACCAAAAGCACGAACGTGTTTTACAACCTCAACGCCGGCGACGCGGCCAAGTGGTCGTATGCACCCGACCTGAGCCGGATCGCGTACTGGGACCGCCTGTTCGAGAACGCCAGCGCGCGTGTCACGTGGCAGATGACGCGGCGCAACAAGGTCAGCGCCTACTGGGACGAACAGGTGCTCTGCCGAACCTGCACGGGCGCCACTCCCGCCGGCGTCGATCCCCCGCGCGTGTCTCCCGAAGCGGTCGGCGTCTTCGGACGTCCGCTGCGCGTCACACAGGCAACATGGTCGGCCCCGACGTCGAACCGGCTGCTCCTCGAAGCGGGTTTCGGCAGTACGTACTTCGGCTTCGGGAACTTCGAGCGCAAACCGAATCCCACCCGCGATCTGATTCGGGTCGTCGAACAGTGTGCGAGCGGCTGCGCGGCCAACGGCAACATCCCGGGACTCGCCTATCGATCGCAGGACTTCAGCGAGGCGTACAACGCCTCATACCTGTGGAAAGGATCGGTCTCGTATGTGACCGGATCACATAGCGTGAAGGTCGGCTATCAGCGCACCTTGATGACCCAGGACATCCTCTGGATGACGAACAACCAGAGCCTGACCTACCGGTTCAACAACGGCGTACCGAATCAGCTGACACAATCGATCTCGCCATGGATGAACACGTCGCGCACATCGTGGGACGCGGTGTTCGCGCAGGAACGCTGGACGCGCGCCCGCCTGACCCTGCAGGCGGCAGTGCGATTCGACCGCGCGTGGAGCTGGTTTCCCGCGCAGCAGGAAGGACCGTCCAGATTTCTTCCAGTCCCCATCGTCGTTCCGGAAACACGTGGCGTGGACCGTTACACGGACATCACTCCCAGGCTGGGAGCGTCATATGACCTGTTCGGTGACGGCAAGACCGCACTCAAGGTACACCTTGGGCGATATCTGGAAGGGGCGGGCACAGGCGGACTCTATACCGCTACCAATCCCACGCTGCGGATGCCGCAGACGACACCGACCCTCGGCACGGCTGGCGTGACACGCACATGGAACGATGCGAACAGCAACTTCGTGCCCGACTGCGATCTGCTCAACCCGAACACGCAGGACCTCCGGGCCAGTGGCGGCGACCTGTGCGGCGTGATGTCGAACACGAACTTCGGACGGAACGTGCTGACCAACAACTTCGATCCAGCGATCCTCGATGGCTGGGGCGTCCGCCCGTCGGACTGGAGTCTCGACGTCGCGATTCAGCGGCAGATTCTCGCCCGTGCGTCGGCGACGCTCGCCTACAGCCGTCGGTGGTTCCATGGATTTACCGTTGCTGACAACCTGGCACTGCAGCCGCCGGACCTGACACCGTTCAGCGTGATCGCTCCGATGGACCCTCGTTTGCCCGGAGGCGGGGGCTACACGGTGTCCGGCTTGTACGATGTCGTCCCCGGCAAAGCCGGTCAGGTGAACAATCTCATCGCGGATTCAAGCCAGTACGGACGCTGGTATCAGTACTTCAACGGCGTCGATGCGACGCTCAACCTTCGCGCCGGCAGTTTCACGTTCACCGGCGGGACGAGCACGGGACAAACGGTGGCGGACAACTGCGAGGTGCGGGCGCAGCTGCCGGAGCTGGCGACGACAGCCGCCGGCGCGAGTCTGTTTGGCGCCGGGCTCGCCAATTCCACGGTCAGTCCGCTCAGCCCGTATTGCCACGTGGCCTTCGGCGTTCAGACGCAGTTCAGGGGTCTGGCCGCATATGAGCTGCCGGGGATCGGCGCGCAGCTGTCCATGACGTTCCAAAGCAAGCCCGGGGCGATGCTGACGGCCAACTACGCCGTCCCGAATTCTGCCGTGGTGTCGTCGCTCGGGCGGGATCTGTCGGGCAACGCCGCCAACGTCACCGTAAATTTGCTGGCGCCGGGCGCACGGTATGGTGATCGCATCAACCAGTTAGACCTCCGGTTCGCGAAAATCCTGCGCCACGGACGGTCGCGAACGATGATTGCGCTCGACATCTACAACGCGTTGAACTCGAGCGCAGGACTCACCTACAACAACGCGTTCGTCCCCGGTGGCTCGTGGCCGCTGCCCAATACCATCCTGACGCCGCGGTTCTTCAGGATTACGGCGGAAGCGGAGTTCTGAGGTCGGAGTGCACATCGTGATCCTGCGACATCGCGTTCGGCGGAAAGCATCGTTGGCCGTCGCGCTCGCCGTCTGCCTGTTCACTTCTGTCGCCAACGCGGAGGAAGCCGACGGCCCAAAGCAAGTACTGGTCTTGAACTCGACGAGGCTCGATGACCAGTTCTCTTTCGTGTGGACACGAGAGCTGCCGAAGCTGCTGGGCGAAGGCCTCAGCGAGCGTGTGGACTTCTACGCTGAATACATTGATTTTGTGAGGTTCCCCGGCATCGAATACGAGAGCCGGTACGTCGACTTCCTGCGTCTGAAGTACTCGGGAAAGCATATCGATCTCCTCATACTGATCGGATCGCCGGCCATCGACTTCGCGAGCAGACACCGGAACGACCTGTTCGGCAGCACGCCGGCGGTGTTTTACTCGCTCGACCCGTTGCAACGTCCGCTCGGGCACTCGACGGGTTTGATCAACGCGCTGCACTTCGGCCGTTCGCTCGAGCTGGCGCTGGCGCTGCAGCCCGATCTCGAACGCGTGTATGTCGTCAGCGGGGCGGGCCCGGATAGGAGCTACGAAAACCAGGCGAGAGCGGAATTCCGTCCGTTCGAGGGACGTGTCGATCTCACGTATTTCTCGGGCCTGGTCATGCGGGATCTCGAACAGCGACTCAGAACATTGCCTCCCCATTCGGCCGTGTACTACGTGGTCGTGAGACAGGACGGGGCGGGCGAGCAGTTCCGGGTGATGGACTCTCTCGCCCGCGTCGCGGCCGCGGCCAATGCACCCACTTACAGTTGGGCAGACCCGGCCGCTGACACGGGTATCGTCGGCGGCAGTCGTCGGAATCAGGTGGGGCAAACCAAGGCCATCGCAGCGCTCGGGCTCCGTGTGCTCCGCGGCGAGCGGGTCGACGACATACCTGTGTCGTCCCCCAACACAGACGTCGATCAAGTGGATTGGCGGCAGCTCCGTCGCTGGGGCCTCGACGAATCGCGCCTTCCAGCCGGCGTCAGCATCCTGTTCCGACAGCCGAACGTGTGGGATCAATACAAGCGCTACATCGTCGGCACGATGGTGCTGCTGCTGGCGCAGGCAGCCCTCATCACCGGCCTGCTGGTTCAACGCGCCAAGCGACAACAGGTCGCGCTCGAGTTGCGCAGCAGCCAGGCCAAGCTGCGCGTCAGCTACGACCGGATCCGCCATCTCAGCCAGCGGCTGCTCGGCGAACAGGAAGCAGAACGCAGCCGCATTGCCCGCGAGTTGCACGACGACATCACGCAACAGCTGGCGGTCCTGTCCATCGAGCTCGACCGACACCGTTACGATCCGATCGGCGGATTGAAGTCGCTGCCGCGGGCCTCCGAAATGGTGCAGGGCATCTCGATGAGTGTTCGCGAACTGTCGCACCGCTTGCACCCGTCGAAGCTTCAGCTGGTCGGACTTGTCGCCGCCCTCGACAGCCTACGACGCGACCTTTCACCCCCATACCTATCCATTGAGTTCTCCCATCGCGACGTACCGCACGAGATCGATCAGAGTGTCGCGCTGTGCCTGTTCCGAGTCGCGCAGGAGGCATTGGGCAACGCCGTCAGGCACAGCCACGCATGCCACATCGCGGTCGAGCTGACGGGGGGGCCGTCCAGCGTAGCGCTCACGGTCACCGACGACGGGAAAGGATTTGACGTCGACGGCGTAGCGGATGCGGGGCTTGGCCTGATCAGCGTGAGAGAACGGGTGGAATCGGTCGGGGGTGCGTTGAAGATTCGCTCGACGCCGGCGCAGGGAACCCGTCTGAGCGTCACGGTCCCGATCCGCGGATCAGCGGACTTCGCAGGCGAGAGCCTGCAGCCGACCGGCACGACGGCCGGCTGAACACCTGCGACGGCACTCACTTGATCTGGCCGGGGCCGCTCTCGATGCGGAGTGCGCCGGCCTTGGCCGCCGCCTCAGGAACCAGTCCTTGCACGCGCGCCACGATATAGGCGGCGTACCACTCCGACCAGTGGTGCTTGGGCGCGGTCGGTTCGTACTCACCATGCCGCTCTTCTGTCTCACGCAGAAGCGCTGTCATCGTCGCCAGGTCGAGGCTGAGACCGCGTCCGGGAAACCGCGTCTTGATCTCCTGCAGGAGCCAGCCGTTGCCGTCCGGATCACTGAATGCGGCAAAGGAAAAGTAGGAGCGGCCTTTCGGATCGGGGCCCGGGACGCGTCGTGTGGTCCCGAGGGTCAGGAGGTCGTTTTCGAAATGGAATACTTCGCTGACGTTGACGCCTTGTCGGATCAGCCGGGCCCGGGCTGCCTCGAGGTCATCGACGACGAGGAACGTTCCCTGTAGCGATCCCGGCGCCGCGGAGGTGAACCCCTTGCCAAACATCACCGAGCACGACGAGCCAGGAGGCGTCATCTGCACGAGCCTCCAGTCGTCACCGTTCGCGAAATCAGCGTCCACCCGCCACCCGAGGCTCTCGTAAAAGCGCTTGGCGCGATCGGCGTCGAGACGGGAATGGGGACGACCTCGAGCTTCAAATCGTTCGTCGCGGCCGTGCGGACATGGGCGGCGTCTTCCGGGATTGTCTGAGTACTCATGGTGCCCTCCGGGCTTCCTATCGATGGTTCGATCGCACCGCGTGTTGCATAGCCGTCTCGGCAGCAAGCGTTTCGATCGTTGCGCCAAGCACGCGGTTGAACGCCGGAAACGGGTGAATGACGTCGACAAGCGCCTGCAGCGGCGTTCTCAGCCTGATCGCGAGCACGAGCTCGCCCACGATCTCCGCAGCACGCGGGGTGACCAGCGTCGCGCCCACGAGCACGCCGCGCGAGCGGTCGGCGACGAGCTTCAGCGCGCCCCTGTGGAAGTCGTGAATCTGGCCTCGCGCGGTCTCCGCCGGATCGGCGGTGGCGACGACGACGTCGATGCCCTTCGCCCGCGCCGCGGCCTCGGACAGTCCAACCGACGCGATTTCCGGGTCGGTGTAGGTCACGCGCGGTACGGCGGTATGGTCTGCCGTCGCGTCCATGCCTCGCAGACGGCGTGCGATCACCTGGCCGTGGTAATGGGCCAGATGCGTGAATCCGCCGATTCCCGTGACGTCCCCGGCTCCGAACACGCCTGGACGCACTTCGAGCGTCGCGTGGTCCACTTTCAACCAGCCGCGCCCGGTCTGGGCGAGACCTGCCGCGCGCCACGCGTCGACGTTCGGACGCCGGCCGGTGGCGACCAGCAAGCGGTCGGCCGGGAGCAGAGCTCCGGACTCGAGGCGGATGACTAGAGCCGCGCGGCGAGGCGACGGATCGGGGAACTGCCTTTCGACCGCGACACACGGGTCACCGATCATGAGTGTGATCCCGTCGGCTTCGAGGTGAGGCCGGAGAGCCGCTCCAGCCTCCGGCTCCTCCAGACCAAGGAACGTGGCTCCGGCCTCGATCAACGTCACGCGGGAGCCGAGCCTTGCGAACGCCTGCCCCAGTTCCACGCCGATTGCACCGGCGCCGAGTATCGCCAGCGACGCCGGCAGCTCGATCGGAATCGCCGCCTGGCGATTGGTCCAGAAATCAACTGTGTCCAGGCCCGGTATCGGCGGGATCGCCGCGGTGCTGCCGTTGGCGATCACGACGGCGCGACGCGCGATCAGTTGTTCCTGCGCCACCGTGACCGTGCGCAGGTCGATCAGCGTTCCTTCTCCTCGAATGAGCCTGGCGCCAGTCGCCTCCATCGCCGCGGCCGCCTTGTTGTCATCGAGGTCGCGTGCCATGCCCAGCACGCGCTTGGAAACCTTGGGAAAGTCTACGGTGCAGTCGACGCGCGAGGCAGCAAGATGTCGAGCACGATCGGCCTCGCTCAACGTTTCGGCGGAGCGCAGCAGCGTCTTGGACGGCACGCAGCCCCAGTACGGGCACTCGCCCCCAACCAGCTCGCGTTCGACCACCGCGAGCGTCAGCCCGCTGCCCTGCAGACCCGCCGCCAGCGCTTCTCCTGCCACTCCACCACCGAGACAGACGACGTCAAATTCCTGCGTCAATCCGTACCTCCATGATCATCAGCAACGCGACGTGGTTGGGAGAATGCGCGCGCGAGGCGGCCATCGTCAATCGGACCTTGGTCGCGGTGCGGATCCAGCGAAACACCGAGGGATTTCTGCCGCTCCGTTGCTCAGCTTGCTGACCCTTCCGCCGGAGGACGTGCGGATTTATCGCAGGGCCCTCTTGTCGCCGTGCCGTACAGTGACGAACGTGCGGTCGAGGTATTCGAGAAACGGCACGACTATCCGCCGGCTGCTGCCGAGAGATTGTCTCAAATCGCTCACCGTCGCCGGACCGTTCTTCGCAACGAACGCCTCGATCGTCGCTCTCGCCTGAGCCACCGCTGCCGCGCTCATGACCAGCTCGGGGTTGATCTCGACGACCTCGCCGCTGTCGATCAGGAACTTGAGCGCGCGCTGTGAGGCGGCATCCGGCGTCAGCTCCTTCCGCGACGGCGGCTCGAACGGCCGCGCGGCGAGAGCACGACGCAGCGCCTCGCCTGCCGCTCGCAGCGGCTCCGGCAGCCGCGGACGATGCGAGCCACGCTGAATCGTCGGGCCGGAGCGGGTGAAGCCCTGTTCGCTGAGGCGTTCGACGAGTGCGTCGAACAGATCGTCGAGCGGGAACTCCTTGGTGATCACGTTGCGCAGGGTGGACACTGACAACCCCTGACGCTCGGCATGTTCGCGATGTTCGTCATCAATGAGCTGCGCCGCGCGCCTGGACGCGGCAGTCCATGTCGCCGCGTCTATCAGCATGTCCCGGCCGACGACCACTGTGCCGTCGCGGACGAGCTGCTCGATCGCCGACTCGACGTCCTGCTTGCTGAATCTCGTCTTGACGAACGCACGGGAATGCCGAAGCACCGTGTCGCGCGCCACGTATGCCGCGACGAACGCCGCCGGCGTGTCGAGCGATGTCGCCACGCGCTCCAGCCAGTGCTGCCGATCCCGGTGACGGAACTCGCGCCGCGCTGCGTCCGCATCGAGCACAATCGCCCCGGCCAGCGTCTGCTGCTCCGACCAGTCGCGGATCGTCAGATGGTCACCGGCACACAGGTACACCGGCGTCTCGAGGCGCAGTTGCGCCACGACCCGGCCGCCAATCGCCAGCTCCTTGCCCATGCCCAGTGCAACGTGCGCCGCAACGTTGCCGCTGCCGTAGTGCACGCGCACGCGGACGCCGTCCTTGAGCGGCTTGCTGGCCCGCACGGAGATCTCGAGCATCACATCGACGCAGTTGCCCGCTGCGCCCGCGTCCGGCAGCGTGATGACATCGCCGCGATGCACTCCATGAACCGGATTCACGTCGGTCAGATTGAGTGCGGTCCGTGTGCCCGGTCCGCTGACCTCGAGGTCTCGGCCATGTGACTGAATGCGGCGGATGCGCGCGCTCTCTCCGAACGGTTGAATGACGACGGTCTCTCCCCGCCGCAGGCTGCCTCCGACCAGCGTGCCCGTGACGACGGTACCCGTTCCCTGCAGTGCGAACACGCGATCGACGGCCAGTCGCGGCCGGCCGATGTCGCGTGGCGGCGGCGTCTCCGACAGCTCGCGCGCCAGCGTCAGCTTCAACAGGTCGAGACCGGTCCCTGCGACCACGGACGTCGGCACGATGGGCGCCTCGGCGAACACGCTGCCGTGCAGGCATTCGCGCACAGCCGCCACCGCCGCCGCTTCGTCCGCCGCCAGATCGGCCTTGGTCAGCGACACCACCGCTCGCCGCACGCCGAAGTAGCTCAGGATCTGGAGATGCTCCTCCGTCTGCGGCATCCACCCATCGTCCGCCGCCACAACCAGCAGCGCGAGGTCGATGGCGCCGACGCCGGCCACCATGTTCTTCACGAAGTCCTCGTGGCCTGGCACGTCGACGATGCCCACGTGGATCGCAGAGGCCGACACCGGCGACAGTAGCTCGAGATGGGCGAAGCCCAGATCGATCGTGATGCCGCGCGCTTTTTCTTCCGGCAGGCGATCGGGATCAGTGCCGGTGAGTGCCTTGATCAGGGCACTTTTCCCGTGATCGACGTGCCCGGCGGTGGCGACGATGTAGTGCGAAGCGTCCGACACCTTCAGGAATCTACAACGGCCGCCACCGCGATCAGTGCGCGGATGACGGCATCATCCTGGTGCGGGAAGATGGTTCGAAGATCGAGCCTGACCGTGCCACGGCCGACGTAGGCGATCAACGGCTCCGGCTGCTCGCGTAACGCGGCCGCAAGGGCCTGGGCTCCGAGGGTGGGATGGCTGACGTCGATCGTGACCGACGGAAGCGCCGATCGCGGCAGCGTGCCGCCGCCGATCTGTGCGCGGCCAGCGCCAATGCGAACATGGAGCGATCGACCGTGCAACGCGGCGATGATGTGTTCGGCGCGACCGCGAAGCTCGTCGCTTCCGACCTGCATCATGTCGAGCACGGGAAGGCGTGGGTCGCCGCGTAAGTAGGCGTCAACGGTTGCTTCCAGCGCCGACAGACTCAATTTGTCGCAGCGCAGCGCGCGGAAGAGCGGGGCGCGCTTGAGCGCGTCGATCAGTCGCTTCCGCCCGACGATGAGGCCCGCTTGCGGACCGCCGAACAGCTTGTCGCCGCTGAAGCAGACGAGATCCGCGCCCTGCTTGAGCACTTCCGTCGGCGTCGGTTCGTGCTCCAGGCCCTCGACAGTCTGCGTCTGCGTAATCGCACCGCTGCCCAGGTCCTCGACGAACGGCACCCGTTTTTTTCGCGCCAGCGCGGCGAGGTCTTCCGTCGACGGCGAGTTGACGAAGCCCTCCATGAAGAAGTTGCTGCGGTGCACCTTGAGGATGAGCGCCGTCTGGCGCGTGATCGCGCGCGCATAATCGCTCGCGCTCGTCTGATTGGTGGTGCCCACTTCGCGCACTCGCGCGCCACGTGATTCGAGTAGCTCGGGGATGCGGAAACCACCACCGATCTGCAGCAGCTCGCCGCGCGAGATAACGACTTCGGCGCGCCGCCCTGAAGAGCGGCCGCTAGCGGACGGGCTGGCGCAGAAGTGATCGAGGATGAGCACCAGCGCAGCGGCGTTGTTATTGACCACGGTCGCCGCTTCGGCGCCGCACAGAATCGCGAGCGCGTGCTCGAGATATCCCGCCCGGCTGCCGCGACGACCGTCTGTGACGCTGTACTCGAGGGTGCTGTAGCTGGCACCGATCGCCGTGAGCGCGCGAATACTGTCGACAGCAAGCGGCGCGCGGCCAAGATTCGTGTGGACGAGAATCCCGGTTGCGTTGATGACCGGCATAATCCGCGATGTGCGCAGACGGTCGAGGCTCACACGAATGTTGGCGACGATGGCGTCAGCGGGGGGGATGTTCTTCTGCGATCGAAGCGACTGCAGCTGACGGCGTACCGTATCGACGACAACGGGAGACGGCAGTCCCGTCTCACCGAGCCGCTGCAGAATCTTGTCGACTGAGGGGATCGCGCGCAGGCGCGAGGCGTTCACTCCCGAATCTTACCGCCACGCGTCGATGGACACCTGCGCCCGCAGCGAGCCGCTGATCATCTTCCAGGCTCCCTGCGTCTCGCCGCCGGCGACGACGATGTGAATCTCCGACGGCTCAAAGATCTTGATCACTTCGTCGGGCTGCGCCTTCAAGCGCGAGGCGTACGGCTCGACGCCGGCAACCGCCCGCGGCCGCATCAGGTACTGAATCCACTGATTGTCCCAGTATTCGCGCGCGGTCATCAGCGCGTTATCCGAACACCAGGCGATCAGCTTTTCCTTCGTGTCGAAGCCGAGTTCGACGAAGCCGCGCGCAACGATTGGATCCATGACGAACAGCGGCTGACTGTACTGCTCGACGGCAGCGAGCGAGCGGCGCATCTTCTCCTGCCACGTGGCGCGCGGACCATAGCCGGCGTGTGTGTACCACCCGCCGAAGAAGATGCTGGCAACGCTGTCGGTTGGTTTGTAGCCCTTCTGCACGTGCAGCGGCTGCCAGGGACTTCTCTCCTCCGCCTCGGGAAGCACCGCCGTGTAGGCGTACCAGTTGCCGAGCGAGCCCATGTAGGTGTCGTCGGGGACCGATCCTCCCTGCAGGTTCTGCGAGAGCAGACCGTAGGCGCGCCCAATCGTCGAATTGGCGTGATTGTACGGTCCCATCACGCCGATGCCGTCGTTCATCGCCAGTTCTTTGCGAATGGGACCATTGACGACCGTGATCGTGGCAAACGAATTGGTGCTGCTGGATCGCGCCGAGATGCCGCTCGCGGCGAGCGCCAGGATGACCGGGAAGTACTCGGGTCGCGCCCCAGCCATGACGGCATTCACCGCCACCTTCTCCACCGTAAATTCCCACCACTCGCGGAGCGCCGTCGGGCGGAGCTTGCCGACGACCTTGTCCGGCGGGTGGCTCGTCCCTGTGAGCATCGCCGCGACGCGCGCCTCGGTCGGCAGCACGATCGGCAGCGAGTCGGTCAAGTGGTTCTCCTCGAACAGACGTTGGAGGCTGTCCTCGGTACCGGGTTCGACCAGCCGCGGGGTCGATCGCTCGAACGTCAGCCCCTGCAGATCGGCTTCCTGCAGAGGAGACGTGAGGCCGTCGAGCACCCCCTGCATGAACGGCCGCTTGAAGATGGGATCCTGACCTTCGATGTAGGCGCGCAGCTGGGCCGCCGACCGATCCACCACCGGCTGCGGCACATACGCCTGGCGGAGGCGCGGCATGCCCATCGCCAGGGCCGTCGCGTCGCAGAGCCGTTTGAAGACGTGCGTGTGGACAGCGACCGAGGGGACGCCGTCCTGCTCCAGCCCCACCGCGAGCCCGACGACCGTCGGGCTACAGGTGCTTCAAAGACCGACGCCGAGAATCGCGGCGTCGCCGTCCGCGGCGATCGCCGCGCGCATCTCCGCATCGTCTGACCAGGTTTCCTTGGGTCGGGCAATGCGGGTATTCACCGCCGGCAGGTGCTCGGCGAACCATTGCCGCAGCTGCTCGATGAACACGTCTGTGTTGTCGAACAGGCAGTCGACCAGATAGACCGTCTTGCCGTCGAGCGCGGACAGCCGAGGCGCCAGACGTTTGCCGACGACCTTCGGCGCATAACCACGTGGATCGTGAACCGTGATCTGCTGACTCAAAACCTGCTCCGTTCCGATTACCTGTTCGATCCACTGCAGTCTACCGGATCACAGCTAGGTTACGATCCAGCCATGCCGCGCCTGCATGCTGGCATCGCGTCCGTGCTCGCGCTCGTCGTCATCAGCGGGGCGGCGTCGTTCGCGCAGCGGTTCGGAGTCTTCGAGGGCGCCGGCGCCGGCATTCGGGTTCCGCCAAAAGACTTCAGCGACGGTGGCTTCACCATCTGCAAATGGATGTTCCGCAGCGACCGGTCGGAATTCAGCGGAATCGGCTGGAGCACCGACTACCCGTTTGGCGAAATCAACCTGCTCACGCGACTCTCGGAACTGACGAAGGTTCACGTCAGCCGGAACAAGGGCGGCGATCTCAACTACTGGGTCGTGCAACTCACCGACGATCAGTTGTTCGAGTGTCCGGTGCTGCTTGGTTCGGACGTCGGCACTGCGGCACTCTCGAACACGGAGGTGCAGCGGCTGCGGCAGTACCTGTTGAAGGGCGGCTTCCTCTGGGTGGACGACTTCTGGGGCACACCGGCATGGACGCAGTGGACCAGTCAGATCACGCGCGTGCTGCCGGAATTTCCGATCGTCGACGTCGTGGCGGCCGACCCCATCCGACACGCACTGTTCAACATCACCGAGGTCAAACAGGTGCCCAGCATCTTCACGTGGGGCGGTCCCGGCAGCGATCCGCGGGAGCGCGGCGAAGACAGCCCGCAGGCCAACTTCCGCGCGATTGCCGACAGCCACGGACGCATCATGGTGGCGATGACTCACAACACCGACATCGGCGACTCGATGGAACGGGAGGGAGACGATCCCGCGTACTTCGCGGAGTTCTCACCCCCGGGTTACGCGCTGGCGACGAACATCGTGCTGTATTCGTTGACCCATTGAGGACACGCGACGCGGCTGGGTGCACTTCATTCACGATACGGAGAGGCACCGACAGAGAGATCGAGCCCTCAACGCCACGCGTCGATCAAGACAGTGGCGCGCAGAGCGCCGCTGATCATCTTCCACGCACCCTGCGTCTCGCCGCCGGCGATGACGATGTGGATGTCCGATGGTTCGTAGATCCTGATCACCTCGTCCGGCTGCGCCTTGAGACGGGATGCGTACGGCTCGATGCCGGCGACAGCCTTGGGGCGCAACAGCTGAATCGACTGGTTGTCCCAGTACTCCCGCGCCGTCAGCAGCGCGTTATCGGCGCACCAGGCGATCAGCTTCTCCTTGGTGTCGTAGCCGAGCTCGACGAAGCCGCGCGCGACGATCGGATCCATGACGAAGAGCGGCGGGCTGTACTGCTCGACCGCCGCCAGGGCGTGGCGCATCTTTTCCTGCCACGTGGCTCGCGGACCGTAGCCGGCATGCGTATACCAGCCGCCGAAGAACACACTGGCAACGCTGTCGGTGGGCTTGAAGCCTTTCTGCACGTGCAGCGGCTGCCAGGGGCTGCGCTCCTCCGCCTCCGGGACGATCGCCGTCAGTGCGTACCAGTTGCCCTGCGAGCCCATGTAGGTCTCGTTCGGAACTGACCCGCCCTGAAGGTTCTGTGACAACAGACCATAGGCGCGTCCGAGCGTCGCGTTGGCGTGATTGTAGGGCCCCATCACGCCGATGCCGGTGTTCATCGCCAGCTCGTTGCGGATCGGTCCATTGATGACTGATATCGTCGCGAACGACGTGGTGCTGCTCGAACGGGCGGTGATTCCGCTCGAGGCCAGCGCCAGGATGACCGGGAAGTATTCGGGCCGCGCTCCCGCCATGACGGCGTTGACCGCCACTTTTTCGACGTCGAATTCCCACGCTTCACGGAACACCGTCGGGCGCAGCCGTCCAACGATCTTGTCCCGCGGATGGCTCGTCCCCGTCAGCATCGCCTCGACGCGCGCCTCGGTCGGCAGCACGATCGGAAGCATGTCAGTCCAGCGGTTTTCCTCGAACCGTCGCTGGAGGTTGTCCTCGGTATCAGGCTCCACGAACCGCGGCGTTGTCCGTTCGAACGACAGCCCGTGAAGATCGGCATCTTCGAGCGGGGCGGTCAGGCCGTCGAGCACCTCCTGCATGAAGGGGCGCCCGGAGATGGCGTCACTGCCATCAATGTAGGCACGCAGATGGGCGGCTGACTGATCGACAACCGGATGCGGCGTGTAGGCCTGACGCAGACGCGGCATCCCCATCGACAGCGCCGTCGCGTTGCAGAGCCGCGCAAATCGTTGTGTGTGGACCGCGACCGAGGGCACACCTCCCTCTTCCAGGGCCGCGGCGAGCCCGACGACCGTCGGGCTGCAGGTGCTTCAAAGACCGATGCCGAGAATCGCGGCGTCGCCGTCGGCGGCGATGGCCGCGCGCATCTCGGGGTCGTCCGCCCAGGTCTCCTTCGGTCTGATGATCCGCGTGTCGACCGCCGGCAGGTGCTCACCGAACCACTGTTGCAGCTGGTCCATGAACACCGCCGAATTGTCGAACAGACAGTCGACCAGATAGACCGTCTTGCCGTCCAGCGACGGCAGCCGCGACGCCAGTCGCTTGCCGACAACCTTCGGGGGATAGCCGCGCGGGTCGTGCACTTTGCTGCGCTCAGTCATAACCATTTCTCGTCGCGGAGATATCGATCAGCGGACAGCGCCGCCGTTGCACCATCACCAGCGGCCGACGCCGCACGGCCGACCGACCCGGAACGGACTGTTCCTGCTGCCAGCAGACCAGGCAAGCTGCTGCGCATTTCGCCATCCACCGGGATCCGTCCCGTCGCATCGAGGGTGAGCAAACCATCGAGCAACGTCGTCACCGGCGCGAGCCCGACGTATACGAACAGACCTGCAACCTCGAGCTCGTCAGTCTTCCCGTCGCTGACCGTCCGCGTCCGCACGCTCTTCAATCCGCCGTCGCCGACTGCTTCTTCAGCGATCGTTCCAAAGCGTACCTCGATTTTCGGGTTCTTCCGAACCTGCTCGACGTAGGCAGCCTGAGCAGAAAAAGCGTTCCCGCGATGCAGGACGATCACCCGCGCGGCGTGCTGCGCCAGCGTCAGCGCCTCCTGCAAGGCCGAATCTCCCCCGCCGACGACGCCGACGACACGGCCACGAAGCAGAGGTGCGTCACAGCTCGCGCAGTGGCTCACGCCTTTGCCGCGGAACTGCTCTTCTCCAGGGATGCCGAGGTGCTTCAACGTCGTGCCGGTGGCGATCACAACGGCGCGGGCGTGGAGATCGCCGTCGCTGGCGGCCACACGCCAACGTCCATCACTGGCGTGCAGCGCGGTGGCTTCGCTGGCGGCGAATTGCGCGCCGGCGCCCACCGCCTGCTCCTGAATGATCGGACCCAGGTCGTAGCCTGGGATGCCGTCCGGAAACCCTGGATAGCCGTCGATTCGTTCGATGCTCACCAGGTTGCCGCCGAGCGAGGGGCCGGTCAGGACCTTTGTGTTCCGCCCGAGTCGGGCCGACGTCAGCCCCGCCGTCAAACCCGCCACACCCCCGCCGATAACCACCAGATCGTGCTCGCCGCTACCCATTCCGCCTGATCCTACCCGTGACTTCGCTTGCGTGGACGATCACGTTCCTCGGTGTCTCGGTGTCTCAGTGTGTTGTCGCCTGACGGCAATTCAACTGACGGGGATCATGCGGTTGCCAGCCTCTCGGTCGCCTCCAGGTCCTGACGCACCGTGCGGCTACTGAGGTGGTAGTGCACGGCGGCCCAGACGTTGACGACGCCGATCATGACCAGGGCATATCGGAGCGAGTCCTGCTGGTAGGTCTCTTTGAGCGAATCGCTGATGAAACCGGTGATCGACGGCCCGAGACCATAGCCGATCAAGGTCTGGATGAACAGCAGCAGCGACGTCGCCACCGAGCGCATGCGCAGTGTAGCCAGCGCCTGTGTCATGGCAAACGACGGCCCGAAGAACATTGCCGCCATGAACATCAGGCCGACGAATGAAGGCAGAAACACCGCCCGATCGGCCGAGAGGTAGGCCAGAAACTGAAACGGCACGCACAGCAGCGTTGCCACGCCGGGCACCCACAGGTACCACCGACGGTCGCTGCGCCGGGCGCTCATTCGATCCGCTGCCCAGCCGCCGAGGAATGTACCGACGCCGGCGATGGCCGAGAGCAGGGCGATCCAGTTGCCCGCTTCGCCGGCAGTCATCTGGTGCGAGCGCTGCAGGAAAGCGTTGTTGAATGCGCTGCTCGCATACCAGACGACCGAGTGGAGCGCGGCGGCGAGCGTCAGGTGGCGAAACGACGGCTTCTGCCACAGCGTGTGCAGCACCTCGAACATGCCAGGTACCGGGGCGCGCTCACCGGCGGCGCGCGAGATGCCGTCGGACAGTCCGCGTGGCGGTTCCTTGATCGTCAGCCACATCAAGACAGCGAGCACGATCCCCGGCACGCCGGCGAGGATGAACGTCATCCGCCAGCCGAGATGCTGATTGCCCCAGCCGCCAAACCAGGCACCGAGCGAGCTGCCGATCGGCACACCGAGGGCGTAGACCGCAAAGGCGGTCCCCCGTGTGCTCTTCGGAAAGTAGTCAGAGATGAGCGAGTGCGACGGCGGGCTGCCGCCCGCTTCGCCGACCGCCGTACCGACGCGTGCGGCAAACAGCATCGCGTAGTTCACTGCCATGCCGAAGATGCCGGTCATGGCGCTCCAGCTGCCGACGGCCAGCGACAGGACCATGCGCCGGCTCGACCGGTCGGCCCAAGCCGCGATCGGGATGCCCATGAACGAATAAAAGAGGGCGAACGGGACGCCGGTCAGCACGCCCATCTGGAAGTCGCTGGCGGCGAACTCCTTCTTGATCGCCTGGACCGACGCCGCCAGGATCTGCGACCGATCCATGGTGTTGATCACGTAGCCGAGCGTCAGCAGGACGAGGACGTAGTTCGCGTACCAGGCCCTCGTCAGCAGTGGCGGCTGGACCGCAGGCGTCGGTTGAGTGGTGGTCTGCACACGTCCCTCCCGGTTCGCGGACGCCAAGATTACCGGAATCGGGTTTACCGGCCAAACGCGACGCCGATATAGAGGTCGAGGCGATCTATGCGCGACCGACTGAAGTCGCGAATGACCTGATCGCCTACCGTATGCAGCGATCCTTCGGTGAGATAGTCGGCGCGACCCCCACGAACGTAGCGCACCGCGAAATCCAGCCTCGGTGCGCGGTCGTTCGAGGTGAAGTTGAGCGTGATGCCGGCGCCGCCACCGTAGCTCATGACGAAATCACGGGACTGGGACTCTGACTCGATGATGCATCCCTCGTCGCAGTTGTCCTCTCCCTTGACCTGGCTCGTGGTGTAGATGTTCGTGAACCCGTAGAGGCCGTCCACGTAGGGGCGCAGTCGACCATGCGGCCACTGCGCGCGCAGACGGCCGTGGAGCGCGAACATGGCGTTGTAGGTATAAACCTCCACCGCCGCGTCCGGCACTTCCGGAACCAACGATGCGATCGAAAGCGAGCGCGTCTCGCTGCCGTACTGGGTCCAGGAGAATTCGGCGCCGAGGCTGAACGGGCTCTGACCGAGGCTGCGATTGACGTGGCCAAGGACGCCCGCGGCGCCGTCAACAAATGTCTCGAACTCGCCGACGGCAGCGGCGCCAAGAAAGCCGACGCCTCCCTGCCAGCGAGCGGCCTCACGCGGCTGTGGAGTTGTGACCTGGGCCCATGCGTTGCTTGATGCGCACACGAGACACACAATCACCGCAATCCGGAAGCGGTGTACGACGCGTTCCATGGGTGAACCCCGACAGGCTCTGGCGGCGGTGATTGTACACGGATGCAGTCATCGGAGCGGTAATCCGATTCCCAGGCAGCGAGACCCCTGGTTGGCGGTGGCGGCGCAGACGTCACCTCCCGTGGCCGGTGTCCAACCTACGACCGCGGCCTTTCCACCGTTTGCATCGCCGACCGCCATCCGCCCGCCTCCGGCGGCACCCTGCTCCAGCACGGCGATCTGTTGCGCGTTGGCGCCGTACACCGAAAAACTCCCTCCGCTCGCGCTGCCAGACATCGAGACCTGAGGTGCTCCACCCGGCCCTAAAACGCGAACATATCCTCCACTGGAGGGGGAGCCGGATATTTCGATCTGTTTCGCACCCCGGCCATTGGACAGTTGAATCGCCGCTGCACCTCCACCGGGCCGTCCCATAGAGATAAGTTCGCCACGGCCTGGATCCGTGAGCTCCAGGAACCCCGAACCGCTCATCCCGATGCCCAAAGTGGCGGTTGCGCCAGCAGTCCGGGCGATCAGTTGGATGCTGCCGCCACTGCCGCCATCGTAAACGCGCATGATCGGCCGTCCCGACGATCCGATGACCTCGAAGGGAGCGTTGACTGTGGTTTGACCTTTTTGCAGGTCTGCAATCTGCTTTTCGGCTCGCGCCAGTCGCCGTTCCAGTTCGACGAGCCGACTTGGTGATTGCTGCGCCATCACGGGGCTCGGCACGAACAACGCAGTCGCCAGAGCACCAATCGCGATTCCCATCATTACAGCGACAATCAGCAGGTACGCGCGCAACACGAGGAGAACGTTGTTCATCTAAACCTCCCCTGATGAATTCATCGATGCCTGGGCACGTCCGATAGTCACTGCCGCACCAGCTCCACGCGGCGATTGCGTGCGCGTCCTTCGAGCGTGGCATTCGACTCCTTCGGCTGTGAGGCGCCGAAACCGGCAGTGGCGAGCCGATCGGCAGCCACGCGATACCGTGAGACCAGCGCCTGCTTCACCGCGGCCGCGCGACGGTTCGAGAGATCGAGATTGTATGGATCGCCACCGATGTTGTCAGTGTGGCCGTTGACACGCAGTTTCCACGCGACGTTCTTCGCCAGAATGCTGGCGATGTCCTGGAGGACAGGCTCGGATTCCGCTTTGATCGTCGCGCTGCCGAAGTCGAAATAGATTCCGTAGACGTCGGCGCGGCCGTTTGCCGCGAGCGCCTGCTCGATCTGCGGCGCGGTGCCGCTCGTCGCCGACGCCTGCGGCAGGCGGCCGGGATTGTTCGCCGATGACGTGGGACCGCCCTCCCGGGCAGCCGGCGGCCCGCACGGAGGATGCGCGATCTTCACGACGTTCAGCTGATCACGGCCGATCGTGAACCGCAGCGTCAGCGGGTTCGCCGGATCATCCAGAAAATAGAACTCACTCTGCTCGATCGCGAGCAGCCCTCCGGCGTGAATTGAGGGAAGCGTGACGCGCTGATCGTTGACGATCACTGGAATCGATACGGTGCCAGGCTCGATGCGCTTGACCGTGCCGGACAGCCGGTAATCCACTGTTCCGGGTTCGCGCTCGAGCGGGTTGCCGAACGGTCCTGGCCCGACAAAAGCCTGGAACACCGTCAGCGTTGTCTGTCCCTTTGTTTTCAACTCGTTCAACACGTCTGCGGAGGCACCGATGGCCGTCGTCCCGGCTGATGTTTCCGGCAGACGGGGACTGAACTGCTGCAGATACGCATGCGCGCGTTCGAGATCGGCCCGTCGAAAGGTACGCGTGACGTTTGTGCGTTCGATCTTTCCGGTGTCACGGTCATCGAGGAAGTCTCGCACCGGCCGCTCGCTCGAATAGTGGAGCCGCACGGCGTCGGCGGTGACCGATTCGATGCGCTTGATCGATTCATAGTCGCCGCGCCGATCGGCAACGGCCGTTACGATCGTTAACCCTGCGCAGAGGGGGATAGCCTGAGGGCGCGGAGCCCCCTGCCCGGAGCTCTGAATTTCAAACCCGAGCGCCAGCACGGCCATCAGACCGAGAGTCCAGCCGCATGCATTCCGCCGGAGACTGCGCGTCACGAAACCTCCTCCGCGCTCGTCGGATTTTCGACTAGAGTATAGGCCCTCACATCCCCGTCGCTGCTACCGTCGAGCCAAGGAGCCTGGTCATGCGCACCTGTTTCCTTCTCCCTCTGCTTGCCGTTGCCCTCGCAAACATGCGGCCCGCCCTTACCGTTGCGCACGCAGACGACATCCTCAACCAGGCACGAGCACGGTATGCGGCGCTGAAATCCTATGCCGATACCGGGACGGTGGTGAACGAATACGGACCCGGGCGGGGACAGGTGATCGCCGACCGCCACACCTTCAGCACGTTCTACCGGGCGCCGCGCCACTTTTTCTTCGAGTTCAGGAAGTCTGGCGGCGAACGATTCGTGATCTGGAGTGAGGGTCGCGAGTTCAACACGTGGTGGTCGAGTACGAAGGTACATGAGACCTACGCACAAGGGCGCGGCACCCTCGCATTCGCCCTGGCCGCACAGCCGACGAAGAACTCGGCGCTGCAGATTCCAGCGCTGATCTTTTCCGCCGCTGGCCTGCACGGGCCGATCGAGAGCCTCCAACAGCCGCAAACAGCCGGCATGGAGGACATCAGCGGGCACCGCTGTCACAAGATCACGGGGCGCGTCGCGATGGCCTACGGCACCGGATACACGGGCGCAGCCGTTCCGACAACTGTCTGGATCGATGCCGAGTCATTGCTCGTCCGCAAGGTCTTCGAAGACACCGCCGCAGGCGCGCCGGGCATCAATCGGACGACAACCACCTTCGAGCCGCAGGCCAATCCGCAACTGGACGACAGCCGCTTTCGTTTTGCCGTGCCCAACGACAAATAGAGAGGACTCGGAACGAGGACGTGTCGCGTGGGCGAAATATTTCAATGGGGATACAACGTCGTCCTGTTCGGTATCTTCATTGTCATCTGCGCGTTTTTCGCCAGAGCCATGCGCAAGCGAACCTTCAGGAACGCATGGACGCCGCTGCTTCCCATCGTTGACGGCTCGTACACGATGCGACAACAGGACAGCACCCTGCGTGGCACGTATCGAGGCCGACCGGTGCAAGCGACGATTCGCATCTACGGCAAAAAGAACCCCGACACGCTGGATTCCTTCACGATTGAGATGACGACCGAGCCGACGGCCGACTCGTGGATGCTGGCGTACGGTGCCAAGGGCCTGTTCGAGAAACAGCGGTGGTGGATTGACGCGGAGGACAGCGTCACCCGGAGACTCGAGGGCAGCGGCGCGGTTCAACGGATGCAGACCTGGTCCGGCAAGCCGGCGATTACCTACGACGGGCCGCGCGGGCGGATTGAATACTTCGAGGAAACACGGGTGCCCCCGCCGCAGCAGTTCATCGCCCAACTGGAGCTGCTGGCAGATTTCGTGGACGCTGAAGTCAAGAGAGGAGATACGCGATGACCCGACCGGAGAGCGCACCGTTCTGCCGTCGCCTTGCCGTGGCGGTCGTTGCCTGCGTGGTGGTCGGAACTCTCCACCACGTACGCGCGCAGACATTCGAGTTCCCTGACTTTTCGGCCGAAGTGATGACCCGCGCCGGCGGTGGCGGCCGGTCCGCAGCCGCCGGTGAGTCGACCGGACGTTTCTATACGAGCAAGGGGCGGGTGCGAACGGAGACTTACCGGAACGGCGTTGTCGTCAACGCGATGATCATTGACGCACGCAATCGGACGGCCTGGCAGCTGTCGCCGGAGCGAAAGATGGCAGTGGACATGAGCGCCAACTTTGCCGCCGCGCAACAACAGGCCAACGCCATGGTGCAGACGCCTCTCGATCCCAAGAACCCGTGTGCCGCGCTGCCGGGGGCAACGTGTCAGAAGGTCGGCAGCGACACGGTCGCCGGTCGGTCGACGGAGAAATGGGAAATCACGGAGAAGGACGGTATGCGGATGGTCATGTGGATCGACCCGGCGCTGCACTTTGCGCTCAAAGTGCAGGCAGCGCAGTTCGAGGCGGAGTTTCGCAACGTCAAGCTGGCGCCGCAGCCGGACACGCTGTTCCAGATACCGGCCGATTATCAAAGGCTGGGACCTGGTGGACGTCGGCAGTAGATGCGTTTCGAGCACACGCGCGTCATGAACGCATCGACATGCGGCGCGTCGCGGTGGCTGCGCCCTACACATCAGGCCGGGCGATCGGTCGGCCGACGAAGGGCAATGCGGCGCAGGGTCAGCTGGTTGATTCCGATCGCGCTCTGGCCGACCCTCGCCCTGAGCCAGGCAATGGGTCAGGCGCAAACGACGCGCGTGCAAGAGTGGACGCTCAAGTACGTCTTGGTTGGCGGCTTGGCCGGAGTGACTCGCTCTCTTACGCTCAGTCACGATGGGCGGCTCGCCGTGACCGAACGCTTTCCCGATCAGCGCGTCGAGGTGAAGGCTTCGGAGGCTCTGATCGCCAAAGGTACGGCTTTCGTGAGAAGCGCACGCGAGACCACATCTACCAACCCGCGCGGCCGAGCACTCCCGGACGTGCCTTACGCGACGTTGACAGTGAGTAGCGCTGGCGGTGATTTTCGTGTTGACTTCACGCCGGCAGCGAACGCGCTTCTGACCGATGCGAGGCGCGAGGCGATCACACGAGCGATCGGCGGCGCCTGGTCGCAGTCCGGATGGACGCCATGCACGCCGCCGCAACAACTCACCGCCTCAAACGTCGACCCGCCGATTGACGATCTCCGATTGACGGACGGCACGTTTGCGGTCACCTGGCGCGGGACTACTGCGGACTTGCAAGGTCGCTACTCCCTCTCTGTAGAAAACGGCGGCATCGAACTGACGCCCGAACCCGGCAGGACCGCGCCGCGCGATTTTTCGGGCAAGGGAACCTTCAGCATTACGGGGAGTCAGCTGACGCTGCGGAACGTCTGGTTCGGAACGCAACAGGCCAGACAGAAACCGAACATCTGCGAATTGACGTTTACAAGAAAATGACGGTCCAGACGTCGCCTGTTCGGTGCCGACGATCATGTGAGTTGTAATCCGCCGGCTCTCGCCCTGTTCGAGCTCAGGGCATTCGACTCGGCCGCTGGCTTGCCATGAGCGAGGGCGCGTAGCGACCGAGTCGAATGGCGGAGAGGGTGGGAATCTTTCGGATTCGTTCGAAGATTCGCGCCTCTTCGGGCGGATTCGCGTCAACCATCGGCCATCCAGACGTTTAGGGTTTTCGTCGCCTTTCTTCCGTGTTCGTCTGTTCGCCTCTACTTGCCTCCGTCGCCAGTCAGATGTCGCACGGAATGTCGCCCATCGCGGTCTCGCCAGCATGCTCATGGTCGATCGCGACCATATCCGCTGCGCGACGGCACTGGCAGACGCCGCAACGGTCAAAGTCAACACCTGAGTCTCACAGAGTTGGCGCCTGGACGCTCATCGCCTGAGTTCTCGCTGCCGTTCCGCCTCCTCAAGCCACTGGGCCATCTTCTCGTCGTTGTAGCCGGCGCGCGCCCAACTGGCTGCGTTACTGCCCCAACGGTAGTCCTTGATGGTCATGTCGATGCCGCGGTCGATGAGGAAGCGCATCGACTCGTAGGGGTTCGGCAACATGACCAGATGGTGCAGTATGCTCGCCGGCTCATGAGAGTTCCAGTTGGTGTTGATGTCTGCGCCGTGCTCCAGTAAGAAGTCCGCCACGTCGAAGTGGCGGTTGATGACGGTAAAGGCGAGCGCCACGTCGAGCACCTGCTGCGCCGTGGGCGTATCCCAACTGAGATGGCCGCGCGCGTCCGCGTCGTTGTAGGGATAGTGCTGGTCGAGGCTGCGGAGGGCGCCGGCGCTGTCGAACCACTGCTTCACCCGCAAGAGGTTGCCCATGCCTGCCGCATGCGGCAGATCGTCCGGCAGCGGCCAGATGCGGGTGAGTAATGGGATGAGGTGTGTCTTCGCGTACGTGAATGCGAACTCGATGGCTTGCGACTGCGGCGGCGGCTGCCGC
>Ga0111538_10000159_pt1 | contig 78904 bp, 71 predicted proteins | sample SoiMethybrSBSTD1_FD_79669 | JGI IMG/M metagenome (GOLD analysis project Ga0111538, IMG submission 79669) | Bulk soil microbial communities from a Populus tree surrounding site in Tennessee, USA - Soil MetaG P. TD hybrid SBSTD1 (version 2)... | ecosystem: Environmental > Terrestrial > Soil >...
GCTCGTCGAGATTCTCGTGGAGCCCTGCGCTCAACCGCTCGCGCAGCTTCTTCAGACGCTCGGCTTCCGACGCCATCTCATTCTTCGCCAGCTCCGCTGCCTTGCCGAGGCCGACGATGCCCGGGACGTTGAGCGTGCCGGAACGCATGCCGCGCTCGTGGCCGCCGCCGCTGATCTGCTCGGCAAGCAGCACACGCGGGCTGCGGCGACGAACGTAGAGCGCGCCGACGCCTTTCGGCCCATACATCTTGTGCGCGCTGAGCGAGAGCAGATCGACTTTCAGGTCGTTCACACTCACGGGGATTTTGCCGACCGCCTGAACGGCGTCGGTATGGAACAGAATCCCTTTCTCCTTCGCGATCGCGCCGATCTCAGCGATCGGCTGCAGCACGCCGATTTCGTTGTTGGCGGCCATGATCGTGATGAGGATCGTCTTGTCGGTGATCGCGTCGCGCAGCTCGTCGAGGCTGATGCGGCCGTCCTTCTGCACCGGCAGATACGTCACGCGCGCGCCCTGCTTCTCGAGCTTCTTACACGTGTCGATGACCGCCTTGTGCTCGATCACGCACGTGATGATGTGGTTGCCCTTCTCGCGGTACATCTCCGCGACGCCCTTGATGGCGAGATTGTTCGATTCGGTCGCGCCGCTCGTGAAGATGATTTCTTTCGCGCTGGCGCCGATCAGATCGGCCACCTGCTTGCGGGCAGTCTCCACCGCTTCCTCGGCTTCCCAGCCGAACGAGTGGTTGCGGCTGGCGGCGTTGCCGAAATGCTGCGTGAAGTACGGCGTCATCGCCTCGAGCACCCGTGGATCGACGGGCGTCGTGGCGTGGTAGTCCATGTAAATCGGAAGCTTCATCTTCAACTCTCGCGCCCAGTCCAACGGACCGGCCCTACGAATTCGTTACGCGCCCCGTCGCACGCATGCGACGGGAGCAATCAGTCTCAAGCGCCCCGTCGCACGACCGCAACAGGCGCAGCAAATGTCGGCTCGTGGTCGGACGCCATATCCGCCAGCGTGACCGTCCCCAGCGTCTGGACGATGCGCTCGCGGATCTGCCAGAGCGGGCCCCGCACGCTGCATTTGCTGTACTGTTCGCAGTCGTGCTTATCCGTCGAGCAGGCTGTCACCGTGAACGGTCCGTCAATCGCTTCAATCACGTCAGCCACGCTAATCGACGCCGACGTGCGGCCTAGGGTGTAACCCCCTCGCGTGCCCTGCGTTGAGATCAGCAGTCCGGTGCGCACCAGACGCTGCAGCACCTTGGCCATCAGTTCAATGGGGATGTCGTATTGCTCGGCGATTTCACGCGCACTCGTCGACGTCGCACCTGTGTCCTTCTGGGCCAGGTGTTTCATCGCGATCAGCGCGTAATCGGCCTTTTTCGACAGCCTAAGCATTGAACTCTTCTAAATCCGACTTCTCTAGTCGGTATTCTATGCCCCCGCCCGAAACCCGTCAAGAACGGTCGGGATTCAGTACTTGGGCTGGCTGGGGTCGACCTTATCGATCCACTCGAGAATCCCGCCCTTGAGGTTCTTGACGTTCGTGATCCCCACCGATTTCAGGAAATCCTGCGCCTTGGCGCTTCGCCCGCCCATCTTGCAGTGCGCGACGATCTCGCGGTCGCGCGGCAGTTCCTGATACCGCCGCGGCAGCTCACCAAGCGGAATCAGCGTCGAGCCCTGGATCCGATTGATCTGGTACTCGTTCGGCTCGCGCACGTCGAGAATGAACGGCGTCTCGCCAGCATCCAGCTTCTTCTTCAAATCGATCGGAGTGATTTCCCAATCGTTCACAGCGGCTCCTGTCGTCTGCACCTGCGCCGGTTCGGGCCGCACGCCGCAGAACTGCTCGTAGTCAATCAACTTGGTGACGGTGGGATTCGGACCGCACACCGGGCACTCCGGATCCTTCTTCAGCTTCAGCTCGCGGAAGCGCATCTTCAGCGCGTCGTAGATCAGGAAGCGGCCGATGAGCGGCTCACCAATCCCTGTCACGAGCTTGATCGTCTCCGTCGCTTGAATCACGCCAATGATGCCCGGCAGCACACCGAGCACGCCGCCTTCGGCGCAGCTCGGGACGAGTCCTGGCGGTGGCGGTTCGGGGTAGAGGCAGCGATAGCACGGCCCATCTTTGGTCGCGAACACCGAGGCCTGGCCTTCAAAACGAAAGATGCTGCCGTAGGCGTTGGGAATGCCCGACAGCACGCACGCGTCGTTCACGAGATAGCGCGTCGGGAAGTTGTCAGTGCCGTCGAGAATGACGTCGTAGCCCTTGAAGAGACGCATCGCGTTCTCCGAGGACAACGCTACCTCGTACGTGTCAACCTGCACATGCGGGTTCAGCGCGACGACTTTGCTCTTCGCTGACTCGAGCTTCGTCCGGCCGACATCGTTCGTCGTGTGCAGCAGCTGACGCTGCAAGTTGCTGTAATCGACGACGTCGAAGTCCACGATGCCGAGGCGACCGATACCGGCCGCGGCAAGATACATCGCTGCAGGAGAACCAAGACCGCCGGCGCCGATGCACAGCACGCTCGCCGCCTTGATCCGGCGCTGACCGTCCATGCCGACTTCCGGCATGATCAGATGCCGGCTGTAGCGCTTGATCTCTTCCGGTGAGAGATCCGTTGCCGGTGGCGCAGAGGTAGGAGCGCCTCCCGCAACCGACGGGACGATGCTCAGCGTGTCGCCGGATTTCACCGGCGTCGCTTCCTTCTGCAGGTAGCGGATGTCCTCGTCGTTCAGATAGACGTTCACGAAGTTCCGCAGCTTGCCGTTGTCGGCATACAGATGCTTGCGGAGCCCTTCGTAGCGCGTCGTCAGATCGGCGAGCAGCTCGCCCACCGTGGCACCGCTGACTTCGACGGCTTCCTTCTTATCCGTGAATGGACGAAGCGGCGTCGGGATGTTGATTGTGTTCGGCATGAGTGAGGCTTTCCTCGTCGAATGCAGAGCGATCCTCGCGCAATCGCCAGGACGTCATGTCCTCGGGCGTGCCGGCGCGGACGGCAACGATGATGTACGAAAAGAACGGCCATGCGTGATCGAGATCGTATTGCGACGGACGCGCGGGATGATCCGGGTGCGAGTGATAGAACCCGAGCAGATCGACCTTCAACTCGGTGGCGCGCTTCTCGGCATCGCGGTAGTCCTGCGGACGAACCAGAAACCGCCGGCGCGGACCTTCCTCGGTCGTGTTCGGCAACGCATAGGTCGCCGTCACCACGCCGTCGCGGCCGTAGAGCGCGCCGCAACACTCGTTCGGATAGGTTTCCGCTCCGTGCGCGCGAATGGCCTCGGCCACTCCAGACTGAAGTGACAGGGCCATCAGTTCGTCTCCTCGTCGGTCTCGTCCCACAACCGCTCGGACAGATATTTCTCGCCGCCGTCGGGGAACACCACGACCATCACGGCGTCCGATGTCTGGCGCGCGATGCGTAGCGCGCCCCCGAGATTGGCGCCGCTCGAGATGCCGACAAACAGCCCCTGTCGAGCCAGACGGCGAGTCAGGCTGAACGCCTCCTCGGTGCTGACGCCCAGGTCCTCGTCGGCGAGCGCGGAATCGTAGATGCCTGGAACGATCGCCGTCGCCATGTGCTTCAACCCTTCGAGGGCATGCAGCGGTGAGTCGGGCTGCACTGAGATCAACCGGATCGCGGGGTTGTATTCACGCAGTCGCCGGCCGACGCCAACGAACGTGCCGCTCGTGCCCAAGCCCGCGACGAAGTGGGTGAGACGGCCGCCCGTCTGCTCGATCACTTCCGGCGCCGTCGTGTCGTAGTGCGCGCGCCAGTTTCCCGGATTGTTGTACTGATCCGGGTAGAAGTAGAGCCCGGGACTCTCTTCGTACATCTGTTTGACGCGGATGATTGCACCGTCGGATCCCTGCATGGGATCGGTGAAGACAACATCCGCGCCGAAGGCTTTGAGGATCCGCTTCCGCTCCGGCGTGACGTTCTCAGGCACGCAGAGCCGAACGCCGTACCCCCTCGCGGCGCCAATCATCGCGTAGGCAATGCCGGTGTTTCCCGACGTCGCATCGAGGATGATCTTGTCGCGCGTCAAAGCGCCCGAACGCTCGCCGTCCGCGATCATTCGGGCTGCCGCCCGATCCTTGACCGACCCGCCCGGATTCTTCCACTCAGCCTTGGCGTAGAGCTCGACGTTACGAAGGCCGGCCTCAAACCCCGACAGACGGATCAGGGGCGTATTGCCAATCAAATCGACGATGGACGAGGCGGTACGCAGAAATCCTGGAGAGGCGACGGGCATATCCGACTGTTTCAGTCTGGAATTATACCTTTACCGCCCATCCGCGACCCTGCAGGCGTCGCAGAGCACCCGAGCAGCCCAGTCAAACACCGTGTGGCCGCAGACCTGTGACCGTAGCGCCCGCATGCGACGCTCTGCCTCACCCGGGCCCATTGAGAGCGCGGCGTGCAGTGTTTCGGCGAATTCGTCTGGCGCGAACGGGTTCACCTGCAGCGCGTCGGAGAGTTCCTTGGCCGCCCCGGCAAACTTCGACAGCAGGAGCACACCGCGGTTGTCGGTTCGCGCAGCGACGAACTCCTTGGCCACCAGGTTCATCCCATCGTGGAGCGACGAGACGACACAGACGTCGGTGGCCCGGTAGAGCGTGGCCACATCCTTCGGGGTGTGATACTCGCGGCGGTAGACGATCGGGATCCAGCCCGGCATCCCGTGTCTGGCATTGATCTTCTCTACCAGCTCGCCGATCTCGCGGCTCAAGTCCCGATAGCGATCGATGCGATCGCGCGTCGGTGATCCGACCTGCACCAGCACGACGCGATTGCGCCACTCCGGGTATCTCTCCAGGAAGCGATCGAAGGCGAGCAGACGATCCGGAATGCCCTTCGTGTAGTCGAGCCGGTCAACGCCCATGACGATCCGCCGATCGCCGACGTCGAGACGGCGCCGCGTGGCCACGACTTCTTTCGTCCACGCCGAGGAACCGGGTGCCGTGCCGTTCCAGGTCGAGGGATCGATGCTGATCGGGTACGGACGAATCGCCGTGCGATGTCCGCGGCAGTACACCGAGAACGTCTCCTGATCGATTCGCGCTTCCATCGAGCGATCGACCGTCTCGAGAAAGTTGTTGCAGTGATACTGCAGGTGGAAGCCGAGCAGATCGTTTCCGAGCAGGCCGTCCAGCACCTCGGACTGCCACGGCAGGATCCGGAACGCTTCCGGGTTCGGCCACGGGATGTGCCAGAACTGGCAGACGACCGCGTCGGGTCGCGCCGCTTTCACGAATCGCGGGAGCAGCGCGTAGTGGTAGTCCTGCACGAACACGATCGCGCGCGTGCCGGCGATCTCCTCGAGCACAACGTCGGCAAACCGCCGGTTGACGGCCACGTATTGACGCCAGTCGCCCTGGTTGAAGACCGGCCGCGCGTACGCGATGTGACACAGCGGCCAGAGCGCGTTGTTGGAGACGCCGTAGTAGTAGCCGCTCTCCTCCTGCGGCTTCAGCCAGACACGCCGCAGCGAATACTTCGGCTTGTCAGGAGGAACCGCGAGGCGTCCCGACGGATCGGAGGCTTCGAGATCGCCGCTCCCGTTGCCGTGCGCCACCCACGTGCCGCCGCACGCCTGCATCACCGGATCGAGCGCAGTGACCAATCCGCTCGCCGGCTGCTTCCAGTTGATTCGTACCTTGTCGCCTTGACGGAGCACCCATCGTCTGAAGCCGTGGCGCACGGTGACGCATTTCTCGTGCACGTAGGGCTGCCGATTGGCTACCACGACCAACTTCGTGTCGCGCAGCCGGTCCGCCATCGTCTTCACGAGGTCAGCAGACGTCATTACCGCTCCTCCTTTGCGTGCCCGTTGCTGCCGGTCACACCCGACAGCACTGTCGCGACATCGGCGGGGGAGTTGAGTCGTAGACGTGCATGAGAGGGACGTTGTCCGACGACCACGGTGAGGCCGTTGCGCACGGCGCGAAACGCGTCCTCGTCGGTGCGGTCGTCGCCGAAGAAAATACACCAGGCTTTCTGCTGCGCGTGCGATTCGATGTCATCGACGATCCAGCGCACCGCGTCGCCTTTGTTCCAGGGAATGTTCGGCAGCAATTCGACTGCCTCGTTGGCGTCGAGCGCCTTGAGCGTTCCACCATCGAGCCACGTTCGCGCCGCATCGACAGCCGCGCGAAGAACATCCGCGCGTCGAGCGCTGTCCACGCCGCGCACGTGCACGGTGAGCGACACACCTTTGTGCTCGAGTCTCAGACCAGGCACTGATCCGACCGCGGCATTGACCGCGTCAGCAACCTGATCGGCAAGCTCGTGGGATTCTACGAGGTCGGGATGATGCCAGGCATGCGAACCATGACGAATCTCGAGGCCATGAAGCCCGGCCAGATACACGTGCGGAGGGAGCTGCGTACGTCGCTCGAGATCATCCAGCCGTCGGCCACTCACGAGCCCGACGGTCACGTCATCGTGCGACGCGAGCATCTCGAGCGCTCGCCGGGTCTCCGCACTCAACCGTGGGGCGGACGGATCGACATCGAACGCCGCGAGCGTTCCGTCGAAATCCGACAGCACCACGAGATGCGCTCGTGGCGGCCGCGCGTCGATCGCCGCCAACACCTCAGGCACCATGTTTGGATCGTTAGTCACTGAGCCGATTCACGCAACCTCGACCGTACGAACCTCGACCGTGCCGTTACGCTCTGCAACGATCCGAGGATACTCACGGACTGCGTCGGCTCCGCATCCGGTGTTTCCTGTATTTGTAGGAACGGCTGAGGTTAGTGTTCGCGCTAATGCACGATTCCACGACGCGCGGCGTATCGTACCACCTCGGCAGTGTTCCGAAGGCCGAGCTTCTGCAACAGATGAGTTCGGTGCGTCTCGACCGTCGCCGGACTGATCGAGAGCACGTCGGCGATCTCTTTGCTGCTTTTCCCTTCGGCGACGAGCTGCAGCACCTCTCGCTCACGCTCCGAGAGCGCGTCGTATCGATCGGTGATGCCGCGCTCGGCCAGGCTTCTGACGTAATCGTCGAACACCACCTGTGCGACAGCGGGACTGAAAAAGGTTTTGCCGGCGGCGACGGCGGTGATCGCGGCGATCAATTCGGACCCCGCTGATTCTTTGAGCAGGTAGCCACGCGCGCCGGCCTGCACGGCCTGCGTCACGTAGGCCTGATCGCTGTGCATGCTGAGGATCAAAATGCGGACGCCAGGTGCACGACGGACAATCTGCCGCGTCGCCTCGATGCCATTGAGCAACGGCATGCCGATGTCGAGAACGGCCACGTCGGGGCTGAGCTCGATGGCCTCGCGAACCGCATCGCGTCCGTTGCCGGCTTCCGCAACCACGCGCCACTCGCGGCGATCCTCGAGAATCTTTCGCAGTCCCTGACGCAAGACCGTGTGGTCGTCGCCGAGCAGCACGCGAAGTTCATCCACGATTCACCTCCGAATCCATCAGCGACGCGACGAGCTGCGCGTCGAGTTCCTGCAGCCGCGGCGACGCGACCGCGGGCAGCTCGACTTCGATGCGGGAGCCCTGGCGCGGCGTGCTGTCGATGCGCACGGCACCGCGCAGCCCCGCCACACGCTCGCGAATACTCAAGAGGCCGAGACCGCGCCGTTTCCCCGGGCGCTCGACGTCGGCCACATCGAAACCAATACCGTCGTCCTGGATGGTGACGGTCACCAATGACTCGTCGATGAACAGGCGCACGCTGCCGGCCGTCGCTTGGGCGTGACGGGAGATGTTGGTCAGCGCTTCCTGCACGATGCGATAGAGCGCGCGCTCGACTTCGGCCTGCAGGCGGCGATCGAGGCCCTCATGGACGAACTCGATCGCAACCTCGTGACGACGGCGAAAGTCGGCGACCAGCGATTCGAGCGCGGCCACCAGACCGAGGTCGTCGAGGGCGGACGGGTGCAACAGATGCGAGAGATCGCGCACACAATGCAGCGCACTATCGGCGCTCGTCTGGGCATCGGCCAGCAGGGCGGGAGCGGCGCCCATGCGCTCGATCCGCCGCTCGGCCACGGCCAGCTGCACCTTGACCGCGCTCAGCGCCTGGCCCACTTCGTCGTGCAGCTCCCGTGCAATGCGGCGCTGTTCCTCTTCACGCGCCTGTACCAGACGCGCCGAGAGGCGCTGCAGATCGCTGGCAATCCGTTCCTCGCGCTCGTGCTGCGCCGTCAGACGGCGTTCGAGGCGCGCGGCATGCCTGAACGCGAGCCACTTGATCACCATGCTGACGAGCAGCGCTAAACCGAAGACCGTCCACACCTGACGCTGCATCGCCGCCTGCATGTCGGTCATGGCGCGTTGCTGATCGATGAACGCGGCGCGATTGAGCGCCTGCACTTCGTCGGAGACACGAACCGCTGCCTGACGCTTCAGCACGAAGCGGCGCAGCTGATCGCGCGCCGCGGCCGGCCACCGGCTGCTGTCGGTCGCGAGGACCTCATTCGAGGCCACTCGAAAGTCGGCGATCTCCGCGCGCAGACGCGCGACCTGTTCTCGTTCGGCCGCCGAATCGAGGAACGGCACGTACTGCGTCAGCAGGGAGTCGATCGCGCCGTAGGCTCGCTGGATGTCCTCGCGGTGCTCGATCGTCTGCTCAGGCACGAGCAGCGCGTCTCTGAGCAGCACCGAGGCTTCGAGCACCTGCGTCCGAACCGAGGCGAGCAATTCCTGGGCGTGCTGATACCGCGCGCTGACCGCGATGCTGTCGCGCTGCGCGCTTTGCAGGCGCCGCGTGACCTGGTAGCCAGCGAAGAGCCACAGGCCGAGCATCAAGGCGAAGCCGGCCAGCAGCACCGTGCGTATCGTGAATCGTTCGAGGGGCAGTCCCTCCATGCTTCGCATCGTAACGCCGATTGCGCCGAGCGCAAGACGTTCGCGCACAATTACAGGACCTGACTGAGGGGAAATACCGACGCGACAGGATACGCGGCCAGGCAGGGGCGGGCGTATGGTGACGGTTGGAGGACGTTGAAGGTGTCTCAACAGATTGCGCGAGTGCTGACTGGCGTCGTCGTCTGCGTGGTGATCGGGGTCGCGCTGCTTGCTCGTGTGGACGCGCAGAACGGTCAACCGTCACATCAGAAGCTGACGTTCGACGGCGATACGGCGCTGTGGACCATGGCGATCAAGCCGGACAAGACCGCCGACTTCGAGCAGATCATGGCGAAAATGCGTGCGGCGCTGGCGAAGTCGTCCGACCCAGCCAGGCGGCAGCAGGCGGCCGGCTGGAAAGTGATGCGCATGACGCAACCGCTCAGCGACGGCACGATCGGCTACGTCCACATCGTGCACCCGGTCGTGAAGGATGCCGACTACACGATCATGCAGGCGCTCTACGAAGCGTTTCCGGATGAGCGTCAGACTCTCTACGACCAGTACCGCGGCGCATTCGCCAAGAACGTCTCGCTCGCCACGGGGTCCATCGCTGTAGACCTGTCAGCGCAGCCGTAGGACCTCCGGTTTTTCCCCGAGGCGGAAATACGGCAACAACGGGATACGCCGTATTTACGTGCGCGGCTAAGGTGACGCGGGTGGTTGCGCGGCTCATTCGCTGGTGGCGGCAGGCAGAAATTCAGCAGAAGCTAAATTTGAGCAAGTCTCAAGTCGAGCGTCTGGACACCGTGTTCGAAAGGGATCGCTCGGAGCGCGTCGCCTTGCGCCGCAAGATCGCGGAGATGGACCGCCTGCTGCGGCGCGTCCTCGAGCGCGGGAACGCCGAGGACGTCACCGTCAAGCGTCTGAGCGAGCAGGTCGAAGCGCTGCGAGCGCAGCACAACGTCCGCCGCACGCTGATGATGTTCGCGATGTACAGGCGGCTGACGCCGCAGCAGCGCACGGCACTGACCGAGCTCCGGCGAACAGATGCCGACATCCGATCGGGACCGGACGGCGCCAGCGATCGCTAACCGTTACGAGATCGGCCGGCCTTCGGCGTCGCGAATCTCGACGGTCCCGAGATTGAGTTTTCGCAGCTCGGGTTCGATCTTCGCGCGATCACCAACCGCAATCACCACCATGTTTCCCGGCACCAGATACTTCTTCGAGACGGCCAGCGCCTGATCCGTCGTCACCGCATTCACCTGCTCGGCATAGCTCGTGTAGTAGTCGAGGCCGAGGTTGTAGATGAACACGTTGGAGAAGTTGTTCACGGCGTTGGCGCTGCTCTCGAACGCACCCGGCAGCGAGTTCGCCAGCGAGTCCTTGGCTTTCTGCAGCTCCTCGGTCGAGACGGGCTTATCGACCATGCCACGGACCTCTTTGAAGATCTCGCTGACTGCGGCTGCCGTCACATCGGTGCGGACGCCGGATGCGATCTGAAATGGTCCGGCAGCGCGCCTGAACGAGAACTGCGAGCTGGCCCCGTAGGTATAGCCATGATCCTCGCGCAGGTTCATGTTGATTCGGCTGGAGAACAGGCCGCCGAGCGCGAGGTTCATCACCTGCATCGGCCGGAAGTCCGGCGAAGACCGCTGCGCGCCAATGCTTGCGACGCGCAGCTGCGTCTGCGGGCTGCCCGGCTTGTCCACAATGACCACACGCGCCGGCGTGGTCGCCGGCATACCCAGCGCGGGCTGCGCTGGCGTGCCGCGCTGCCATCCGCCGAATGCCTTCTCAGCGAGCGCCTTCAGCTCGCTCATGGAGATGTCACCGGCAACGACCAGTGCCGCGTTGTTGGGCACGAAGTTCTGCTTCCAGAAGCCCTCCATGTCGGCGCGCGAGATGCTCTTCATCGCGGCCTCGGTGCCGATCTCGGCGTACCCGTACGGATGCTTCGGTCCGTAGAGCGCGGATGCTGTCACCTGCGCAGCGACCTGATTCGGGTTGTCGCGCTGCTGCACGAGCGCCGCGAGACGGCTGGCGCGCTGCCGTTCGATCTCTTCGGCAGGAAACGACGGACGGAGTGTCACGTCGGACAGCAGATCCAGCGTTGACGCGAAGTTTTTCGAGAGCGATCGCACGGACAGCGTCGTCGCATCCATCGAGCTGCCGATGCCCAGCGAGGCCCCGAGCTGCGCGACCTCGTCGGCGATCTGCAGCGCGTTCCGGCTGGACGTGCCCTCGTCGAGCATCGCGGCAGCGAAGTTGGCGAGCCCAGGCTTGTCGAGGGGATTGGCATCGCTGCCGGTGCGCAGCACCAGATTCGCCGCGACGATGGGTAGACCACGCCGTTCGTTGAGAATCAGCGTCAGGCCGTTCGGCAGCGTTTCGGAGACAGGCGTTGCGAGCTGCAGCGGCCGCGACGCAGCCGGCTTCGGCATCTCGTTGCGCCACGGCTCGTCGGCGTTGATCGATTCACCCTGTCCCGCTGCGGCCTGCGACGCCGGAGGTGTGGCCACTTGAGGCGCCGCCGCCGGCTGTCCGGGCACGACGTGCATCACCACCCGTGCGGATGGCGCGAGTTGATCCTTCGCGAACGTCTGCAGGGTTGACGCAGTGACGCCGCGATAGCGCTGGACGTCCTGCTGCAGGTAATCGGGGTTGCCCAGATAGTGGTTGTAGCTGTTGAGGCGATCGGCGATGCCGCCGAAGCCGCCAAGCCGCTCGAGGCCGCCGATGATGTTGGTCTCGATCGTGTTGCGCGCGCGTTCGATCTCACGTGTGTCCGCCGGCTTCGACCGGAATGTCGCCAGCTCCTCTTCGATCGCTTTCTCGAGCTCCTCGACCGTGTGCCCCGGACGCGCCGTGGCTTCGATCTGGAACATCGAGCCAAGCATCAGCGAATACTGCTGCGCGGACACGTTCTGGGCGATTTGCTTCTCGTACACCAGCTTCTTGTACAAACGGCTCGAACGGCCGCCGCCGAGAATCGTTGCCGCGATATCCGCGTCAGCGTCGCCGGGCTTGAGGATAGGCGAGGTCAGCCAGGCCATGTAAACGCGCGGCAGCTCCACGCGCGCCGTCACGACCTTGCGGCGCTCGGACGTGATCTTCGGCGTCGCCGCTTTGATCGGAGGAACGGCCGGCCCACGCTTCAACGTCCCGAAGTATTTCTGCACCAACGTTTTCATCTGCGCCGGCTCGAAGTCGCCGACGATCGCCAGGCTGGCGTTGTTGGGCGCGTAGTACTGACGGAAGAACCGCTTCACGTCGTCGAGCTTGGCTGCCTGAATGTCCTCATGCGAGCCGATGACGTTGCCGTAGTACGGATGACCGGCCGGCAACAGCGTCTGGACCAGTGTTTCCTCCGCCAAACCGTACGGTTCGTTCTCGATGCTCTGGCGACGCTCGTTGCGCACGACGTCCTGCTGATTCGAGAGCGCCGCCTGATCGACCTTGTCCAGCAAGTACCCCATGCGATCCGACTCGAGCCACAGCGCGAGCTCGACCTGGTTCGAAGGCACCGTCTCGAAGTAATTGGTGCGGTCGTAGTCGGTCGTGCCGTTCAGATCGCTCGCGCCCGCCGCTTCGAGCAGACGGATATGTGAGTCGGGCGGCACGTGCTTCGAGCTCTGAAACATCATGTGCTCGAAGAGGTGCGCGAATCCGGTCCTGCCCTTCTCTTCGTTCGCGGGACCGACGTGATACCAGAGGTTCACCGCGACCATTGGCAGTCCGCGCTTCGGACTCAGAATCACCTCGAGTCCATTGGGAAGCGTGTACTTCTCGAACTGAATACGCGGGACGTCCGCCGATGAGGCCGCGCCGCGGTTCTGCGCGGACGAAGTGGTCAGGCCGGCAATCGCGAGCAGCAGGGCGGCCAGGAGGGAGATGAATGCTCGTGTATACATGACAATCACTCTTCTTACGTTCCTTTGTTGTCGAGGCTCGCCCACAAATACCAGCAGGCGACGGAGCGATAGGGACGCCAGTTCTCACCGAGTCGGGTCAGACGGACAGGCGTCGGCGCGAGGCGCAGCTTATAGGCACGTTGGACGGCCTTCACGATACCGAGGTCCCCGACCGGGAGCACGTCGGGCCGGTGCAACCGGAACATCAGGAACATCTCAGCCGTCCAGCGACCGATTCCTTTCACGCTCGTCAGCGCTGCAATGACGTCGTCGTCAGACAGCGTGTCGAGCGCATCGAGCGCCAGAGAACCGTCGAGGGTCCTCGCGCACAGGTCGCGAATGTATCCCAGCTTCTGAGGGCTGATACCAACCGCGCGAAGACGATCGTCTGGCGTCGCCGCGATGGCGGCAGCCGTTGGACGTCCATCGAACAGCGCCGCGAATCGTCCTTCGATGGTTGCCGCGGCTTTCGTTGACAGTTGCTGGGCGATGATGGCGTGGAGCAGCGCGAGAAACGGATCGCTGCGCTGCGCCTTGGCCAGCCCGCACTCCCCGAAGCGACGCATCAGATCGCGAATCACGGGATCGCGTCGCGCCAACACTCGTCGGGCTTTCGCGTAGTCAGAAACCGTCATTTACAAGGTCAAAAGGCAAAAGCCAAAGGTTAGGTGGTAATCAACGGCGAGTAAAGGCCCCGTCCATAACAGTTGGGACGAGCAAACGGTCCAGAGGGTTGGCCAACTAGAATGAGCGGATGCCTCCTGCCCCGAGCGAGCAGAGCGAGTCGAACGGGAAAGGGCCGCTCACCGGCCTGACCGTGCTCGATTTGACGCGAGTCCTGTCCGGTCCGTACTGCACGATGCTCCTGGCGGACATGGGGGCGCGGGTCATCAAGATCGAGCAGCCTGGCCGCGGCGACGAGACCCGGGCCTGGGGTCCGCCGTTCGTCGCCGGCGAAAGCGCCTATTTCCTGAGCATCAACCGCAACAAAGAAAGCGTCACGCTGGACTTCAAACAGCCGGGTGGCCGCAAGGCGCTCGACCGGCTTCTGGAGCGCGCCGACATCCTCGTAGAAAACTTCCGGCCGGGGACCCTGGACCGCCTCGGTTTGGGATATGCCGCGGTCGCCGCCGCGCAGCCTCGCCTCGTCTACTGCTCCATCTCCGGATTCGGACACACCGGACCACGGCGAAATCAGGCCGGCTACGACGCGGTGATGCAGGCCGAAGGCGGGCTGATGAGCGTCACCGGCGCCGCGGATGGCCCGGCGTTCCGAGTCGGCGTTGCCATCGCGGATCTCGTCGCTGGACTGCTGGCTGCGCAAGGGATTGTCCTCGCGCTCTACTCACGCGACCGCACCGGACGCGGTCAACATGTTGACGTCGGGATGCTGGATGGTGTCGTCTCGCTGCTCACCTATCACGCGTCCATGCACTTGACGACGCAGACGATGTCGCAGCGGGTGGGAAATCGTCATGCGACGATCGCGCCGTATGACACGTTCGACGCCGCCGACGGCGAGCTCTTTCTTGCCGTCGGCAATGACGATCAATTCCGCCGCTTCTGCGAGGTAACCGACATGCAGACGCTGCTCGCCGACGAGCGCTTCGCAACCAACCCGTCGCGCGTCGTCCATCATCGTGAGCTGCGTGAACGGATTGTGCCGGTCCTGCAGAAGCATCCGCGCTCGTACTGGAGCGAGGTGCTCAGCCGAGCCGGTGTTCCGTGCGGGGCGGTGCGCGACGTGCCCGACGCGTTGTCCGATCCCCAGCTCGCGGCGCGGAACATGATCGAAGCGGTAGAGCATGCCGCCGCGGGGACGCTGAAGGTACTCGGCGTGCCCATCAAGTTGTCAGCGACGCCCGGCAGCGTGCGTACCGCGCCGCCAACGCTTGGGCAGCACACCGCCGAGGTGCTCGCCGAGATCGAGATGACGCTCGACGAGATCGAAGACCTTCGTCGCGCAAGCACGATTTAATCGGAGGACCTGACGTGGAAGTGTCTCAAGTCAGAAGACGACTGCAGGCTGCAATCGCGACGTCTCGCGAACGTGCACAGCGGCGACGACAGCAAGCCGCGGATGCTGAGAGCTCGTATGACAGTTTTCTGACGCAGGTTGCGACACCCCTGGCGCGGCAAGTGGCCAACGCACTGAACGCCGAGGGATATGCCTTTACGCTCTCGACACCAGGCCGCGGACTGCGTCTGGCGCTCGACCGCGGCCGCGATGACTTCATCGAACTGGTACTCGAGACCAACGCCGACGAACCCTCGGTCATCGGTCGCATACGACGCACGCGCGGCTCGCGAACAATTGAGGAAGAGCGGCCGATCAGGCCAGGAGCGTCGCCTGATCAACTCAGCGAGGACGATGTCCTCAATTTCTTTGTCGGCGCGCTCGAACCCTGGTTAGAACGTTAACTCCCAACTCCCAACAGCCAATTCCCAACCACTCCCCACTCCCAAATCCCAAGGCCCAATAACGTTCAATTGGGAGTTGGGAATTGGGCGTGGTTGGAGGTTGGGAGTTGGGAGTTGGGAGTTGACGTGGGTTTTCTCGCCACATGAATCGCCATCAGCCCTCCCAGCACAGGAATCACGCGCGCGTCGATGAAGCCGTTGTGCGTCATGAGGCCAGCCACAGCCTTCGCCCCGGGGTAGTTGCGGATCGACTCGGGGATGTAGCGGTACGTATCCGGGTCGCCGTGCAGCACGAGACCAAGCAGCGAGCCGACCATCGTCAGATACGCGTGATACGCGCTGCGCACGAGTGGGTTCGCCGGCCGGTTGAAGTCGAGCGAGAGCAGGCGACCACCAGGCGCGAGCACGCGGTGGATTTCACGGAGCGCCTGATCGATGTCGGGCACATTCCGCAGACCGTATCCAGTGGTCACCACCGTGAAGTGCCCGTCACCAAACGGCAGCGCCAGCATGTCGGCGGTAATGAGTGGCGTGCGCGGATCGTGCCGTCGCTGCTGGGCGAGCTGCAGCATCCGGTGCGTAACGTCGAGACCGACTCCCGATCTCGCCGGAGGCACAGCCGCAAACAGCAGGTCGCCGGTACCGCACGCCAGATCGAGCACGCGGTCGGTCGGCTGCACGTCAGCGAGCAGGATCAGCTTCTTTTTCCACTTGCGGTCCTGGCCGTACGAGAGAAAACCAGTGATGAAGTCGTAGCGATCGGCGATCGTCGCAAAGAGACGCCGGACGTATCGGCTCTTGCCATCGGGCGTGGCAATTGCCGTTCGAAGGGTCACTGAGCGCGCAGCAGCAGGACTGGAATCTTGACGAGGTGACGCACCTTGTCCACGGTCGTCCCGCGCAGCAGGTCCTGGAGGAAACGGTGGCCGTGTGTGGACATCGCGATGAGATCCACCTTGCGCTCCCCGCAGAGTCGAATGAGCTCCGTCGCCGGATCGCCCATCGCGAGTTCGGTGGTCACTTTGAGAGACGCTTCGCTCAGCTCGGCGGCGAGCTGTTCGAGATAGGCGCGATCGGTTTTCATCTCTTCGGACTCGCGCAGCTTGAGCTGATCGAAGTTCCGGGCCGCCCAGCCATCCGCGACGTGCACCAGGAGCAACTCCGCCCCGGTGAGCGACGCGAGCTGTCGCACGTGGGTGAGGATCGTGCGATCCGCTGGCGAATTCTCGACGGCGACGAGAATCGATCGATACATCGCTACCCGACAAGTGCCCGGTACAGGAACGGCAGGAGATACACGTTCAGAGCCGCAATGATAACCGCGACCATCCAGGCAAGGATTTGCACCCAGCGTGGAGCAACCAGTTCGCCCATCTTGCGGCGATCGCTCGTAAAGCTGACCAGCGGAAATACCGCAAAGGACAACTGCAAGCTCAGGATGACCTGACTCAGAACGAGCAGCGCGCCGGTTCCTCGCTCGCCGTACAGAATCACCACGATTACAGCCGGAATAATGGCGACCAGTCGGGTAATGAGCCGGCGCAGCCATGGACGGAGCCGGATGTTGACGAAGCCCTCCATCACGATCTGCCCGGCCAGCGTCCCGGTCAGCGTCGCGTTCTGCCCCGAACACAGCAGGGCGACGGCGAACAGCACGCCCGCGGCCGTCGTGCCAAGCAGCGGTGACAAAAGTTTGTAGGCGTCGCCGATATCAGCGACCGACTCGTGCTCGGTGCCATGAAAGACAGCCGCCGACACGATGAGGATGGCGGCATTGATGAAGAGCGCCGACATCAACGCGACCGACGAGTCGATCGTGGCAAAGCGGATCGCTTCCTTCTTGCTGGCGAGCGTATCGTGGTAGCGCCGCGTCTGCACAATCGACGAGTGCAGATACAGGTTGTGAGGCATCACCGTCGCGCCAAGGATGCCGATCGCGATGTAGAGCATCGCCGGGTTGGAGAGGATCTCGGTTCGCGGGATGAAACCGACGGCGACTTCAGACGGATTGGGCGCCGCCCACCAGATCTCAATCGCAAACGAGGCCGCGATGGCGACAATCAACGCGACGACCAGCGCTTCGACGTAGCGGAATCCCTTGTGCTGCAGGAACAGCACAATAAGGACGTCGAGCACCGTGATGCAGACGCCCCAGATGAGCGGCAGTCCGAACAGCAGATTCAGCGCGATGGCCGCGCCGATGACTTCCGCCAGGTCACACGCGGCAATCGCGATCTCGCAGATGATCCACAGCGCGATGGTGACGGGCTTCGAATAGCTGTCGCGACACGCCTGCGCCAGATCGCGGCCGCTGCCGATGCCGAGCCTGACTGCGAGTGCCTGCAGCAGGATCGCCATCAGGTTCGAAATGAGAATCACGCTGAGCAGCGTGTAGCCGTAGCGCGCGCCGCCAGCGAGATCAGTCGCCCAGTTGCCTGGGTCCATGTACCCGACAGCGACGAGATAGCCAGGTCCTGCAAACGCCAGGAGCTTGCGCCAGAAGCCGGCGTGGCTCGGCACGGCGATGGACCCATGCACCTCGCGAAGGCTTGGCGCGTTGGGAGCGGACCGCCACCCGCCCCTCGACTCCGCTGTTGGCAAGCCATCACTGCCGAGAGATGCCTGACTTTCAGAGTCAGAAGCCATTTATATTCAGCGCTTTTTGACCTTTCAAAATTATAATCTAGATGATAGCATACTGAGACTTTTACAGCTCAAACCAATTCGTCTCTGGTGAGTATGCTCGCTTCCAGCACAGTTGAGAACTACCTGAAGGCCATTTACACGGGCGCCGCGAGGCTCAGCGACGGGCAGCGGCTTCTGCCGATGGGCCAATTAGCCGCAGCGGTCAACGTCGCACCTGGAACCGCGACGACGATGGTCAAGACGCTCGCCGAGTCCGGACTGGTGGAGTACGAGCCGTATGCCGGCGTCGCGCTCACCGCCGCCGGTCAGAAGCTTGCGGCGCTCGTACTCCGCCGCCATCGCCTCATCGAGCTCTTTCTCGTACGGGTCATGGGCTACTCGTGGGACGAGGTTCACGATGAAGCCGAACTCCTCGAGCACGTCGTCACCGATCGCTTGATCGAGCGCATCGACGAGATGCTCGGGCGCCCCGAGACCGATCCGCACGGCGATCCGATTCCCAACGCCGAAGGTCTCGTCAAGCCGCAAGACGCGGAGACGCTGCTCTCGTGCCCGCTCGAGACCACGGTCACGGTGACACGCGTCATCGACCAGGACAAGGAATTTCTGCGCTTCATCGAACATCACCATCTCAAGCCCGGAGAGACGATCGAGGTCGAAGCGCGCGATGCCGCCGCCGACAGCGTGCGCGTCCGCGGCAAGAACGACCAGCGCATCACGATTGGCACGCGTGCGGCGTCGAAGCTGCTGGTGCAGGTAGCGCACGTGCTGCTCATGTGCGTCCTCGGCATTCCCGCGTTCGCGCAGACGACGTCACCGCGAGCCGAGGTGCGGCGAACGAATCTCTCGGGCTACATGGACTTCCACTTCAACAAAGAGGAGTTCGCCGACGGCCGGCTCGACTTCCACCGCTTTGTCCTTCTAGTCACGCACAGTTTCTCGCCGCGCATCCGGTTCGTCGGCGAGCTGGAGCTCGAGCACGCGTTCGTCGAAGGACTCGAGGAAGCGGGCGAGCTCGAGCTCGAGCAGGCGTATGTGGATTTCCTGCTCGATCGATCGTTCAACGTCCGCGCCGGCATGATGCTGATGCCCCTCGGCATCATCAACGAGCGGCACGAGCCGCCGGTCTTTTACGGCGTGGAGCGGCCGTTCATCGACACGGTGATCATTCCAACGACCTGGTTCGATGTCGGCGCGGGAGTGCACGGCGAGGTCGGCCGCGGCTGGCGCTACCGCGGGTACGTGACCGCACCCCTCAACGCGGCGGAATTCAGCGCTGAAGAGGGCATCCGCGAAGGGCGTCAGAAGGGCGCCGAATCCAACGTCGGACGGGCCGCGGTCACGGGACGACTGGAGTACGTCGGGATCCGCGGCCTGACGCTTGGCGCGAGCGGCTGGTCGGGGCACTCGGGGTTCGAGTTCCGCCCCCGCTTCGACGTTCCGGTCTCGCTCGTCGATGCCGATGCGCGGTACTCACGCCGCGGTTATGAGTTCCGCGGTCAGTTCGCGCAGGTCTGGATCGACAACGCCGGACAGCTCAACGACACGCTGGCGCTGCGCGTCGGCGTCAACCCGAACATAGGCAGCGCGCTTCGCGGCTTCTCGCTCGAGGGCAGCCGCCGTTTCCTCGCCGGCACGCGGCTCGGGGAGATCGGCGCGTTCGTGCGCTACGAGAACTTCGACACGCAGTACCGGATGCCAGCCGGCTACGTGCCGCTGCTCCAGTTCGATCGCGACGCCTGGGTGTTTGGCGCCAACTTCTGGCCCGACCCGGATATCGCGGTGAAGATCGACTACGCGATCGTACGGAATCAGAGCCCGGTGCTCGCGGCGCCGAACTCTTTCAACGTCGGACTGGGATGGTGGTTCTGATGCGCACGTCACTCAGATTCGTCGCGCTCATAGTCGTCGGCGGCGTCGTGATGGCTGAAGGCGCGGCCCTGCCCGCTATGGCTTCAGCGAAGGCGGCTCAGGATGCACGTGTGATCGAGATCGCCGCCGAGCGATTCACGTTCACACCCTCGGAGATCCGCATCAAGGCCGGCACGCCCCTCGAAATTCGCCTGACCAGCGACGATACCGCCCACGGCTTCCACATCGTCGGCACCGACGTCGATATCGAGCTGCCCAAGCGCGGGCGCGGGGTGGCGACGGTGAAGTTTGAGCCGCAGGCGGGCCGTTACACGTTCGAGTGCTCGCGAATCTGCGGCGCCGGGCACGAGTTCATGCGCGGCGTCATCATCGCGGAGTAACTTCAGTGAAACGCTTCTTCACAGGCGCCACGTTGGTCTGCGTTGTCGCCCTGGCCGGCGCCATGCTCATGGCACAGGTGCGTGTTCCGGTGCCGGGCGACGCGCTTCCTGGAATCACTCCAGTCGAGTTCGAGGAATTTCGACTCGGTCTCGACGACTTCCTCGAAGTCGAAACATCGGACGAAGGACTTGGTCCCGCGTTCAACGCGACGAGCTGCGCGGTGTGCCACAGCGTGCCCGCAGTTGGCGGCACGAGCACGATCGCCGAAGTTCGCGCCGGCAAACGCGGGCCGCGCGGCGAATTCGTCGCGCTCGACGCCTCCGGTGAATCGTTGTTCCATCTCTTCTCAGTACCGGGTCACGCATGCCAGCCGGTGATTCCAGCCGATGCCACGATCATCGTGCGGCGCGTACCAATCCCAGTTTTTGGCGCCGGTCTCGTCGAAGCCATCCCAGACGAGGCGATCCTGGCGCTCGAGGATCCAACCGATCGCAATCGCGACGGCGTCAGCGGCCGTGCCGCGATGATCATCGATCGCGCCACCGGCGAACGCCGTGTTGGCCGCTTTGGCTGGAAGGCACAACACGCGACGCTGCTCGCGTTCAGCGCAGACGCCTATCGCAACGAGATGGGCATCACCAACGATCTGTTCTCGCAGGAGGTGGCGGTCGGTATCTCGCGAGAGCGCATGCGTGCGTGTGACCCGATTCCTGAACCCGAGGACATCCGCGATCCGCGCACTGGCCGCCGCGGGATCGACAACTTCGCCAGCTTCATGAAATTCCTGGCGCCGACTGGCCGCGGGCCGCTCGACGACGCCGCACGAAACGGCGAGCGCGTCTTTGGCGCGATGGGGTGCAGCGCGTGTCATGCTCCGCTGCTGACGACGGGACCGAGCTCGAACCCGTTGTTCAATCGCGTGCCCGTACCGCTCTTCTCCGATCTGCTGCTGCATGACGTCGGTACCGGCGACGGCATCCAGCAGGAATCGGGCGCACCGGAGGAGATCCGTACGCCGGCGTTGTGGGGACTGCGATTCCGTCGTCCGCTGCTGCACGACGGCTCGGCGGCAACGATCGAAGACGCCATCACCCGGCATGGCGGCGAGGCCGCGCTCGCCAGCCAGGGCTATTACCAGGGCACCGCGGAGGACCGCGCTGCTCTTCTGGCCTTCTTGCGGTCGCTGTAGAGCGGACGCTTCAGCGTCCGCGGACACGCGCAGGCTAAAGCCTGCGCTCTACGGACTCAAAGAAAGCCTCTATGGCGTGCGTCAACTCGGTCGCGTTGGCGGCGAAGACAATCCCCGGCTCTTGCTTCTCGAGCAGCTCGCGCCGGAATCCGAACCCGTACGACACCAAGCAGCATTGGACCCCGGCTCGCTGCGCCGTTTCCAGGTCGATTGCCGAGTCACCCACGAGCAGCGTGTCGTGAGCCGCCGCACCCGCTGAGGTCATCATCGCCGCCAGTCCAGCCGGATCCGGCTTGCGTGGATATGGACCGTCGCCGCCAACGACGTCGTCGAAGGCATCACGCAGACCGAGCGCAGCAAGGATGCGTTCGGTCGGCGCCGTCGGCTTGTTGGTGAGGACCGTGAGACGGGCACGACTGCGCGCGTGGCGAATCACTTCGGCGATGCCGTCGTAGACGCGAGTGTGATTCAGCATGCGCTCGTCGTAGATCCGGAGAAATCGCTCGAGCGCATGCGCCCGCTCTCCGCGCCCGGCGGCGCGCAGCGCGCGGCGCACGAGCAACGCCGCTCCCTCCCCGACCATCCCACCGATCTGCTCTTCCGTGAGCGGCTCTCCGCCAAGCTCTTCGATCAGCTGATTGGCTGACTCGGCGAGATCGCGCCGTGAGTCGATGAGGGTTCCGTCGAGATCGAAGGCTATCAGGCGGTGTACGTCGCCCACGATGTCGGCGTTTCCCACACGGTCACACGAGCGACGGGGAGGCCCTGTTCGCGCGACACGTCATAAATCAGACGCGCGATCCGCTCCACGGTTGGATTGCTGTCCACGAGATACATCGGCTCGCCGAGCGCCTGCAGCGCCTTCACCAGCGGGTCGTCCTTGCGCAGGATCATCTTGTGATCGAGCTCGCGGTCCACCCAGGTCTTGACGATGCGCTTGATGTCGTTGAAGTCGGCGACCATGTTGCGGGCGTCGAGGGATTCGGTGCGAATCTCGATTTCTGCCACGGCGTTGTGTCCGTGCGGATGCTTGCAAATACCGTCGTAGTCGAGCAGGCGGTGGCCGTAGCAGAAGTCGATGCGCTTGGTGACCGAGTACATAGCCCTGTATCTTATCGAGGTCCAGTTGGAAGCCACAGCCGTCTTGTTCTCGTCCGGCCTCGACAGCGCCGTGCTCGCCGCCGCCGAGGCGCGAACCCGCACGGTGCATCCCGTATATGTCAGCGCCGGGCTCGCCTGGGAAGGCGAGGAACTCGCCGCGTGCGATCGCCTGCTTTCGTCAAGGGCGTATCGCGGTCTGGCGCCACTCGCGCGCCTGACGTTCACCGTCGAGGACCTCTACCCGCCAACGCACTGGGCGCTGCGCGGCACTCCACCGGCATTCGACACTCCGGACGAGGACGTGTATCTCACGGGCCGCAACATCGTGCTCCTGAGCAAGGCCGGTATCTACTGCGCGCAGAAGAAGCTGTCCCGAATTGCCCTCGGTCCGCTGGCTGGCAACCCGTTTCCGGATGCGACCCCAGAGTTCTTCTCTTCGATGTCGCGAACGCTGTCGCTCGGACTCGCCCACGAGATCGCCATCGACGCACCGTTCGTCACGACGCACAAGAGCGACGTCATTCGTCTGGGTGCCGAGCTGAAGGTGCCGTTCGAGCTCACGCTCTCGTGCATGAACCCGAGGCAGGGACTGCACTGCGGACAGTGCAGCAAATGTCGGGAGCGGCGCGACGCGTTTCACGAAGCGGGAATCGAGGACCCCACCCGCTACGCGTCAACGCCTATCCGGTAGGGCGACGCATACGTCGCTCCTACTAACGAGAGATATCGATCGAGCCGTCTCCGCTGCGCAGGCGCAACGTGCGGCCGCCGTTGCCGATCCGCGCCCGCAGCGATTCCCGATCCCGGTCATCGTCATTGTTGCGTTCGGCAGCGACCGGCAGGCCGTTGGCGTGCACGCCGCCGTCGCCGGTATGCGCATCGAGTTCGGCGTCCAGGTTGCGCGGCAGCCGCACGGTGATCGAGCCATCACCGGTGTTGACGTTCCAATCGGTTTTCAGCGTGCTGCCGTCCGAGACGTCGACCCGCACTGCCCCGTCGCCGGTCCTGACGTCGAGGGCTTCGAAGCGACCCGACAGCTCGATCGAGCCGTCACCGGAATCCGCTTCGACGCGACCGGATGCATCCGAGACGTCAATGGAACCATCGCCCGTACGAATGCGCAGGCTACCCTCGACCTTACGGGCCTGAATGCTGCCGTCTCCGCTATGGAGTCCCACCGTCCCCGCCAAATCGTCGGCCGAGATCGACCCGTCGCCGGTGCGTGCCTCGACGTTGACCTTGCGCGGCGCAGTGACGATCAAGCTGACCGACGGCGATTGCCATGAGCCGAGGTGAATGCCCTCGCGACGGTCCCGCGGAGCGGGCACGTCAACGACGACCTTGTTGCCGTCCTGAGTGGCGTTGACGACCAGTGCCTCGGTCGACCGTTCGTCCGGCCCCCGCCGTTCGATTTCGACGAGCACCTCGTTCTTGTCCCATGACTTGAGCTGGATCGACCCGTCGAAGGTGTGAAGCGTCAGGTCAGCCTGCCCGTTGACCACGAACCGCTTCTCTTCCCGCTTGACGATGCCCTGGCCGCTCACGTCAATGCTGCAGGCGGCAAACCCGAACGACAGGGCCGAAATACCAAACACCGAAAGCACGGGCAACATCTTCTGCATGTCTGCCTCTCAGCGGCCTTAGACGGGGGCAAGCGAAGGGCTGTTCACTGACCCGACTTGTTCGCCGCCAATAAAGGTGCGGACCACGCGGAATCCGCGGTCGAGCACCACCAGATCGGCGACGGCCCCGACCGCAATGACGCCGAACCCGGTGAGGCCGAGCTCACGCGCCGGAGTGGTCGCGCACATCGTCGCAGCCTCGACGACCGAACTGCCAAATCTCGTGACGATCGTCCGGAAGGCACGGTCCATGGTGAGCGTGCTTCCGGCCAGCGTCCCCTCATCCAAAAACGCTGCCTCGCTGCGCACCTCAATGCGTCGTCCACCGAGGCGGGCAAAAGAACCAACCGGCAGTCCCGAGCCAGCGGTTCCATCTGTGATGGCCATCACACTCTGCACGCCCTTGGCAGCGATGGCCAGGCGACACATCGCCGGGTGCACATGATATCCGTCGCAAATGAGCTCGACCGCGACTTCTTCGCGCGAGAGCACCGCGCCGGCGAGACCCGGCGCGCGATGTGTCAGCGGCGTCATCCGGTTAAAGAGATGTGTCGCGTGCCGCGCACCTGCATCGACAGCCGCCACCGCCGTCTCGAAGTCGGCTCCTGAATGTCCCAGCGACACACGATGGCCGGCTGCGACGAGCGAGACCACGAGATCGAGTCCCCCGGGAAGCTCAGGCGCGAGCGTCACGATGCCGACGTCGGGCCGAGCAGCGGCGATCGCGTCGAGGATCTCGCGCGCCGAGAAGTCGCCGTCGCTGACGATGCCGCCAGGCGCGCGCAGACACGCCGCAGGCTGAGCGCCGCGGTACTCCGGACTGATGAAGTTGCTTTCAAGATGCGCAGGCAGCACTCGTGCCCGGCCTGAGGCGGCGGCGACTCTCGCGTCTCGGACCTGATTGAGGAACGTGCGCAGCTCGCCGGGAGGACAGGCGACCGTCGTCGGACAGAATGCCGTGACGCCGTAGCGCGGGAGGCGCGACGCAATTTGGGCGACGGAGTCTGCGCCATCGAGCGTGTCGCGTCCCTCGACGCCGTGGACGTGAACGTCGATGAATCCGGGAACGATGTAGCAGTCGCTGGCATCCACCGTCGTGGCGCGACCGGAATCGACAGCGTTTGCCTCGATCGCCGCGATCCGCCCCGCGTCGATGACGACTGTCCCTTCGCTGAGGACGCGGTCCGGCAGTACCACGTCGCCCTTCGAGACGACGATCATTTGCCGTCCCAGTCCACGTGTACGTGAAGCTTGCGGCCCTCGAGCGGCAGTGGCTCTTCCGAGTGCTCCGGCCACGGGGCGATCCCCGCGCGCAGTACTTCGCGGTCGAGACGTTTCAAGAGCTGAATGAACCCGCCCTGCGTCGGTGCCATCAGCACCACGACGCCGCCGCTGCGCTCGGGAGGAAATTTGCGATCGTCGAGATAGTCGCGATCGAGGGTGATCAGCGTGCGGCGCAACTGCCGCGCGAGGCGATAGTGCTCGCCGTCGCGAGCGCGACGCAGATCGTTGTGCTCGATGACGAACAACACATCCCACGAGAGTGCTGTCCGCATGAAGGACACGAGACCGGCAGGCACGTTGGCGTCAACATAGACACGCGGCTGTCCGGACATCTGCTGGGCGTGGCCGCCGAGCTCGGAAGCCAGCGTGCCCACTACCGCCCTGCCTCCTTCGCCTGCTGTTTCAGTGCGGCAACGAGCTGATCGCGCTTGTGCACGAGCTCTTTGCGCGTCCGCCGTCCATTGGGCGAGCCAACGACATACTCGCAGAAGAGCGGGAATCCGATCGTCGAATCGACGTAGGCCACAGCGGTGTCGGGTAGCACACCAGGATTGACCTTGCCCCAGCTCACCGCTTCGGCAGGCGTCGCGCCCGACAATCCCCCCCACACAACCTGATCGGTCGTGATCTGAATAAAGTAATCGTTGCCGCCCTTGGGGATGCCATAGACCTCCCACAAAGTCGGCTGGCCCTGCAGATAGAAGTTCTTTGGGGAGCCGCCACCGAGGATCACGCAGCCGTTCTTCTTGCCGGCGAGGATGAATGCGCATACCTCGTTGACGTCCTTGTTGGGATCGATCATCAGGCGGCTTTCATTCATCAGCTCGTGATACGCGATGTTCATGCCGATCGAGCTGTCCCCGGGCGACGAAGTGAAGATCGGCACGCCATTCGCGGCGGCGGCGGCGACGACCGAGTACTCCTCGCATCCTGGTTGTTGCGACCTGAGATCGCATCCAAGCGCGTAATGAAGCTCGGCCGTAGAGATGGGGCCGTTCAAACCAGACCGGATCAGGAATTCCCTGATGTAGGCGTCGGTCTCGAGCAAGACCGTCGCGGGAAACAATACGTCGTAGATCCGAATGACGCCGTCTTCATAGAGTTGGACGTCGTCAACAAACGGCGATCCTCTGTGCAATGTGAAGTTCAACGCGTAGTGCAGATCGTGATAGAGATTGGCTCCAGTGCTGATGACGAAGTCCACGAGCCCACGCTCCATCAGCTCGACTATGCAACCGCCCAGGCCGGCAGGGGTCAGGGCGCCGGCCACTGTGAGCCCGATCGTGGCGTCGTTCTCGGGCAACAGCATCTTCTCGGTGAAGATGCGGCACGCCTCCCCGAGGCGGGCGGCGTTGAAGGCTTGAAAGCCGTCGTCGATGAGCTGCCTGAGCTCGGCACTGCCACGAGGCCGGTAATACCGGATGGGCTTGCCGCTCAGGTGATTGGAACGGGGTTTTTCTGGTGCACCGGGGGAACGGTGGGGCATCAGCGATGTAGCTTAGCATCTCCACCTTACGGCAGCCGGCGTGCGCTGTCGGTGGCGAGGCATTCAACCGATAACCAGTCGAGCCCCCTGACACGTGACATTGCCTAGAAACATGAGCGTTGCCACCAACCGTGCATTAGGGTCGAGGACTGATGCGTCGTCGAGCGACATCGAGGCACGATTCCGTACCCTCGTTCAGTCGCCTCTGCGCGCCGGACTCCTTCGATTCCTGAGCGCTCGTCTCGGTGAGCCGTTCGAAGTCGAGGCGTTGATGGCCACGTTCGGCCGCATGCGGCTCGACGTCGAGAACTGTCTCCGCGAGCTCGTCGAATTCGGCATCATCCAGCGAGCACCCGGTCCACCCGCCCAGTACTCGGCCGTACGTCCGGAAGGCGACGCCATCAATCGTCTGCTCGATACCTTCCTCGAGCGGCGCGCCGACATCAGCACAGAGGATCAGGCGCCGTCAGTCCAGCGTTTCCGCGAAATGATCGGGCGCGACGAGAAGATGCTGATCGTCTTCGAGTGGATCCGCACCGCCGCCAAGTCAGACATCTCGGTGCTGATCCTCGGACCCACCGGGTCGGGCAAGGAAGTCGTCGCGCGGATGATTCACGAGCTGAGTCGTCGTGGCAACGAGAACTTCCAGGCAGTGAACTGTGCGGCGTTGCCCGATACGCTGTTCGAGTCGGAAATCTTCGGTTATGAAAAGGGCGCGTTCACGGGCGCGCACGATCGCAAGCCGGGCCGCGTTGAGCTTGCCGATCGCGGAACTCTCTTCCTGGATGAAATCGGGGACCTCTCGCTCGTCGCACAGGCGAAGCTGCTGCGCGTCCTCGAAGACCGACGCTTCGAGCGCCTTGGCGGTCAGCGATCGGTGCAGGTGGATTTTCGGCTGATCTCGGCCACGAATCGGCCGCTCGATCTGTTTGTCCGCGACAGCCGGTTCCGAGAGGACCTCTACTACCGTGTGAACGCGTTCTCAATCCGGCTGCCGTCGCTTCGCGAACGGCCGGCGGACATCGGCGTGCTTGCAAACCGCTTTATCGCGCGTTACTGCGCTGCCAATGGCCTGCCCCTCGACGCCAAGGCGTTCTCGCCTGAAGCGCTAGCCCGGCTGAACACCTATCCGTGGCCAGGCAACATCCGCGAATTGGAAAGCACGGTCTCGCGCTCGGCGCTCTCCGCGCCGGGGCGGATCATCCGCGATACCGATATCGAATTCCTGCACCCGGTCGCTGCCCCCGCAGCCGAAGCGCCAGCGCGCCTGCCGACGCTCGCGGAAGCCGAGCGCGCGCACATCATCCGAGTGCTCGACCACGCAGCGTGGAACAAGAAGGAAGCTGCACGGCTACTCGAGATCAGCCGCGGCACGCTCTATCGCAAGATCGTCGAGTACGGTCTCGAGCCGAACACGCGGTTGTCGCGAAACAGAGCAGCGCAGTAACCTCGTTTTCATCAAAACATTCGGACATGCTCGAGTTGATGTCGAGAGCGTGATCCGAGTTCCGATCTAGAACACCGAGGCATCTTCGGCTTTACTCCAAGCCATGCAGCAATTTACGCAGATCTCGGCTGAAAACGGGTGTGCAGATTCTGCACAGGTTGAGCGCACGTAGCTGAGCTTTATCCGCACACCCTGCACACCCTAAACAGCCGAGGTTCAACGACTTAGCTAGCACAGCCGCTCACGGGGTCAAGCCCGGCAGCTCTTTTGCCCCCACCCCACGCGGTTCTTTATGCGGCTCACAGTCTCGGTGCGTGCGTTCTTCTCGGCGTGTCTCGCAGTTGCACTCGTTGGCCTGACGGCATCCACTGCCGCAGCTCAGTCCGGTGTTCGCTACGGCGACAAGCTTGATTCTGTCCTTCGCCACCGCGCTCGTCAGCTGACGGGACGCTCCCGCGTCATCGTGCAGTTCAAAGGCGACGCGGACGTGCGTGTCTTCGGGCGTGGCATCGCGGGCCGGCGTCTCGATGGCAATGCGCAAGTCGGCGAAGTGGACAACCTCGCGCTCGCGACCGTCGCCTCCGATCCCCGCGTTGAGCGGGTCATGATCGATCGGCCGGCGTTCGCCACCATGGAGCGCACGGGTCTGGCGATTGGCGCGACGCTCGCGCGCAGTCAGTACGGCGTCACCGGCAAAGGCATCGGCGTCGCCATCATCGACTCCGGCATCACCAGTTACCACGACGACCTGAATAAGTCGGCCAGCGGCTATCAGTCGCGACGCGTCGTGCACTTCAAAGACTTCACTCGCGAGCCGAGTGCCAATCTCTGGTTCAACGATATTCAGTCGGACGACTACGGCCACGGCACGCACGTCGCCGGAATCATCGCTGGCAGCGGCTTTGACTCGAACGGACGGCGCATGGGCGTCGCACCGGGTGCCAAGCTGCTCGGCCTGAAGGTGCTCGACGGCGAGGGCAACGGCTATGTCAGCGACGTGATTGCGGCGATTGACTATGCGATCGCGGTCAGGTCCACCTACAACGTCCGTATCATCAACCTCTCGGTCGCCTCGGGCGTGTTCGAGTCGTATTGGAAAGACCCGCTGACGCTTGCCGCCAAGCGCGCGGCCGATGCAGGCATCATCGTTGTCGCCGCCGCTGGCAACCTGGGCCTCGACAACCAGGGCCGCTCGCAGTGGGGCGCCGTCACCTCACCCGGCAATGCGCCGTGGGTGCTCACAGTGGGCGCGTCGAGCCATCAGGGCACGTCGCGTCGCAGCGACGACATCATTGCGAACTTCAGCTCGCACGGTCCGACGTGGCTCGACTTCGCGGCCAAGCCCGACATCGTCGCGCCCGGCGTCGGCATCGAATCACTCGCCGATCCGCGCAGCACGCTCTATGGGCTGCTGAAGCCATATCTCCTGAGCGGCGCATTTCCGGTCGGCTACAAACCGTACCTCAGCCTGAGCGGAACGAGCATGGCGACGCCGGTCGTCGCCGGCACCGTCGCGCTGATGCTCGAGGCGAATCCGAGACTGACGCCCAACGCGGTGAAAGCGATCCTGCAGTACACGGCCGAATCGCATTCAGGCGACCACGTGCTCGCCCAGGGTGCGGGCTTTCTGAACGCCAAAGGCGCCGTGCGCATGGCCAGATTCTTCGCCGCGCCGCAATCCGGCCTCGGCTACTTGCGCGACACGATCGAAAACGAGCGCATCGACTGGTCGCGTCACATTGTCTGGGGCAACTACCTCATCACCGGTGGCATGCCGCTGCCGGGCAGCAACGCGTGGGCGACCACCCAGACGTGGGGCGCCGTAAAGACGCAGACCGGTCAGCCGGTCGTGTGGGGAGCGCGCCAGGACGACGACAACATCGTCTGGAGCGTGGACGCTGACGACAACATCGTCTGGAGCGTGAACGGCGACGGCAACATCGTCTGGAGCGTTGACGGCGACGACAACATCGTCTGGAGCGTGGACACCGACGACAACATCGTCTGGAGCGTGAACGGCGACGGCAACATCGTCTGGAGCGTGTCCGACGACGGCAACATCGTCTGGAGCGTGGATGACGACGGCAACATCGTCTGGAGCGTCAACGGCGACGGCAACATCGTCTGGAGTGTGTCGGCTCTGCAGAACGTGGTGTGGGGTACCGATTGCGGTGGCGCCGACTGCAAGAAGGCCATTTGGGGATCAACCAAGGATGGCCGTGTGATGGGCACCGCCGACGACGACAACATCGTCTGGAGCGTTGACGGCGACGACAACATCGTCTGGAGCGTCGACGGCGACGACAACATCGTCTGGAGCGTTGACGGCGACAGCAACATCGTCTGGAGCGTCAACGACGACGACAACATCGTGTGGAGCGTTAACGACGACGACAACATCGTGTGGAGCGTGGCCACTCCCGCACAGGTCATCTGGCCTGCTGCTTCTTTCTGAAGAAGGGCGTCATGAGAACTCGCGTAACGATCATCTGGCTGCCAGTCGCACAGCACTGACGGAAAGGATCCTCGGGGGATGAACCAGCTGCCATACTGGCCCATCGCCAGCTTGCTGCTGGTCCCGGTGGTCTTGTATCTGGGACTGCGCGCGTACTTTGTACTGCTCGCGCGGTTCGACCACGAACGTCGGAACGTCAAGCAGATTTCAGAGCTGCACCTCGCCACGATCGAAGCGCTCGCGCGCGCGATCGACGCGAAGGACGGAACGGCGGAAAATCACCTTCGCCGCGTTCAGATCTACGCCACCGCTGTCGCTCGTGAACTCGGGATGACCGAGATCGAAGTGCGGGCGGTGAAGACCGCGGCGCTGCTGCACGACATCGGCAAGCTCGCCGTACCCGATCACATCCTCGCGAAGCCAGGACCGCTGACCCCGGAAGAGTTCCAGAAGGTCCAGGCACACCCGCAGGTCGGCGCGGACATCATCGCAACGGTGCCGTTCCCTTATCCGGTGGCGCCGCTCATCCTCAGTCATCACGAGCGCTGGGACGGCCGCGGCTATCCGCACGGCCTCAAGGGCGAGGACATCCCGCTCGGCGCTCGCATTCTGTGCCTGGTTGACTACTTTGGCGCCCTGACGTCGGCTCGTCCCTACCACGATCCGATGACGGTGGACGCTGCCGTTTCGCTGATCGAGCAGGAAGCCGGGAAGGCGCTCGACCCGCGGGCCGTTGAGGCCTTCCTGCGAGTCCTGCCGCGCGTGCGTGAGGAAGCCGAAGGATCCGGGAAGACCAGCACCGCGCCGCGTGGCGCGACCCGGTCGACGGTCTTCGACGACATTGCCGTCGCGCACGGTGAGATCTACGCGCTGTATCAGATCGCGCAGACCATGGGAACAAGTCTCGGCGTGTCAGACTCGATGGCGCACATCGCGTCGAAGCTGACGACGCTGGTGCCGTTCTCTGCGTGCACGTTGTTCCTCTACGACCAGACGACGGAAACGATGCGCTGCCGCTTTGCCACCGGCAATGACTTCGAGCTGATGCAGCAGCTGACCCTCAAGAACGGTCAGGGCTTACAGGGGTGGGTGGCACGCAACCGGCGCTCGCTCGTAAACGCGCGACCGAGCTCGGACCTCGAGGCGGCGGGCTCGACGCTGCCGACGACGCTGCAGTCAGCGCTTGTCTGCCCGCTGCTGTTCGAGGACCGCGTGATCGGCACGCTCGCCGTCTATCACACGTCGCCGAGCCTCTATCAAGAGGATCACCGCCGGCTGCTGGACCGCGTGTGTGAACAGGCTGCGGCGGTGATCAATAACGCGATCGTGTTCGAGCGGACGCACGAAGCGTCGCTCACGGATCCACTGACCAATCTGCCCAACACGCGCTTCATGGTCTCGCATCTCAACGGCGAGCTCGCGCGCGCCGAGCGTCTGACCACCGAGGTGTCACTGCTCGTGCTCGACCTCGACGACTTCAAAGAGATCAACGACACCTATGGGCATCACGTCGGCGACCGCGCGCTGCGCGACGTCGCGCAGGTGCTGCGAACGGTGATTCGTCCCTACGACATCTGCGTGCGCTATGCGGGCGACGAGTTCATCGTCGTGCTAGCCGGCTGCGGATTCGACGAAGCCGAGAACAAGCGCAAGGAGCTTCAGGAGGCAGTCGGCGACATGTCGTTCGAAGGCCGCCCGGGGTCGCCGATTCCTCTCTCGATCTCCGCTGGATCGGCCGTCTTCCCTCACGACGGCGACAGCTACGAGTCGCTGCTGGCGAAGGCAGACAGCCGCATGTATCGGGACAAGGTGGCGCGAAAGCGCGAGTCGCACACGCGCCACGCGGATTCGGAGTTTCGGCGGTCTGGCTAAAAGAAGGTCCGGCTGGAGCCGGACACTACATGCCGGTGGCGTGAAATCCCGCGTCCACCATCAGAACTTCCCCCGTGATTCCTTTGCCCGCCTCGCTGAGCAGGAACGCTGCCGCTTCTGCCACTTCTGACGTTTCGACATTGCGCCGGAGAGGCGCGCGATCGGGATAGACGTGCAGGATATTCGAGAAGCCTTTGATGCCGGCCGCGGCCAACGTTTTGATCGGACCGGCTGAGACCGCGTTGACGCGAATGTTCTTCGGACCGACATCCGCGGCGAGATAGCGGACGGTCGCTTCGAGCGCCGCCTTCGCCACACCCATGACGTTGTAACCCGGGAACACGCGCTCGCTGCCCAGATATGACAGCGTCAGGATGCTGCCGCCGCCGCGTGCTTCCATCATCGGCACCGCCCCGCGCGCAAGCGCGATGAGCGAGTACGCCGAGATGTCCAACGTCATGCGAAAGCCTTCGCGACTGGTCAACACGAACGGCGCCTTCAGTTCATCGGCCGGTGCGAACGCGGCACCGTGCACCAGGAAATCGAGCCCGCCGAACTCCTGCTGGATGTTCGCGAACACGGCCTCGATGTCGGCATCGGACGTCACGTCGCAGGGCAGCACCAGCGGCGGCTGCTCGAGACCCTGTGACAGCTCCTGCACGTGTTCTTCGAATCGGCCCTGATAGGTCAACGCCAGACGGGCCCCGCGGCGCGCCGTCGCCTGCGCAATCGCCCAGGCGATCGAACGCTTATTGGCGACACCAACAATGAGTCCGAGCTTGCCCGAAAAATCTGTCATACAGGGGGGGAATCTAGCGGCCTCGTTTCGGCCCACGGCCCTGTCCGCGACCGTGGCCGGAGGGGCGGCCGCCGCCGCTACGCTGGCCGCCCTGAGGGCCGCCCTGGCGGTTTCCGTGGCGCTGCCCGTGCCCTGACTGACCACCCTGCCCGGAGCCCGAGCGGGGGGTGCCAAAGCGCGCCTGACCGTGCGCCTGCCGCTGCCCGCGATGACGGTTTCCGTTATTGCGTCCGTCGAAGCGGCCGTTTTGCCGAATTGTGAAATCCGGTGCCTTGCGTTCGGGAGCTTGACCCTCGGGCCTGGGCAGCGTGGCGCGGATCAACGGACGATGCACGGGCCATTCGTCGTCACCTTCTGAACTCGGCTCCGGCTCGGCGTCGGCTTCGGCTTCGGCTTCGGCTTCCGGTTCGGCGGCTATTTCAGCTGCAGGTGCGACATCCTCGAGCAGCTCGATGGGTGCCGCCAGGCTTTCGTCGATGACGAGGGGCGGTTCCGGATCGGGAACGGGCGGACGTGCGAACGCCGCCGCTTCGGTGCCGGCAAGCAGTGTTGCCTCGCCGGGCGCCGCCTCGGGCTTCTTGCGCCGAGGCGCCGGCACCTTGGCCTGCTTATATTCGTGGTCCGCGTCGCAGGTGGTGCAGCGTGTCTGCTTCACCTCGTCTTCGATCATCGCGACGACCGCATGATTGGTGATGCGGCGCTCGCGCGGACAATAGTCGTCCAGAATGTCACCGAGCCGAACCCGGCGTTGCTGCATGAACTCCCCCGGAGCGATGCCTTCAGGTGGGGTAGGTGAAATCAGATGTGAAGGCGCATTGAGTCTAGCAGAGTCCCTTCAAACCTGAAATCTCTTCTTTGCCCAGGCCCGGCAATCGTCCAAGGCGGCTCGGACCGCCTCCGGATTGGTGGACTGCGGTGTCCGCCGGGCCTGGATGGAGGCCAGGGCCGTCGCTGCCCTCGGCGCATCCTCGCCGAACATCTCGCTCGCCTCGCGCCACTCGTTCATGGTCATCGAGCTGAAGTCGCGCCCCTCGGCCAGCAGCCGGCGAACCATCGCGCCAACGACTTCGTGGGCGCGCCGGAACGGCATCCCGCGCGAGACCAGGTAGTCGGCGACGTCAGTCGCCAGGAGCAGACCCGACGCGGCACGGCCCGAGCGATCCTCGTTGATCGACAACCGCGACACGACGGCTCGTGTCGCATCGAGCGACGCGGAGAGCGTCGTCTCGGCGTCGAAGACCGCTTCCTTGTCTTCCTGCAGATCCTTGTTGTATCCGCTCGGCAGACCCTTCATGGTCACGAGCCAGCCGGTCAGACGGCCGATCGTCCGTCCGGTCTTCCCGCGCACCAGTTCGAGCGGATCGGGATTCTTCTTCTGGGGCATCATGCTGCTGCCAGTGGCCGACGCATCGGCCAACTCGAAGAAGCCGTGTTCCTCTCCCGTAAAGATGATCAGGTCCTCGGCAATACGACTCAGATGCACCATCGTGACCGAGGCTGCATAGAGGAACGAGGCCACGAAGTCGCGATCGGACGAGGCGTCCATGCTGTTGAGGACGACGCGGGAGAATCCCAGCGCGCGAGCGAGCCCCTCGGTATCAACCGCGTAGCTGGTGCCGGCAATCGCCCCGGATCCGAGCGTCAGCGCATCCGCCTCGGCGGCGGCGGCGTGCAGCCGTTCGTAGTCGCGGCGCAGCGCCGAGGCGTGCGAGAGAAAAAAGTGGGCGACCAGGATTGGCTGTGCGCGCCGCAGATGCGTGTATGACGGCATCACGGCGGTGACGCCCTGCTCCGCCTGATCGGCGCATGCGGCCACCAGCTTGACGACCGCCCGCTGCAGCACAGGAACGCGACGGCGCAGATAGAGCCGCAGATCGAGTGAGACCTGCTCATTGCGCGATCGGCCGGTGTGCAGCCGTCGGCCGGCATCGCCCACACGCGCGACCAGTTGACGCTCGACGAAGCTGTGGACGTCCTCGTCGGGGCCTGAAACCCACGATGGATTGCCGCGCCCTTCCTCGAGGATGGCCTGCAGCGCCGAGACGATCGTCGCGCGATCGTCTTCCGCGAGCACGCCGGCGGCGCCGAGCGCGTCTGCCCACGCAATGCTCCCTGTGACGTCGTCTTCGAAGAGGGCGCGATCGAACCCGAACGAGATGCCGAAATCGAATGCGGCGGGATCGGGTGCGGTGTCGAAACGGCCAGACCAGAGCGTCACGCGTTCACCAGCAGTGCATGCCGATCGCTGGGGCTCAATACGGTGTACTCGCCATCCGCCAGCTTGAGACAGACGTCGGCGCTCGCCAAGCTCGCCGCGGCCGCGGCGGCCGCGTGCAGCACGGTTGCCGCCGGCGCGTCGTACAGCACCTGACGTCCTTGCGCGGACTCCACCGTTTGTCCGATTCCATGCTGAGCGCCGATCAACGCGAGGCATTCGATGAGCTCGGCGGGCGACATCGGTACACCGTTGACTGACGTCGGTGCACCGTGTTCGAAGTGCAGATCGATGGTCGCCGGCTCGTTCACACGTCGCATCGCCACACGGTCGCGAAGGACGGCCGGTGCCTCCTCGCCCGTCCACACCACGATACGGCCCCACAAATTCTGATCGATCGAGCACTCCTGACCGACCACGACCTGCAGCGGGAGTCGGTGTGCGCGCGCGAACGAGGCAAGGTCGGCATCGCCCATCGTCCATTCGCGGGCCGCGGCGATGATCGGAATCGCGGGATCGATGGCGCGGATCGCCGCATCGAACGCCGGATCGGTCGAGCCATGGGCCACCGCGCCGGCGCTCTCGATGCGCGCGATCTCGACCAGCTTTCGCGCGATGAGGGGCCAGGGCAACGCGGTGATCGACCGCGCGGCTGCTTCATTCGTGGCTCCTGTCGTCGCGGTGCTGGCCAGGGACGGAAACAGCACTTCGCGCGCGAAGTCGTCGCGCGCATCGACGATGTGCGCACGGACGGCGCCGCACGCCAACGCGCGGGCGCGCAGTCCGCCGAGCTCATTCCCTTGACCCACGTCGAGCGTGACAGTGACCACTTCGACGCCCATCGTATCGACGAGCCAGGGAATCGCCGCCGAGGCGTGCATCCCGCCAGCGAAGGCCAACACCACAGGTGATTTCATGCGTTCGCCATCTCCTCGAGCCGTTTCACCAGCGTGCGCGCACGCCGGACATCCGGCGTGATGATGAGAATCGTGTCCTCACCGGCGAGCGTCCCGACCACGTCGGGCAGCCCGGCGCCATCGAGCAGCGCGCAGAGTGATTGCGCGTGCCCAAGTCCCGTGCGCAGCAGGACCAGCTGCTGCACGCGGTCGATGCGACGCAGCTGCGATCCCAGCGCCCGTTGAAACACTGCCGTCGGCGTCTGACCGCCGTTGGTGTCGCCCTGGGGCGGCGGCTGATATGCCCCATTCGGTCCACCCTTCACCAGTCCGAGCTCGCGGATGTCGCGCGACAGCGTCGCCTGCGTGACGTCGAAGCCGGCTCCGCGCATCTGCCGGCGCAGCTGCTCCTGACTGCGGACCTGCTGCTCCCGAATGACGTCGAGAATCACCGACTGACGTCGCGCTTTCATGCTGACAACCCCTGAGGCTCCGGCGATCGCCTGAAGCCCGTCCCCTCAGCATACACGAAAGCTTGACTGGTTATACATCTGAATGTATAAATATTCTTTTCGAGTGTCGAATACCAGAATGGCCATAGCAGCCCCGCTCGCTTCGGATCGCTCGGCCGGTCACCCGGCCAGGCTCACCCGCGTCGCCATCGCTGGCGCCACGGGGTACGCCGGGCAGGAACTGGTGCGCATCCTCGCGCGCCATCCTGCGGTCACGCTCACCACGGCGATGTCGTCGGCGGCGACGAGCGCGCCGCGGCCGATGCCGGCGCTGGCGAGGATCTGGGACGGCGAGGTGGTGCCGCTCGACGTGGACCGGCTGGTCCGCGACGCCGACATCGTCTTCCTCGCGTTGCCCGAAGCGGCCTCCGCCGAACTGGCGCCGACGCTGCTCGAGCGCGGCGTGCGCGTCATCGACCTGTCAGGCGCGTTCCGGATCAGGGCCGAGGCCGATCGACAGCGCTGGTACCCGGCCACCGCCGCGTTGCCGGACGGGACCGTCTACGGCATGACCGAAGGCCATCAGGACGCGATTCGCGACGCGCGCCTCGTGTCGAACCCGGGCTGCTACCCAACCGCAGCGCTCCTCGCTCTGGAGCCGCTCACGGCCGCGGGGCTGCTCGACGGGCCGGTCTTCGTGGATGCGAAGTCGGGCATCTCCGGCGCGGGCAAGACGCCGTCAGAGCGCACGCACTTCTCGGAGAATCACGGCAGCGTCGCCGCTTACGCCGTCTTCTCACATCGGCACACCGCCGAGATCGAGCAGGAGCTTGGCCGCATGGTGACGTTCGTGCCACACCTGGTACCGCTCGATCGCGGGATTCTCGAAACCATTTACGGATCGCTCAAACCGGGCACGACCGAGTCGCAGGTCGCCGACGCGATGAGCGCCGCATACACGGACGCGCCGTTCGTGCGGCTGACCGGCAGCACGCTGCCCGAGATCAAGCACGTCGTTCATACGAACTTCTGCGACATCGGCTGGAAGGTCGATGCCGAGCGCGGCCGCATCGTGCTGGTCGCGGTGCTCGACAACCTGCTCAAGGGCGCCGCCGGCTCCGCCGTGCAGAACCTCAACGTGCTGCTCGGCCTCGACGAGCGGACGGGGCTGCTGTGAAGAACCGTCTTGTTCTGAAGCTCGGTGGTGAGCTGCTCGAGCAGCCGCAGGATCTCGAGCGTGTGGCCAAAGCCATCGCACGCCTCGCGACACGCACCGCGCTCCTCGTGGTGCACGGCGGTGGCAAAGAGATCGACGCAGCCCTGGCCACGGCCGGCATTGCGAAGCAGCAGGTCGATGGGCTTCGCGTCACCGACGCGCCAACCCTCGACGTCGTCGTGGCCGTGCTCGCCGGCGCGATTAACACACGGCTCGTTGCAGCGGTTCGTCGAGCCGGAGGCAAACCAGTTGGATTGACCGGAGCCGACGCAACCGTGGCGACCGTCAAGCGCGCGGCACCGATCGTCAGCGTTGCTGGCGCATCAGTGGATCTGGGGCTCGTTGGGGCGCCCGTGCGGAACGGGTCGCCGCAGCTGCTGACAGACCTGTTGTCGCGAGGGTACACACCGATCGTGGCGTGCATTGGCGCCACGCGCGACGGGCAACTGCTGAACGTGAACGCCGACACGCTGGCGTCGCACCTCGCCGCCGCGATTGGCGCCAAGCGATTGGTGATTGCGGGAGGCACATCGGGTGTGCTCGATGCCGAGGGCCGGACGATCGCCCGGCTGACGCGTCGCGAGGCTGCGCGGCTGGTCAAGGCCGGGACGGCCAACAAAGGGATGGTGGCCAAGCTGCAAGCGTGCCGGGCCGCGCTGCAGCAGGGCGTCGGCGATGTGGTTATCGCCGGTGGCAGAGAGGTCAAGCTTGACGGGCTGGCCGACGCACGCGCGTCGCTCGCCGGCTGCACGCAGGTGGTGCGATGAAGACGACATTCGACGACATTCAGAAGCGAGAGTCCCAGCACGTGCTCCAGACGTACCGGCGTCAGCCGGTCGCGTTCGTGCGCGGCAAGGGCCCGCGTCTCTATGACGTCGATGGCCGCGAGTATCTCGACTTCGTGTCGGGCATCGGCGTCGCCTCGCTCGGCCACGCCCATCCGGGTCTGGCCGCGGTGATCGCCGATCAGGCCTCTACGCTGCTCCACACGTCGAACCTGTACTTCCATCCGTTCCAGGCGGAAGCCGCCGGACGACTCTCCGCGTTGTCGGGTCTCGCCCGCGCGTTCTTCTGCAATAGCGGCACGGAGGCCAACGAAGCGTGCCTGAAATTCGCGCGCCGCTACTGGCACAGCCAAGGCGCCGCCGATCGTGTTGGATTCGTCGCGGTCGAGCAGGCGTTCGCGGGGCGGACGATGGGCGCGCTCTCGGTGACGCATGACGAGCACTATCGAGCGCCGTTCGCGCCGCTGCTCGGACCGGTGACGTTCGTCAACCCCGATTCTCCCGATGCGCTGGCCGCGGCGGTCACCGACCGCACGGCGGCGATCATTGCCGAGCCGATCCGAGGTGAAGGCGGCATCCGGCCACTGCCTCGCGCGTTTTCGGACGCGATCATGGACGTCTGCCGCAAGACTGGAACGCTGCTGATCGCCGACGAGGTGCAGACCGGTCTCGGACGCACCGGCTACCCCTTCTACTCGCAGGCGCTCGGCTGGGAGCCGGATCTGATCTCGGTCGGCAAGGCGCTTGGCTCGGGCGTGCCCGTCGGCGCGGCGCTGGTCTCCGAGAAGGTGGCGGCAACCATTTCGGCGGGCGATCACGGCAGCACCTACGGTGGCAACCTGCTCGCGACCCGTGCTGCGGTCTTCTTCCTCGAGCAGTTGATGGATCACGGTCTGCTCGCGCACGTGAAGACCGTCGGCGATCATCTCGAACGGCGTCTGCGCACGCTTGCGCTGAAGCATCCGGTGATTCGCGACGTGCGCGGCGCCGGTCTGATGCGCGGTGTGGATCTACGGATCGACGCCGCGGCAGTCATCGATCACGCACGCCAGAACGGTCTGTTGGTGAATCGCACGAGTGAAACGGTCGTTCGTCTGCTGCCCCCGCTCACGATCGAAGCGGCCGACATCGACGCCGGAATCGACATCCTCGATTCCGTGTTGGTGGCTGTCGCAACGGAGGTGCTTGCATGAGGGTTGCACCCACCACGAGCCCACTTCGAGTCATCCGGGTACGGCGTGGCGCGCCTGCGCGTCCGCGCGCTCGCGTCAGCGCGACACGCACGCCCGTGATCAGGGCCGCGTCGGCCAGTGACGTCGGCGCGATCCATCGTCTGATCGAGGCGCATGTCGCCGACGGACGTCTTCTCCCGCGCCGGCGCGAAGAGATCGCGGCTCACGCCTCTCGCTTCCTCGTCGCCGTGCAGGGCCGCCGGGTGGTCGCTTGTGCGGATCTCGCGCCGCTCAGCGGAACGGTGGCCGAAGTGCGGTCGCTCGTGGTCAGCGATGAAGTGAGATCTCGTGGTATCGGCCGCCGCCTGGTGGACGAGCTCGCCTCGCGGGCGGCGTCAGCCGGCTTCGAAACGCTCTGCGCGTTCACGCATGTGGCCGGCTATTTCGTCCAGATGGGATTTTCAATCGTGCCCCACACCTGGCTGCCGGAAAAGATCGAAGCCGACTGCCGGTCCTGTGCGCTGTTCCGCACTTGCGGACAGTACGCGGTGATGCTGCCCCTCGTCCGCACGCAACAGGCGTGCGTGCCATTGACCTCGCTCCATGCCTGACACGTCTTCGACTGTGCCCGACTTCGCCATCGCTCCGACGACAGGCGGTGTCACCGCGCCGCAGGGCTTTCGCTCCGCCGCGCTGCACTGCGGGATCAAGGCCTCGGCCTCGGCTCTTGATCTGACCGTGCTCGCCGCCGACGGTAACGCCTCAGCGGCAGGTATCTTCACGACCAATCTTGCCAAGGCGGCTCCGGTCGTCGTGTCCACGCGCCACCTCGAGCGAAGCCAGGGCGTGGCGCGGGCGATTGTCGTGAACAGCGGCTGCGCAAACGCCTGCACCGGCGCACAAGGCATGGCCGACGCCGATCGGATGGCAGCCGAAGTCGCAGCCGGGCTGGGCTGCAGCCCCGAGCACGTGCTGGTCGCCTCGACCGGCGTGATCGGCGTCAACCTGCGCATGGAGAACGTGGTCAGCGGTATTCACGCCGCCATGCCCGCGCTCACGCGCGGCAAGGGCAGCGAGATTGCCCGCGCCATCATGACGACCGACCCGTTCCCGAAAGAATGCGCCGTGGCGGTACAGACCGCGCGCGGATCATTCATGGTCGGTGGCACCGCCAAAGGCTCCGGCATGATCGAGCCCAACATGGCGACGATGCTCGGGTTCCTGACCACCGATGCCGCCGTCCCACCGGCGCTGCTGCGCCGGGCACTGCGGGAGTCGGCGCGAGACACCTTTAACGCCATCACCGTCGACGGCGACGGCTCGACCAACGACTCGCTCTTCGCGATGGCATCAGGCGCCAGCGGCGTGATGATTGACGAGGACTCGTACTCGGCGCTGCTTGAAGCGCTGCTCCTCGTCTCGCGCGATCTCGCGCTCGGAATCGTCCGCGGCGGCGAGGGGGCAACGAAGCTGATTGCGGTGAACGTCCACGACGCGCGAACGCGAGACGAGGCGCGCCAGGTGGCTCGGACGATCGCCAACTCCCCGCTGGTCAAGACGGCAGTCCACGGCGCCGATCCGAACTGGGGCCGCATCGTCGCCGCAGCCGGTCGGTCCGGCGTCGCGTTCGACATCGATCGCGCGACTGTTCACGTCGGTGGAATCCTGCTCTTCGAGAACGGTCTGCCGCATGACGAGGCGTCGCCGCAAGCGGGCGAGCACATGAAGAACACGGACGTGCGCATCGACGTCAGTCTCGGAACCGGCGGCGGCGCGAGCGCCACGATCTGGACCTGCGATCTCAGCGCCGAATACGTGCGAATCAATGGGGAGTATCGCTCGTGATCGAAACGGCTCAGCCTGTCGCCTTCGCCAAGGACTTCCTGTCCATTCTCGACCTGGCGCCGATCGAGCTCGATCGCCTGCTGACGATCGCGTCGCAGATGAAATCCGATCGCCGCATCGGCCGCCACGCCACGCCTGCGCTGGCCGGCCTGCACGTGGCCCTGCTCTTCGAGAAGCCGTCACTGCGGACGCGCTCGACGTTCGAGATCGCCATACGCGAGCTCGGCGGCGACACCCTCCATTTGCCGGCGCAGTTCGCTGAAGGGATTCGCGAGCCGCTCGTGGACATCGCCCGCAACCTCGAGCGATGGGTGCGCGCGCTGGTCATCCGCACTTATGCGCAGGAGAAAGCGGCGATCATCGCCGCAGCCGGCCGTCAGCTGCATGTCATCAACGCGCTGACGGATGAAGAGCACCCCTGTCAGGCGCTGGCCGACGCGTTCACGATGCGCGAGCGATGGGGCGATTGTCGAGGGCGCAAAGTCGCGTTTGTCGGCGACGGCAACAATGTCGCAACATCGCTGGCGCACGTCACCTCGATGATGGGCATTACGCTCCACGTCGCCTCGCCCGACGGATACGAGCTGCCCGACCAGGTCATCGAAGCGGCGGCACGAATCGCCCGCGACGGCGCGCAGGTCAAACGCTTCAGCGATCCGCGCGAGGCAGTCGCTGGCGTGGACGCGATCTACACCGATGTCTGGACCTCAATGGGCGAAGAATCAGAAGCCGACCAGAGGCGACGGACGTTCGCGCCGTATCAAGTGAACAGCAGCCTGATGTCGGCGGCCCATTCGAATGCGCTGTTCATGCACTGTCTCCCCGCGCATCGCGGTGAGGAAGTGGCGTCGGAAGTCATCGACTCCACGGCTTCGGTGGTCTTCGACCAGGCCGAGAACCGACTCCACGTCCAAAAAGCACTCCTCCAGCTACTGATTGGAAAGTAACCACCAACCACTAACCACCCAACCAGCTAGAATGTCGGCCGATGAAGCCCTGGCTGGCGCACTACGATTCCGACGTCCGCCAATCGATCGCCCCCTATCCAGAGAAGACGCTCGTCGATTATCTGGACAGCCTTGCTCGGGATCACGCCGCAGACACCGCCCTGTTGTTCAAGGGCAGCACGGTGTCCTACCGGCAACTCGATCAGGAGAGCACCGCATTCGCAGCCGCGCTCTCGAGCCTCGGGGTCCGGAAGGGCGATCGGGTCGCCATCCTCCTCCCCAACTGCCCACAGTTCCTCGTCGCTGAATTCGGCATCTGGAAGACCGGCGCGGTGGTCGTGGCCGTCAACCCCACGTACAGCGAGCGTGAGCTCGAACAGGTTCTCACGTCCACGCGGGCCGAGACGGTCGTCACACTGACCCCGTTCTACACGCGGGTTAAAGCCGTGCAGGGCCGGGCCGGTGTGAAGCGTGTGATCGCGACCTCAATCAAGGAGTATTTGCCGCCTCTGCTCCGGCTGCTATTCACGCTGTTCAAAGAGAGCAAGGAAGGGCATCGGATCACACTCGCCGACGGTGACCTCTGGCTTCAGAACCTGCTGGCCTCCCATCGCGACTCGCCGCGGCCCTCTGTGACGGTCCGTCCAGACGATCGCGCGGTCATCTTGTCGAGCGGCGGCACGACGGGCACACCGAAGGGCGTGGTCGGTCTGCATCGCCACTACGTCACCGCGGGACTGCAGCTCTACGAATGGACGAAGTCCGCGAAGAAGCCACGGACCGACGTCATCATGCTGCCGCTGCCGCTCTTTCACGTCTACGCCAACGTCGGCGTACAGCCATTGGCGTTCGTGGGGCCGAACCCACTTTCGCTCGTGCCGAACCCGCGAGACATCAGCGATGTATTGAAGACGATCAAGCAGGTCAAGCCGGCGTTCTTCAATGGCGTGCCGACGCTGTACAACGCGATGCTGAATCATCCGGACGTCCGCGCCGGAAACGTCGATCTGCGATCGATCCGGCTGTGCATTTGCGGCGCATCCGCACTCCTGGCTGAGACGCGCAAGCAATTCGAGCAGCAGACGGGAGCGGTGATGCTCGAAGGCTACTCGCTCACTGAAGCGATGATGGCCTGCTGCCTGAATCCGGTCCAGGGCACGAGCAAGATCGGATCGATCGGCTTGCCCGTCTGCGACGTCGAGGCGCGCATCGTCGATGTCGAGGATGGGACGAAGGCGATGCCGACCGGTGAAACCGGTGAACTGATCCTGCGCGCGCCGCAGCTGATGCTCGAGTACTGGAACAATCCGCTCGAGACGGCCGAGGTGCTTCGCACGTACGATGCTGGCGGCCCATGGCTGCACACCGGCGACCTCGCGTACATGGACGCTGACGGCTACATCTTCATCGTCGATCGCAAGAAGGACATGATGAAGACCAGTGGCTTTCAGGTCTGGCCGCGCGAGATCGAGGAGATCATCGCAGCGCATCCAGCAGTGCACGAAGTGGGCGTCGCCGGGGTACCGGACCCGGTCAAGGGCGAAGTCGCCAAGGCCTGGGTGGTGTTGAAGGCCGATCAAACCGTCACAGAGGACGAGCTGCGCGCCTACTGCCGCGAACGGCTCGCGCCGTACAAGGTGCCGGCACGCGTCGAGTTCCGCAAAGAACTCCCGAAGACGATGGTTGGAAAGGTACTGCGGCGCGCGCTCGCGGCTGAATCTAGATCGGCGCCTTGATCTGAATCCCGGCGTCGCTGAGAGCCTTGCGAATCCGCGCGGCGAGCACCGCCGCGCCGGGTGTATCGCCGTGCACGCAGATCGTCTCGACGTCCAGCAGCACTCTGGTGCCGTCTGCTGCAACGACCATCCGCTCCCGCGCAATCGCGACAGCTCGATTGACGACGGTTTCCGCGTCATCGATGACGGCACCGGGTTCGCTGCGCGGCACGAGCGACCCGTCCGCGCGATACGCGCGATCGGCAAATGCCTCGCTCACGGCGCGCACGCCGTGACGACGTGCGGCGTCAAGAGACCTCGAGCCCGGTAGGCCAAACAACATCAGCGAAGGATCCACGGCCGCCATCGCGCGCGCGATGGCGTCAGCCAGATCGGCATCGCGCGCCGCCATGTTGTAGAGCGCGCCGTGTGGCTTGACGTGCGCGAGCCGGACGCCCTGTGCAGCGGCGATCGCGGCGAGTGCGCCGATCTGGTAGGCGACGAGATCTTCGACCTCGCGCGGCGTCGCTCGGATCTCGCGCCGTCCGAAGCCCACGAGATCGGGAAATCCAGGATGAGCTCCGACAGCCGTGCCGTGCTCGCGCGCCAGCGCGACCGTAGCGCGCATGACTCCTGGATCGCCGGCGTGAAAGCCACACGCCACATTTGCGGATGTCAGGATGGGAATCAGTGCCGCGTCGTGTCCGATTTGATACGCGCCAAATGACTCGCCGACATCGCCATTCAGGTCAATCTGCATGCCGAACGTTTCACGAACAGCCGTGTAATCCTTCCCACATTGTTGCCCAGGCCTAAACCGTGCAACTCGCGAATTCTCGAAGGATTCAGGTCGGCATGCTCATTGCGATTGGGAAACGGTGTCGGCCTGTGGTTTACGGCAGGGCGCCGTAAATGCTGGGGGGAGCCAGGCCGGCATTTCAGGATGGGGCACCTTCGGGGGCTCCATCCTGTATTTTTTTGAGACTCACCCCCGGCGAGTCTCAAGACCCGCCACGCTGGTTAGACGCCAGCGCCCTCCGGATACTCCAACGCCAATTTGAGCTCCCGGGCCAGCGAATCGACCGTCGTCCCGGTCTTTTTCCAGACGCCCTCGCTCTCGAACCGCATGTTGCCAATGCGACGGCCCCAAGGCGCGATCACGCGGCCGATCGCGCGGAAGTCGCTGCGATCGGCGTGCTCCTGATCGAGCCGGCGAACCACGTCTGGAGCAACTCGGATGAATGCCCGAAGCGCGGTGGCGGACTTGATGCTGTATTTCCGACCGGCCCAGGCCGCGCTGAACACGACCGAAACCTGCTTGAAATAGTTCACGAAGAACTTTTTCGCATCATCGCGGAAATCGGCCGACTTGCGCGGTCCACCGAACGCGTCGCTCGCGAACAGTCTCTTGAGCTCCTGCGCGATCGGCGCCTGTGCGACACGGCCATGCCCCACGCCGAGGAGCTTGATTTCACCGTGCAGCGGCGAGTCCTCGCGATCGTTCAACGCGCGCACCACGTCATGCGCCACGGCTAATGCATCGTCCTTGTACAGCTGACGGCCCGAGAGGCTGACCAGATGCGAGGCGTTCAAGCGCGTGTGCTTCGCGTTGATCGTGACAAACATCTGAACGACGTGGTCTTCCGGCAGACGATCAAAAATGATCGCCGGGACGGTGAACTCCTCGTCCTTCATGTTGTCGATATCGGCGTGCAGCGCGAGCAGCCGGTGCTGTCCGTCAATCGCCCGAAGGATGCCTTCACGTTCGGGCACCTTCAAACGTCCGACTGACGAGCCGGACTCGATTGGCTCGAAGGTCAGCTTTTCGTCGCACGAGATGATGACGGCGCCGGCGATCGACGGAAGGTCCCGCGCCTGGCGGCACTGCTCGTAATACTGGACGAGTTCGTCGATCTTTCGCCTGATGATTTGCCGCTGATAGGCCTTTTCGCTCGACGCAATGCGTCGCTCGAGCAAATCCCAGTTCACCTTCGACGGCGACTTCTTGTTGCCGCCCCGGACCGGTTGCCCCGTCTCGCCGTAACTCAGTACCTCGAATCGAACCAGCTTATCGATGTCTTCAGCAGTCAAGGATGCCTGATAGAACCGAACCCCAAACTGCTGCATCCGGATTGCGGCCACGTTAATCATTCAGTTTTAGTCCTGGCAGAGATTGCCCCACGCACAGAAGAGGCGAATTGTAGCGGCCTGCCGCCTCGAATCTCAACCCGTTTCTCGCAGTTGTGACGATCTCCGCGGCTCGAGTACGTGACCTTCACTCCAAGGCTTAATCATAGCCACGACAGCAACTTAGTTATGTTTTTGGCGCCTCTGAGCCGCTCGATGGCCGAGCCAGCCTTTTGCCTGATTTTCGTGCAGCGCCGCGCACATCAGGCTCAGCAGTTACCGGCCGGACCCTCTGTTGCTCGCGCGTCGGGCGTTCATCACCCGGTCTTTCAGTTTGACCAGACCGTAGAGGACGAAGGTAAATGCGGCAAACGCCAGAAGCGCCTGCTCGAATGTGAGTCGCCGGTGAATCGGCCAGGTCAGAAAGCCGTAGACCATTTCGACGTGAATCCAGTAGACAAACAACGACGCGATTCCCAACTCCTGCATGGGTGATCGCCCGCGAACGGCCGTCGTCCAGGCGTAGGCCAGAGGAATTGCGGCGATCAACACACCCACACGCAGGAGAAAGAACGTGGGTGAACTGGTCCAGAAGTTCGTCTCGCGGTAGATCGGCGGCAGCAACGACATGGCGTAGCCACCGACAGCCAGAGCTGGCCCGAGTAGCGCGAGCCAGAGAATGACCCGGCGTTCCGCCGTCGTTGAACGGGCTCGATCGAGCCAGAGACCGATGACGGCGCCGGCCAGAACGAATCCACCCCACGGCAACAGCGTAAATCCGCTCAATGCGGGAACCGGTTTGAAGTACGCCTCGATCGGATCCGGCAGCCAGTCGAGAGTCGTCACGCGAACGATCGGCGTCAGCATCGCTGTCGCCACGGCTGCCGTCGAGAGGAGGATCACACGCCACGCGGTGCCGCGAACGAGTCCCCAAATCACCGCCGTGCCGAGCATCGACAACCCCATGACGTTGAGGATGTCCACTTTGAGAAACGACCGGACGCCTCCGCTACCAAGGACCGCCGACTGCAGGCGGAACAGAAACGCGAGCCCGAAAATCTCCCAGCCGCGTCGGCGTGCCCGCGCAGACACTTCCGACTCGGTCATGCCCTTCTCGAGACGGGATCCGGCCGCGAGCGCTAACGCGACGCCGGCAAGAAACAGAAAAATCGGCGCTCCGAATCCACCGATCACGATCGCCCACTTGTACTCGCTGCGGTCGCGATCGGCGGCACGGGTCCATGCATCGAGCGTGTGCGCCTCGACCATGATCAGCACGGCCAGGCCGCGCAGCCAATCGAGGTACGCCCGCCTGCTCACGTGGCGATATCGAACGACGTGGTCAGCTCGATGTCCTGGCGCAGCGAATGCCAGACCGAGCAGTACTTGTCGCGCGACAGGGCAATCGCGCGCTCGACGGCTGTTGCCGGCACGTCGCCGCGGACATGGAAGTGCAGTTGCGCGCGTACGACGCGCGTCGGCGGCTCCTGTGCGCGCTCAGCGACAATGTGAGCGCTCAATCCGGTCAGTGGATGTCGCCCTTTTCGCACGATGTCCACGAGGTCGGCAGCCATGCACCCGCCCAGCCCCAGAACGAGCATCTGCACCGGTGAGGGCCCCGCGCTGCTGTCGCCATCCACGACCGTGGTAATGCGTGCGCTCGTCGCGTCAAAGCGAAGCGCGTCTGTCCATACGAGATCGGCGACCACAGGAGGCTTGGCCATGCGATCGCGATTGTAGTGCCTACGGCCGCACCACCGCGGGCGACTCGGCATCGGCGAGGAACATCGACGGTGGACTGGCCCCATCGATCGCGAGCATCCACACATCGGAACGGCGCGACGCTGCACTCGCCGTGTGGCCGACCGCATAGAGGATGTGGGCGTCATCCAGCCACTCAATCTGATCGTCGATGTGCTTCGGCTCGGGTAGCTGGCGCACTTTCATCGTCGCGAGCTCCAGGACGGCTGGCTGCCACCACGCATCGAATCCCTTGCCGAAGCGCTTCTTGAACGCGATGTGCGTTTCGTCCGGTGAGAGCGACGGACACTCGATGTCTTCGGCGATCACGTGAAACGTGCGCTCGGCCACATCACCTTCGACAAGCAGAATGCGGCCGCCCGTCCCGAGCGTCGCGTAGATGCGATTGGCGTCTCGCGTGAACGTCACACCCCAGAAATTGAAATCAATGGACTCGAACTCTTTGCCGTCACGGATGACTGCGAACGACTCGAGATCCGCGATATCTTCGCCGGCAGGCATCGTGACGATGCGGGTCCGAGTAGACAGTCCTGACGCGAGATACGAGTCGCCGGCGACAAACGCCGTGAATGCCGCGAAGCGACTGTCACGCGATATCCGTGTGCGGCTCGGCATGCCGGGCAGTCCGATCGTGTGGCCGACGCCGAGGCTCGCGTCGAGCAGGTAGCCGCGAAAACCCGCAGGAGCCGTGGTAATCGCCAGACACACGCCCGCCCGGTCGCTAACGTAAATGCGTTGACAGGACATCGACGTGAAGAGACGAGCCGCGCCAGCCTGGAGCGAGGCAAACGCGAGACGGCCGTACGTCGGGCCTGGCGTCATGTCTCTGAACGCCACGTGCGGCTCTCGGCGCAGTTCTACCAAGGCCTTCCTCGTCTTCTCGTCAGCGATGCCGTTGACGCCGCCGGCTTGGTTCGATGTTGCCGGGACCTGTCCCCGAGTGACGTAGAGATATGCAGCCACCGCGACGACGATCGCCGACACCAAGAGAACGAACGCCACGACACGACCGCGTGGCGGTCTCGAGTCGCTCATGCGGCACCTTCGAGCGGCTTGTGACTCACACCTCGTAGCGCGACTGCGCTGACGATCGCCGCCGCGACGGTGGCAACGAGCGCGAGGGTGACGACCGTTCCGGGGCCTCGCCAGCTCCAGATCACACCTGCGGCGACGGATCCGGCAAGTCGCGTCAGGCTCGTGGCGGTGTTGAGCGCGGCAAGACCGCTGGCTCGCGTCTCGGCCGGCGTGGCGCCGCTGACGAGCGCCGCGAGCACGCCGTCTGTCGCGGCGTAGTACGCCCCGTGCAGCAGCAGGGCGAGCGCCAGGATCCACAGATCGATATTCAGCGTTGCAACGCCGGCGTAGACGATCACCATGCAAGCCTGGCCGATGAGAAACACCGTAGAACGTCCGATGCGATCGGCGAGACGGCCTAGAGGGGCGGCAAGCACGAGATACGACGAGGCAGTGCCGGCGTAAAGAAGCGGAATCGATTCGGCGCCGCTTCCCCGCTTCCATTGCAGCAGGAGGTACAGAAACGCGTCGCTGACGACCACGAAACTCGTCAGGGCGGCGACCGTGCAGATCGAGATGAACGGTCGGTTGCGGATCAATCCTGGCAGATCCACCGTCACGCGCCGGTTTTCGATCTCGCCACTGCGGCGATCGTCCACGAGCAGCACCAGAATCGCGATGCCGATCAGCGCGATCGCGAAGCTGACGACAAAGATCGCATCGAACCGGCTCGGCATCGACGACAGAATCCAGAACGCCAGGAGCGGGCCGACGAGAACCCCGATCGTATCCATCGCCCGGTGGACGCCGAACGCCGACGCCAGATCCTGTGGACGGGTCGTCAGCGAAATCAGCGCATCGCGTGGTGCCGTCCGGATGCCCTTCCCCAGACGATCAGCCGAGAGAACGCCGGCCACAGTTCCCCACGCACTGCCGGTCGCGAGCAGACCGAGCTTGCAGATCGCCGACAACCCGTAACCGAGCACTGCGATCAGTTTGTACTGTCGCCAGCGATCGGCGACGATGCCGCTGGCCAGACGCGCGAACGCCGTGACGCCTTGATAGAGGCCGTCGATCACGCCGAACTGCACGGCAGACAGCTGCAGATGTACGAACAGGTACAGCGGCAGAATGCTCGAGACCATTTCCGAGGAAATGTCGGTGAAGCAGCTGACGAGACCGAGCAGCCAGACCGTGCGCGCGATGACCGGAGGCGCAAAGGCGCGCGTCCGCGCAGCTAGGAGACCGCGGAGAGCGGCGACATCAAGGGGATACACAAACTAAGTGCAAAGTTTAAAGTGGAAAGTGCAAAGTTACGTCGCTACTTGCACTTTGCCACTTTGAACTCTGCACTTCGCGCAGCCTATCGGGCCGCGGTCTGCTGCACCTGCGGAGACACGGTGTTCCTCTTGCCGCCGAAGAGCGCAGCAAACACCAGCCATCCCAGCGGGAGTGCCAGCAGGAGGTAGCTGAGAATCTGGCCGTAGCGGCCGTCCGGTCCGTACGGCTCGGTCGCCCAGTGGAGTGGCTCGCTATACGGGAACAGGTTCGCCTCGGTCAGCTCGTGGAAGCCATAGATCATCAGCTGAACGACGAATACTGACAGGAACAACGCTGTCACTTGGAAGAACAAGCCAAGGTTGACGCGATGTCCATAGCGGGACCACAGCCACGCGACGAATGCTGCGGACAACGTGCCGGCGACGGCCCCGGCCAAAATGTTCGTGCCCGCCTCCTGGAAGAGCAACGTGCCCATGAGGAGCGCGGTCTCCATGCCTTCGCGCGTGATCATCAGCAGCGTGAAGAGGAACACACCCACCATGGCCTTTGCGCCGACACGCATCGCCGAGGACTCGAGATGCGTCTCGATGTCGCTCTTGATCCGCTTGGCGTGTCTCCACATGTGAACGATCAGCGATGCGACGAGCACCGCTGCGGTGAGCGCGAGAACGCCTTCCCACAGTGCCTGATTGTTGGCCTGCTGGAACAGGTACGCCGCGCCGGCGCTCACCAGGACGGCGACGCCGATGCCCCAATGCACCGCCGAGACGAGCTGCGGGCGCCCGGTCTTGCGGAGATAGGCGAGGCTGATAGCGACGATCAGAAAGGCCTCAAGCCCTTCGCGTAGTGTGATGACGAATGCTTGGAGCATGGTGTCCCCGTAAGTTGAGAACGAGTCTCAATCTTTGAGTCTATACCAGATCCAAGGTCGGGATCCTTAAGGAGCGAGATCAGGCCAAGGCGGGCCAGGAAGCCCGCCTTGGGAGAGGTCGCTACGCCCGAGAAGGGCAGCTACTTGATGGGAATGGTCCAGAAATAGACCGTGCGGCCGTTGACGTTCAGCGTCTCGGTCGGCTTCGCGTCGCCCATGTCGAAGGCGTGGGAGACGATCCGCGTTCCCGGCTTCAGCTCTTTGTTCAGCTTCGGCAGCAGCTTGAGGTTGAGCGAAGGCAGCAGGTAGAGCGTCACGACCGTCGCCTCGCTGATATCCGTGGTGAAGAGATCCTGATTGAGGAACTTCACCCGTTCGCCAACGCCGGCGGTCTTCAGGTTCTCGGTCGCCTCTTTGATGCGCTGCGGGTCGATATCGATCCCGACGCCGCGCGCGCCGTACGTTTTGGCCGCGGTGATCGGAATGCGGCCGTCGCCCGAACCGAGGTCATAGACGACGTCGTTCTTGGTGACCTTCGCCAGCTTGAGCATCGCGTCCACGACCTCTTGCGGCGTCGGTACGAAGATCACGTCGGGTGAGCGAAGCGGCGCCTGCTGGGCTGATGAGGGGACGACGAGGGCAGCCAGAATCGCCAGACACAGAACGATGCGGCGAGCAGTCATGAGCCTCCTTCAACTGCGAAAAAGCGGATTATATGTGAATGGCGGTCGTTGTTCAGAAATACGGTGGAAGCAGTGTTGCCGACGTCGAAAAGCTTCGGAAGGTCGCCGAACGGGTCATGGCGACACGCAAGCTCGGCCACGACGTGGTGGTCGTCGTCTCGGCGATGGGCGACACAACTGACGATCTCCTGAGCCTCGCCAAAAAGATCTCCGAGAACCCCGACCGCCGCGAGCTCGACATGCTCCTCTCGGCCGGCGAGCGCATCTCGATGGCCCTGCTCTCGATGGCGATTCGCGAGCGGGGCGGCGACGCCATCAGCTTTACCGGCAGCCAGTCGGGCATCATCACCAACGATCGACATGTGGACGCCCGCATCATCGAGGTGCGGCCGTTTCGCGTCCAGGACGAGCTCGCGCGCGGCAAGATCGTCGTCATCGCGGGCTATCAAGGCGTCTCCTACAAGAAAGAAATCACGACGCTCGGACGCGGTGGCAGCGACACTACGGCTGTCGCGATGGCCGCGGCCCTCGACGCGGAATACTGCGAGATCTGTTCCGATGTTGACGGCGTGTATTCGGCCGATCCGCGCGTGGTTTCAGGCGCCAAGCGCATCGGCACACTGTCCTACGAAGAGACGCAGGAAATGGCCGAGGCGGGCGCGAAAGTGCTGAACGCCCAGGCGGTCGAGTTCGCCAAGGAGAAGGGGATCGCGATCTACGCGCGCGCGACGGAAGGACCGCTACCTGGTCCGGACCCGGCAAGCGACGGCACGGTCGTCCGGCGAAGTCCCCCACGCATGCCAGGAACCGTCGTCGGCGTGGCGAGCGAGAAGGACATTGTGATGCTGGACGGCGACGCCGAACCCGCAGAACTCCTGACGGTGCTCGCCGAGCGTCGCGTCCCCGGCAAACAACTTCACGTCTTCGGCGACCGTACGACCGTAGTGATCTCGCGAGAGAACCTCCACGACGAAGACCGCTTGCGCGACGCGCTGTCCACAAGGCTTGGCGACAACGCGCGTCTCGTCGATGGTCTCGGCGCCGTGAGTGTGGTGGGGGCCGGGATCAACGCGACCTACGAGAACGTGCGAGCGGGTACAGCGACGCTGGCAGGACTAGGAATCACTCCGACTGGACTCGCCACGTCATCGTTCCGCATCACGTGGATGGTGCCGCGCGATCGCACGGCGGACGTCGTCCGGGCGCTTCATGCACGGTTTATCGAATCGCAGCGTCCGCTGCTTCCGTCGGAATAGAGAACGGGAAGAGGCCACGGGATGCCGTAGCTACGAAATGCCGTGGGGAGCGACGGTATTTCGTGGTGAGCTACGGCATCCCGTGGGTGCTAGGGCGTGCGGCGTTCGCGGAACTCCGGCGCGACTCGCGTCAGGCGCGTCCACAGCGCGCGGCCTGGTTGCGTGACAAAGGCATGCCACGCGTGAGGGGCGTCAGACTGTTGATCGGTCGCGCGGCGGCCTTCAGCATTCGCGTGCTCGTCGCGATATTCGGATGGCGACGCGCAGATTGCCGCGAACTGCTGAATGGTTCCTCCGGCTCGGCGATCTCCTTGTGGAAACAGACGGCAGAATTCATCCACTGTGTCCACAGGGTCTAGATCCACAGCCAGTGCATAGGCGCGAATCCACGCACGCGAATAGAGGCCTTTCGGCCACTCAGACAGATCGTTGGCTTCGAAGGCCGCGATGATCTCCGGCTTGATGCGAAGCGAATCGGCGATCTGCTCGATGGTGACGCGGGCGCGTAAACGCTGCCGGCGAAGGCGTGTAACGAACGTCTCCTGGGGATTCATGTGATCTCCAACGTGCCTAAGGCACCAGAGCAATTCCTGGGCCCGGACGGTCGAGATCGCCGTGTTCGTGCTTCTGCTTGACTCAGCACTATTTAGCAGCTGTGCTGTTGTGCGAAATGTCCGGAAATAAGCCTGATAGTTACAGTTTTCTGCGTTTTTGCGATGCCGATCCTAGGGATGAGGCTGCTACTTCTGTCCAGCTGGGCGACTAAGTAGTTTCCCTAATCGAGCGTAGGAACGCGACCCGAGAGGAACGACGTCAGCTGAGCCGGGTCGAATTGCAGACCGGTATAGAACGGCCCGAACTCCGCGAACTTTGCGCTGGCTTCGTCGAAGCGCATCTCGTAGATCAACTTCTTGAATACCAGCGGATCCTGCGCGAAGAGATCGACGCCCCACTCCCAATCGTCGTACCCGATCGAGCCTGAGATGACCTGCGTGACCTTGCCTGAATAGTGACGACCGATCATCCCGTGCTCGCGCATCATCGAGGCGCGTCGCTCGAACGATTCCGAGTACCAGTTCTGTGTCTCTCCACGCCGCTTGTTCATCGGATAGAAGCAGACGTACCGCCACTTCGGGATTTCGAGAAACAGACGGCTCATGACGCGCTGCCGCTGCGACTCCATCTCCGCGTCGAACGCGCGATCGAACTCCTCGCTGCCTGGTTTGTGCTTCCCGTTAAGCTGCTCGTGAATCTTCGCCGTCATCTCGTACATACCCAACTCGACGATGGACACGTACGACGTTGTGGCCTCGAGGTGATCGTGCAACTCGGTGCGCGAGAGGGCGAGTTGTGCCTGCGCCAGGGCCTCGAAGCCCCGGCGGAAGCAAATCAACATCAGGTCGCCCTTGTGTCCCAGCATCTGAACGGCGGCCGTCGCGCCCGCGTCGGGCACTGCGAGCGCGCGGTTCGCTTCGTCGGCCATTCTCTGGATGTCAGCGGACGCGACAGACCGCAAACGATCCCACCGGACGCGGTACATCAGGTGGAGGATGCTCCACCCTTCGAGAGATTCCGGGACAAATGGGTTGTGCATCACCGCATTATGGCTCCGTCGCCGGCCGTGGAGCCGGGACGTGCACGCGCTCGGCTTTTTCTTTCTTCGGCCCGAACATCTTCACGGCCAGCCAGTCACGTGAGTCGGCGAGAATCTCGTACACTGTCGGGATCACGAGCAGCGTCAGCAGCGTCGAAGTGATGACGCCGCCTATGACTGCGATACCGAGCGGCGCACGGAAATCACCGCCTTCTCCGCCACCCATCGCCACCGGGACCATGCCGGCGACCAGCGCGAACGTCGTCATCAGAATCGGCCGTAGACGGACGCGGCCGGCTTGAATCAGCGCCTCGCGCCGCTCCATGCCTTTCTCCTCGGACCATTTCGCGAAGTCGATCAGCAGGATCGCGTTCTTCGCCACGATGCCGACGAGCAGGATGATGCCGATCATGCTCATGATGTTGAGCGACTCGCCGGTAATCATCAGCGCCAGCATCACACCGATCAGCGACAGCGGCAGCGACAACATGATCGACAGCGGCTCGAGGAACGATCCGAACTGCACGACGAGGACGAAGTACATCAGCATGATCGCCACGCCGATGGCCACCATCATCTGCGTGAAGATCTCGACCTGATCCCTCGTCTGACCGCCCTGACTCATGCCGTAGCCGGGAGGAAACGGCACCGACTGTGCGACGCGCGCCGTCAGGTCGTTGACGACCGACGACAGCGGGCGGTTTTCTGTGTTGGCTTCAACCGTAATCACGCGGTCGCGATCGAGGTGATCGATGCGCGCCGGGCCAATCGCCGGTGTGATGCGCGCCACCTGGCCAAGCGGGATGGTCGCACCCGGGTTCCCCGGGCCACCAACCGGCAGCGGCAGCGACTCGAGATCGCCGACCACACTGCGAGACTCGGGCGCGAGTCGAATCGTTACATCGCGCGTCTCACCCGACGGATCCACCCAGTCGCCGACATCGATCCCGGCGAATGCTGGACGAAGCGCCTGCGCCACCTGGCCAACGGTCACACCCAGCGAACCGGCGAGACCGCGATCGAGCTGCACATCCAGCTCAGGCTTCTGACCCTTCGTGGACAGCGAGATGTCTACCGCGCCAGGAACTTGGCCCAGTTCGTGCGCAACCGACTGCGCCAGACGCGTCAGCTCCTTGGCGTCAGTGCCGTAGACCTGCAGCTGGATTTGCTTCTCGCCGGGATTCCAGCCGACGCTCAACGACACGCTCACGCCGCTCAGCTTGATCAGCGCCGCTCGAAGATCCGCAGTGACGAGCTGCTGACTGCGCACCCGTTCGTTCTTCGGGAGCAGCTTCACATACACAATGCCCTCGTCCACGGCGTCGCCTTGGCCGCCAACCGTTGCGTAGGTGTACGCAACCTCGGGGCGCTGACGGACGATGCGGGCAACCTCGAGCGCCTTCACTCGCGTGTAGGCGAGGTTCGAACCGGGAGGCGTCTCGAGATCGATCTGGAACTCGGAGTTGTCCATCTCAGGCACCAACCCCGCACCCACGACGCCCAACGCCGGCAGCGCCAGGGCCGCCACGAACGTCAGCATCGCCAGACCGACCATCGACACACGGTGATCGAGCGCCCAGGCGATCACGCCCTTGTAGCCTTCGGCGCGGCGATCGAACCACCTGTTGAAACGCCCAAGCAACCGTGAGAGCAACGGACGCTGTTCGAGCGGCTTGTGCGGATCGGGCCAGTACGCGGACAACATCGGGTCGAGCGAGAACGACACGAACAGCGAGACAAGCACCGACGACACGATGGTCAAGCCGAACGGCTTGAACCACTGCCCGGCAAGGCCACCAAGGAACGCGATGGGCACGAATACCACCACGATCGAGAGGGTGGTCGCGGTGACCGCGAGGCCGATCTCGTCGGTGCCGTCGAACGAGGCCTTGTAATGACCCTTCCCCATCTCGACGTGGCGCACGATGTTCTCCCGCACCACGATCGCATCGTCGATGAGGATGCCGATGGCCAGCGACAGGCCAAGCAGCGACATCGTGTTCAGCGTGAAGCCGAACGCCCAGACGGCGACGAAGGAGGCGAGCACCGAGACGGGTAGCGCAAGACCGGTGATAACGGTTGAGCGCCACGAGTTCAGGAACAGGAACACGACGGCGACGGTCAGCGCGGCGCCTTCAATCAGCGCCTCTTCGACGCCGAGCACAGAGTTCTCGACGCGTACGCCGGCGTCCTGCACGATGCGCAGCGTCACCCCGGCCGGCAGCGTTCGCTGGATTTCAATGATCTGACGGCGAACTTCGTCGGCGACCGCGGTGGTGCTGAATCCAGTTGACTTGAGAATGTTGATGCCAACGGCTTCCTGGTCGTTGTAGTTGGCCGACGATCGCGCTTCCTCCGTGGCATCGTGAACGTCGGCAAGATCGCCGAGCCGGACGATGCGGCCGGCGGACTGCGACACGGTGAGCTGTTTGAAGTCGGCGGGCGAATCGAGACGGCCTCTCAAGCGAATCGTCCGCTCGTCGAGCTGTCCTTCGAGGCGGCCGACCGGCGACGCGAGGTTTTGCGACTGCAGTGCGAGCACGACCTGGCCGACGCTCACGCCCGCCGCCTGCAGATCGCGCGGGCGAATCTCGACGACCAGCTCGCGCTCGATTGCACCCGACAGATTCACGGACGCCACGCCGGTGATGCCGCGAAGCTTGCGGGTGATGCCCGGATCGACGATCCGCGTGAGCTCGGCGCCGGTCAGCCCGGGCGACGTCAGCGCCAGCGAGAGGATCGGCCGATCCGCCGGATCGAACTGCGTGAGGATCGGCTCCTCCATCTCGGTCGGCAGGTCGTTGCGGATGCCCGAGATCTTGTCGCGAATCTCCTGCGTCGCCAGACGCGGGTCCTTCGAGAAATCGAACTCGACGGTGATGCTGGCGAACCCGTCGAGGGAGCTGGACCGCATGCGGTCAATGCCGCTGATGCCGGAAATCGCTTCTTCGATCGGATCGACCACTTCGCGCTCGACGATGTCGGGCGACGCGCCAGGATAGGGAATGGCCACGACCACGACCGGCGCGTCGATCTCCGGATATTCGTCGGTGTCGAGCTGAGACAGCGCGACGATGCCGAACACGACGAGCATCATCATCGCGACGACGGTGAGGACGGGACGTTTGATGGCGGTATCGGAAATAAACATGGGAGACCTACTTCGTGGTGCTCACCTTGACGGACGTTCCCGGAGTAATCCCTTGTGACGCGCCGCGCAGCAGCACGTCCCCTTCAGTCAGCCCCGCCGCGACGGTGACGAGCTCGATACGCGGATCGCGCAGGCCCAGCTTCACGTTCACGCGCTCGGTCTTGCCGTTCGTCACGCGCAGCACCCATGGCATCGCCGGGTCGGTGATGTTGACGGCGTTGCTCGGAACGACGATCCCGCTCGCCGATTGGCTCACCACCCTGCCTTCTGCGAAGAGGCCCGCAACGAGCCGCCCACCGACGTTTGGAATCGCGACATAGATCGGCACCTGGCGCGTCGTCGCATCGGCCTGAGGGGCGATGCGCTCGATACGGCCCTGGAACGCAGTGTCATAGCCGCGCACGGTGAACTCGACGGAGGCGCCAACGCGGAGCGCTTTCAGATCGTCGGACGGCACCGATGCCTCGAGCCGCATGGAAGAGGGATCGATGATGGTGAAGAGCTCAGTGCCGTTGCTGACGACGTCGCCGGCATTCACCGCGCGTTTCGAGACGATGCCCTGGAACGGCGCGCGGATGACTGTGTCGCCCAGCGCACGATCGGCACTGGCCAGCCGCGCCTTGGCATCGGCGACCTGCGCTTCGGCGGCGCTGACGGTGTTTTGCACGACGTCGAGGTCGCGTGACGCCAGCGCGCCAGCGTTCACCAGCTTCTCGGTCCGCTCCGCTTCGCGGCGCGCGACACTCAGCTGGTTTTCCGCCGAGCGCACGGCGGAGCTCGCGGACTGTTTCGCATCCTCGAGCGTGCGCGTCTCGATTCGCCCGAGCAGCGCGCCCTTCTGAACGGCCTGCGCCTCGAGCACCGCCACTTCGACCATCGAGCCGCCGACTTCTGCGCGAACCGTGGCTTCTCTCTCCGCCTTGAGCTCACCAGAAATGATTGGACCCACGACGACCATGCCCGTGGTCACCGGCACAACGTTCTCGGAACCAACCTGCACCGCCTCCGGCTCCGGCGCCGCGCTCTTCTCTGCTTCCGCACGGCAGGATGCTGTGAGCAATGTCAGGCTCAATACGCCGAACGCAAGAGCACGTGTGACAGTGTTTGAGTTGTAAGTTGTGAGTTTTGAGTGACGTCCCGTAGTCATTGCAATCCCGCCTGTGGCTGTGCTCCCTGTACGGACGCGTTTCGGATCGAACCGCCGTTCTGCGGCTGCTGCGGTGTCGCAGGCAGCGACGGCGCAGATGGTTGTGGCGAGCGTGGTATCACGACGCCGCCAGACGGCGCCGAGACCGGCAGGTTCGGCAGCAGCGCGACGCGCGCACGCGCGACTTGCAAGTCGCGCGCGGCCTGCGTGCGATTGGCTTCCGCCTGCTGCAGCGACAACCGCGCGTCCGACAACTCGAGCTGTGTGGACACGCCGTTGGTGAATCTCACGTTGGCAATCTGATAGGCGCGCTGCGCCTGCTGAATCGTCCCGGCGGTGGCTTCCCACGCGACGCGAGCCGCGACCAGTTCCGCCCATGCGGATCGCGTGTCGAGCGCCGCCAGCTCCTCGACCTGCTGCCGCTGCGACTTGACCTGCTCGAGCTCGGCGATCGCCACGGCTTCGTCACCCCGCTGACGGCCGCCGGTGAGGATCGGCACGCTCATGCTCGCACCGATGGTCCAATTGGAACGATTGAAGGTTGGTAGGCCGTTATCCGGATACGCAATGCGACCGTAGCTCGAGTTCAACGAGACGCTCGGCTTCCGCTGCGCTTCCACGAGTTTCAGTGATGCCTCGCGCAGATGGACCGACGTCGCGGCCTCGACGAGCGCGGTTCGGTCCGGCAACGGCACGTTGGTTTCGAGCAAGGTGTTCGTCTTCTCCGCGTCGCGGAGCGTCTTCTCAACCGACACCACGCGCTCCGCGAAGACCGTCGGTGGCGGCAGCGACTCGTTTTCGAGCGAGTCGGCCAGGTCCAGTGGATAGTCCACAGGCAAGTCGAGCAGTTGCTTCAGTCGGAGGAATGCGACGGCTCGATTCGCGCGTTGGCGGATGAGCAGCGGCGACTGGTTGTCACGCGACACGCGAGCGCGAAGCACCTCGAACTCTGGCTGGGTACCTGCGTCGAACCCGGCCTGCGTCTGTTTGAGCGTCTCGCCGGCCTGTTCAAGCGTAGCGGCGGCAATCGACACGAGACGATCGCTGAGCACGGCGTCGTAATAGGCCTGTGTCACCTCGAACAACAGTTGCGCACGGGCCGTCGTCAGCGTGTGACCTGCGGACTCGTGCCCGAGCGCCGCCACTTCTTTCTGCGCGCCAATCCGTCCGCCGGAGTACAAGTTCTGGGAGAACGTCAGGCCAAGGCGGAACGTGTTCTTGCGGCCAAACGGCAGATCGTTGAGGTTATCGTTGCTGTTCGATCCGCCGCCAAAGAATCCACCTCCGCCGACGGCACCGCAATCGATCGCGCGTTCGATCTCCGCCACGCGGGTGTCAATCGTGGCTCCCGGATTCAGCGTGAACGGCGGGCATGTCGGTCCGCTGAAGTCGAACACGCCTTCGAATTCGGAGGCCAGCGCGCGGTCGTAGCTGGCCGAGGCGGAGAGCTGGGGCAATCCGCTGCTGCGGGCCCGAATCAGCTCACCCTCAGCGCGCCGTATTCCAGCCTGCGCGATGGCCACCGCTTCGCTGCGCGGCTCGGTGAGCGTGAGCACTTGCTCGAGGGTCAACGCTCCGGCAGGGACCGCGGGCGGCGTCTGCGCGTACGCCGGCACTGAAGTGAGCGCGAGTAGGCAAACTGATCCGAGTGCTCGCAGAAGCATCCTTGTTCGATTAGGCATTGCTGACTCAGTCCTTCTTATTGACGAATCTCGTGCAGCTACTGTGACGCTACGGCCCAGCCAAAAGGGCCCTGGCGGGTCATTCCCGCATGTCATGTGGTTCCCGCGTCGTTCGCGCGGTAGTGGCCACGCGGCGCCGACGCTGTTTTCGAACCGGCGCCGCCGACGTCAGCGGCTGCTGCGTTTGGAGCCAGGCGACGTGCTCGGCTCCCAGCGTGACGGCGCGGGACAGGTAGTCCACGATGACCGCCAGTTGACGGTCGCCGTATTCCTCGTTGAGTCGCGCGACCGCAGCCGCTATCGGCTCGTAAAGCGCTGCAATCTGGCGCAGCCGTTCGGGCATCGCCTCGACCAGCACGCTGCGACGATCCTCCGTACTTCGAAGACGGCGTGCGAAGCCGGCTCGTTCGAGGCGATCGATCACGGCCGTCATCGCGCCTGTCGTCAGGCCGGTATGCGCCGCCAGCTTGCCCGCCGTGGTCGGACCGCCGAGGCCGAGCAGGTCGAGACACTCGAGGTCAGTCGGGTTCGCGCCGACCAGCTTGGCCACCGTGTCGCTGAGCAGCACCGACTGCGCGCCAACCTTGCGGAGCGTTTCATCCAGATTTCGCAGCAGCTCGGCGCGTGATGGTGGAGATTTGGACATAGAAATTCTCAAACCGAAAGTATCTCACATATCAAGATACTTGCCTCAAGAGAGGTTATCGTGTAAGGCGCTGGGCGATATTCGGGAGGAGCAGGTCGGCAGGGCCGTGAATGGCGAGATCGACGCCATCCGATGCTGGCGTGGCCTCGAGATTAATCTCGGCCGTAAACGCCCCGTGACGCCGTGCCTCGTCAACAAGCCCGGCCGCCGGATAGACGATCGCTGATGTGCCGACGGTCAAGAAGACGTCGCATCTGCAGGCCTCCGCGGCAGCTCCGACCTCGCGCGGCGGCAGGGACTCGCCAAACCAAACGACCGCTGGACGAGCGAGCCCGCCGCACCCTGGGCAAGACGGCGGCAGGGACGTCAGTGGAACGGCCTCGTCCCGCCACTGCGGCGCTCCGCACTTCTCCCAGCACGAAAGCTCCCAGAGCGAGCCGTGGACACGAATCAGGTGTGCCGTTCCCGCCTGAACGTGAAGGTCATCGACGTTTTGCGTGATGACCGTGCAGTGGTCGAAGGAACGAGACCAGCGAGCGATTACCTCGTGAGCGGCGTTCGGCCGGCACGACGCGATGACCTCGCGGCGCCAGGCGTACCACTCCCAGACGAGGACCGGATCGCGGCGGAACGCGCCCGGCGTCGCCAGGTCCTCGGCTCGGAACTGGCGCCACAGTCCGCCGCTCCCCCGGAAGGTCGGCACCCCACTGGCGGCGGAGACACCCGCGCCCGTCAGGATGGTGACCCTCTTGGCATGTCGGAGACGGGCCGCCAGGAGGTCGAGCTTCTGGTCGCTCACTTCTTGAGGATGGCACAGGCAGAATCGCCCGTGATCGCTCGGATCAAATTGCCGTCCAACCGCTGGACTTGCCGCAAATGTTTCGCCTACGATCGCGGGTCATGAATACACGACGAAGTCTTATGGGGATCGCGCTCGCCGCGTTTGCCGCGGCCGTGGTCTCGGTTGGCGTGCACGGACAGACGCAGTCGCCGACGGGCATCATCACCGGCGTCGTTCAAGGGGCGAGCGGCCCCGAGGCCGGCGTCTGGGTCATCGCCGAAACGAAGGACCTGCCGACGAACTTCATCAAGATCGTTGTGACCAACGACCAGGGCCGATTCCTGCTTCCCGACCTACCGAACGCGAGCTACAGCGTCTGGGTGCGTGGATACGGCCTCGTCGATTCCAAGCCGCAGGTGCTCAAACCAAGCACGACGCAGGTAACGCTGCGCGTCGCGCCGGCAAAAACACCGCAAGAGGCCGCACAGGTCTATCCGGGCAACTACTGGCTCTCGATGCTCGAGCCGCCGGCCGCGAGTGAATTCCCCGGCACGGGCCCGCAGGGCAATGGCCTCGGCCCCAACATGCTGTCGCAGAACCACTGGATCAACTCGCTGAAGTCCGACTGCAACTTCTGTCATCAGTTGGGCAACAAGCTGACACGCAGCGTCGATCACGTCTTGAAGGCCAAGCCTGAACTGAAGACGCATGCCGAAGCGTGGGAGTGGCGGCTCGGTACGGGCGTGCGCGGCAACTCGATGTACGGCGTCCTCCAGAGCCAGGGCCAGACGCGATCGCTGAAGGTGTACTCCGACTGGACCGAGCGCATCGCCAAGGGTGAAGTGCCCGCCGTGCCGCCGTCGCGGCCGACCGGCATCGAACGGAATCTCGTGCTGACGCTGTGGGACGTCGGCGACGACCACTCGTTCATGCACGATCTCTCGTCCACCGACAAGAACCGGCCGACGGTCAACGCGAACGGACCGATCTACGCCGTCTCCGCCGGACACGGATCGCTCGTCGTGCTCGATCCGACGAAGAACTCGGCCGACGAGATCGAGATTCCCACGCGCGCGCCGCGCGCCGACGTACCCTCGCGCTTCCCGAAGCCGAATCGTCCGTCGCTGTGGTGGGGCGACACGCATCTGTGGGCCAACCCGCCGTACAACCCGGCCGATCCGCACAACCCGATGCTCGACAGCAAAGGCCGCGTGTGGATGACGTCGAAGATCCGGCCCAACGCCGATCCGAGCTGGTGCAACGATCCGTCGAACAAGTTCGCGGCATGGTTCCCGCTGCGCAACAGCGGCCGTCAGGCATCGTTCTTCGATCCGAAGACGAAGCAGTTCGTGCTCATCGACACGTGCTACTCGACGCACCATCTGCAGTTCGACAACGACGCGAACGAGACTGTCTACTTCAACGAGCTGAGCGGACCGATCGTCGGATGGATCGACAGCAAGGTGTACGACGAGACGAAGGACGAGCAGAAAGCCGTCGGCTGGTGCGGACAGGTCGTCGATACCAACGGTGACGGCAAGATCACGGCTCCGCCATGGAACCAGATCACGGGACGCGGCGATTCGTTGCTTTATGGCGGCGACACGGCGGGCGGCAATGCCGCCGGCAGACCCGGCGGCGCGGGCGGACGCGCGCAGGGCGGCGGACCCGATCCCAAGCTCGATACCCTCGTGAGCTTCAGCCTGTATGGCGTGGTCCCGAGCCCGGTGGACGATGCGGTGTGGGGCGTCTCTGAGCGCTATCCGGGATATCTCGTGCGCATGGATCGCGGCAAGAACCCGCCGCAATCGTGCATCACCGAGATCTACAAGGTCCCCGAGCCGGGCTTCGATCCTCGTGGCGTGGACATCGATACCAACGGCGTCGTCTGGACCGCGCTGGCAGCGAGCAGCCACCTGGCCAGCTTCGACCGCCGCAAGTGCAAGTCGCTCACCGGGCCGCGCAAGACCGACGGCAGCGACTGCGCGGAAGGCTGGACGCTCTATCAGACGACCGGACCAAAGCTGAAGGGCACGAACATCCCCTCCGACTTCCACTATTACAACTGGGTGGATCAGCACAACGCCTTGGGCCTCGGCGCGAACAAGCCGATAGCCAACGGGTCGAACTCTGATGCCCTGCTCGTGCTCGATCCGCAGACGCGCCAGTGGACGACGCTGCGCGTGCCGTATCCAATGGGCTTCTACTCGCGCGGTCTCGACGGCCGCATCGACAACCCGAACGGCGGCTGGAAAGGTCGCGCGCTCTATGCGAACTACGGCACGCACTTCGTGTGGCACATCGAAGGCGGAAAAGGCACGAGGGGCAAGGTCGTGAAGTTCCAGGTCCGGCCTGATCCGCTGGCGAACTAGCGCGCCATTGATCAAGATGGCGCGGGTCCTTGGTCCTTCGTTCTTGGTCCTCGGTCCGTTCTTAGTCCATGGTCCTCGGTCCAGTGAGGGACCACCGACGAAGGACCAGGGACGGACCAGGCACCAAGGACCAGGGACGAAGGACGCGTTTCAATGACCATCAAAGCCGCTCTGGCGCTGCTGCTGTTGCTCCAGGCAACAGCAGCGCGTCCGGGAGTTGTCACCGGTCTACTGCAGACGAAGGAGGGCGCGCCGGCGGCGGCGATTCGCATCTCCGCGCTGCCGGCGCCGCCGCCCAACATCCGTCCATCCGACGGCCAGAACTACTACGCAGCCACTCCACCGGCGAGCACGACGCTGACCGACGCGAAAGGACGCTACCGGCTCGCCAATCTCGCGCCCGGACGCTACTTCATCGTCGCCAGCGTCTTCGGATATCCGACGTTCTATCCGGCGACGACCAACGCTGATGGCGCGACGGTGGTCACGGTCGGCGCCGATGCGCCAGTCGATGGCATCAACCTCACGGTGATCCTGCCACCCGGAGGGACCATCAGCGGCCGCGTCAGCACCCCGCCCGCGGCCAACTCACAGGAGAAGGCAATCCTCTCTGGCGTCGCGCTCGGTGAGCTGCTGGAGACGCCGGTCGGAACCGATGGCACATTCACATTCGGCCACCTTCCGAAGGGCTCGTATCTCGTCAGCCTATTTCCCACGCCGCCCGGCATGCCGTCGCGCCCGTTCCAGGTCGGCGAGACCGACGTTCGCCTCGATCTCGTTCGCCCAACGGTGCGCACTGTCTCGGGGCGCATCGTCGCACCACCCGACGTGGTGCGGCGTGTGCTGATCGGGTTTTCCACCGAGCACAGCTACGTGACGGCGACGACGAACGCGGACGGCTCGTTCAGCGCACAGGTGCAGCCTGCGCGTCACAAGGTTGAACTGGGTGGACTACCGCCCGCCTATTCGTTGGCCACAGTACGTTTGGCAAACCAGGACGTCACGAAGGGTGTGCCGGTCGGTGGCGAGAACGTTTCAGGCCTGGTCATCACGCTCGCAACGCAGGGGCGATAACGACAACTCCCAACTTCCAACGCCCAAGTCCCAACCACTCTCAACGCCCAAGTCCCAACTTCCAACAACTCTCAACCGACCTTCAATTGGACGCTATCGGGAGTTTCGCGTTGGGAATTGGGAGTGGTTGGGCGTTGGTAGTTGGGAGTTGTATTCAGAGCACGCCGGCCCTCTTCATTACCGTTTCGCACTTCTGTTTGATCCGGCTGCCGACCTCGAACGGATCGCCTTGCTGAAGCTCCATCAGAAACAATTCCACTGACAGAGGTCCTGCGTACTGCTTCTCCGCAAGCTTCTTCAGAATAGCCACGACCGGCGCGTTGCCATCGCCGGGAATCACGCGGCCGTTGTTGTCGATCAGCTCGCGCGGTGTGTCGAGGATGTCCTGGAAGTGGACGTGGGCGATCTCGCCCGGGCGGATCAGGTCGAGGTCCTCGAACTTGCTCATGCCGGACCAGAAGTGGAAGAAGTCCAGCATCGGACGAACGTTCGAATGCGCAGCTTCACGGATCACCATCAGCGACGAGCGCAGCGTCGAGAGATGCGTGGACGTCCGCGCGAATTCGATCATCGCCGTCAGATTGAACTGCTTCGCGATGTCACCGGTCTCACGGATGCAGCCTGGCGTGGCCTTGAAGTCGTCGGCGGTGACGCGGCGATTGGTGACCGACGGGCAGTAGATCTTCTCCAGGCCGATCGTCGAGAACTGCTCGCATCGGCGCTTCCAGGTCTCGAGAGACGCGGCACGGGCGTCACCCGGTATCCAGATGTCCGGCAGCACCGCCGCCGCGGACACCGGCGTCAGACCGAGGTCGGTGATGACGCGCTTGGCCGAAGCAATCGTGTCGCCTTTCAGGAATTCGTCGAGGAGCACGTCGGTGATCTCGACGAACTTGATGCCGGCCTTCGCCCAGCCTTCGAGCGATTTGCGGTAGCCGGCACCGCGCGAGGTGTTCTGATGAATCGAGAGTGTCATCTTCTTCGACGATCGTGACTGGGCCGTCGCGGCGCCCGCCAACGACGTCGCAAGAGTACTCATGAACAGCTCTCGTCTGGAAATCATGATTCTGTCTCCGCGGAGGCCGAAGCCTCCGCTCTACGTTAGGGGATCCGGGACACCGGTGCGGCCTTGCCGTAGTAGATGGCGTTGAAGAGAAATTTGAACGTCCCGTGCGACTGCCCGCGAAACGTGATCTCCGGTCCGAACAGCAGCACGCGTCCACGACCGAGCGACGCGTCCACCGCCGCCACGCCGCCGTCGAGGAACGACTGACCGAGCGCCCATCCACTCCGCAGCGGTGACCCGCCGGCAAACCAGGCCGCGCGCCTGGTCGAATCACCCTCGAGACGGAAGACAGGACTCTGCTCGACGAACACGTCTACCTCTGGTTCAAAGCCGTAGCCGAGCGGCGTCGTGTTGTCCACGTGGAGACGAAGGATGGACCCAGGGATGTAGAACGTCTCGCGCGGCAGCGGACGCTCTGTGCCGTCACCCTCGATCGCGGCCAGATGGTTCTTGATAGGCAGCCCGAGCGCCGCGCCGACAGACGAGGCGCCGCCAATCGCGATGAGCGTGCCGCCGTCCTCGACGAACTCCTTCAACTGCGGCAGCGTGCGCGCCCGCGAGATGACGCCGGTCGTGCCGCGGTACTCGGCCGGCAACCGGGCCGGCACCGGTGCCTCGTCCAGTCCACGCGAGAGCGAGGCTTCGCTGGTCAGCACAATGACGTCGTAGCGGCTCGAGAGATTCCCGGCGTCGAGCGTCTGCGCGTAGACCACCTCGAACGGAAACTCGAAGCGTTCGAACAGCCATCGCGTCCAACCGCTCGGGCTCGAGCCGCCATAGCGGTCCCAGAGGGCGACGCGCACGGGTCGCAGCTGCAGGGCTTGGCCCGGCGGTGGCGTCGCCACAGCGGTGAACGTGAGCCCGACGTCCTCGGCGACTTTCTGAATCACGCCTCTCGTCATGGCGCCGCGAGGGATGTACATCGCGCCGGGTCCAGCCGGGTTGTTGTCTGTGCGGCGATTGCTCGGCCAGTAGACACGCTCGCCCGCCTTCATCAGCCGATTGACGGCTATGAACGCGTCGTTGGGATGGTGGCTGACGAGATACCCGGCGGCCTGCTCGGTTCCGGCGATTCGTCCCGGCGGCTGCGCAACGGTGGAGATGCGCTCGAATGGACCGTCGAATGCGTCGAGGACACGATCGAACTTCACACCCATCTGAAACGCAAGCGTCCATCCGGCGCTGTCGTACGGCGGCGTCGGCGGACCTCCCGGGTATGGAATGTCGTCGGGATGATCCTGCGGCTCGAACATGTCGAGGACGTGCGGCCGGAACGCCTGCGCGGTCTTCACGACGAACGAGCCGGCGGGGTACCTCCGCCCGTTGACGCTGAACGCCGTCGTCGCGCGGTGAACGGTGACGCCGGTCTTCAGCAGCGCATCCACGAACTTCGTCGCGGTGAGGAAGTCCGGTTGATCTGCCGACAGGATGTAGCCGCGCGGATCCCGCAGGTTAGGCGCTTTCAGCTGCTCGTAGGCACGCGTGGACGCGGTGCCGCGCGCGCCGGCGGTGGCGCGCACCGCCGCCAGACGACGCGGCGAGAATGTCCAGGTGTCCTGGTTCCCGCGGTCGATGCCGTTCTTGCCCATCCGGTAGATGTTGAAGAGCAGCGCTTCGCGATAGCGCGAGGCCACGTCGATCACCGCGCGATTCGCCGTAACCGAATAGTCAATCGACTGGCGGAAGTGCCAGCGCTGCGGCGCGATCGGGAACGGCAGATCTGCGCTGGGCAGCTGCTTATCCGGGACGAACGGAATGTCAATCGGCGTCGGATTCCCGATGGTCTCGGTGAGCAGTCCGATCTGGTTGTGGAAGTACGCGGTCGTGCGCAGTCCGCCATTCCACCATGTCGAATACGTCGATCCCTTCCTCATCGTCACGCCCGGCTTGCCTTCGAGAGCGAAGCGTGCGTGCATCGCCGCGCCGATGAGATCGATGCTCGAGGGAATCAACGGATCGAACACGTAATTGAACGGCTCGCGGAACGGCGGCGCGAACATCACCGTGCCGGGCGGCCCGGTCTGATGATGGTCGTAGACGATCTGCGGGAACCACTCCTTGTAGAGGACGCGGTTCATGTTGATCGTCTCGGCCTGGCTGGCCAGGTAAAAGTCGCGGTTGTTGTCGTGGCCGACGTACTTCTGATAGGCGCGCGGAACGCCTGCCAGCGAACGCCCAGTCGGTTCGCGCTCGCGCATGTACCAGTTCGCGACGAGCTCGTGGCCGTCAGGATTGGCGTGAGCCGCGAGGACGATCACGTCGCGGAGGAAGCGCAACGTCTCGGCATCGGAGCGGCTCACGAGCTGATAGACAGTCTCAATCAGTTGTTGCGCACCGAGGACTTCGTTGGCATGCAGTCCACCGTCGATCCACACCACCGCTTTGCCTTCGGTGGCGAGCGCGCGCGCCTGGTCGTCAGTCAGGCCTTCAGCCAGCGACAGACGACGGGAGATATCTTTGTAGCGATCGAGCTGCTTGAGATTCTCCGGCGCCGAGATGACGGCCATCCACTGCGTACGGCCTTCCTCGGTCCGTCCGATGTCCACGAGCTGCATCCGATCGGACTCCCGATCGAGCTTCTTCCAGTACTCCTCGAGCTGCGTGTAGGTGGCGAGGAAGTAATCGTCGCCAATCGACGCGCCGAACTGCTGCTGCGGCGTCGTGACGGACGCCGTCTGCTGCGTGCTCGCGGGTGGGGCAAGCAAGATCAGCACGAACGCGAATGCCAGTGCCCGTTTCATGCCTCAGTTACGCAAGAGGATCGCACGGGTATACAACACCTGAAAACCAAAACGCTCGAACGTCCGCTGCGAAATGCTGCCCGGCTCGGTCGTGGCGATGGCGAGATCGGCGCGCCCGCTGGCGCACTCGAGCGCCTTGGCGACGATGGCCGACTGCACGCCGCGACGGCGGAATTGGGGACGCGTTCCCGTTCCGAAGATGCCCAGCACGCCGTTGGTGATGACGCTCGCCGCCGCGCCCGCCGGCTCGCCATTGATGCGAACCAGATAGCGCACGATGTCCGGATGAATAAACTGTCGCATCGCACGACCGATGGTGTCCACAATGTCGGCGGCGGGTCCCTCAGCAGGCGACGACCCCCAATCCGGCACGGCAAACCCTTCAACGGTGGCGCGGAGAAACTCTTCCTGGTCCTGATCGCCCGTGAGGACTTCGACGTGCAGCTCGTGCGTCGCGGGTGCCGCGTGCGCGTCCTGCGGCAGCTCACACGCGAGCTCGTTCTCGAACCCCTTCAGCACGTATCCGCGCGTCTGCAATCTGGCGACGAGGTCCATCGACACGAGCGGACACAACTCGATCTGAATCGGGCACTCGCGCTCGTCGTAGAAGAGCTCGAGCGCGTCAAGGTCCTCATCGGTTACCGGTGCGCCGAGGCCGAGTCCGAGCACTTTGTTCATCGGCGACCCCGGCTGCCCGCACACACCCCGACCGCCGCCAACTTCAATCGACGCCGCGCCGCCGGGAAGCCCGACACCCGCGCCGACGGCGCAGAAGTCGATCTCCGTGCGCTCGACGCGCTGCGCGAGCGCGAGAGTCGCTTGCAACACGAGTGGTATGTTATCGAACTCCCAACTACCAACTCCCAATTTCCAACCACTCCCAAGGCCCAACTCCCAACCGCCAACGATTTCACATAGATTGGGAGTTGGAAACTGGAGGTTGGGAGTGGTTGGGCGTTGGAAGTTGGGCGTTGGGAGTTGATGTGAAGGTAGCCACATGGAACGTCAACGGGATCCGCGCGCGCGACGCGCAGGTGCAGGAGTTCATCGACAAAGAGCAGCCCGACGTCCTCTGCCTGCAGGAGATCAAAGCGTCACTCGATCAGCTGCCCGTATGGCTCTGCGATCTCGAAGGCTACTGGTGCTACTGGCACGGAGACAAAGGCTACTCAGGCGTCGGCCTTCACGTGCGCAAAGCCACGTTCCCCGAACGGCCCGAGTTCACTCATCCCGCGTTCGACTACGAGCGGCGCATCGCCGCAGTCGCGTTGCCCTGGGCCACGGTCGCGTCAATCTACGTCCCCAACGGCGGCAAGGACTTCGACGCCAAGATGCGCTTCCTCGAAGCGATGGTGCGCTACGCCGCTGAGTTCGAGACGAAGAACCAACCGCTCGTCCTGTGTGGCGACATGAACGTCGCGCGCACGGACATCGACGTGCATCCGAAAGAACGAAAGCCGGGGATCATCGGCCAGCGCGCCGATGAGCGCGCGCTGATCGAAAGCATCCTCGGTCACGGGCTGGTGGACGTGCAGCGAACGCTCGATCCGAACAATGCCGACCTGTTCACATGGTGGGCGCCATGGCGGAACATGAAGGCCCGCAACATTGGCTGGCGGCTCGATTTGGTGATGGCGAGCCAATCGATCGCCTCGCGCGCGACGTCGTGCGTAGTGCAACGCGAATTCGGCTCCAGCGATCACGGACCCGTCATCGCAGAGTTTTCGTAGGGGCGACGCAGGCGTCGCCCTTACGCGTCTTCCACCGCGGACCAGGCTTTGGCCAACTCTTCCCCGACCGCCAGGTGATTCAACGCGAAGTCTGACTGACGAAACGCTTCGAGCAGCAGCTCACGATCGAGCGACCGCGCGGCATTCCGGCACTGCCGCGCCGACTCCACACGCACCAGGGCGAGCGCCGCTTCGAGCCCGCGCACGATCGTCTTCACCCCGCGGCCCTGATACGCCGTCCACGACGCGAACGCCTTGGCCGCGAGAAAGCGGTTGATCGGCGCGCGGTAGTCGTCCCATCCCGGGCGCACGTACGTAGTCCAGGCCGGCTCGAGGCCTTCTTCGTCGCTCGCCGGCTTCAGATCGTCCGGGACGGCAGCGATCACGTCGTCGCGACGGTGCAGACTTGGACCCAGCTCCGCCTCTGGCGCGCCTGCAACGACATCGTGCGGAAGCTCCCACACAGCCTCGGACAAGGTGAGGCTCCCCGGCCGCCATCGGCGCAGCAGATCGGCGTCGCGCATCAGCGTGGAAACGATCGACTCCGGTCGCTCCCGCAGGTCGGCGCATCGACCCACCATGTGCCGCTCCCATGCGGTGTAGCCGTCGAGATCCATCAGCACGCGCGGATGCAGCAGCGGCGGAAGATCGTCGGCCGTGACGATGAGACCGTCGTAGTCGGTGTCGGGGAAGGCCGTCGGCTCCGGCACAATTTCCACGGCGACATCGCTGAACAGCATCGACGCGGCGGTCGGGCAGAAGTGCGAGAGCGAGACGAACGTGCCGCGCCGATCCTGCACCGACACGCGCGGAAAGTGCCGGCACGTCGTCGGCAGATGCGGCTCACCGAGATCGCGGTGCACGATGCATCGCCTGCCGGTGCTCTCGTAGAACACGCACCGGCCGTTCTCGTCGCGATCGAGCATCGCGGCCACGCCATCAGGCAGATTCGGTTCGACGATGAACGGGTAGGTCGCACCGGCGGTGGGGGCAACCTGCAGCCGGCCCCCTACCAGCGCGTCGCTGAGGGACCGATAGACCGGGAGTTCGACCGGCACATCCCAATCAGCGGTACAGCAGGCACCCGAGTGGCGACAGCGATAGTCGGCATGAAAACCGAGCGCGAACACATTCTTTGAACTCATTGACCTGCTTGAGCTTAACCCTTCGTACAGAACTATTACAGTCCGTTTGCTGCAGCCCTGTTATGGTTTGGCGATTTCTTTGACGACACACGCAGCAGGAGGACCTTCTACGTCAATGGCGACACCGATGCTCATGTACGGGCGAAAACATCAGCATGGCTTGAACTGGATTACGGCCATCGCGATGACCGGCTTTCATATCGGCGCAGTAGCCGCACTCTTCTACATCGACTACGGCGCGATGCTCGCCGCACTCATTCTTTACTATGCGGGCGGCATGCTCGGCATCGGCATGTCGTATCACCGGCTGCTCACCCATCGCAGCTACAAGACGACAAAGTTCATCGAGTACTTTCTCACGATCTGCGGCACGCTCGCACTCGAGGGCGGTCCGATCTTCTGGGTCGCAACGCACCGCATTCATCATCAGAACTCGGATCAGGAAGGCGACCCGCACACGCCGCGCGAAGGGACGTTCTGGTCGCACATGGGTTGGATCCTCATGGGCGAGGGTCTCCATCACGATGCCTCGGTGCTCGCGCGCTATGCACCCGACCTCAGCAAAGATCGTTTCCACGTCTGGCTCTCCAACTGGCACTGGGTCACCAACGTGGTCGTCGGCATCGCTCTGCTCGCGTATGGCGGCATTCCGTATGTGCTCTGGGGCATCTTCTTCCGCACGACCGTTGGCCTGCACGCGACGTGGCTGGTGAATTCGGCCACGCACCTGTGGGGGTCGCGCCGCTTCAAGACCAGAGACGACTCGACGAACAACTGGTGGGTCGCGCTCCTCACCTTCGGTGAGGGCTGGCACAACAACCATCACGCGCATCCAACCAGCGCTCGTCACGGCCTCGCGTGGTATGAGCTCGATCAGAACTGGATCGGGATCCGCACGCTGCAGCTGCTCGGGCTGGCCTGGGATATCAAGGTCGCGAAGATCAAGCAGCCGCTGCCCGAGGAAGCCGTCGTGCCGTCTGGAGAAGCGGTCGCCTAGTCCGTCTGGTGGGAGGGCGATTCTACCTGCCGCAGCTCGATGGGCTGCGGTTCTTCGCCTTCCTGCTGGTTTTCATTCATCACTCCCCCGTATTCCCATCGGGCGTCCGCGCGGCCTCGTCGCTCAAGGAATACGGGTTCGTTGGCGTAGACCTCTTCTTCGTCCTCAGCGCGTATCTGCTCATCGCGCTGCTCCACCGCGAGCACGCCGCCACCGGCACGACTGATTTCAAGAAGTTCTTCATCCGGCGGGTCCTGAGGATCTGGCCGCTGTTCTACGTGTACGTGTGTGGCTGCTTCCTGTACTTCCTCGCCGTGGATGGCAGGGACTTCACGACGATCGCGGGCAGGACGATCGGCCACCTGTTCTTTCTCGACAACTTCTTCACGGCGTTCGCCGGCCGATACAACCCGTTGAACTTCACAGAGCATCTGTGGACGATCGCCTTCGAAGAGCAGTTTTATCTGTTCATCCCGCTGCTGTTTCTCGCCCTCCTCGGTATGCGCCGCAGCCCAAGACTCTTCACACTGATTGTGGTCGCCCTCGTTGTTGCACAGCCGCTCGTGCGATGGGGGTTCACGCGGTTCCACGAGAGCGAGATCACGCTGTGGGTGGTCCCGTTTCTTCATTCAGACACGATCGTTGCCGGACTCCTGCTGGGAGCAGGCGTCGGCGCCGCCCTCAAGGAGAAACTCCCCGGGAGTCTCATTGCGCTGACCGGCGCCGTCCTCCTTGGCTTCACGATCTTCGTGCTGCCGTACAGTGACGTCAGCCAGTCCTTGCCGGCGCGCGGCGTGTATTTCTTCACGCTGTTCGGGCTGTCATTCTTTCTGATTGTCCTGGGCGTCCTGGACGATCGATCGTGGATGGCCTGGCTGCTCGCCCGTCAGCCGCTGGTGTTTCTGGGACGGATCTCCTATGGCCTCTATGTCTGGCACTTTGTCGGCAATCAGTTCAGTCCGGGACTGACGCGTGCCTGGCTCTCGACACACCTGAACCTGGACAACCCGTTCGTGAATTGGTTGTCAATCGTGCTCCCGGCATTCACGCTGACGCTGGCCCTGGCGGCACTCTCGTACTTTGCGCTCGAGCGTCCGTTCCTGCGCATCAAGAGCCGCTTCACGCTCATCCCAAATCGCGCTGACTAGTAGAGCGCAGGCTTCAGCCTGCGCGGACACGGTTGACCTACAATCCACAAAGTGACTCGCCGTCAAAAAGCGATCGCGTTCTTCGTCGCGCTCTGCGTCCTGCTGGTCGCGGCCGCCGTGTCGCTCAATATCGGCTGGATCATCGCCAACGCCGGCCGCATCACGCCCATCATCCTCGGCATCGTGCTCTTCGGCTTGATCATCGCGGGCCTCATCGTCTACACCGTGTTCCTGGTGCTCGAGATCAAACGCAACGAGGAACACGACAGCTTCATCAACGCCGTCACCCACGAGCTGAAGACCCCGATCGCCTCGATCAAGCTGTATCTCGAGACGCTGCAGTCGCGTCCCGTCAACGAAGCGCGGCGGCAGGAGTTCTACGAGATCATGCTGGCCGATGCCGCACGACTCCATCACACCGTTGACCAGGTGTTGAAGGCCGGCGTCGTCCGCGAAAAGCGCAAGACCATCGCGCGTGGCCCAGTGGATATGGCGGCGCTGGCCGCAGAGTGCGTGGAGCTCGCCGTCGTTCGTCACCACCTCCAACCGGATGCGATCGTGCTCGAGTCGCCCGACCGAGCGCCGATGGTCAGTGGCGACGCCGAGGAACTACGCACGGTCATCACGAATCTCCTCGACAACGCGGTCAAGTACTCCGGGCAGGCGGTGCGTGTGACGGTCGCCGTCGCCGCGCCCGCGCCGGACACCGTGTGGGTGCGCGTGCAGGATCGCGGGATCGGCATCCCCAAGAAACAGCTGAAACGGATCTTCAACCGCTTTTATCGGGTCCAGGCGCGCGGCCTCCGCCACATTACCGGCACGGGTCTCGGCCTCTACATCGTCCGATCGATTGCGCGGGCGCATGGCGGCCGGGTGTTCGCGCAGAGCGAGGGCGAGGGCCAGGGCGCGACCTTCACGTTGGAACTCCCGCGACTCACCACATGAGTCGAATTCTGATCGTCGAAGACGAGCAGCACATCTCCGACGGCTTGCGTTTCAATCTTGAAGCCGAAGGACATGAAGCGGTCGTTGCGGCTGACGGCGAGCAGGCGCTCGATCTCCTGCTGAAAGAACGCCGGGTGTTCGACGTGGTCGTCCTCGACGTCATGCTTCCGGGCAAGGACGGCTTTACGGTTGCCGCGGAGCTGCGCGCCGCTGAACAGTTCCTGCCGATTCTGATGCTCACGGCGCGCGGCCGTCCGGAAGACGTCCTGAAGGGATTCGAGGCGGGGGCCGACGACTACCTGCCGAAGCCGTTCGAGCTGACGATCCTGCTCGCCCGCATTCACGGACTCCTTCGCCGACGACGCTGGAACGAGCAGGATGTGGAGCCGGATGATGGCCAAAGCGATGTGTTCGTTTTTGATGGCCGTACGCTCGACTTCGGCGCGATGGAAGTGCGCGCGCTCGGCAAATCGCATCGTCTGACGCAGATGGAGTGCGACCTGTTGCGGTATCTCGTCAAGAATGCCGGCCAGGCCGTGTCGCGCGGAACCATCCTCGAGGACGTGTGGGGCCTGCATGAAAGCACCGATACGCGGGCCATCGACAACTTCATCGTGCGGCTGCGGCGCTACATCGAAGATCGTCCCTCGTCGCCGAAGATTCTGCTGACCGTGCGCGGCGTCGGCTATAAGTTCGTGCCTGGAGAGAGCGGAGGAGGCGGAGGAAACGGAATCACACGGAGAAACGGAGCAACGGAGAAGAAAACCAATCTCCGTTGACTATCCCGCGCGGTGGACGCGGCCGAGCGACAGCGAAGCATCAATCAGATGCCCAGTCTTGATGCCGAGTGCAATCGGCCGCTCGTGCAGCCAGTGCAGACCGGCACTCACGGCGCAGCCGCACTGCGAGCAATCCGGGTTGCCGCCGAAGAAGCACGGCTCGACGCGCGTCTTCAAGTCGGCTGAGTAGTTGACCGAGACGCGCGAGAAGGTGCAGCGCCGCGGATTTTCCGGTGGATGCGCAAACGCCTCGGTCGCACCGGGCGGCAGCACGAGGTTGGGATAGCGCTGCTTCAGCGCCGGCAGCATCTCGAAGAGACGCCGTCGTGATTCCGGCGTGAGCTTCTCGGCACTCTCCTCGCCCTGTTGCGGCGTGTAGAGGCTCAGCCAGATTCGGCCGATGCCGCGACGGCCGGTCCAGAATTGCAGATATTCGTCGAGATATCCAGAACGCTCCAGCATCTGATTCGTCACAACCCAACTGATGTCGGCGTCGCGCGTCTCGAGATTCTTGAGAATGCGCTCGTAGGTCGCCGGCGTACGTCGGACATCGTGCTCGGGCTGCAGACCGTCGATCGACACGGCAACGCGGACCCGAGGAATGGCGTTCCACTCTCGCGGAAACGGCATGACCGCGCTCGTCACCACGAGCGAGTACACGCCCCAGCTGCTCACCACCGGCAGGATGCGACTGAGCTCGCGATGACGAATGAGCGGCTCACCGCCGACGAACGACACCTGCACGGGCCGATGCAATCGAATGAGCTCGAGCACCCGCTCGACGAGGCTGTCGCCGCGCAGATCGTTCACCTGGCGGAGCATGATGACGCCGCCAAGATGATTCGGCTCGTAGGCGTAGCAGCCAGGACAGTGAAGCGGACACTCTCGAGTGATTTCGATTGAAAGCAGTGGACTATAGCCGCGGAGCATGCGGCTGCCAGCCGCCAGCAGCGTACGCAGGACAACCGGTTGACGAGGGTTGGCTTGTGTCCTCACGGCCGACAGTGAAGTGCAAGAGACAAACCGTATTAACGGGCCACAAAGGCGGTGACTGAGCTCAGCCGGTAGAATGGCAGGCCATGTCTGCCAGCGACACGATCGAGGCGCAAGGCCACCTGATCGACTCGGGCCTCCTGTCCGCCATCTTCGACAAGATCATTGAACTCAAAGGGTCTTACGAGATCCTGACGTTCGACATTGGACGGACCAACGACGATCCCTCGAGCATCAAGATGCGGATCACGGCCCCCGACCGCGCAACGCTCGACGATCTGCTGCAGCAGATCACGACGTTCGGTGCTCATGCCGTGCGTGAGCGCAATGTCCTCGTCAAGCCGGCCGAAAAGGATCGCTGCGTCCCTGACGATTTCTACTCGACAACCAATCACCGGACGCACCTGCGGCTCGGTGGGCAGTGGGTCGAGGTAGCCAACCAGCGCATGGATGCCGTGATCGTCGTCACCGGGCAGACCGCATCGTGCCGCAAGCTTCGCGACGTCAAGGCTGGTGAGTCGGTTGTCTGCGGTCACGTCGGGATTCGCGTGACCCCGGAGTTCCGCGAGCGGGATCGCCTCGGCTTCGCCTTCATGAGCAACGACGTCTCCTCAGAGCGGCGGGTCGAGGGCAGCGTGGCACGTATTGCGCAGATGATGCGCGACGTCAAAGCGGCCGGCGGACGCATCGCCGTGGTCGCCGGCCCAGTGGTCGTCCACACTGGCGGCGTCGAGCACTTCTCCTCGTTGATCCGGCAGGGCTACGTGGACCTCGTCCTGGCCGGCAACGCGCTCGCCGTGCACGACATCGAATTCGCGCTGTCGGGCACATCGCTCGGCATCGACCTCGCCGCCGGCGCACCGGTCGAGCAGGGCCACCGCAATCACATGGCCGCGATCAACACAATCAATCGCGCTGGCAGCATTCGCGCGGCGGTCGAGACCGGCGTCCTCAAGTCGGGCGTCATGTACGAGTGCGTCAAGAAGGGCGTGGACTTCGTCCTCGCCGGCAGCATCCGCGACGATGGGCCGCTGCCCGAAACGATGATGGATCTCGTCGAAGCGCAGGAGCAGTACGCGGCCGCGCTGACGAACAATGTGCAGCTGGTGCTGATGCTCTCTTCGATGCTCCACAGCATCGGCGTGGGCAACATGCTGCCCTCCTGGGTCCGTGTCGTCTGTGTCGATATCAACCCCGCGGTCGTCACGAAGCTCGCGGATCGAGGATCTCAGCAGACAGTCGGCGTGGTTACTGACGTTGGTCTGTTTCTCCACCGGCTGGCGGAGGCGCTGGGCGAAGGTTGAGGTTCCAAGGTTCACCGACAAACGGAACCGGAACCCTCGGAACC
>Ga0111538_10000161_pt1 | contig 78155 bp, 61 predicted proteins | sample SoiMethybrSBSTD1_FD_79669 | JGI IMG/M metagenome (GOLD analysis project Ga0111538, IMG submission 79669) | Bulk soil microbial communities from a Populus tree surrounding site in Tennessee, USA - Soil MetaG P. TD hybrid SBSTD1 (version 2)... | ecosystem: Environmental > Terrestrial > Soil >...
ACGTAAGGTGCAGCAGGAAGATATCATCAAGGATATCAAGAAGCACTCCTACTATTTGAAGCCTGGAGATAGGCGCCGCGCCAAACAGGCGCTGGCGCGTAAACGTACGCGCAAGAAGCAGCGTCGCGAGTCGGATTAAGGACAGCGCAGCAGCTGCGAGTACCGGAGAAGGGGGCGGATCTCGATTTTCGTTTGCGGGTGACACCAAACAGAAATCGAGGTCCGCCCCTTTTTTCATAGGGCCTGCCCGCGCGTGCAGGCGCAGAGTTGGTGAGAGGTAGGTAGGGCCGATGGAGTTCCAGGACAAAACCCTCAACTGCGTGGATTGCGGGACGGAGTTCCTCTGGACGGCAGGAGAACAGCTGTTCTTTGCCGACAAGAATTTCAAGAACGAACCGAAACGGTGCAAGAGCTGCAAGGCCAAGCGCGCGTCCCGCCCCGCCGCCGGTGCCAGCATCGCCCGTGAGCGCGTCGAGACGACGACCAACTGCTCGGCGTGCGGTAAGGAGACCACGGTCCCATTCCGTCCAACCCAGGGGCGGCCGGTCTTCTGCCGCGAATGCTTCCAGCAGCGGAAGTTTGCCGGCGCGGCTGGCGTCTGACTGTCCTGAGCTTCGGTTCGAACACGGGCCACGCGTCGAGCGTGGCCTTTTTGTTTTTGCGGGAAGGGAATCCTCGCACCGGCTGCCTGCGTCTACAATCGTGATTCTGGTTACACCTCGGCCCCGGCGCACGTCGTGCTGACTCAACCGCCGGGGGCCCCCGTCAGAACCTCATCATGTCGTTCACAGCGCTTTCTCGGTTCCTGTGTGCGGGTGTTTTCGTTGTCACCCTCACGATTTCTGCCGCCTGCCGCGATCCAAAAGGCTCGGCGGCCGGCGCTCCTCAGGCTCCACCCCCCACGGCCGTCAAACTTCTGACCCTCGAGCCCAAACCGGTCGAACAGGCGTCCGAATTCATCGCCACTGTCCGGTCCCTGCGCTCGACAACGGTCCAGCCGGAAGTCGAAGGGCTGGTGACGAAGATCTTCGTGAAGTCCGGCGACCACGTCCGGGCCGGCGCACCCCTGGTGCAAATCAACGCGGCCAAGCAGCAGGCAACCGTCAAGAGCACCGAGGCCAATCGGGCGGGCACGGAAGCCGACGTCCAATACTGGCGGCAACAGGTCAAGCGCCTGGAGTCGCTCGTCGGCGCCGGGGCGATCAGCCGCCAGGAATTCGATCAGGCACAGAACTCACTGCGCACAGCGGAGGCGCGCCTGGCCGCCCTCGACGCGCAGGTACGGGAAGGCCGGGTCGAGCTGGAGTACTACCGCGTCGACGCACCGCAGGCCGGCGTGATCGGCGATATTCCGATCCGCACCGGCGATCGTGTCACGACCTCCACGGTGATCACTACGATCGACGAGAACGCCGCCCTCGAGGCGTACATCCAGATTCCTCTCGACCGCTCGCCCGACCTGCGCCTCGGCCTGCCCGTTCAGCTGCTCGACGGCGAAGGGAAGATCGTCGCCACCAATCCGATCACCTTCGTCGCGCCGCGCGTGGACGACGCGACCCAGACGGTGCAGGTCAAGAGTGCGCTCCGCAATGTTCCGCCGGCGCTCCGGGTGCAGCAGTTCATCCGCGCCCGCGTCGTGTGGCGGAACGCGCCGGGCCTGACGCTTCCGATCACCGCGGTCTCGCGCGTCAGCGGTCAGTACTTCTGCTTCGTGGCCGAGCAAAGCCCGAACGGCCTGGTCGCCCGGCAGCGCCCCGTGCAGATTGGCGAATTGATCGGGAACGACTACGTCGTCACGGGCGGGGTGAACGCCGGCGACAAGGTCGTGGTCTCGGGCATCCAGAAGATCGGCGACGGCGCCCCCGTCAAGGCGGAATAGATGGTCGACACCTTCATCCGCCGGCCGATCCTGGCATCGGTCTGCTCTCTGGTCCTGATTCTGGCCGGCGCGGTCGCGATCCCGACGATGCCGGTTGCCCAGTATCCAGCTCTGGCCCCGCCGCAGATCACGGTCACCGCGTTCTACACAGGCGCCAACGCACAGGAAGTCGAGACCTCGGTCACGACCCCGCTCGAACAGGCCATCAACGGCGTCGAAGGCATGTCCTACATGACGTCGTCCAGCACCAACAGCGGCGTGTCGACAATCAACGTGACGTTCGATATCACGCGCAACCAGGACCTCGCCCAGGTCGACGTCCAGAACCGGGTCAACCAGACGCTGGGCCGGATGCCGGCGGAAGTCCGCACGACCGGCATCATCGTCCAGAAGCAGGCGACTGGCTTCGTGATGGCGGTCGGCGTGTACTCGGAAAAAGGACAGTACGACTCGCTGTTCCTGAGCAACTACCTGGACGTCTACGTCAAGGACGCCTTGAAGCGGGTGCCTGGCGTCAGTGACGTGCTGATCTTCGGTGAGCGGAAGTACTCGATGCGGCTCTGGCTCGATCCCGACCGCATGGCCGCGCGCAACCTGACCGCGGGCGACGTCGTATCGGCGCTGCGCGAACAGAACGTACAGGTGGCGGCGGGAAGCCTGGGCCAGGCGCCGGCGCCGTCCGGACAGATGTATCAGCTGAGCGTGCGCGCGGTCGGCCGGCTGCGCGAGGCGTCGGAGTTCGAAAACATCATCCTCAAGAGCGGGGTCGGCGGATCGCTCGTCCGGGTCCGCGATGTCGGCCGCGCGGAGCTGGGCGCGGAGACCTACTCCGCCGACCTTCGCTTCCAGACCCTCGAAGCGGTGGGCTTCGGAGTGATCCAGCTCCCCACCGCCAACGCGCTCGACGTCGAACGCTCCGTTTCGGCGGAGATGGAACGGCTGTCGCGGACTTTCCCGCCCGGGGTCAAGTACCAGGTGGCGTTCAACACCACCGACGTCGTCGAGGAGTCGATCAACGAGGTTCTGAAGACGCTCGCTGAAGCCATCGCGCTGGTCGTGCTGGTCATCTTCATCTTCCTGCAGACGTGGCGCAGCACGATCATTCCGGCCGTCACCATCCCGGTCTCGCTGATTGGCGCCTTCGCGTTTACGAAGCTGATGGGCTTCTCGATCAACACGCTGACGTTGTTCGGGATCATCCTGGCCACCGGCATCGTCGTCGACGATGCCATCGTCGTGATTGAGAACATCGAGCGGCACATCCAGCAATACGGCAAGAGCGCGCGGCAGGCGGCCTCCGATGCGATGCGCGAGGTCTTCGGCGCGGTCGTCGCGACCGGGCTGGTGCTGATTGCGGTCTTCGTGCCGGTAGCGTTCTTCCCGGGCACGACCGGGCGGCTCTACGCGCAGTTCTCGATGACGATCGCCTTCGCGGTCGCGCTGTCGGTGTTCAACGCCATCACGCTGACGCCCGCGCTCTCGGCGCTGCTGCTCGAACGCGAGAGCCATCACAAAGGGCGGTTCTTCTCGTTCTTCGAGAAGGTCATTGGCGCCGGCACCCGAGCGTATGTCGGGGGGCTCAGATACGCCGTCGCCGCGCGCTGGGTAGTGGTGCTGGTGTTCGTCGGGGCGCTCGGGTTGACCTACTGGGTGTACCGCACCGTACCCCAGGCATTCATCCCCGAAGAGGATGCGGGCTACTTTCTGGTGCAGGTGCAGGCGCCGGCCGGCGCTTCGCTCGAGTACACGAGCAACGTGGCCCGTCAGGCGGAAAAGATCATTCTCAGCGATCCCGACGTGCTGGCGCTGTTCTCGGTCATGGGGTTCAGCTTCAGCGGCGCGGCGCCGAACCAGGGACTCATGTTCGCGCGGCTCAAGCCGTTCGATGAACGACCCGGCGCGGAGCATGGGGTCCAGGCGGTGCTCGGACGCATCAGCGGTCCGCTCTTCAGCCTGCCGGGCGCAATTGTCATCGGCTTCGCTCCGCCGTCGATTCCGGGCCTGAGCCGGTTCGGCGGCTTCGAGTTCCAGGTGCTCGATCAGACGGGTCAGGACATCACGAACCTGGCGACCGCCACCCAGACCATTGCCAGGGCCGGCAATCAGTCGGGAGTCCTGCGCGGCCTGTTCAGCGCATTCACGGCGAACGACCCTCAGCTCCAGGTGACGATCGACCGCCAGCGGGCGCTGGCACTGGGCATCCCGCTCAACGAGATCACGAGCGCGATGCAGATCCTGCTCGGCTCGCAGTATGTGAACGACTTCGAGTTCAACAACCGGGCGTACCGCGTCTACGTCCAGGCCGAGCAGCAATTCCGGTCCAACCCGCAGGCACTACGGCAGCTGTATGCGCGCACGCGCGGTGGCGAGATGGTGCCGCTCGAGCAGGTGGTCTCCACCGAGGAGGTCACCGCGCCGCAGGTGATCAGCCATTTCAACCTGTTCAGGTCCGCCACGATCAACGGGTCGGCTGCCCCCGGTGTCAGTTCGGGGGTCGCCCTGGCGGAAATGGAGCGGCTGGCGGAGACTCACCTGCCGGAGGGCATGGGCTACGCCTGGTCGGGCATTTCACTCGAGGAGACGAAGGCCGGCCGCCAGGCCGTGTTCATCTTTGGTCTGGCGCTGCTCCTCGTGTATCTCACTCTGGCGGCACAGTACGAAAGCCTGGTGTTGCCGTTCATCGTCCTGCTGGGCGTGCCGCTCGCCGTTCTCGGAGCGCTCGGAGCACAGTGGAGCCGGGGCCTGGCCAACGACGTCTACTGCCAGGTCGGCCTGGTCATGCTGATTGGGTTGTCGGCGAAGAACGCCATCCTGATCGTGGAGTTCGCCGAACAGCTCCGCCAGCGGGGGATGACCATCGTCGAGGCGGCCATCGAAGCGTCCAAACTCCGGCTCCGGCCGATCCTGATGACGTCTCTGGCGTTCATCCTCGGCGTCCTGCCGCTCGTCTTTGCGACGGGGGCCGGCCAGGAGGCGCGCCACTCGGTCGGGACCGCGGTGGCCGGCGGGATGTTCGTGTCGACGTTCCTGAACATCCTCTTCATTCCGGTTCTGTACGTGGTCGTTCAGAGCATTCGATCATGGGTGTCGAAAACGCCCGAGACAGGCGAACAACCCGCATAAACACCGGCGATTTCTTGACACTCTTTTTGATTGCGTAGTACGCTGCACGGTCTTTCTAGTATAGGGGCGCCGGCCCGATGGGCGCGGCATGAGCGGAACCGCGTCCGGCGGGCGGTGTCGAAAGCGTTTGCGGGCCGCCGCTCGATGGTGCCGGGGCCTGTCACGACCGAGCGGCGCGAATAAAACGGAGGGAGTGCGGCGATGCAGATCGACGAACGGGTCGTCGACGGGGTGACGATTCTGGACCTCAAGGGAAAAATGACGCTCGGCGAAGGCGACGAGCTCCTGAAGGACAAGATCAATTCGCTCATCCAGCAGGACCGCAAGAAGCTGCTGCTCAATCTCGAAGGGGTCCCCTACATCGACAGCGCCGGGCTGGGCGAGATCGTCCGGACCTACACCACTGTCAGCCGGCAGGGCGGCAAGCTGAAGCTGCTCAACCTCACCAAGCGCATCCAGGATCTGCTGGCCATCACGAAGCTGCTTACGGTGTTCGAGACCTACGATACCGAGCAGGACGCGATCGGCAGCTTCAAAGGATAGTGCGCCTCGCGCTGAGGATGGCGCGCACTCCCCTTCCGGACATCATCGAACCGACGCGGCCGCCGGCGGCGGCCGTGGACGGTACCCGGTCCCACACGCTGCTCCCCGGTCTGATCGCGTCGCTGCGGCCCTCGCAGTGGACCAAGAACCTGATCATCTTCGCGGGAGTGCTGTTCGGTCAGCGGCTCACTGACCCCGGCGCTCTCGCCGCCGCGGCAGGCGCCTTCGTCATCTTCTGCCTGCTGTCCGGCGTCGTGTACTTGATCAACGATGTGGTGGATCGGGAAGCCGACCGCCGTCATCCAGTCAAGCGGCGCCGGCCGATCGCGTCCGGTGCGGTCCCCGTCTCTGCCGCCTTGACGGCCGCAGCACTCCTGGGGGCCGGCGCGCTCGCCGCTGCCTTCGCCCTGCGTCCGGAGTTCGGCCTCATCGCCTTACTGTACGTGGGACTGTTGGGCCTCTATTCGGGGCGACTCAAGCACATCGTCATCATCGACGTGCTCACGATCGCCATCGGTTTCGTGCTCCGCGCGGTCGGCGGGGCGGTCGTCATCCCGGTGGCGGTCAGCGTCTGGCTCTACATGTTGACGATCCTGCTGGCGCTGTTCCTGGCGCTGGCCAAGCGCCGCCACGAGCTGGTGCTGCTGGCGGACGGAGCCACCGGCCACCGGCGGATTCTGCAGGAATACAGCCCGTATCTGCTGGATCAGATGATCTCCGTGGTCACGGCGTCGACGCTGGTCGCGTATGCGATCTACACGGTCAGCCCCGAAACGACGGCGAAGTTCCAGACCCATTGGCTCGGGGTGACGCTGCCCTTTCCGCTGTACGGGATCTTCCGATACCTTTACTTAGTGCACCAGAAGGAAGGGGGCGGCAGCCCGTCGGACCTGCTGCTCACCGACCGGCCGCTGCTCATCTGCGTGGCACTGTGGGCCGCTGCTGTGGCCCTGATTATCTACGGGCCCAACCAGCTGATCCATTGGACGCAGTAACGGCCGGCTGAGAAGACGTCATGCCTAAATCGAAGGTCGCAATTCTCCGAACGTCGCCCGCCACGGTACTCCGCGATTACCACTCGGCCATGAACCTGGCCGGGTACCAGGACGTTCTCGCGAAGGACGCGGACACCGCGCTCAAAGTCAACATCTCCTGGCATTTTTTCTTCCCCGGCAGCTCCACGACCCCCTGGCAGCTCGACGGCGTGATCAGGGCCATGAAGCAGGACGGTTACGACCCGTCACTGATCCATGCCTGCCACAACCGCACAGTGGTCATCGATGCGCACCTCGGCGAGCGCGAGAACAAGCAGATCAACGTGGTCGAAGCGCACGGCCTGCGGAACATCCACATCTATGAGAGCGAAGAGTGGATCAACATCCGCGAGGCGGTCGGCGATCTCACGCGGAAGTTCCTCTGCCTGAACCAGGTCTATCCGTCAGGGTTCATGATCCCGCGGCGCTTCATCGGCGAGAACATCGTCCACCTGCCGACGGTCAAGACCCACGTCTTCACCACCACCACCGGCGCCATGAAGAACGCGTTCGGCGGTCTGCTGAACGAGCGGCGGCACTGGACCCATCCGGTGATCCACGAGACGCTGGTGGATCTGCTGATGATCCAGAAGAAGATCCACCGCGGCGTGTTCGCGGTGATGGACGGCACCTTTGCCGGCGACGGACCGGGTCCGCGCTGCATGGTGCCGCACGTCAAGAATGTCATCCTCGCCAGCGCCGACCAGGTCGCCATCGACGCCGTCGCGGCGAAGCTGATGGGGATGGATCCGCTGTCGATCAAGTTCATCCGCCTGGCTCACGATCTGGGCCTCGGCTGCGGTGACCCGCGCGAGATCGAGATCGTCGGCGACCAGGAGGCCGCGGCGGAAAACTGGCACTTCCAGGGCCCCTTCAAGAAGATGACGTTCGCTTCGCGGATGCAGCACCACATCTACTGGGGACCGATGAAGAAACCCGTCGAGTGGTCGCTGAAAACCGTCCTCGCGCCCTGGGCCTACGTGGCGAGTGTGCTGTACCACGACACGTTCTGGTATCCCTACAACGCGAAACGCATGATGGGGACCGTGCTCGACAGCCCGTGGGGGCGGTTGTTTCGCAACTGGGAGACGTTGAGCGCCACGGCCGATGGCTATCCGCAGGTCGGCTCCGACGCCGCGCAGATCGAAAAGACCGGGATGCGCGCGCTCTGGGAGTCGGTGGGAATCCTTGCAACTTGTGTCAAAGAGGCGCCGGAGTTCGCGTCACGGCGCCGACACGTGAAACCAAGCTGAAATTTGGATTGAGTGACTGAATGTCTGACTTCACAGTTCGATCCGACAACGTCGACGTCGAACAGATCATGCGGCAGATTCGCTCGCGCATTCGCGAGAAGCGCGGGGTCGATTACACCGAAGAGGAGATCCGGGAGCTCGCCAACGTGAAGCTCGAGAAGTTCCTGGATCCGCGCGGCGTTCGATCCGACCTGCTCGATCAGTTCCGGCGCTCGAAGGCGGCGATGCCGGCGCCGCAGAACTTCGCGTTCGAGGAAGAGACGCTCTACGAGACGCACCGCGGCTTCATCCGCTGGATCAGGAAGCTGCTGAATCCGCTCCTGAAGCTGTTGTTCAACCCGAATCCGCTCATCCAGGCGCTCCACATCCAGTCGGAGCTGAACACGCGGAACGCCAAACGCGAGGAGCTGGACACGCTGCACTACGAGGTGATGCACAACCTCGTCATCGAGCTCACGAGAACCAGCATCGAGGTCAAGAACCTCAAGATGCGCGTCGAATCGATGTCGAGCCGGCTCGACTTCGATGAGCGGCGGGCCCGCGCGCTCGAAGGCGTGGTGATGTACCGTCCGGGCGCCGCCGCGCCGCTGCAGCCGCCCGGGGGCGGCGAGTCCCGGCCGACCGAAGGCGGTGGCGATCCGTCAGAGCGCCGCTCGCGCCGCCGTCGGCGGCGGCCCAGGCGGCGGGGTGATCGCGGTGACACTCGTCAGGACAGCCAGGCCGCCCAGGACGCCCCGTCGGGTGGCGGCAGCGAGGCGCCTCAGTCCGACGCGGGCAGGGGCGCCGATTCGCTCGCGGCAGACCCTTCGTCGGATTCGTGAAGCTCGCGATCGCGGTTCAGCGGTACGGCGCTGACATCAACGGCGGCGCGGAGCTGCACGCCCGTTACATCGCGGAACGCCTTGCGCGGCATGCCGACGTTGAGGTCGTGACGACGTGTGCGCGCGACTACGTCACCTGGCGGAACGAGCTTCCCGAGGGGGTCGAGCGGGTTCACGGCGTTGCCGTACGCCGCTTCCCGGTCCGGCACGAACGGGTACCGCGGGAGTTCGGCCGCCACTCGGAGCACGTCTTCGGCAACGGGCATTCGATTGCCGATGAACTGGCATGGCTCGAGAGCGAGGGCCCGTCGAGCCCGGGCATGATCGACTATCTCACCCGGACGCCGTTCGACTTCGCCATCCTTTTCAGCTATCGCTACTACCATGCCTGGCATGGCGCACGCCGGCTGCCTTCGCGCGCGGTCCTCGTGCCGACCGCAGAGCGGGATCCGGCGGTGGCGCTCGGCATCTTCGGTCCGATCTTCCGCGGCGTCCGCGCCGTCATGTACAACTCGCACGAAGAGCGGGCGATGATTCAGGCGGTGAGCGGCAACACCGATGTGCCGGGTGTCGTCGTCGGCGTGGGCTCGGACGTGCCGGCCCGCACCGATCCGGCACACTTCCGGAGAAAGTTCCGGATCACGCGGCCGTTCGCGATCTACATCGGCCGGATCGATGAGAACAAGGGCTGCAAGGAGCTCTTCGAGTACTACCAGCGCTACGCGGCGATCTTCCCGCGCGGCCTCGACCTCGTGCTTGTCGGCAGCGAAGTGATGCCGATTCCGAAGCACCCGCGCATCCATCACCTCGGCTACCTGAGCGACGACGACAAGTTCGACGCGCTCGCCGCCTCCGACCTGCTGATCATGCCGTCGTACTACGAAAGCCTGTCGATGGTCGCTCTCGAGGCCTGGGCCCTCGGCCGTCCGGTTCTCGCCAACGGCCGGTGTGACGTGCTGAAAGGCCAGTGCATCCGCAGCAACGCCGGGCTCTACTACGAACGTTACGAGGAATTCGCCGAGACGCTGTATTCGCTCGAATCGAACGGCCCCTTGCACGCGCGGCTTGGACAGAACGGCCGTGACTACTTCCGCCGTCACTATTCCTGGCCTGTCATCGAGCGCAAATACCTGGACATGCTGCAGCAGTTGACGAAGGCAGCCGGGCCGCCGCGGGCGGTCGAGCCGCTCCCGGGCTGGCTGGCACGCCGGCGCAAGAACGTCCGTCCGGCGGCGGAGATTCTGGCCGGGGTTCCCGCCGGACCGGTGCTGCCCTCCCCTCAGGCAGCCGTGGCGCGATGACCACTGCCGCCGGGACGCGTCCGGGCGTTCATCAGGTGCTCGCCACGCTCGGCTATGGCGACGCGATCGGTCACGAAGTACTCGGGATTCAGCGCACGCTTGCGGCAGCCGGATACCACTCTTCCATCTTCGTGGAGACCGCGGATCCCAGACTCGAGGACCTGACGCTCGACTACCGCGATATGGTCGGCGGGATCACGCCAGACGACGTCCTGATCCACCATTTCTCGATCGGATCGCGGGCGTCGCGGACCGCGTACGCGCTGCCCGGGCGAATGGCGCTCGTCTACCACAACATCACGCCCCCCGAGTACTTCATCGGAGTTCACAAGGATCTCGTCAAGCTGTGCTTCCGCGGCCGCCGCGAGCTCACTGCCTACATCGATCGCTGTGAGCTGGCCCTCGGCGACTCCGAGTACAACCGGCTCGAGCTCGAGGCGCTCGGGTTTCCGAACACCGGAGTGCTGCCGGTCGTTCCCGACTTCACCCACCTCGACGTCGTTCCCGATCGCGCACTCGCCGGCGGGTTCGACGACGACTGGACCAATGTGATGTTCGTGGGCCGGGTGATCCCGAACAAGAAGTTCGAGGACGTGATCCGCGCCTTCCACGTGTATCGGACGCGGCACAATCCGCGATCGCGGCTGCTGCTGGTCGGGTCGTACAGCGGTTTCGAGAAGTACCTTGAACTGCTCACCGCGCTGGTCGCCAGGCTCGGTACGCCGGACGTCCACTTCCTCGGCCATGTGTCGAACGAGGAACTGTCGGCGCTTTATGACGTCGCCGACCTGTTCCTGTGCGCCAGCGAGCACGAGGGGTTCTGCGTGCCGCTGATGGAGGCCTTCTACAAGCGCGTGCCGGTGCTCGCCTACGCCGCCACCGCCGTCCCGGCGACGATGGATGGCGGGGGCGTGCTTTACGAAACCAAGGATCCAGGCGACATCGCGAAGGTGATGGTCGCGGTTCTGGGCGACACCGCCCTCGAGCAGGCCGTCGTCCAGTCCCAGGATGCGGCACTCGACCGTCTTCGCGGGAAGGATTTCGGAGGCACGCTGCTGCGCTACGTGCGCCAGCTGCTCGATCGCCCGCCGCGCGCGGCTCCCGAGGTGGCGTTCGACTTCTGGGCGCAGTTCGACCAGTACGAGCGGCTCGAAGAGCTACGCCAGTACCGCCCGGCCCTGTATCGCGCCCTGCCCGACCCCGGCAGCGCCGGGACCCCCGGGACATGATCATCAACCAGTGGGTCCCTGCGGCGCACCGCGGGGATGCCATCGGGGACAGCGCGCGGCGCGTCCGCGACATGCTGCGTGCCGCCGGGCACGACTCCGACCTCTACGCGCTGACAATCGACGAAGACGTCCGCGATGACGTCCGGCCCTTTTCGGACGCGGGCGCCCGGCAGGGGCACATCACGATCTTCCACTTCGCGCTGCCGTCACCGATGACAGAAGCGTTCGCATCGCTCAGTGGCATCCGGGTCCTGCAGTATCACAACATCACGCCGGCGCGATTCTTCGGGCCGTACGATGCCCGGATGTTCCGGCTCGCCGCGCTCGGAAGGCAGGAGCTCCGGTCGCTGGCGGACCGGGTGGATCTCGCACTCGGTGATTCCGAATTCAACCGTCAGGAGCTCGAGGAGCTCGGTTTCCCCCGGACCGGCGTGATGCCGATCGCTGTCGACATGGAACGGCTCACGGCCGCGCCGCGGCGCCCGGCGCTCGAAAAGATCCTGGGAGGAGATGGCTTCATCAATTTCCTGTTCGTGGGCCGGATCGTGCCGAACAAGCGGATCGAGGACCATATCCGCCTGGCTGAGATGTACAAGCGCTACATCGACAGCTACTACCGGTTCATCTTCGTCGGGCGCTACGACGGGCTGCCGCGCTATTACTCGATGATCCGCGCCCTGATCGTCCAGTACCGGATGCTGCCGGAACGCTTCATCTTCACCGGCGCGGTGCCGGACGATGACCTCGCCGCATACTATCGGTGGGCGGACGCCTACGTTTCCCTGAGCGAACACGAGGGTTTCTGCGTGCCGCTGGTCGAGGCGATGGCGACCGATGTGCCGGTGCTGGCTTACGCCGCCGGTGCCGTCCCGGAGACGCTCGGCGGCGCGGGCATCCTGTTTTCGCCGAAGGACTTCGAGTTCGCGGCCGAGATGCTCGGAACGCTCGTATACGATCGGCCAGTGCGCGATCGGATCATTTCGGGTCAGCGCCGGCGGTTGCGCGATTTCGCGCCGGATCGCATCGAACAGCGGTTGAAGGAAGTGCTCGCCACGCTCGGAGTTTGATCGACAGGGGTTTATGCAGATTTCCGTGGTCGTGTTCGCATGAAAGTCGCATTCATCGTCCAGCGGTACGGCGCCGAGATCCTCGGGGGTTCGGAGTATCACTGCCGGCTGATCGCCGAGCGGCTCGCGCCGCGTCACCAGGTCGAGGTCCTGACGACCTGCGCCGCCGACTACATCACGTGGAAGAACGAGTATCCGGAAGGCACCGATCGCGTCCGCGGGGTGACGGTCCGGCGTTTTGCCAACGCCCGCACGCGCGACATCCAGGCCTTCAATCGCTATTCAGAGTGGATCTTCAACAACACGCACAGTCGCGACGACGAAATCGAATGGCTGCGGCAGCAGGGGCCGTGGTGCCCGGCGCTGCTCGAGTATCTCGAGAGGAACCATCAGCAGTACGACGTACTGATCTTCTTCACGTATCTCTATGCCCCCACGGTCCTGGGCGCGCGGATCGCACCGCACAAGACGATTCTCGTGCCCACCGCGCACGACGAGCCGGCGATTCACCTCGACATCTACAAAGAGTTGTTCAGCCTTCCCGCCGGCATGGCGTACAACACGGACGTCGAGCGGCGCTTCCTGACGACGCACTTCTCGATCCGCGCCGTCGAGGAGGAAACGGTCGGCTGCGGCGTGGATCTCCCGCAATCGCATCCGACTCCGCGGGAAGCCACTGCGCCGGAGCGCAGCGCGTCGGCGAACGACGACGGCGAGGAAGACGGCGCGCCCGATGACTCGTCGCCGACCTTCAGGCCGCACCTGGCGCATCGAGGCGCGATCTTCCGGCGGCGTCACCGGCTTCATGGCCCGTTCGTCCTCTACGGCGGCCGGATTGATCCCGGGAAGGGCTGCGAGGAACTGATCGAATACTTCAGCACGTACGTCAAGGAGAACGGCGACGCCTCGCTGGTGCTGATGGGCGTCAAGCTGATGCCGCTGCCTGAGGAGCCCTTCATCCGGTTCGCCGGCCGCCTCTCGGATCAGGAGCGGCTGCAGGCGCTCGAGGCAGCCACGGTCGTCGTGGTGCCGTCGCCGTACGAGAGCCTGTCGCTGCTCGCGCTCGAATCGTTCGCGGTCGGCACGCCCGTCCTCGCCAACGCCCGCAGCGAAGTCCTGGTCGATCACTGTCATCGCAGCAACGCCGGTTTGTACTACGCCGATCGCGACGAATTCACGGAGTGCCTGAAGCTGCTCGTGGCCGACCAGCGGCTGCGCGCGGCAATGGGCCGCAATGGCCGGCACTACGTCCGCCAGAACTACCGGTGGGATGTGATTCTCGGGAAATACGAGAGGATGTTCGCGCGCCTGCGCCAGCAGGTTGCGCGCAAGTGAGTCTCTTCGAGGGCCGTTCGCTTGTCACGGCGCCTTCGGCGCTGCCGGCCTTCGGCCGGTAACGACGGGACGACGACACGACGACACGACGCGTTGTCGCCCACAAAGACGGGGTGAAATATCGGCGGCTCTGACCGCTGGCGGGTCGTAATCCGTCGAGGAGACTCGCGAGGTTTTCGTTGTGATGCTTCGTGAGCTTTGTGGCAAGAGTCGTCGGCCGTGACCCCGCCGCCGTCGTATCGTCGTGTCGTCGCCCCGTCGTACCCGCGCGAAGCGCAAGCGTGATCCCGATCGCAGCGTAACAGCGAAAGATGTCCGAAGAAGCTCAGGATCGCTCGCTGCCCGACGACTCCTCGAGCGGATCGTCATCGTCCAGCGGCTCGTCCTCCGTCCCCTCGCCTGAGCCTGGCGGCAGCTGCGTCTGCGATCCTGGCCCGCTGGCGCGGCGGCGGCGGGGACGGATGTCGTGGCGCTTGATCATCTCGTTCAGCGTCGTCGGCTTGATCCGCAGCAGCTCCGCGGCCCGTTTCTGGACGCCGCCGGCGGCCTCGAGCGTCGACTCGATCAGACGCTTCTCGAAGTCGGTGATGACTTCGCGGAACGAGATGCCCTCGGGCGGAATCGCCACCTGAGGCATCTGGAAACGGCGGCTGCTTCGCACGTGCTCGGGCACCAGATCGACGTCGATTCGTGATCCGACGCTCAGCACTGCCGCGCGTTCGATCACGTTTTGCAGCTCCCGGACGTTGCCAGGCCAGTCGTACTCCATCAACAGATCGAGCGCATCCGGCGTGAGCTCGAGGTTCGGCTTATGGTTCTCCTCGCCGTACTTGTCGATGAAGTGCTGCACCAGAAGCGGGATGTCGTCCTTGCGATCGCGGAGCGCCGGCAGCTGCACCGTGATTACGTGCAACCGGTAGTAGAGATCCTCCCGGAATCGCCCCTCGTCGGTCAGCCGCCGGAGGTCGACGTTGGTGGCAGCGACGATCCGCACGTCCACCTTGATCGTCTCGACCCCGCCCAGACGCATGAACTCGCGTTCCTGGATGACGCGCAGCAGCTTGGCCTGGGTCTCGAGCGGCACGTTGCCGATCTCGTCGAAGAAGATCGTTCCCTTGTCGGCGAGTTCGAACAATCCCTTCTTGGGGTAGACCGCACCGGTGAATGCCCCCTTCACATGGCCGAACAGGTTCGACTCGAGAAGATCGGGGGGCAGGTTGCCGGAATTGACGGTAATGAACGCACGATCGGCCCGGGGGGAATTCTGGTGGAGCGCCCGCGCCACCAGCTCCTTGCCGGTGCCGCTCTCGCCGTTGATCAGGATTGTCGTCCGCGACGGCGCCGCCTGGATGATCAGGTCGAACACCTGCCGGATGCGCGGGCTGCGGCCGATGATCTCGCCGAACCGGTTCTGGTGCGCCTGGAGGTTCTGGCGAAGCGCGCGGTTCTCCGCGACCAGGCGCCGCTGTGCCAGCGCATTGCGCAGCACGACCAGCACCTCGTCGTTCTTGAACGGCTTGGTGATGTAGTCGAACGCGCCGCGCTTCATCGCCGAGATCGCGTTTTCGACCGACGCGAACGCCGTGATCATCATCACCGGCAGGTCGTCGTCTATTTTCTTGAGCTCCTCGAGCGTGGAGATCCCGTCCATGCCGGGCATCATCATGTCGACGATGGCGGCATCGAACGACATGGTTCGCGCGAGGTCGAGTCCCTCGGCGGCGTTGGCGGCGAGCCGCACCTGGTGCCCTTCCCGGGTCAGCAGCGCGTCGAGGATCTCGCGCATGATCTCCTCGTCGTCGATGACGAGGATTGTTCCGTTGCGATTCATTGTGTCCGCGGGTATTGCCGTCGTGTTCTAGCGTCCGGCGTCGCGCCGGAGTCCTTTCGTGGAAGCGGCTGGCAGCGCGATGGTGAAGCGGGTTCCCTGCCCCACCGCGCTCTCGCACTTAATCGTGCCGCCATGCTCCTGAATGATGCCGTAAGTGATCGACAGGCCCAGGCCGGTGCCCTTGCCGATGTCCTTGGTGGTGAAGAACGGATCGTAGATGCGCGACAGATGATCCGCCGGAATCCCTGAGCCGGTGTCGGATACCTCGACCATCGCCGCGCCATCCTCGCGCATCGAGGTCGCAATCGTCAGCCAGCCGCCGCGCGGCATGGCGTCCCGTGCGTTGAGGAACAGGTTCAGGAATACCTGCTGCAGCTTGTACTCGATCCCCTGGACGAGCTGCCCTGGCGCAACCAGCTCCTTGCGCACCTGGATGCTGCCGTTCTTCAGCTGGTGCTCGAGCAGCGCGAGCACGTCGTTGATTACGGCGTGCAGATCGATCGGACCGGAATCCACCTGGGCCGGCCGCGCGAGGTTCAGCAGGCCGTTCACGATCTTGGCGGCGCGGAAGGTCTGACGCTCGATCTTCTCCAGCACCTTGGTGCGCGGGTCGTCGGGCTCCGCATTCTGCAGCAGCATCTGCGTAAAGCTGGAGATGCCGGTGAGCGGCGTATTCACCTCGTGCGCAACCCCCGCCGCAAGCAGGCCGATCGACGCCATCTTCTCGGAGATCTGAAGCTGCTCCTCGAGCTGTACGCGGCTGGAGATGTCTTCGAGGATCAGGATGGTGCCGGCAATCGCTCCCTCGGAGTCGCGCAACGGGGTGGTCGCCACGTTTACGAGCAGGCGCCGTGGCGGCTCGTGGCGGGTCATCAGCGGCACCCGGAAGAACGCCGTGCCCTCGGGGGAATCGGATCGAGAGCCCAGCACATCGAGAAACGAGCGATCGAAGAGCTCGCTCAAACGGCGGCCGACGGCGTCCTCGTGACGGATCCCGAACAGCTCTTCGAGCTGACGATTCCAGCGCACGACCCGGCGGTCCTGATTGACGACCGCGAGGCCGTCGTTCAGCGATTCGAGGATGTTCTCGCTGAACTCACGCATTCCTTCGAGCTCGTCAGCCTTCATCCGCAACTGACGGTAGAGCCGTCCGTTCTCGAGCGCGGTAGCGGCTTGCGCCGCCACCGCGGCGAGCAGCGCCGTGTCTTCGCTGCTGAGCGGGTCGGCGGTGACGCGACGCCCGAGCGCCATCACTGCGATCGTGCCTTCCTTCGAGACACAGGGAACGAAATAGTGAATCCCGGCAGCCCGCCAGAAATCGAGCTCCCGGACATCCAGCCGGCGCTGCGCCAGCATGTCGTCGAGGGCGAGGGTGTGCCCCGCGATCAGCCGGGTTGCGACGTCCGACGATCGCAGCAGCGTCGGCGGTTCGCCGCCGAATCCGACGTGCGCGATCGTACTGAAGTTGCCGTCGGGACTCGAGGTGACCGGCGCGAGCAGCAGCGCCATGCGGTCGACCAGCAGCGTCTCCATGACCCGGTGCACGAGCCGCTCGCTCAGCCGGAAGAGATCGAGGTCGCTGTTCAGGTCGCGCGCGAAGCCCACGAGCGCGCGCCGATAGTCGTAGCGATCGCGGTAATAGACGCGATCGAGCCCGGCCTGGATCGCATTCTTCAACGGTCGCGCGAGCAGCACCACGACGAGCGTCGCGAGCAGCGCGATGACCGGATTGCGGATCGGGTCGCCACGGAAGAAGACCTCGCTCACCAGCCACAGGATCACCGCGTAAATCGCCGCGATTGCGGCCAGCGCGGCCGCGTAGACCAGCGCGCGCTTGATGATGACCTCGACGTCCATCAGGCGGTAGCGCACGATCGCGGACGCGAATGCGAGCGGAACCAGCCCGAGGAGTACCGCGGCCCACTCGGCGCCAGGGACGATTGGCCAGCCGAGTGCGTAGGGCAGCGCGTACCCCGCCACGAACGGCAGCGCGCCGAGCGCGGTGCCCCACACAATCCAGCGCAGTTGCCGGCGCGAGGTCACCGAGCGCACACGCCGGAGGGCGAGCGTCATGATCCCGAGACCGCCAGCCAGACTGCCGGCGAAATACAGGAGCTCACCGCGCTCCACCAGCGCCAGGACGGTCGAAAACACGTCCCCTTCCCTGCCCACGCCCACGACGGTCGCGACCCGGGCGCCTCCGAGCAATACCGCAGGGAGATAGAGGAGCGGAATCAGATTGCGGCCGGTCTCGGTGCGAGCCCAGGAATCCTGGCGCTCCGGGAACATCAACGCGAAATGCAGGAAGAGGGGCGGCAGCATCAGCATGGCCACCACATCGCCCCAGTAGAAGACCCGATCGAGGGTATCCAGCCGGCCGCTGAACGAGAAAGCAAGGACGCCGAAGAAGGCGATGCACAGCCAGAAGAAGTGGAGCGTCGCCTGATGCTCGGGACGGCGCAGCCGGACCGACGCGCCAACCAGCAATGAAAAAATCCCCACCGCTGCGAGCGCGAAGTACAAGGCGCGCGGGCCGGTCGGAATCGGCGCGACCGACACCGTGATCATCTCCTGAGACTGGAGGCGCAGGACGGTGTAGTTCAGGCGGTCTCCGGCATGGGCCGCGTGGAACAGACTCACGACATCGCCGACGCTCTGGACCGGACGGCCGTTGGCCACGATCAGGACATCGCCGGCCCGTATACCCGCCTTGGCGGCGGGAGAGTTCCCGGCAACTTCCTGCGCCGTGACGCCCTCCCCCTGGGCGCGCCAGAGCACCCCGTCCTCGAGCTCCGACCACGTCGCCCGGATTGCGACGTTCGACGCCGCAAGGCAGAGCAACACCACAACGATCGCGGCCTGCGCCATCAGACGCAGCCAGGTCGCCCGGCGGCTGCTCGCGTGGGGATCAAGGATCGACGACACGGGTATCCGTCGCGAGGGTAGCAATTGGCGTTCCCTGACAGAGCCCTGTCCGATCACCCTAAGTCCTTGTTGTACAGACGGTTTCGTTCGACACGCCGCTCGCAGTTCCAAGCCGCCGGACCCCGGATTCAAAAAGCCGGAGGATCCGCGGCAGGTTTTCCTGACAGTCGCGCCGTTGCAATCAGAATCGGACGAGGAACCCGCCTACGAGGCGCTTCGGCGGACGGACGACGAGCAGTTCGTCGTACACCGACGCGGGATCGGTGGGATCACGGAAGAGGTTGCGCAGCCCCACGAGCACTTCCCATTTCGTCCCCGCGAAGGCTACGGGCAGCGCCTGATTCACCTGGATGCCGTATCGGACGTCGAGCCCGACGCCCGCCGGCGTGTTCGCCGATCCGACGAAGCCGTTGTTCATCTTGTAGAGCACGAACACGCGGGTCGCGGTCTCACGAATGTCGGCAGTGATAGACGAGGTCAGATCGTGCAGGTCCTCGGTGTCGGGACGCAACACCGCCGGCACGCTCCCGCCGAGAAGGTCCGTGTCGTTGTGGGTCAGCCAGTGCGCGGCGGTGCGGCTGTATTGCACGGAGCCGTACACGCGTCGGTTGGTCGGAGTACTCCACCGCACGAGCCAGCCGTCGGCTTCTACCGCGCCAGCATTCGCCACATAGTAATGGCCGACCGATTTCGGCCCGCCCGGCAGCCCCAGACCGAATACGGTGACCAGCTGATCGTCCACCTGCTGATAGAACCGGCCAACGGCAATAGTGAACGCGTCTGCGAACTCCCGCTCCACCGCCGCCTCGAACGATCGGGCCCGTTCCGCACGGAACGCGTCGAGGGCCGCCGGATCGCGGAGAGGCGCGAACGTCCGCTCTGGAGGCAGCCACGGCCCCGGAGTATTCGTCGCCAGGAATTCTTCGGCGCCGGGGGCAACCATGCGCTGGGCAACTGTCGCGCGAACGGTCGTTTTCGGGAAGGCCTCGACCGCGACACCGAAACGCGGGCTCAGGAGACCGGGCGCCTGCAGGTAGTCGTAGTGCGCGAAGCGCGCGCCGTAGTCGAGCGCGATCCTGGAGTTCAGGCTCCACTGATCGAACGCATAGAGCTCACCCACATTGCGGCTGCCGTCGGTCACCGCAGCGAGCGCGGCGGGGTTTCCGCCCTGGTAATCCTGCGTGCTGTAGGAGAGGCCGAGATTGTACTTGTGGGACCCGCCCGGCTTGGATGCGAACGACCCGGCCACAATCCATGACGACAGATCCGCTTCGCTCATGGCGCCGCGAATCAGCCACTCGCCGCCAGGAGCAGGTGCGCTCAGTGCCAGGTAGGCCACTCCGCGCGGGAGCGCCGTGGCCGAGAGCAGCGCTCCGGGTGCAACGGCACCTGTCGTCAAGATGTTGACCTCGCCCGAAAACGGGAAATCCGTGAACAGCGAGGTGGCGAGGTTTGCGGCCGACCCCATCGCGCGACCGAACAGCGAAGAAGTCGGAGCGAACGCAGCGGTCTCGTCGTCCGCAACGACGACGATCGGGGCGGCATCCTTCAGGATGCTGCGCGGGAGGTGGCGCGTCCGCCAGGACGCTTCGTCGTGCGGATGTCCGTCTGCGTCAACGGCATCGCCCTTGGTGTTTTCGGTGCCGCGCGGCAGATCGAACCCCGCGGCGATGATCGGTCGCGCGACGACCGGAGTGGTTCCCGTTGTCGCCACGGCGCCGTCGAGGCGGCGAAGCTGGACCCGCTGGAACGGCGTCGTCCCGCCGACCCGGACCATCAGGCCGGTGGAGGCGGCAAAGCCGAGCATGTGCGCGCGGAGCAGGTACTCGCCCGGAGGAAGCTGTTGGAGCGTGAACTGGCCCTTTTCGTCGGTGACCGTGCTGGCGAGCGTGACGCCGAGAGCCGAGACCATCGCGCCGCGAAGTCCGCTGCCCGCTTCGTCGATGACGGTGCCGATGATCGTCCCGGTGGTTGCCCGGGCCTGCAGTCGTTCGACCTGCGGCCGCAGGCCGTCGGCTGGACGGAGGATGGACACGCCGGTGCCTTGCGCTCCCGCCGGGACCGCTGTGAGCACGACCGCCGCTACGCCGACGAACGCCACCGAAACCGCAGTGGTCAGGCGTTCCATGGCAGCTGCCTCCGTTGAAAATCTGCCGTTCCCGCGGCCAGCTCGCATAACCGCCGCGCGGCGCCCCAGCGACTGCCTCACGACTGCACCGTGAACGCGACCTCGCGCACCAGCGATCGTTTGGAGATCAGGTCCGTGACCCGAATCAGGAGCCGGTACTCGCCTTCGGGGAACCCGGCCAGCGGCACCCCCTGTCCCGCCATCACCGGTTGCCCGGCCCCCGGATCGAACGGCGGCCCCAGAATCGCCGCATTGAAGCGTTGGGGCTCCGTCCGGTTGAAATACCGCTCTCCAGGCAGTGCAGAAAGGCCAGCCGGCACCCCCGGCTGCTGGTCACCCGGGCCGGCTCGGCTCTTTCTGAAGAAATGGTACTCCACCTCGAGGTCAAATTGTCGATCTGGTGTGACGGACGGGTTATAGACGAGAAAGACGACAATCAGCTCTTCTGACGGACGGAACGAGGAATCAGACGCCGGTTCGATTTCCCTGGTTCCAATTACGTACGGCCGTTCGACGAGTGTCGAGGCCGGCGGCGGCTCCGGGAGCACGGTCAAGCGGGCCGCCAGCATGATCGTGCTGGTCGCCAGGGTCCCGGTCGCATAGTCCGGCACAATCAGGGGCTGCCGGAGAACGGCGGCGAGCCGTCGTCGTCCCCGCTGGTCTTCCCGTTCGCGTACGACGACGGTGACTTGGTACTCGCCAGCCGGCAGCGCGAAGCCGCGCGCAATCCGCACGGGCTGGTCCGACAGGTCGACCGGATAGATCTCCTCGAAGGGGTGGAGCACCGATCCCTCGCCCGCCGGCGCGCGGCGGCGACCGTCGCTGGGGGGTTGAGCGGGACGCGCTGCCCGCACGTAGAGAAGCGCCGCCGATGCCCTCGCCATGCGCGGCGCAATCGTCACCACGAAGGGGACAAACGTGCCGGTCTGCGCCTTGAGAAAGTCGTTGTGCCAGGTGAGCGTGAAGTCAGCCGGCTGCGACTTGTCCGGTGGCGCGTCGGCCAGCGCGATGATCGCCTGCCCTTCCTGCCGGAGCGCCTGTTCCAGACGTTCGAGCTGACGGCGATCGGGGGCCTGCGCAGCGAGGATCCGGCCTCCGATGCACGCCATCGCGGTGACCGCATACACGAAACGCCAGCGCGCGCCCATGCCTGATGTGAACGCCTGGATGATACACGGTTCGCAGGCACCGTTTGATATCATCAGCGCTTCTATGGCGCGCGTACGGCGTTCCTAGAGAGTCAGCGTGCCGGTCCACCACCCCACCTTGTCAGTCGCCGCACCTGGCACCACCGAGCGGTCCTGTCTCCCGCTGCATTTCGCGGGCGGCGATGGCGCGTCGCCGCGCGCCGACGGAAAGCGAAAGGAGCCACCGTGCTCGACGAGAGTCTCGTGATGGTCCTGGCGGGAGGCGTCGGAGAACGCCTGTATCCGCTGACGAAGGAGCGCGCCAAGCCGGCCGTCTATTTCGGCGGGCCTTACCGGATCATCGATTTCACGCTGAGCAACAGCATCAATTCCGGCATGCGGCGCATTTTTATCGCGCTGCAATACAAGTCACTGTCGCTGAGCCGCCACATCCGGATGGGATGGAGCGTGGTCGCCGACGAGCTGGGAGAGTTCATCGAGATTCTCAGCCCGCAGAAGCGAATCGGCGAAGAGTGGTATCAGGGCACTGCCGATGCGGTGTATCAGAACCTGTACTCGATCCTTCGCGAGAACCCGAAGCAGCTGATTGTGCTGTCGGGAGATCACGTCTACAAGATGGACTACGCGAAGATGCTGCAGTTCCACCGGGAGCGCGGCGCCGGCGCGACGCTCGCGGTGATCGAGGTCCCGTCGGAGGAAGCGAGCCGGTTCGGCGTCCTGCAGGTCGGCGAGCAGGATCGGATCACCGGCTTTCTCGAGAAACCGAAGCACCTCCCGGCGGGCGACCAGGTGCTGGCGTCGATGGGTATTTACATCTTCGACATGGCGGCGCTCGTGCCGGCGCTCGAGGAGTGCACGAGAAAGCCGGACACGTCGCACGACTTCGGCAAGGACATCATCCCGGGGTTGATTTCGCAGGTGCCGGTCTACGCCTACCGCTTCTACGACGAGAACAAGAAGGCGGCGAAATACTGGCGCGACATCGGCACGCTGGATGCGTACTACGAAGCCAACATGGATCTCTGCCACGTGAATCCCGAGTTCAATCTCTACGATCCGGAATGGCCGCTGCGCACTCATCAGCTGCAAGCACCCCCGGCCAAGTTCGTGTTCGCCGACGAGGGGCGTCGCTGCGGGCAGGCGCTCGACTCGATCATCTCGGCCGGTTGCATCATCTCCGGGAGCCGTGTCTCGGCGAGCGTGCTCTGCCCGAACGTACGCGTGCACAGCTTCTGCGACGTGGATCAGGCGATCCTGATGCCGGGCGTCCGCGTCGGCCGGCACGCCCGCATCCGCCGGGCGATCATCGATCGCGACGTGTTCATCCCGCGCGGCGCGCAGATCGGCTACAACGAAGAAGAGGACCGCCGCCGCCACACGGTGAGCGACGGCGGCGTCGTCGTGGTCACAAAGGACGATGAGCCGTTCACCGGGCCGATCAGCCAGGACGCGTTGCGGCACGAAGCCGAGTTCGATCGGCGGGGAACCGAGCGGTAACAAAGGAGTAAGAGTGAAGATACAGAAAGTGCAGGGGCGGGAGATCGTCGACTCGCGCGGAAATCCCACGGTGGAAGTGGACGTCACCCTTGATAACGGCGTGTTCGGCCGGGCGGCGGTGCCTTCGGGCGCGTCGACCGGCCAGCGCGAAGCACTCGAACTGCGCGACGGCGACAAGAAACGGTATCTCGGCAAGGGGGTCATGAAGGCGGTCGGTCATGTGAACGGCGAAATCGCGAAGGCCACCGTCGGCCAGAACGCGGATCAGCGCGCGGTCGACCAGGCGATGATCGATCTCGATGGCACCGAGAACAAGGGGCGTCTCGGTGCGAATGCCCTTCTCGGGGTGTCGATGGCGCTCGCCCGCGCCGCGGCCGCGGCCGCCAACGTGCCGCTTTATCAGCACCTCGCGGGACTGTACCGCGGCACCGACAGCGGCAAGGTGCTGCCCGTGCCGATGATGAACATTCTCAACGGCGGCGCGCACGCCGACAGCAGCGTGGACTTCCAGGAGTTCATGGTCATGCCGGTCGGGGCCTCGTCGTTCGCGGAGGCGCTGCGCACCGGCGCGGAGATCTTCCACACGCTTCGCGGCATCCTGAAGAAGAAGGGACACGCCACTGGCGTCGGTGACGAAGGTGGATTCGCGCCGAGCCTGTCGTCGAACCGCGAGGCGGTCGATCTCGTGCTGGAAGCGGTCTCGCAGGCAGGCTACAAGGCGGGCGAGAACGTGTTCCTCGCGCTCGACGTCGCGTCGAGCGAGCTGTGGAACGAGTCGACGCACACCTACGAGTTCAAGAAGTCCGGCGAGAAAAGCCGCACGCCCGATGACATGGTCGCCCTCTACGAGGACTGGGTCCGTCAGTATCCGATCATCTCGATTGAGGACGGCGTCGCCGAAGGCGACTGGGACGGCTGGCGCGCGATCACGAAGGCGCTGGGGAAGCGTGTGCAACTCGTGGGCGACGACCTGTTCGTGACCAACACGACGATTCTCGAGAAGGGGATCAAGGAGGGCGTCGCCAACTCGATCCTGATCAAGCTGAATCAGATTGGAACGGTCAGCGAGACGCTCGACGCGATTGCCATGGCGACGCGCGCCGGCTACACCAGCATCATCTCGCACCGATCCGGCGAAACCGAGGACACGACCATCGCGGACCTCGCGGTCGCGACCGCAGCCGGCCAGATCAAGACCGGCTCGGCGAGCCGCAGCGACCGCGTCGCGAAGTACAACCAGCTCCTCCGCATCGAGGAGCAGCTCGGCACGGGCGGACGCTACGCCGGACGCAAGGCGCTCAAACAGTTGAATTGAAAATGCCCACACTCGTACTACTCCGCCACGGCGAGAGCACGTGGAACAAGGAAAACAGGTTCACCGGGTGGACCGACGTCGATCTCTCGGAGCGCGGACGCGAGGAAGCGCGTGCCGCGGGCCGCCTGCTCAAGGAAGGCAGCTACGCGTTCGATCTGGCTTACACGTCGGTGTTGAAACGGGCGATCCGTACGTTGTGGCTGGCGCTCGACGAGCTCGATCAGATGTGGCTGCCGGTCGTCAACAGCTGGCGCCTGAACGAGCGGCACTACGGGGCGCTCCAGGGGCTCAACAAAGCGGAAACCGCGGAGAAGCACGGCGAAGCCCAGGTGAAGATCTGGCGCCGCAGCTACGACATCCCGCCGCCGCCGATGACGCCCGACGATCCGCGACACGCGGGACGCGACCCGCGCTACCAGGGCCTCTCGGCCGACGAGATTCCGTTGACTGAATCGCTCAAGGATACGGTCGATCGGTTCCTGCCCTACTGGCACGATGTCATCGCTCCGTCGATTCGGAGCGGCCAACGTGTCCTGATCGCGGCGCACGGCAACAGTCTCCGCGCACTGGTGAAGTACCTCGACAAGATCTCCGACGAGGAGATCGTCGAGCTGAACATCCCGACCGGCATTCCGCTGGTCTACGAGCTGGACGATCAGCTCAAGCCGCGGCGGCACTTCTATCTCGGGGACGCGCAGGCTGCCGAGGAAGCCGCCGCGCGGGTGGCGGCGCAGAGCGCGGCTCGCAAGTAGCCCCAAGCACCAAAAGAAAAGGCCCTTCGCGATGAAGGGCCTTTTTCGATTTTCTGAAGAGGCGCCAGGCGCGCCGGGGTTACTCGACTTCTTTTTCCTGCGTCTCGTCAGCAGCAATCCGCAGCGAACGCAGGAATCGGCGATCGTTGGCGCTGATTTCGAACGGCCGGCGGTCGGCCGACCGGGCCGTGCCCTTCTGCGGCGCCGGCACCTTCGCGAGTGCACCGGGGGTCGAGCGATTGACGAATCCGATGACCGCCTCCAGCGACACCTTCAGTTCAAACCCCGCCGCGCGAGCGCGCTCACGGCACGCCTCGACCCGGGCATCTTCCGCGACAGCGGCGGCAATGGCGTCGGAGAGCTCTCTGGCCATCCGATTCACGACGTCATCCATTCTGGAACCTCCTCACCGCCGCCGGAGCTGGGTCGCCGGAAGCGTCTCCCCGACAGAGTCCACCCCGGGAGGGCGGCTGAGACGGAGCGCCAAGTGTATGCATATTGAAGGAGTTGCAGCGCGGGACCGTGGGGTCATTGTAGACTCGGCCTCTACAGGTGTCAATGGGTGGGATCGCAATATCTAGTAGCGTCGCCGGCACATTGCCACCACTCGGCACGCTCTCTGGCTGCAGAATCAGCTGCCTCTCCTCGGCACCCACTGCGACGTGACAAAGGACGTACGCAATTTCTTCGATCCGGAAGACCTGAGCGGATGGGATCCCTCTCAGGAGCTCGCGTACGCCGGCACCTTCCCCTTCACCCGCGGCATCCAACCGACGATGTTCCGCGGCCGCCTCTGGACGATGAGGCAGTACGCGGGGTTTGGAACGGCGGCCGAGTCCAACCGCCGCTATCGATATCTCCTCGATCAAGGGGTGAGCGGCCTGAGCGTCGCCTTCGACCTCCCCACCCAGATGGGGTACGACTCCGATCATCCGCTCGCGGCGGGTGAGGTCGGCCGTGTCGGCGTCGCGATCGATTCGATCGAGGACATGGCACTGCTGTTCGAGGGGATTCCGCTCGACAGCGTATCGACGTCGATGACCATCAACTCGACGGCGATCATCCTGCTCGCGCTCTACCTCGCGGTTGCGCGCCGCAAAGGCGTGGCTCCCGCCGCCCTATCTGGCACCGTGCAGAACGACATCCTGAAGGAGTACGTCGCGCGCGGGACTTACATCTACCCGCCGCGTCCGTCGCTGCGGATCGTGACCGACATTTTCGCGTTCTGCGAGCGCGAGCTGCCCAACTGGAACACGATCTCGATCAGCGGGTACCACATCCGCGAGGCCGGCTCGACCGCGGCGCAGGAAGTCGCCTTCACGTTCGCGAACGCAATCGCCTATGTCGAGGCGGCGCGCAAGGCCGGCCTCGACGTCAACTCGTTCGGCCAGCGGCTCTCCTTCTTCTTCAATGCGCATAACGACTTTCTCGAGGAGGTCGCGAAGTTCCGGGCGGCGCGCCGGTTGTGGGCGCGGATCATGCGCGACAGATTCGGTGCGACCAATCCCCGCGCGCAGCAGCTCCGCTTCCACACGCAGACGGCAGGCAGCACCCTCACCGCCCGGCAGCCGGACAACAACATCGTCCGGGTCGCAATTCAAGCGCTCGCGGCGGTGCTCGGAGGCACGCAGTCGCTGCATTGCAACGGACGCGACGAGGCGCTGGGATTGCCCACCGAGGAAGCCGCGCGCACGGCGCTGCGCACCCAGCAGGTGATCGCGCACGAGAGCGGCGTCGTGAACACTGTGGATCCGCTCGGCGGAGCCTGGGCGGTCGAATCCGCGACGAATCGAATCGAGCGTGAAGCAGTCACGATGATCGAGCGCATCGACGCCGCCGGCGGCACGCTGACTGCAATCGAGCAGGGCCTCGTCCAGCGTGAAATCCAGGAATCCGCGTATCGCGCGCAGCAGGCGATCGACAACGGCCAGACGGTCGTCGTGGGGGTGAACCAGTATCAGGCGGCCGGCGAGGCCGGCATCGAGGTCCTGCGGATCGATCCCGACCTCGAGCGCGAGCAGTCCGCGCGCGTCGCGGGGATCCGCGCTGGTCGCGACCCGTCAGCGTGGCAGGCGGCGATCGACGATGTCATCGCCGCCGCACGATCGAGCGTGAACCTGGTGCCGCCGATAGTCAGAGCCGTGGAGTGCTACGCAACGCTCGGGGAAATCTCGGATGCCCTCAGGAGCGTATTCGGCGAGCACAAGGAGATCGATGTCTGACCCGTTGCTGAGGGTCGACGGTCTGACGACCGGCTTCGATTCGGCCGGCAGGTTCGTGCCCGCCGTGATCGATGTCAGCTTTGATCTCGACAAAGGCGAGACGCTCTGCCTGGTCGGCGAGTCGGGCAGCGGTAAATCGCTGACCGCTTTTTCGATCATGCAGCTCGTGCCGCCGCCCGGCAGGATCGATCGCGGCCGGGTCGTGTTCAAGGGACGCGATCTGCTTCGGCTGCCCGAGCGCGAGATGCAGAAGGTCCGCGGCGCGGAGATCGCGCTCGTCTTCCAGGAACCCATGACCGCGCTCAATCCGGTCTTCACCATCGGCAGTCAGATCGAGGAGACGTTGCGCGTTCATGGCCGGGCGACCCGCCGGACCGCCCGCGCGAAGGCGATCGAGCTCCTCGAAGCCGTCCACGTGCCGGAACCTGCGAAACGAGTGCGGGACTACCCGCACCAGCTGTCCGGCGGGCTCCGTCAACGCGCGCTCATCGCGATGGCGCTGGCCTGCAACCCGGACGTCCTGATTGCCGACGAGCCCACGACCGCACTGGACGTGACGATCCAGGCGCAGATCCTCGAGCTGCTCCGCGATTTTCAGAAGCGGCTGGGACTCGCGCTCCTGCTGATCACGCACGATCTCGGCATCGTGGCCGGGATGGCTGACCGGGTGGCGGTGATGTACACGGGACGCATCATCGAGGAGTCCGCGGCTGATGATCTCTTCTCGGACGCGAAGCATCCCTACACCCGTGGCTTGCTCCAGTCCATTCCCGGCGGTGCACCCGGTACCCGGCTGGTCGCGATTCCAGGGACGGTGCCCATGCCGGGGACAGTACCGCCAGGTTGCTGCTTCGCCCCTCGCTGTCCCGCGCGCTTCGAGCCGTGCACAACCGCCGCCCCGGGCATGACCGATTTCGGTGGGGGCCGGACGGTGAAGTGCTACCTGCACGGGACGGCGATCGAGCGGGCCTGACATGGCGCTCCTCGAGGTCCGCAATCTGGTCAAGGAGTTCACGCGGACACACGGTCCGTTCCAGGCGTCAACGGTCGTGCGCGCCGTGGACGGCGTGACGTTTTCGATCAAGGCGGGCGAAACCTTCGGTCTCGTCGGCGAGTCGGGAAGCGGCAAGACGACAACCGGCCGGTGCATCCTCAGGCTGATCGAGCCGACGTCCGGTGACGTGGAATTCAAGGGCGAGAACGTGCTCGCCTTCGACCGCAAGCGGATGCGGCAGGCCCGGCGCGACATGCAGATCGTCTTCCAGGATCCGTACTCATCGCTCAATCCGCGCATGCGGGCCGGCGCCATCGTCGAGGAGCCGCTGGTGATTCACGGTGTCGGATCACGGACCGAGCGGCAGGACAGGGTCGCCGAACTGTTCCGGCTGGTCGGCCTGGATCCTGAGCAGCGGGCGCGGTATCCGCACCAGTTCAGCGGCGGCCAGCGTCAGCGGATCGGCCTCGCGCGAGCGCTCGCGCTGAACCCGTCGCTGATCATCGCCGACGAGCCCGTGTCCGCGCTCGATGTGTCGGTGCAGGCGCAGGTCGTCAACCTGCTGATGGATCTGCAGCAGCAGCTCAGCCTGACTTACCTCTTCATCGCGCACGACCTGCGGCTGGTCAGGCACATCTGCGAGCGCGTAGCGGTGATGTATCGGGGACGGATCGTGGAGATAGGACGCACCGAAGCACTGTTCGAAGCGCCGGCGCACCCTTACACGAAGGCGCTCCTGTCAGCGATTCCGGTCCCCGATCCGAGGGCCAAGCGGGAGCGTGTCGTACTCGATCCTGGTTCGTTCGATCGAATGGCGGCGCTGCGGGAGGTTGGAAGCGGGCACTGGGCCGCTATATAGCGCTAGTGCGTTGCCACGACGGCGACGGTGTCGCCGCGCCGCATATCCTTCTCGACCAGCCCATCGCGAATCGAAATGGTCCGATGTGCGTGCGCGGCGATGTCGGCCTCGTGGGTGACGAGGACGATCGTGTTGCCGGCGGCGTGAAGCTTCTCGAACACGCCCATGATCTCGACGCCGGTTTTCGAGTCGAGGTTGCCCGTCGGCTCGTCCGCGAGCAGGATCGAGGGATTGTTCACGAGCGCGCGGGCAATCGCGACCCGCTGGCGCTGACCGCCTGAAAGCTCGTTGGGACGGTGCGACGCGCGCTGCGTGAGCTCGACCTTCTCGAGCGCGCCGCGGGCCCGCTCCTGGCGCTCCCTCGACGGGACTCCCCCGTAAATCAGCGGCAATTCCACGTTGTGGAGCGCCGTCGCCCGCGGCAGCAGGTTGAAGGTCTGAAATACGAACCCGATCTCCTCATTCCTGATCCTCGCCAGCTCGTCGTCGTTCATCGACGCGACTTCCTTGCTGTTCAGGAGATAACTGCCTTTGGTCGGCGTATCGAGGCAGCCAATCAGGTTCATGAGCGTGGATTTCCCCGAGCCCGACGGACCCATGATCGCGACGTATTCCCCGCGCTCGATCTGGATGGAGACGCCCTGGAGGGCATGGATCTCCTCGGAGCCCATGACATAGGTCTTCCACAAATCCCGGGTTTCGATGAGTGACATAGCAGGAGAAAGGAAACTGTACCGCCGAAGCCGGTGGACTGCAAGGTATACGACGGCTTCAGCCCGCAGGTTCAGCCGGGCGTCGCCCCGAGCTTTGTCGAGGGGCGAGGCTGCGGCGGATATAGGCACGAACCTCATGTCCCGAAGGCTCTCGAAGGACGAGGCTGTCACGCTCAATCCGGATCAGCACGCGCCGCCCGATGGTGTCCCCTTCGCGGACGATTTCGCCTGCTACTACTGCCAGGCGGCGATCCGGCGCCACCATGATGGAATTCACCATCGGAAGCGGGTCCCGAAGCGGCTGAACATCTTCCCTTCTGGGTTCCTCGCGGCGGGATTTACTCGGGGCGCTGGCCGCGGGGTTGTGTCCTTGCGGCTCGCGGCGGCCGGTCGTCGCCGCGGGTGCCGACGCCTCGGGCGTCGGTCGCGCCGGCGTGACGGGAGCAGGTATCGGTCCGGGATCAGTAGGTGGTTGCCGGACGGTGGGAGCCGGGGCTGCAACGCCGGCCGGGTCCGGGGCCCGCTGGCCTACGCTCCGCAGCGCCAGCCACCCTCCCGCCAGCATCATCACCGCAACCGCGGCACCGGCAAGCCAGCGGCGCGCCGCTGCGGCGGCTGGCTCGTGTGACGCCTGGATACCGGCAGCCAGACCCAGGTAAAGCGCAGACGCTCTCTCCGTGACAATCTCGCGATCCACGCTGCCATCCAGATCGACGCCCTCCAGCGTATCGAGGGTCTCAACCTCGATATCCAGCTCCTCGATGAGGGGCATCGTCAGCGATCGCAGGTCCGGCAGATCGCCACATGTCACGATCGAGCCCGGGACCACGCCGTCCTGTGCACGGACCACATCCAGACCATGGCGGATTTCAGGTGCGAGATGCGCCACCTGCGAATAACGCTGCAGCAGTTCCTGCTTCACGCTGGTCACTGCGCGGTAATGCCACTCGAACTCCCGCGAATAGAGCAGCCGGCCGGAGTCGATGATCGCGATCGCGACCCGCTGCCGGTTCAGCGCAAGCCAGACCACGGCGTTGTCGGGACCGCGCAGCCGGCGGGCCGACAGGGCGGCCAGTGCCTGCGCGGGCGACAGCACTGCATCGATCGTGAAGCCGGCGTCCCGCAGCGGCGCGACGTCTGCAGTCGCGATGGCAACGGCCGTGGAAATATCCCCGGGCAGGCCCCACACCACGACGCGGGCCCTGCGTGGGAATCGTCCCCGGCGCCGCGCGTCGGCGAGGTTCTCTGCAAGCGTCCGCGCCGGATCCCAATCGTCGTCTTTCAGGCCGCGGACGGCTGACAGCGGCACCCCCGCCCACCGCCCTTCGGCGTTGCTCAGGGCGGAGCGCGAAGGTGGGCGCACACGTGCCAGCACGCAGGAGTCCGGCCCGAGCTCGACACCCGTGACCCAGCGCATCGCTACAGCATTGCCAAAATTGCCAACATTGCCAACATTGCCAACATTAAAAGGCTCCAGCTCGTTAGTTTTGGCAATTCTTTTGGAATACTGGCATTCTGGCAATCCAATGTTGGCAATCTTGGCAATGTTGGCAATGTTGGCAATGCATTGACCATGCAAGATCTCACTACCGGCTCGATCACGCGCCATTTGCTCAAGACGACCAGCTTCATGCTGGTCACGATGGTGTTTCAGACGCTGTATTTCCTGGTCGATCTCTACTGGGTCGGGCGGCTGGGGAAGGAAGCGGTGGCCGGCGTCGGTGTCGCCGGCAATCTCACGTTCGTCGTGCTGGCACTGTCGCAGATGCTTGGCGTGGGGACGACCACCGTGGTATCGCACGCGGCCGGGCGGAAGGAACACGATCGAGCGGTCCTCCTGTTCAACCAGTCACAAGTCCTTTCGTTGCTGTCGGGCCTGGCGTTCCTCCTCGTCATGATGGCCGTGCGGCTGCCGTATGCCCGAGCGCTGGGGGCCGATCAGGCCACCGCGGCCCTCGCGGCCGACTACCTCCTCTGGTTCATCCCGGCGATGTCGCTGCAGTTTGCGATGGTGGCGATGGGTGCGGCGCTGCGCGGGACCGGCAACTTCAAGCCGGGAATGATCGTGTCGACCACGACCGTCCTGCTCAACATGCTCATCGCCCCGATCTTGATCTTCGGCTGGTTCACGGGAAGGGCGATGGGCGTCGCCGGCGCGGCGCTTTCGACGCTCGTCGCGGTCGTGGTCGGGATTGTCTGGCTTGGCAGCTACTTCATCAGGCCGAGCCAGTACCTCCACTACCGGTTGTCCGACTGGCGGCCACAGCTGGCGACCTGGCGGAGCATGTTGAAAATCGGACTTCCGGCGGGCGCCGAATTCGGGCTGACCGCCGTCTACCTGTTCATCGTCTACACGGTGGCGCGACCGTTTGGCGCATCCGCCCAGGCCGGGTTCGGAATCGGCCTGCGGCTGATCCAGTCGCTGTTCCTGCCGGTGGTGGCGCTCGGCTTCGCAGTCAGCCCCGTGGCCGGTCAGAACGTCGGGGCCAGGAAAGGCGACCGCGTGCGCAGCGCGGTTCGGTCCGCCGTCGGCATGGCGACAGGGTTGATGGTGTTGTCGGGAGTGCTCTGCTCCGTGGCCGCCCCGCAGTTGATGTCGGTGTTCTCGAGCGATCCGGAGGTCATTGCGGTCGGTGTCGAGTACCTGCACGTGGTCGCGTGGAGCTTCGTGGCATCCGGCGTGGTCTTCGTCACCTCGAGCATGTTCCAGGCGCTCGGCAACACGATCCCGCCGCTGCTGACGTCGGGCACGCGGATCACGCTGGTGGCAATTCCGCTGCTGATCCTTGCCCGGCTGCCGGGGTTTCAGCTGAAATGGATCTGGTATCTGTCGGCCGGTGGCGTGACGCTTCAAATGATCGCCAACGTCATCCTGCTGTTGCGCGAGATGCGGCTGCGCTTCGACGCGCCGGCAACAGCCGCCGTCGCCGATCAGCCCTCCTTGTCCGCGTAGGATTCCTTCAGCCGGGCCACGACCGCTGGATCCGCGAGCGTTGTCGTGTCGCCGAGCGCCTTTCCTTCCGCGATGTCGCGCAGGAGCCGGCGCATGATCTTGCCGGATCGGGTCTTGGGCAAGTCCGCCGCGAACAGGATCTGATCCGGCCTGGCGATCGCGCCGATCTTCCGGACCACGTGCTCCTTCAGCTCGTCGGCGACTCCGGGGGTGCCTTGGTTCCCTTCCTTCAGGGTCACGAACGCCACTGCCGCCTGGCCTTTGATCTCGTGCGGGCGGCCAACGACCGCGGCCTCCGCGACCATCGGGTGATCGACCAGCGCGCTCTCGACCTCCATCGTTCCGAGACGATGGCCGGCGACGTTCAGCACGTCATCGACGCGGCCGAGCAGCCAGTAGAAACCGTCCTCGTCGCGGCGGGCGCCGTCGCCCGTGAAATAGACGCCGTCGCTCCACCGGGTGAAATACGTTTTGACGAAACGTTCGGGGTCACCGTAAATGCCGCGGAGCATCGCCGGCCACGGCTTCGTCAGCGCCAGCAGCCCGCCGCCGGTCTCGACACGCTCGCCGCGGGCGTCACGAATCTCGGCCGAGATCCCCGGGAACGGCCGCGTCGCCGAACCGGGCTTCGTGCTGGTGATTCCGGGCAGCGGCGTGATCATCATCATCCCGGTTTCGGTCTGCCACCACGTATCCACGATCGGACAATGCTCTCGTCCGATGTTGGTGTGGTACCAGATCCAGGCCTCCGGGTTGATCGGCTCTCCGACCGACCCCAGCAGCCGCAGCGAGCTCAGGTCCCGTCGCGCGGGCCACGCAGTGCCCCATCGCATGAACGCCCGGATCGCGGTCGGCGCTGTGTAGAAGATCGTGACGCCGTACTTTTCGATCAGCTCCCAGAACCGATCTTTCTGCGGCCAGTCCGGCGCGCCCTCGTACATCAGCACGGTGGCACCGTTCGCGAGTGGCCCATAGACCACGTAGCTGTGACCGGTCACCCACCCGATGTCGGCCGTGCACCAGAAGACGTCGTCGTCCTTGAGATCGAAGACCCATTTCGTGGTCGCGTAGGTGCCGACCAGGTAGCCGCCGGTGGTGTGAACGATGCCCTTGGGCTTCCCGGTGGTCCCCGACGTGTAGAGGATGTAGAGCATGTCCTCCGCGTCCATCGCCTCCGGCTCGCAGTTGAACGATGCGTGCTGCATCAGGCGGTGGTACCAGTGGTCGCGGCCTTCACGGATGTCCACGGGGATCGGCGAGCCGGCCTGGCGTTGTACGACCACGACGTTCTGGATGGACGGCGTGTCGTTCAGCGCCTCGTCCGCCATCTGCTTCAACGGCACAATCTGCCCGCGCCGGTAGCCGCCGTCGGCCGTCACGAGCAGCACTGCCTGCGCATCGTTGATGCGATCACGGAGGGACTCGGCGCTGAAGCCGCCGAAGACGACGCTGTGGATTGCCCCGATGCGCGCGCACGCGAGCATCGCAATCGCGAGCTCGGGAATCAGCGGGAGATAGAGCGCCACGCGATCGCCCCTTTTCACCCCCAGCGACTTCAGCACGTTCGCAAACGCGCTGACCTGGCGATAGAGATCCCAGTAGGTCAGTGTCCGCCGATCGCCGGGCTCCCCTTCCCAGATGATCGCGGCGCGGTTGCGCCGGGCGGTGTGCGCGTGACGGTCGACGCAGTTGACGCTCGCGTTCAGCTTGCCCCCGACGAACCACTCGGCGTGGGGAGACTTCCAACGCACGACCTCGTCCCATGGCCGGATCCACTCGAGCTCGCGGGCGAATCCCTCCCAGAACGCCTCCGGATTTGCCGCCGCACGGTCGTAGATCGAGGGATCGGTGATGAGGGCGGTCTTCTTCCAGGTCTCGGACGGAGGAAATTGGCGGTCTTCTTTGAGGAGATTATCGATTTCGGCCATAGCCGCTCATTCTATTGCAGCGGCTGAAGGCCGGCGACCCGCCTTCGCGCTTCGCGCTTCGGCGAGGCGGGCTCAGTCCATGAGGCTGGCTTCCACCTCAAGGCCGACGTCAGTCAGAAAAGCCGGGCCGCCTGTTCGCGGAGCCACGCAAACATCGAAGCACGTGGCGGCGCCAGATCGAGACTGCCCGCACCCTTGCGGACCATTTCCGGCGTCACGCGCGTGGCGCGCTCCGAGTAGGCGGCGAGCAGCGCGCGATCGCAGAGCAGGTTGATCACTCGCGGAATCCCGCCGCTGTACTTGTAGACCGACTGCAGCGCCTTCGGCGTGAAGCTCACGACCGCACCGCCCCCGGCGATCGTGAGCCGGTGCGCCACGTAGGCCGCGGTCTCCTCGGCACCCAGCGGTCTGAGTTCATAGCGGATCGACACGCGTTGGTCGAGCTGGCGCAACTCGGGAGAGCGCAGCACGTCCTTCAGGTTGAGCTGCCCGACCATGACGATCTGCAGCAGCTTCTCCTTGTCGGTCTCGAGGTTCGAGAGCATCCGGATGAACTCGAGGATCGGACGCGGCAGATTCTGGGCCTCGTCGATGATCAGGAGTGCCTTTGCCCGCAGCGGCAGCAGCGAGAGCAGAAAGTCGTTCAGCGCTTCAATCAGCGCCTGGCGGCTGACGGCGGCGAGCCGGCCCCGCTTCATCTCCTCCCGCGAGACCACTCCGAAGTCCTGGAGAATCAGCCGCAGCAGATCGTCCTCGGAGATGAACGGATTCAGCACCAGCGCGGTGAACGTCTTGCGATCGAGCTGATCGAGCAGCGCCCGGCACAGCGTTGTCTTTCCCGTTCCGATATCGCCGGTGACGACGATGAAGCCCTCGCGGCGGCGGATGCCGTACTGGAGCAGCTCGAACGCGTTCGCATGCGACTCGCTCCGATAGAGGTATCTCGGATCGGGCGTCAGGCTGAACGGCTTCTCGACGAAACCGTAGTAGTCCTCGTACATCGCATACTCCTCCCGCGCACGTGCCATCACCCGCGCGAATGACGCGGCCGCCGACGAGCTGGCTGGCATCATTGAGCACCTGCCGCCGGGACGACCCCGGCATTGACTGTTGGAGTCAATAAGACGAGCTGGCCGCTTGAGGAAAGGCCAGGCATCTGCACACTTTTTCCAGATCCGATTTCGGATCGAGAGGGGAAAAGCTGTAGGGGGGCCCTATTCCGGCGGCAGTATCTCCACCGTCCCCGGCGGCGGCGGCGGTGGCTGTCGCTTGAACAACGCAACGCCGAGCAGCGCGCCCAGTATCGAGAAGATCGGGTAGATGAACAGGCTGACCAGCAACGAGCCGATGATGAAGATGGCTGGCGGCATGTCGCGGACCTGCTCGAGCGCTCCGGTCATCTCGGGAGGCAGTCGTCCCTGACCAATCAAGTCGTTGATGGCGTCGGCGAAGTTGAGACCGCGCGCCATTGCCAGAAGCTGGGACAGCACCGTTGACAGGACAGCGCCGACGATACCGGCGAGGAGGCCGGCGATCGTGGCGTCGCCGGCCGTGACCGGCGACGTCATTCGCTCCTGGAGCAGGTACGTGGTCAGCACGCCGCCGGCGATCACCCAGAGGCAGCAGCACATGCTGACGAACGGCAGCGCCGACAGCACACCGATCAGCAGGCCTCCGAGCAGCGCGGGCTGCAGCTTCGGACCCATCAGTCGTAATACTCGCGACCGAGGTGCGTGATGAGCTCCTCACCTTTGAGGAACCGCAGGGTGTTCTTCAGCTTCATCAGCTGAATGAACAGGTCGTGCTCGGGATAGAGACCGGCCGCGTGCATCGGGCTCTTGAAGTAGAACGAGAGCCATTCCTGGATGCCGCTCATGCCGGATCGACGCGCGAGATCGAGGAACAGCGCCACGTCGAGCACGATCGGGGCGGCGAGAATGCTGTCGCGGCAGAGGAAATTCACCTTCAGCTGCATCGGGTAGCCCAGCCAGCCGAAGATGTCGATGTTGTCCCAGCCCTCCTTGTTGTCGCCGCGGGGCGGGTAGTAATTGATGCGGACAACGTGACAGAGCTTCTCGTAGAGGTCGGGATACAGGTTCGGCTGGAGGATGTAGTCGAGCACAGACTTCTTGCTCTCTTCTTTTGTCTTGAATGACTCCGGGTCATCCAGAACCTCGCCGTCGCGGTTCCCGAGAATGTTGGTCGAGTACCAGCCCTCGACGCCGAGCAGCCGCGCCTTGATCCCGGGCGCGATCAGCGTCTTCATCCAGGTCTGCCCGGTCTTCAGATCCTTGCCAGCGAGCGGCGCGCCTGTCTGCTGCGCGAGTTCGAGAAGCGCAGGAACGTCGGCGCTGAGGTTCGGAGCCGCATTCGCATAAGGGAGGCCCTCCTTGATGGCGGCGTAGGCGTAAACCATGCTCGAAGGAATCGACGGGTCGTTCCCTTCCAGCGCCTTCTCGAACGCCGCGAGCGACGCGTGCGACGCCGACTCGGTCAGGTAGACCTCGGTGCTGCCACACCAGATCAACACGAGCCGATCGAGCTTGTTGGCCTCTTTGAAGCGGCGGATGTCGTCGCGAAGCTGATCGGCCAGCTCGCGCTTGTTGGCGCCGCGCTTGACGTTCGGGCCATCGAGCCGCTTGACGTACCGGCGATCGAAGACCGCGGACATCGGCTTGATGGCTTCGAGCTCCGGCTTGATCTGATCGAGCAGCGACGCGTCGATCACGCCGGCGGTCTTTGCGGCCTCGTAAGAGTTGTCCTCGAAGATGTCCCAGCCGCCGAACACCACGTCATCGAGGCTGGCGAGCGGAACGAAGTCCCTGATTTGCGGAGAGCGGCCCTCGGTGCGCTTGCCGAGTCGAACCGTCCCCATCTGGGTGAGCGATCCAATTGGCTTGGCGAGGCCGCGCCGGATCGCGAGCACGCCCGCGATCGTCGTCGTGCTGACAGCCCCCATGCCGACCAGCAGAACACCCAGTTTCCCTCTAGCTTCAGCGATTTTCGGCGGATTCTTCACAACAGGCGACTATATCATCCGAGATAATGAGGCCGTGCGCTGGTTCCGCAAAACCACTCTCGATCCGCTCGCGGTCTCGATGTCGGGACTGAAGCTCGGCGACCGCCTGCTGATGCTCGGGTGCTCGGACACCGCGCTCGCTGCGGCGCTCGCCAGGAAGGTCGGGCTCACCGGGCGGGCGTGTCTGCTCGATGAATCGGCCGATCGCCTCGACGCAGCTGCTGCGGTCGTCACACGGGAAGGCGCGCTCGTCGAGAGCTTCACGTCGTCGATGTCAGCGCTGCCGTTCGAGGCAGGCTCGTTCGACGTGGTCGTCGCGCGCAACGTATTTCCTTCGATGGCCGCTTCGACTCGCGCGACCGTCGTTCACGAAGTGACCCGTGTGGTGCGTGCGGGTGGCCGCTGCATCGTCATCGACGACCTCCCTCGGGGCGCGCTCGGCGGCCTGATCGGTGGGCACCGCGGCGAAGATGGCTCACCAGGGTCGATCGCCGTTCCGCTCCTCGCGCAGGCCGGTTTCCGGGGCGTCCGGACGCTTGCCGAACGCGAGGGGTTCGTGTTCGTGGAGGGCGTCAAGGCCGGCGATGGCCTGGCGAAGTCCTAAAAAATCGACGTCTGTCCTGAGGGGAGCACACCTCCGCGGCCCGGCGTCAGGACAGCTTTGGCCGTTGTAGGCCGAAATCACGCTCAAAGCCTCGAGGCGTGCGCGGCAAGTGTTTTGCCCCTGCCTTCGGGACCAGCCATGTCTTCAGCGCCCCTCGCCGTGCCGGAGGTGTTTACCCTCGGGGAGATCGCCCGCGCAGCGGGTGTCTCAACGGCTGAGGTTCGCGCGGTGCTCGACGAATCGGATTTTCCCCGCTCCGGGAAATTCCTGGCGATCGAGGATGCGGCGCGAGCGGTAAGTCTGCTGAAGAGTCCTGTCAGGCGCACGGCTGCGCGGCGCCTTTTTGCGTCATCGCATGGGACCGCCCGCCGGCGCGGCGTGCCGACGGCGGCTTCGGGTGCATTCCACGCGGGCTTTCTCGCGGTGCTGGTCCTCATTGGCACGCTGGGCGTCCGAACGGCTCCCACCGAGCAGAAAACACCACCGGCCGATCTCGTTCGGCTCGTGTTCGTCGCCACACCCGGACCGGGAGGCGGGGGGGGCGGGGGCGGACTGAAACAGCCGCTGCCTCCGCCGAAAGCCGAGCTGAAGGGCACCAGCAAGCTTGCGAGTCCGGTCATCGTCAGAAAGGTCGCGAAACCCGAGCCGGTGAAGCGGGTGGAGACCCCGCCGCCTCCGCCACCGGCAATCGAGCCCAAGCCGGATCCGGCACCGCCACCCCCGCCGGCACCCGCGCCCCCGGCGCCGGCACCGCCGGTCGTGGCGCCCGTCGTGAGTGCGCCCGCGGACGCGGAAGATCGGGCGGGTGTCCCGACCGCGACGACAGCGACCGCGCCGAGCAATGGTCCCGGTGACGGTGGCGGCACGGGTACGGGGACCGGGACGGGTGCCGGCCAGGGAAACGGTGCCGGGATCGGGGATGGCTCAATTGCGGGGACGGGTGGCGGACCGTACCGGCCGGGCTCCGGCATCACGCCGCCATCGATTCTCCGCGAGGTCAAGCCGGTCTACACCGAGGAAGGCCGCCGGCGCGGCGTCGAAGGCGACGTCGTGATGGAAGTCGTGGTCCGCGCGGATGGAACCATCGGTAATGTGCGCGTGCTGCAGGGCCTCGGCTCCGGGCTCGATCAGCGCGCCGTGGATGCCGTCAGGCAGTGGCGGTTCAACCCGGCGCGGCGTCACGGCACGCCAGTCGCCGTCATGGTAGAAATCGCCGTCGAGTTCAAGTTGCGGTAGTCACGGGGAAATGCCAATGGACTTCGTACTCGTCAGTATTACCGCTCTGTCGCTGATTCTCGCCCTCGCGATGGGGGTTGTCCTGTTCACGGTGCTTCGAGAGGACCGCCAGCGATCCGACGCCCGGGTCGCGGCGCTCGCCGCGGCGTCGGCAAGGTTCGACCTTCCACTCGCGAGCCGCGACGCGGAGTTGCTCCCTGAGGCGGATCAGATCGTCCGCACGGCAAACGATCTTTTCGCGGTGAGCGCCGAACCGTCACCGTGGCGACGGAGACTCGGGGTGGCCGCTGCGCTCGCCGTCGTGATCAGCGCAGTCGGGTACGTGGTCTTGCCGGCGAGGACCGCAGCACCGTCGGCGGCTGCGGCGCAGGCGGTTCCGCTCGAGCTCCTGAGCCTCAGCCACACGCAGCAACCATCCGGGCTGACGATCTCCGGCACCGTTTACAATCCACGCGGTGCCACGCCGGTCTCCCAGGTGTTTGCCGCCGCCGTGCTCTTCGGGCCCGAGGGCAACTTCCTGACCAGCGCGCGCGCGCCGCTGGATTTCACGACGCTTCGCCCGGGAGAGGAATCGCCGTTCGTCGTCACGATTCCGGTCGCCGGCGTGGTCGCCAGGTACCGGGTCGGATTCCGCGCCGCCGACGGCTCCGTGATCGCGCACGTCGACCGCCGCGCGGATGCAACCGCGGCCCAGAACGCACCGTCGGGGGGAACGCCATGGCCACACTGAAGCGCACCACGGCGATCATCACAGCGGCCGTCGCGCTCGCGTTAGCGGCGACCTCGGCGCAGGAGCGCCCGGCGTCCGGCGAGCAGGACTCGTTCCGCTTCCGTTCCGGGGTCCAGCTGATCAACGTCACCGCGACCGTCAGCGACGGTCGGGGACGCTTCGTGTCGGGCCTCAAACAGGAGGACTTCCGCGTCTACGAGGATGGCGAGCAGCGGCCGATCACGCACTTCACCGCCGAGCGCGTCCCCGTCAGCCTCGGCATCGTCCTCGACGCGAGCGGCAGCATGGAAGGCGAGAAGATGGCCGCCGCGAAGCAGGCGCTGCAGCGATTCCTGTTCGAGCTGCTTGGCGATGAGGACGAGGTCTTTCTCTACCGCTTCGACAACCGGCCGCAACTCGTGCACCCGTGGACGCGCAACAAACAGGAGATCGCGTCGGAGCTTCGCCGCATTCAACCACGCGGCGCGACCACCTTGTACGACGCCGTCGCGGAGGCGATTCCACTCGCGGCCACCGGTCGCAATCGCAAGAAGGCGCTGCTGATCATTTCGGATGGCAACGACTCGAGCAGCTACACGCGGATCGAAGAGCTGAAGCGGCTGATTCGTGAGAGCGAGGTGCTCGTCTACGCGATCGGCATCGATGCGATGTCGCAGACGCAGCCGTACCGGCGGCCCTGGTTCACCTCGAATTTCGGTCAGCGGCGGCCCACGCCGTTCCCGTTCCCGATTCCCGGCGGACCGCGGACACCGGGCGGACCAAGCGTGCCGCCGCGTTACCCGCCATCACCACCGCCGGTGACCAACCCGGGTGTGCCTTCGACGCGCGGTACCGGCCGCGACGAGGCGGTCAACGTCAGGGTGTTGAGAGAGATCACGGACACGAGCGGCGGCCGCACCGAGATCATCTGGCAGCCTCGTGATCTCGACGGCGCGACCGCGGGGATCGCCGACGAGTTGAGCAAGCAGTACTTCCTCGGCTACCCCGCCGGCAACGACAAGAAAGACGGCAAGTGGCACTCGATCCGCGTCGAGGTCACGCATCCGGATTACGTGGTCCGCGCGCGTCGGGGGTACGTGGCATCACCGTAAGGTCGGGGTTCGCGGGGTCGCGGGGTCGCGGGTTCGGGAAGGCGGTGGGTACTCAGAGGCAACAGGTCCCGATCGAAGCGGCCAATTGCCTCTGAGTACCACCGGCTCCGAACCGCGAGCCCCCGAACCCGCGACCCCCCGAACCCCCGAAGTATGATGCCGCGTGCAGGTGTTGACGGCGGCAATCGGGTTCAGTGTCCTTGGCAGCGTCGGCGGTCTCGCGACAGCTTCAATTTTTCTCCTTCTCGGCGACGGGATCCGCGTGCGGCTGCTCCCCTGGCTGATCAGCTACGCGGTCGGGACGCTGCTCGGCGTCGCCCTGCTCGCGCTGCTGCCCGAGGCGCTCCGCTCTCTTCAGCCAACCGTCGCGCTCGGCACGTTGCTCGCCGGAGTTCTGGCCTTCTTCCTGCTCGAAAAGCTGGTCTTGTGGCGGCACTGTCATACCGGGCACGACTGCGAAGTGCATACGAGCAGCGCAGCCTCACTCGTCATCATCGGTGACGCCTTCCACACGTTCGTAGACGGCGCGCTGATCGCAGCGGCAGTGCTGACGTCTATTCCTCTAGGTGCCACGACAGCGCTGGCGGTCGCGGCTCACGAGATTCCCCAGGAGGTCGGCGATTTCGCCATCCTGCTCCGCGCCGGCTACTCGCGCAGCCGCGCCCTGACCCTCAACGTCCTGTCCGCCACGGGAGGCATCCTCGGCGCGCTGGCAATGCTTGCCGCCTCGCAGACGGTACCGAACCTGATTCCTTACGTCCTGAGCTTCGCGGCGGGCAGCTTTCTGTATGTGGCCATGTCCGATCTGATTCCGGACCTGCACCGCGGCGGCCTGGAAGGCGGGCCGGCGAAACAACTGTTACTGATCGGGGCCGGCATCCTCACCATCGTTCTGCTATAGCGTCCGTCAGGCCGAGCTGTCCTTTTCGCAGTACGGCCACGCCTCTCGAGGACGCTGCCGAATCGGCAGATCGCTCGAAAATAACCACAATTTCGCGGCCTCTCGTGGCACTCGCTTTGCGAAGACAGGCAGTGCCCGCGCATACGACCCGCCTGCTGTAGTTCGACGGGATTCGTCATGTCTTCACGATCCGCTGCCGCATGTCTTCTCGCGTGGCTTCTGCTCACGCCGATCGCCACCGCCCAGTCCGGGACCGACCATGTGGCCGGCCAGCTCGGTCGAGCGATCCGTGAGTGTCCACAAGTCGGCATCTTCGACGACATCGTTGCGCAGGTCGACGGGACCTCGGTGCTGCTGACCGGGAAGGTCACGGCAGGCGCGAAAAAGGACGAAATCGAAAGACGCGTCGCGCGGATCGACGGCGTCCACGAAGTCCGGAACGAGATCGCCGTCCTGCCGCCGCTCTCCTCGGACGACGAGCTGCGCCATCGGGTCGCGCGGGCGATTTACGGCAACCCGACGTTCTGGTCCTATGCGGCGAGGTCCAACCCGCCCATCCACATCATCGTCGAGCGCGGCCATGTCATTCTGCGCGGCACGGTCAACTCGAACATGGAACGGACGATGGCGCGCACGCTGGCGTCAGGTCTCGGCGAGCAGTCGTTGATCAACGAGTTGCTGACGGAGGGAAGGTAGATTCCTCTTCCTGATCGGATCCCCTCCTGATGGTCCACCAGATCAGTCCTGCGAGCGTCAGAACGGCGGCTGCGAACGCACCGATGAAGAGGAAGAGCGTCCTGTACAGGATGGACTGACTCTCCATGCGCACCTGAACCGTCACGGGCCGGCCGTCGAGGCGATCGGCGAGGTGCTGTTCCCACTCGAGGATGTTGCCGCGCCGGATACCGGTGGGCTCGTCCTTCTCGAGATCGCGGGCGTTGTGCTCGAGGATGCGGCTCGGCAGGTGCAGGCGGAATGCGACTATCTCGCTTCCGTCCCAACCGACGTTCCTGAGCGCTCCAGGCTTGAGCGCGGATGCAGTCACGGTCTGCCGGAAGACGTGCTGCCCGCCCTCCGGCCTGAGCTGGTACGCGGACCATGACAGCGGCGCGGCCTGGCTCAATTTCCGTACGTCGTCGAATTCGAGGTTGATCTGCACGAACTGACGGCCGCGACGCCGCCACGGGCGCGGTACCGATTTCACGCGGGTGACGCCCGATTCGTAGAGCGTCCGGATTCGATCGCGATCGACCGATTGACCCAGCGGATCGACGTCGAGACCGCGCAGCGCGGAAAGCGCGGCCAGGGACGCGTTCACCGTCAACGAACCGGAGCCGTCGAGGTCGATCGTGAGATCCTCTTCGTACTCGTACTGGCGTCCGAAGACGTCGCGAACATCGCCTGCCCGCCACCAGAAGATGAGAACTGCCAGAAGGATGCCGACAGCGACCAACCACCGCTTCGCGCGCGGCCTGCCTTTGGGTCGCGCGTGAGCCGCCGAGACCATCCCGCGATGATATACTGCTTTTTCTCGCGGATTTTTCGCTCCCGCCGACAAGATGTCCAGCTCCCGCGTATTCCTGATAGACGGCAGTTCGCAGATGTACCGCGCGTATCACGCGATGCGCGGCGGCGGTCTCAGCGGGCCCGGCGGCAAGACGACGCACGCGGTCTACATCTTCGTGAACATGCTGCGAAAGCTGATTCAGGACCATCAGCCGCAGTACATCGGCGCATCGTTCGATCTCCCCGGCCGGACCTTCCGCGACGATCTGGTCTCGGACTACAAGGCGAACCGGACGCCGATGCCTTCCGATCTCGCCGAGCAGATCCCGTGGGTCCACGAGGCCTGCGAAGCGCTTGGCGTGCCCATCATCACGTCCGAACGGTACGAAGCTGACGACGTGATCGGCACGCTCGCGGTGAAGGCCGCGGCCGCCGGGTTCGAGGTCGCGATCGTGACCGGCGACAAGGACTTCTTCCAGCTCGTCCACGACGGGATCAAGGTCTACAACCCGAAGGAGGACGGTACCTGGTTCGACGCCGATGGCGTGAAAGACAAGTTCGGGGTTGCGCCGTCGCAGGTGGTCGACGTACTCGCGCTGATGGGCGACTCGATCGACAACATCAAGGGGGTCCCCGGTATCGGCGAAAAAGGCGCTCGTGATCTGATTGCACAGTACGGATCGCTCGAAGCGCTGCTGGCGCACGCGGCCGATGTCCCCAACAAGCGGTACCGCGAGGGTCTACTGGGCCACGCCGAGGACGCCCGTCAGAGTCGCGAGCTCGCGCGCATCCGCACCGACGTACCGGTCGAGTTCGACGTCGATGCGTTGCGCTACCGCGGGCCCTCGCGCGAACGCGCGTTCGCGCATTTCACCCGGATGGGATTCCGGTCGCTGGTGATGGAATACGCGCCCACCGCGGACACGGTCACGAAGGATTATTCGATCGTCGAGACGGCGGATGCGCTTCGAGCACTTGTCACCGAGCTGCGGGCTGCGGGTCGGTTCGCACTCCGTGTGCTGCCGGATGCTCCCTCGGCCATGCTGGCGGGCATCGTTGGAATCTCCTTTTCGACCGGACCGCATCGTGCCCGCTACATCCCGCTCACGTCGGACACCGCAGCGCCGGCGGATTTGTTCGGTCAGCCGGAGACCACCGCGCAAAGCGGCGGCCTCGGCGTCGACGACACCCTCGCGTCGCTGGCGCCTCTGCTGGAGGATCCGTCACTCCAGAAGATCGGCCACGACCTGAAGTTCGATGCGATCGTGCTCGCGCGCCATGGTATTTCACTCCAGGGCCTCGCGACCGATGCCATGCTCGCCAGCTATCTGCTCGACGCCACCCGCTCGAGCCATCCGCTCGAAGAGCTCGCGCTCGAGCACGCGGGATACAAGGCGTTGCGCGAAGAGGACGTGTGCGGCCGTGGTGCGAAGGCAGTGTCGTTCCGGGCGATCGGTGTCGACAAGGCGTTGGACTATGCGGGCGAGCGCGCGGACCTGGCGCTCCAGCTCGAGTCCACGCTGCTCGGCCTGCTCGAGCAGGACGGGCTCACGCCGCTGTATCGCGATCTCGAGATGCCGCTGATCCCGGTACTGGTCGACATCGAGCGCGCCGGCATCCGGGTCGACGGCAAGGCGTTGTCGGCGCAGTCGGCCCATGTCGAGCAGGAGCTCGCGAGACGCAGCGCGCAGATCTTCGAGATGGCCGGCGAGGAGTTCAACGTCAACTCGCCGCAGCAGCTGTCGCGGATTCTCTTCGACAAGCTGCAGCTGCCCTCGCTCAAGCGCAACATCAAGACCAAGACGGCGTCCACGGCCGTCGAAGTGCTCGAGGAACTGGCGCTGGCGCACGACATGCCGCGGCTGATCCTCGAGTGGCGCGCGCTGCAGAAGCTCAAAGGCACCTATATCGACGCGTTGCCGCAGCTCGTGAACCCCGAGACCGGCCGCGTCCACACCTGCTTCAACCAGGCCGTGGCCGCGACCGGCAGGTTGAGCAGCAGCGATCCCAACCTCCAGAACATTCCGATCCGCACCGAGCTCGGGCGCGAGATTCGCGGCGCGTTCGTGGCTGAGCCCGGGCACGTGCTGATCTCCGCCGACTACTCGCAGATCGAGCTCCGGGTGCTCGCGCACCTGTCAGGCGACGAAGCACTGGTCGATGCCTTCCGCAAGGACGAGGACATTCACGATCGCACCGCGCTGAAGGTGTTCGGCGAAAAGAGCGGCCTCAGCTACCACGAGCTGCGGCGGCGGGCGAAGATCATCAACTACGCGCTCTTGTACGGAAAGACTGCGTTCACGCTGGCCAAGGACATCGGCGTGTCGCAGGAAGCCGCACAGGAATTCATCAACGCGTACTTCGCGGGGTTCCCATCGGTACGCGCCTTCATCGACAACCTGCTCGCCACCGCCCGCGAGTCCGGCGTCGTCAAGACCATGTTCGGCCGGCGGCGGCTCGTTCCCGATCTCACCAGCCGCAACTATCAGATCAGGAGCGGCGCCGAGAGGTACGCGGTGAACTTCCCGATCCAGGGCAGCGCGGCGGACATCCTGAAGCGGGCGATGATCGACGTCCACCGCGAGCTGCAGGCCACGGCGTCGCGAGCGCGGATGATCCTGACCGTGCACGACGAGCTCTTGTTCGAAGCGCCAAAGGAAGCTGCCGACGAGACCAGCGCGCTCGTGCGCGAACGCATGGAGGCGGCGGTGCCACTGGCCGTGCCGCTGACGGTGGAGGTCGGTGTCGGAGAGCACTGGAAGGAAGCGAAGGGCTAGCCATGAATGACGGCGAGCTGGCGCGGCGGATCGCTGAGCGCGACGCTGCGGATGGGCACTACAACGCGGCGCTCACAGCTGTAGATCATGCTCTTCCAGGTCTGCCGGAGCCCGGGGCGACGCGGGCGGCGGATCAATTCGCGCCACCGACCGTGCGGGAGTACGCAAGCATTCTCTCCGGCGCGCGTCCGATGCCTGCCGGCTGGCGTGGACGCCTGGCGCGCTTCGTCTGGCGGATCGTCGCGCCGCTGTTCGAGCGGCAACAGGCCTTCAATCTCGACGTCGCGGAAAACATGGAGCGGGCCCACGCCACCACGCGCGATGCTGTGCGCGATATGGCCGAGGAGCTCGCGGCGTTGCGACATCATTTCGAGCCGTTTGTCGCGTTCGACTCCCGGCTCATCCAGTACCTGCAGCAGATCACGCCGTTTGTCGACACCAGGATCCGCGTCGTCGACCAGTCGCTCGAGGAGTTGCGCATGGCCGCAGCCGCTGCGCAGCGATCCGCGGTCGCGGCGAGGCGCGAACTCGAGCGCCTTGGCACAGAGGCGCGCGGCCCCTCCGCCGGGGCGGCGACCCCGCCTGCTCCGGTCGATCCAGCTCCGGTCCGACGAGCCGGCGGGGCAGGGTATGTGGGCTTCGAAGACCTGTTCCGGGGTACTCCCGACGAAATCACGGCGCGACAGCGCGATTACGCGGAACGGTTCGCCGGCGCATCCGACGTGCTCGACCTGGGTTGCGGGCGCGGCGAGTTCCTCACGCTCCTGCGCGACCGCGGCATTTCGGCTCGCGGAATCGATGCCAACCCGGAGATGGCGGAGGTTTGTCGAGCGAGAGGGCTCGACGTGCGTCATGGCGACGCGCTCACCTACCTCGTGAGTCTGCCTGATGACAGTCTCGGCGGCCTGGTGGCGCTGCAGGTCGTCGAGCACCTGGAGCCGGAGTATCTCGTCAGGCTGGTCGAGACCGCTCACGCGAAACTGCGGCCCGGTTCGCTGATCGTGCTCGAGACAATCAATGCTGCCTGCTGGGTGGCATTCTTCGAAAGCTATATCCGCGACATCACCCACGTGCGGCCGCTGCACCCGGACACACTGAAGTTTCTGGTGGTCGCAGCGGGCTTCGAACGCGTCGACGTCCACTTTCGCGCGCCGATTGCCGAAACCGGCCGCCTTCAGCAGGTCGCGACGGCGGACCTGGCGGGGCCATCCGCCGAAATCGCGCGCGTAATCAACCGGAACGTCGAGCGGCTGAACGAACGCCTCTTCACCTACCTCGACTACGCGGTCATCGGTTCAAAGGGGCAGTAACGACGGGCAGCCCCGGCGGCTGCTCGGAACCAAATCTCCACGAGACAGAGAGACCCACGTCAGGGTGGCGGGCGGGAATGCCGGGCGGCCGCCAGGTGCGATCGATGTGGGTCTCGATGATGGCGCGCTTTGCCGTCCCGGTGTCGATCGCATACGTGATGGGCATATCGACGTTCAGTGTCCTGTTGACAACGGTACGCCCATTGACGAGGACGCGAACCTTGACGGGTTGCTTCTGCAGGTCGGGATGCTGCGCCCGGACGGCGAGGGTCATCCACGGTGCATCGTTCGGCACGACCGCGACGCCATGGCGTTCGGTCCAACGCTGGATGAGACCCTCTGGTGCCGGAATCTTGGGATCGTAAATCCCGTACGTATACCGCCACTCACCCATTGCCGCACGCATCGCCGGACGCTGCTCGCCGCGCGCCAGGACGAGCATCGTCACAGCATATGTACCGAGGACGCCGATCAACAGCGACCACGACGCGATCCCCAGGGCATCGGTGGTGGACGCCTGCCACGACGGCTGCACGAGCCGCCAGTACCAGAACGCAAACATCCAGAAGGTCATCGTCACTGGCAAGCTCTGGGTGGGCATGCCGACGAGTGAGATGAGGCCGAGGCCAACGAGCGACCCCTTCAGTGCGGCGGCCGGAATCCGGCGTTCACCATCCGCTGAGGTGCGTATCAGAAAGACGCCGAACACCACGGTCCAGATCAGCAGTCCCGCGGCGCCGACGAATCCGAGCTCCGCAACGTGGTGCCGCCACCAGTTCTGAGCGTTGTCGGCGGGAAGGCCGACCGCAATCGATGTCGGCAGCGCAGCGCCGGACAGATTGAACAACCCGATTCCGACACCCATCGCGGGATGTCGCTCAATCAACGTCGTGGCCGCGGCACCGTACCCGTTCCGGTTCCACATCTCGCGAGCGAAACTCCCCAGCGCCTCACGCGTGAACTCTGACGGAAGGGTGTCCTTGAGTCGCTGCACCGGACCACCGGCGGTGCCAGACAGCAGCAGTACGGCGACGAGGAGTGCCGTCACAACGCCAATGGCTTGCACGCGGCGGCGGCGCACCAGCCCCATCCGGTTGGCGGCAGATACGCTGACTGCAACGAGCGGAAGGCACGCTGACACAAGCGCGGTTCGCGAACCGGACATCCACAGGCCGCCCCAGCAGGCCACTGCCCCCGCGAGTGCCGCCGCCCGTTCGATCCGCGATCCGGGAATGAACGCGAGCAGGCCTGCACTCCACATTGCGGCTACCGCTCCGGAGGCGTTCGCGTCGAACAGCGACCCGCCGGCGCGGTGCCGTGACGCCCACTGCCCGATGTTGAGGAACCCTAGATCGAACAGCCCTTGATACAGCGCGAGGACCACGCCGACGATTGCGCTGACCGCTATCGGCCACGCAATCCACTTCTGAAATGCCACGTCGGACAGCTCCGTCGCATGCTGCAGCAGCCAGTTGAACCAGAGAAGGCCAAGCAGGTGGATGATGGCTGTATCCATCCCCCACATGATCACCATGCGGGGGCTGCCGCCGATGCCGGTGTTCGGGATGTTGTAGCGCTCGAGCAGTGCGAGTGACGCGAAGTCCATTTCGCGCAGCGCCGTGATCGGCCACACAATGGCGATGGCAAGCGCCCAGAAGATGAGCGGAAACCGCCAGCGGGCGGGATACGCCCAGATCAAACGGTCGCGATCGCCCAGGAGCAACCCGGTCAGCGCCCCGCTCCAGACGAGCAAATGCTCGACGCTGAACCGACCGAGCCACAGTTGGAAAACGATGGGGCTCAGATAGGTGAAAAACAGGATCACGGCAGAAGTTCTGAGCGGAGCAAGACGGCCGCCAATCAGGCCTGCTGCCGCAGCCGATGCAGTAAGAACTGGAAGGTTGCCCCAGCCGGCCCGCCCCAACCAACTTTCGTAGACCACGGCGAGCAGGAGGGAGACGAGCGCCACTGCTTTGGTGGCAGGCTCGAGCAGTTTCGCTCCCGGGATCATACCGACCTGTCGATCGACGATCACGCTACTAGATTAGTGCGTTTGATACGCAACCTGGCCGTCGCGTGCGATCAGTGCCGTGAATTCCGCCGAGGAGTCGATTCGTCCACCGAGAATCCGGTACAGGAACTCGGGGTCCGCCGAAAGGGGTAGCGGGAACTGGGTGCGGATGCCCTTGACCGAATGGCCGCGCTCGACGAGCCGTTTCGACCCGTCGAGCAGCCATCCGTACTCAGGCATGCGATGCATCGTCGCGGCAAAGCGGACGCGCGCCGGCGTGATCGCCACGGCGGCGATCAGCATCGCTGCAGCGATGCCTTGCGCAATGCGCGGTGACGGCGCCGCGGTCAGGCCCAGAACGAGGGTGAGCACGGCCGCGGGCATGAGTGAGAAGTAGTAGTAGCGATCGAGGAAATCGCCGACGTAGAACGCGTAACCGGCGATCGCGAGGATCTGCGGCAGCACCGTGATCGACAGCAGCGCAGGGTCGCGGCGATACTTGATCAGCACCACGAGCGCGCTGCCCGCGAGCACCCAGATCAGCCATCCGGGCTGCCACGGAGCGCCCTGAATAAAAGTGAACGCGCCAGCGAACCCCTGCCAGCTGGCGGCAAATTGCGGCCTCGCCTCGCCCGACACGATGCGGCCGACGCTGCCGGTCACCGCGCCCATCGCCGGAGGCGCCGACGCGGACGACATCTGATGTACGACCAGCGGCACCTCCAGCACCGCGACGACTGCAGCGATGATGACGGCGCTCTGCACCGCTCCGGCACGATCGCCGCGCGCGAACAGGCCGGCTACGATTGAAACGAAAATGCCCAACGCCGCGAACACGGCGCCGGTGTAACAGTGCACGGCGCTCCACGCGAGCGCAGCCGTGAAGGCCACGCCGGCGTTCGATCGGGACGGCCAGCCGACCAGCACCATCGCGGTCGCCACCTTCGCGAGCGCCGCGCCCATCATCGGATTCCAGACGAGCGCCGAGAGCGCCAGGTCGTATGCGGCCGTCGCGATCAGGACGGTGCTCGCCAACGCCACCCAGAGCGAGCCGGTGCGCCGCCAGATCGCGACGAGCAGCAGGGCGTCCGCGGCCGACTGCACCATCGCCTGACCGATGCCGCCACCGTGCGGAAGGTTGTCGAACCAGGGCCCGACGAGAACCCGAATCAGCCAGAGAATCCAGTAAAATGCCGGGCCGATCGTGTAGCCGCCGACGTGGGTTGCCGGCCCGACGAGAGGTAGTGCGCTGAACGGGCCGAGCGCGATGGTCCAGTCGCGAATCTGATCGCGAAGCATCCAGAAGTGGCGGTCGATGCCGTGAATGCGCAGGGCGAGCGTCAGCGCGAACGTAACGACGGGAATGATGAGGCGAATGGCAGCGGGACGATCCACGTGCCGCTGACCGTAGCACAGATGTCAGGTGGTCCGGCGTGTGATGCCCACGTCCCCGGCGGCGGGCGCGGTGGTCGTTCGATGCGGCCTGCGCGTCACAGCTCATCTACGGCGGTCTGGTTTTACGACGACCACAGAAACTAGAATCCGACTCACCCAATGTCGGCCGAGTGGCACTTTCTCCTCGCGCTGAACGAGCGACTGCGCCCCCTCAGGGATCCGGTCGAAATCCAGGAGGTCGCCGTCCGGTTTCTCGGTGAGTACCTCCAGGCGAGCCGTGTCACTTACGCACAGATCGAGGGCGACGAAGTCGTCACCAGACAGTCGTATGAAAGCACCGTCCCGCCGTTGGCGGTTCGAGGTCACGTGGCGCGGTTCGGCAAGACCATCATCGACGCCTGCCGGCGCGGCGAGACCGCCATGGTCAGCGACATCCACGGGGACCCTCGGCTCACGGACGCGGAGCGTGCGCAACTCACCGCGATAGGGGTTGCAGCGTTCGTCGGCGTCCCGCTGATCAAGGAAGGTCGTTGGGTCGCCGTGTTCGGCGTGCACAGCGAGACGCCGCGCACCTGGACGCGCGATCAAATCGCGCTGATCGAGGTGACCGCCGACCGCACGTGGTCAGCCGGCGAGCGCGCACGTGTCGAGGAGGCCCTCCGCCGGAGAGATGATCGGCAGACGTTCATGCGCACGCTGAACGACACGATCGGACGGTTTGCCGACCCTGCGCGCGTCCTGGAAGAGACCTGCCGCCTGCTGGGCGCGCACCTCCATGTCAACCGGGTGGCCTACGGCGAGATCGAAGGCGACGACTGCATCATCGTCAGCGACTACGTGGATGGCCTTCCCTCCCAGGCTGGCCGCTTTCGCTGGACCGAACTGGGCGCCAGCCAGACCGAAGAAATCCTGAAAGGCGGCACGCTGTCCGTCAACGACACGTCGATCGAGCCGCACACGGCCGCCGAGCGCGAGGCGCTGCAGGCAGCCGGTATCGGCGCCTACATCTGCCCGCTGCTCGTGAAGGACGGCCGCTTCGTCGCGTCATTCGGCGTCCACAGCCGCGAGCCGCGCGTGTGGACCAGCGACGAGGTCGCGCTGGTGCAAGATGTCGCCGAACGGATCTGGGTGACGCTCGAGCACCGCAAGGCTGAAGCCGAGTTGCGGACGAATGAAGGTCGGCTGGACTTTCTGCTTCGGCTCAACGACGCGCTTCGGCCGCTGAGCGATCCCGGTGACGTACAGGAGACCGCCGCACGGCTCCTCGGACAACACCTCGGCGCCACCCGCGTCGGCTACGCGGAATTCGACGGCCACCAGTACGCCATTCGCCGCGAGTACACGCGCGGGGTGCCGCCGCTCGCCGGACAGCCGCCGGGCATTTCGCTGGGCAGGCAGCTGAACGAGGCGCTCGGGCGCGGCGAGACCATCGTCATCAACGACGTCCAAACGGATCCACGATTGAGCGACAGCGACCGGGCCACCCTGCAGTCGCGGCAAATCGCCGCGCTCATCGGGACGACGCTGTTCAAAGGCGGACGCATGGTCGCCGCCTTCGGCGCCAATCACGTCGCGCCGCGCACCTGGACGGCCGCGGAGGTCGCGCTCGTTCGCGACGTGGGCGAACGGACCTGGGACGCCGTCGAGCGCACCCGCGCCGAAGCGGCGCTTCGCGAGCAGCAACAGCGGCTGCGCATCGCGCTCGAAGCGTCGGCCGGCGGCTCCTGGACGTGGGTCACCGCGACCAATCAGGTCGACTGGGACGAACGATTCCGTCCGCTGTACGGCTTCGCGCCCGATCAACCTGCGACGCCCGACGCCTGGGTCGCGCGCGTGCACGAGGACGACCGGCCGCGGTTGCTCGCCCTGCGCGAGGAGATCTCGACGTCGAAGACGAAGGATTCGTTCGAGAGCACGTTCCGGATCGTACGTCCCGACGGAACGATCGCGTGGATCCAGAGCCGGGGACGTGTCGACCGCGACGCCGACGGCAACGTGACGCGGCTCACCGGACTCGATCTCGACTTCAACCAGCACCGCCGGACGGAGGAGGCGCTCCAGGCGCGCCGCGACGAGGAGCACGATCGCGAGCTGCGGCTGCTCCTGGAGACCGCGACTCAGGGGATCGTGTCCGTCGATGCCCACGGGGTGATCCTGACGGCGAATCGTGCCCTCGAGGCGATGTTCGGCTGGGCGCCCGATGAGTTGATCGGCCACCGCATCGAGGAGCTGTTGCCTTCGTCGTTTCGTGACGCTCACCTGCGGCATCGCCTCGCGTACTTCGCTGCGCCGCGTTCGCGCCTGATGGGAGGCGGGCTGGATCTCGTTGGTAAGCGTAAGGACGGGTCGACGTTTTCCATCGAAGTCAGCCTGAATCACGTTCCCACCGCCGGCGGCGGCAGGGCCATCGCGTTTGTCACCGACATCACGGACCGGCACCGGGCGGCCGCGGCGCTGCAGGAGCGCACCGCCGAACTGGAATATCGGACAACGCAGCTGAGCCGGATGGCCTCGGATCTGACGCTGGCCGATCAGCGGGCGCGCGAGCAGATCGCCAGGACGCTGCACGACGGGCTTCAGCAGCTGCTGGCCATCGTCGCGTTGAATCTCGAGCAGCAGCTGAAGCGCGACAACGAGGGCGGCGCGCCGCCCAGCGAGCTGCTTTCAGAGGCAAAGCAGCAGCTCGAAGAAGCGATCGCCGCCGCCCGGTCGCTGAGTTTCGAACTGTCTCCTCCGGTGCTGCAGCAGTCAGGCCTGCCCGCCGCGCTGACGTGGCTGGCAAACTGGACCCATGACAAGTACAAGCTCGAAGTCGAGGTCGTCGCCGACCCGCGCGCCGATTCCGGGCGAAAGGACGTGCGCACGCTGCTCTTCGAGTCGGTGAGAGAGCTCTTTTTCAATGCCGTCAAACACGCGCAGGCGGATCGCGTCACCCTGGAGCTGGCGCTCGACGCCGACGACCAGCTGAGCATCACCGTTTCGGATCAGGGGACCGGGTTCGAACTGGCAGAGCTCGACCACCGATCGAAGGCCGGCCAGGTGGGTTGGGGGTTGTTCAGCATCCGTGAGCGGCTGACGATGCTCGGCGGCCGATTCGAGATCGACAGCGCGCCCGGGAAAGGGACGCGCGTGAGGCTCGTCGCGCCACGCGGCGACGCTTCAGGCTCGGTCACCGGCGCGCGAGTGTCGACCCGGGCACCGATCGGCGCGGCATCGGCCGGCGAGACCGGCCTCCCGTCGCCCGAAGCCCTCAGGATTCTCATTGTCGACGATCACGCGGCAGTGCGCAGCGCGTTTCGCGCGATTCTCAGCGAGCGGCCACAGCTCTCGGTCGTCGGTGAGGCATCCAATGGCCTGGAAGCGATCGCGCGTGCGCACGCGCTGCGGCCTGACGTCATCCTCATGGACATCGCGATGCCCGGGATGGACGGCATCGAGGCGACGGTGCGTCTTCGCGCCGAGCTCCCGGGCATTCAGATTCTCGGACTGTCGATGCAGCCTCGCGGCGCAGTCTCCCATGCGATCGAGCAGGCAGGGGCGGCGGGCTTTTTCGTCAAGGGCATCGAGACGCCGCTGCTGATCCAGCATCTGCTGGTCGTCCACGCGGCGCGCGGCTCCGGCCACTTCACCAGGTCGTAATGCAGACTCGTCCCCGCGTCCTGCTCGCGGATGATCATCCCGGCGTCGTGAAGGCGTTGGTACGTGCTCTCTCGTTCGATTGCGACGTCGTTGGAGTCGTCGCCGACGGCAGCGAAGTCGCCGCGGCCGCCGCGCGGCTTCAGCCGGTGGTGCCCGTCGTGGACGTGAACCTGCCGAACGTCAACGGGCTGGAAGTATGCCGACGGATCCTGCACACCAATCCGCGCGCCAAAGTAATCCTGATCACGGCCTTGACCGACGATCGGATCCGTGCTGACGCGCTGGCCGCGGGCGCCTCAGGCTTTTTCTCGAAGTTTCTGGGGAACGAATTGATCGACGCCATCCGACGGAGCTGGACTGAATGCTCCGTAACCGCTCAGTCTCTCCCGGAAGGAGAAGAACCGCCGGGAACGGCCCAACGCTGACGTCTAGCAGCAACAGCGGCCACGGACGTTGTCGCGACATCGCGTCGCTCACCTGGGTGAGGGGTTCACATTCTTACAAGACGCTGAGACCGGCCAGTTCTACTGTGAACGGCGGAGGAGAACATGACAAGCCGGGTGAAAGGGGTGCCGGAGGGTGCCTCGGTCGTCATTCCGAGGCTCTTCTGTCGCGATCCCGCCGCTCAGATCGAATTCTGCCTAACCACCTTTGGCGCGGTCGAGCTGAATCGGCGGCCTGGGCCGGATGGCCAGGTCGCTCATGCGCTCATCACGATCGGCCCGGCCATGCTGATGATTGAAAGCGAGTGGCCGCAAATCACCAACCGGGCCCCGTCGCCCGATGGCAGCTCTCCGGTGGCGCTCTACGTGTACGTCGAGAAGGTCGATGACACCGTCGCTCGCGCCAGGGCCGCGGGCGCCACGATTCTGATGCCGCCGACGGACCAGTTCTGGGGCGACCGCACGGCGTGGATCATGGACCCGGCCGGTCACGTCTGGACGGTCGCTACCCGCGTCGAAGAACCGACGGAAGCCGAACGAACGGCGCGCCTCGCGAACATCCACGAGAAAGAGCCATGACGTCGGCAGGCGGTGTCCCTCAACGACCTTCCAGTTCACGGCGCAGTCTGAGCAGGTTCTCCAGTTCGCACCGCAGCCGGCGGCGGTACCAGACTGCCCACGCCGCCGCGACAGCGGTACCGACCCACGCGATCAGCAGGACCGCAGGTCGCGTGAGGAATGTCCACACGTCGGTCTCGTCGCGATAGAAATACAGCCAGACCAGATCGAACCCGAGGATCGGCACGAACAACAGTGCCTGGGCGGCGATCGCCCTGAGTCCCCGCTCGCATCGCAGAATGGAAATCTCCATGAATGCGGCCGTCGTCGCCGCAGCCGGCTGCCACGCGCCACGCCGCAGCAGCATGGAAATCGTCCAGGCGACGGCGATGATAATCCAGACGCCGGCCGCGAGAATGGCGACATCAGGACGCCTCGACAGGATCGCCCAGCCCAGGGTGCCGCCGCCCATCGCGACGGTGACCATGATCTCCGCGGCCACGCCCCACCGCATCCGCCGGGTTTCACGCTCCACGCGCCGGGCGAGGCTCGTCGGAATCATGTCCTGAGCGCGCCACTCGCCTTGCCACCGTTCAAGTTCGGTATCGGGTTCCACGTGTGGTCCTACAACAACTGGCGAAGCATCTGCCGTGCCCGCGTCAAACGAGCCCCGACGTTGCTCTCGGTGATGCCGAGCACGTCGGCGATCTCGGCGTAGCCGAAGCCCTCCAGCGTGAGCGTCACCACCTGCCGGTAGCCAAGCGGAAGGCGATGCACGGCCTCGAGCAGGCGGTCGCCCTGCTGCGCCTTCGACAGCGCCTGCTCCGGGTTTGGCCCGGGCGATTGCACTTCGAGTTCATCTGCTGCACTTGCTGTCGGCACCCGCCGTCTGGCGAGATGGGCAATTCCCCGGTTGTGCGCGATCCGGAAGACGAACGTCCGCTCTGAGCACTCACCTCGGAAGCGCGGCAGCGCCTTCCAGATGGCGACCACGATCTCCTGGACCAGATCCTCGCGTTCCCCGAGGTCTCTTGCGTAGCTGGCGGCAAGCCGCCCGAGCGCGGGGCCATGCGCTTCCAGGACTGCCTCGAGCCACGTGTCGCGGTCCGAATGTGGGACATCAGGCACGGGCGGGTTCAAACCGTCGGCCAGGCCGCTACGTCATCGCGACCCAGGACGCGCGCGGCAGCCATCAGAGGCCCCCACGCGCACACGGCAGTCACCAACCCCAGGACGACGACGTGGAGCGACACGGCCGGCGCTCCACGCAGACCGGCATCGAGGACGACCTGCTGCCCGACCATCGGCACGACGCTCCACCAGCCGTCGGGCACCGGGAAGAACACCAGGAACATGCCGACGATCATCGGCGCAAAGAGGACCAGCGTCAGCGACGTCCCCGCCTCCTTCATCGTCCGCGACAGCCCTGCGACGAATATCTCGAGAGACGCGCCAAGAAGGACGAGCGGAGCCAGCCCGAGAATCGCCCACGAGGCCAGCAGGGCGGCGTGCGCGACCAGCGTCGCCGGGGCCCGCCAGGCAAGCACGATGACGAGGCCCGCGACGTTGAAGGTGAGTGCGCCGAGACCGAAGAGGGACACGGCCATCCATTTCCCGATGACGACGTCCCGGGGCGGTACCGGTGTCATGAGCAGCGGAACGAGCGAACGGCGTTCGCGCTCACCCGACATGACGTCGATGGCGATGTTCATGGCTCCGACGAAAGCCGAGACGAGCGCAAAGACCGACATCATGCCGAGCATGATGTCGGGCATCGCCTGGCCCTGTCCCTTCGGTGAGAACGAAACCAGCATCACGATGGCCGGCCCCATCAAGGCGTGTGCGGCTGCGGACGTCAGCGAGCGGCGGTCGCGAAAATGATCGACGATTTCCTTGCGCGCGACGATCGAGTACGCGGAAGTCATTCAGACCCTCCTTCGCCATTCGACAACCGCATGAACGCGTCGTCGAGCGACGCGGACCCGGCGCCGCGGCAGATCTCGCCGGGCCGGCCGGCGGCGACCACGCGGCCCCGGGCGAGCATGACCACGGTGTCGCAGAGCGCCGAGACCTCCTCCAGCACATGACTCGAAAAGACGATGCACGTGCCTCGTGCCCGCAGGTCGGCAAGCAGCGTGCGAAGCGTCCGGACGGTCGGGATATCGAGGCCGTTGGTCGGCTCGTCCAGCAGGAGGTTGCCAGGCTCGTGCACCAGCGCTCTCGCCAATGCGACCTTCATCCGCTCGCCCTGGGAGAAGCCCGCCGCGGGCCGGTCGGCAATCGAGCCCAGCGCCAGGAGCGACACGACTGCCTGCACCCGATCCTCGAGCGCGGCTCCGGACAAACCGTGCAACTGGCCAAAGTACCGAATGTTCTCGCGTGCAGTCAGGCGAGAGTAGAGACCCTTGTGGTCGTGGAGGACGCCCACACGCCGGCGTGTGTCGATCGATGTCGCCGACGCAGCGCCGTCGATTCGAATGGTGCCCGCATCAGGCTTCACCACGCCACAGATCATCCCGAGCGTCGTGGTCTTCCCCGCCCCGTTTGCTCCGACCAACCCGGTAACCTTGCCGTCGGGCGCCACGAACGAGACTCCATCGACGGCCGGCACGGCACCGTATCTCTTGTAAAGGCCTTCGACTTCGATCATGCGGCGGCTGGCTCCTTCTGATGGAGGTTAGTCCGCCGCGATGACATTTCCTTACACGGTGCTTTCCTCTCACCGATCCGCCGGCGATTCGACGGCAATCCGCCGGTAGATGGCCCGCGCCTCGTCGTAGGCGCGCTCCGCATCAGCGCGCTCAGCCGGCGCGATCCGGCGAGCGCGCACGCGCCAGAGTTGATCCACAGCGCCGAGCGCCCACTGTGCGCTCCTCCGTGACGCCCGGATCGGCTTGCCACCGACGATCACGGTAACCGGATTGGTATGGAGCTGCGGGAACTCTCGCAGCGCGATCCAGCTGCTCCGATCGATCGGCACGGAGAACTCGACGGGATGTTCACGCCCATCCGCCGCCACCTCCCGGCTGGCGACCGCGACGCCGTTGACCACGACTTCGACGAGCCGGCGGGTGCGCTGGTAGAGCGGATCGAGTGACTGCGTCTCGCGCTTGATGACCGTGTCGCCGACGTACCGGCGGCCGCCGACCGGAATTTTGGCGCCGTGGGCAGATTCGAGCGGCGTTTCCGGCGAGAACGCCACGACGCCTTTCACCGTGACCGTGCGCGGGCCTCCCAGCTGAAGCTCGTCTCCAGACGACCTGTCATCGACCGTGAACGCGAGCGCATGTGCGTAACCGTCGCTCACGTAGCCGCGGCCGCGTGCAATGCCCTGGACCCATTGCGCGTAGTCGACCCGACCCTGAGTGCCGAGACGCACGTAGGTCCGCCCCTGCCCCACGCGAGTTCCGCTCATGCACGGAAAGTCCGTTTCGCCGCTGGCCTTCACCGGAAACCCGACGTTGAGCAGGTGATACCACGCGTTCCATTCCCGGATGCGATCGGTGTCCATCGCGCTGATGAAATCGACGGCGCCGTGGGCCGCGGTGACGAAGATCTCCTGCGCGCCGACGCTGTTCAGCTCCGGAATCGCGTAGTTGGGCAGCTGGTCGTCGGCGCGGTCGTGGCTGGCCTTCAGTTCGCTCGCGCCGAGCGTGCCGTCGCGATCGGTGTCGATCTCCGCAAACCGCTCGGGCAGAAGACCGCGTGCGGCCTCGGCGGACTCGAGCCTGCCGTTTCTGTCGGTGTCGAGCTGCTCGAGAAGCCGGCCGGTCGCCGCCTCGGGATCGATTTGAAGACCGCTGCCCGAATGCGCGTAGCCGCCGACGCCGCCCTGCGCCTTCGTCCATCGCAGCACCGGCAGCGTCCAGGTCGGCCAGTCCTTGCTGCCGTTCGCTCCCGGATAGATTTGCTCCTTCAGGTTGATCAGGCACACGTGGCCCAACGCTTCTGACCCGAAGCCGCTGACCTCGATGTCGTACTTCATCAGCGTCAGCGGTTCGCTGCGCTTGTCGGCCATCGGAGCGAAGAACTGCTTCTGATGATCGAAGCCGGGTCCCCAGGTGAGGACGCTGCCGACATTCAAACCCTCGCCTTTGATCTGGCGGAACATGTCCGAAGGCTCTACGCCTTCGGTGGGCGACGTGTAATGCGCACAACCGGCGGCGTGGATGTGATGATCGCCGCTGAAGTACCCGCGGGACGAGGGGTCGATCCAGCGCTCGAGCCTGACGGCGATCTCCGGCTTCACGGCTGAACTTCCGGTCTCCGGCCCGGGAATCGTCACGGTCCTCCTGAGCCAGCGGTATTCCGGGCCACGCCCGTAGAACATCGTCAGCTGCCCGGGCGGTAGCAGCACGTCTTCGCCGTGTGCACGATAGATCTGTTTCTGGAAGAAGAGATCCGGCGCCAGGCGCTTCGCCTGCGGCGGGAACACGTGCCCCTGCTGATCCTCGAACTGGAAGCGTCCAGTGGTGGGATGACCGTCATGATCGAGCACGCTCAGGCGCACGGCAATTGCAGGCTTGACCGTGAACAGGACCGGAGCTTCCGCCCGAAAGCCCAGATCCTGCGTGCCCTGGCCGACGTCGAACGTGATCGTCGCTTCACGGCGGCCCGATTCGTTCGAGTAGATCAACGCAATGACGTATTCGAGCTCGAGGCCGCTCAGATTCGGCGTCATCGGCGCAGCCGTGAACAGCTCGAGATCGAGAAAACGGTCGGTTCGCCGCTCGACGTTCTCGTTTTCGCGCAGGTGCTGCTGCTGCATCCGATCGGCCGACAGCCTTGCCATGCCGGCATAGACAGGTCCCGCTTGAGGACTACCGATCCGGAGCCGAGGAGTCGCGCCGCTGTCGTTGATCACCTTGACGATGGCGGGCGTATAGCCGGCCTGCTGCAGCACCGCAGGCGCCGCGCCGCGTTCGACACGCACGCGCGACTCCGGATTGATGTGCACGGAGAGCAGCACGCGGCTGTCCAGCAGCTGCTGCAGCGCCTGCGAATCGCGCGCCTGACCCGCCTTCAGCAGATTCGCGCGGAGCTCGGCGGGCAGCGGCGCTCCGAGGTAGTCGAGGGCAGCCGCCAGCCGCTCGATGCTGGCGGCGAGCGGCTGACCCGCCACGGTCACCGTCGGGATGCGCCCGCCCGCACTCGCCCCGGCGCGGCGCGGCACCATCCCAATCAGGTGCAGGCTGGAGTAGAGCGCCGCGAGAAGGCCGGCGAGGACGACGGTCAGCGTCGTGTTCCCTGTGCCGAAGTCGAGCGTGCAGCGCACCGCCTGATTATGCGCTGCGATACCTGCGGCACAAAACCGCGCGCGATCATCCATGGGGTACGGCCGTGTCCACTAAAGGCGCCGCACAGATCACGAGTTATCGGCAGAAACCTCGTGATTTTGCGACTTCATCAGCGGCATCCGCCTTGCGTCTCCGCCAGCGGTCAATCGTGACCATGACCGTTCCAAGGAAGGGCCCAGTGACGCCTGTCAAAACGGTAAGCACCGTACTACTTCTGGCATCGATGGTCAGCTTTCATCCGGCGCCCGTTCAGGCCGTGGATGGAGACCACCGGGATCGGTTTGAAGACCGGAACGATGCTCACGAGGCCAAGAAGGATAAGAAGGCCGAGAAAGCTCGTCGAAAGGCCGAACGCCGGGAAGATCGCGCTGAAGCTCGCGCGGAGTACTGGGACGCGGCCCGTTACTACAAACACGACGAACGTCGGTACAAACCGCGGCGGCTGGGCAGAAACGACTGGGTCTACCGCGGCTCGGACAACCGATACTACTGCCGTCGCGACGACGGCACGACGGGCCTGATCATCGGCGGAATCAGCGGCGCTGTCCTCGGCCACATCATCGCTCCGGGCGGAGCGAAGACGCTCGGCACAATCGTCGGCGCTGGCGCCGGCGCTCTGATCGGCCGGGCGATCGACGACGGCGACGTCGTCTGCCGCTGACGACGGCGCTTGCCGTCTTCGAGTCGTCAGTGCACCGGCCCAGGCACCGGCTGTTGGGATGTAATCTACGATCAGGCCTGGGATTCGAAATTCGAGGCTGGTCACAGGTTGCACTGAACAGGAGGTCCCATGAGAGCGCGAGCCATCGGGATACTCGTCATCTCGACATTCTGCCTGGCGGCGTTCGCGCCCGCCCGGCAGTCGCAGCATGGGCAGCCGGCGCACGAGCCGGGCCAGAAACCGGCACACGGTGCTCACATGGAGCACCGGTTCGACGATCCCGAGCGTTACGCGAAATCGTTCGACGATCCCGCTCGTGACGAATGGCAGATGCCCGGCCGGATCATCGACGCGCTCGGACTGACTGCCGGTCAGGTGGTCGCGGACATCGGCTCGGGCACCGGCTACTTTACCGTGCGCCTGGCAAAGGCCGCGGCCCGTCCGAAGGTCTACGCCGTCGACATCGAGCCGGCGATGCTCGAGTACGTGAGGCAGCGGGCAGCCAGAGAGGGACTGACGCAGGTCGTCGCGGTTCAAGCGAGCGCGACGACGCCGAATCTGCCCGAGCCTGTTGACGTCGTCCTCGTCGTCGACACCTACCATCACATTCCGAACCGTCCGGCCTACTTTCGTGAGATCCGCAAATCGATGAAGCCGTCGGGGCGACTGGCGATCGTCGATTTCCGGAAAGGAGCGCCGTCAGGACCGCCGGAAGAATTCAGGTTCACCCCGGAACAGATCACCGCTGAATTGAAGCAGGCAGGATTCTCGCTGCAGACGCAGCACGATTTCCTGCCCCGCCAGCTTTTCCTGATCTATACGTTTTGAGTCGGTGCTGCTGCTTCCCCGCTACGGCTCAGGTCGTCAGGTCCGATTCTGCCGTCGCAGCACGCACCAGTGACCTTCACCAGCCCTGCTCGCGGTGCCCCACCACTCACCGGGCAGCTGCGCGACGAGGTCGTCTACTGAGAGATAGATCGGTGTCTGTTCGCCGCTGCTGTTGACCCACACCAGGACGCCATCCGGCCGCAGCACCCGGTCGACTTCGCCGGGAAACAGGAACGCGTTGATCAGCACGACTCCGGCTGCCGAGGCGTCGGCGACCGGCAGACGCGCTCCGTCGGCTTGAACGCGATATGCGGGCCCGTCTGGCGCGCGACTCAGCATCGCCAGCGACAGATCGACCGCCAGCACCGTCCCGAAACGTGCAGCCACCAGAGCGGAATACGTGCCGATGCCGCTGCCGACTTCCACGGCCAGACCGGCGGAACAGCTGATCGTGTCCAGGCCTCGTGAGAGCGCGTCGGCGGCAATCGCCGTTCGTTCGGGCGAGGTTCGCGTATGCCATTCGCGGGCAAGGTCGTCGAAGTACTCCTCGACCTGGTCCCGGAGTTCGGGTGTCCAGCTGCCGCCGTCGAGTCCCGCCGCGCGCCGCGTCGCGATGCGCATCGGATGGTCGGGACCACCTGCGCCTGAGGATCGATGACCTTCGATCAACAACGGGGGCAGATGCTGAATTGCCATGCCTAGCGCGTGGCGCGAGTACCGAGCGTGACCTCCAGCGTCAGCGGCTTGCCGTCGCGTAGCAGCTGTAACGACACCGTGTCGCCCGGCTTGTGGGCGCGCAGCGCGTCGGTCAGTCCCTGGAGATCGGCCACCTCGAGCCTGCCCATGCCGACGATGATGTCGCCGGCGCGCACCCCGGCTTTGTCGGCCGGAGAACCGGGCGTCACTCCGCTCAATTTCACACCGCGGTCGACCGGTGAAAAGTCAGGGACACTTCCAAGGTAGGTGCCGCCCGTCCCGCCTGAACTCGCGGCTGGCGGCTTGCCAGCCCCGCGCCTGAGCGTCAACTGGTCAGGCCGTGCCGCCACGGCTGACGCGATTTCAACGACCATCCTCGTCACTTTTCCGAGTCCGGCCACATCGATCTTGTCGGCATCGTCAGTCGGCTTGTGGTAATCCCCGTGCGTGTTCGTGAACAGGTGGAGCACCGGGATGTCCTTCGCGTAGAAGGCAGTATGGTCGCTCGGGCCATATCCCTCGCCGCGGGTGGCAATGGCGATGCCCGCACGCGTCGCCGCAGGTTCCACGAGCGTGCGCCACTGTTCGGCGGTATCGACACCGTAGACAATGAGGGGGCCCGCTCCCAGCCGGCCGACCATGTCGAGGTTGATCATCGCCGTCATCCGCCCGGCGATTGTCGGATGGGCCACGAAGTGCGTGGAACCGAGCAGTCCGGACTCTTCCCCCGTGAACGCCATGAAGAGCACGCTTCGTGCCGGACGCGGCCCGGCGGAGAGTGCGCGTGCGGCCGAGAGCACGACCGATACGCCGGACGCGTTGTCGTCGGCCCCGTTGTGAATCGCCTTCTCGCCGGGCGCCAGCGACGACCGGGTACCGCCCTCGCCAAGGTGGTCATAGTGGGCGCCAATCACGATCCACTCGTCTCTCAACCGCGAATCGGCGCCGTCGAGCGCGGCAATCACGTTGCGGCCCGTGCCACCAGGTGCATGAGGGTTGAGCGCGGAAGCGAGCGACAGACTCTGGAAGAACGTGCTGTCGTCACCCGCTGGCCGGAGTTTCGCCTTGGCGAACTCCCCTGCGATGTACTCGCCGGCGCAGCGTTCACCGGCGCTGCCCGCCAGCCGGCCCGCAAGCGCATCATCCGCGAGATATCGCACGTCGGCGATTGCTCCGGTGGCGCCCTGCACGACATCGGCGGCAACCGGGCACGTTTGAGCGTCCGCCGGTGCGCCGGCGGCGGTCAGCGCCAGGAGAAAGACAACGGTCTGACGAAGCATCCCGTTACTGTACCGCACGACCGCGAGCCGCGCGGGTCTAGGAGTCGCCGACGATGTCCGCCAGGCTCGTCGTCACCTCGAACGCGTGCTGATCGGGTTGCGGAGGGTTGCCCGGGCGGATCGAAAGTCGAACCTGCATTCCAGCCGCGCGTGCCGCGGTCAACTCGCGGGTGACGTCCGAGACGAACAGGATCGAGGCGGCTGGCAGACCGATGGCTTGCGCGATCGTGCGATAGCTGGCCGCCTCGATCTTTGGCCCGACGCGAGTGTCGAAGTACCACCGCAGAAATGGCCTCAGATCGCCGGCCGACGAGTGGCCGAACAGAAGCTGTTGCGCCAGCTCGCTTCCCGACGAGAAGATGCCGACCGGCAGCTTCCGCTCCTGCCAGCGGCGAAGCGCACCAGGCACATCGGGAAAGACCTCGCCTACGAGCTCGCCCCTGCGGTAGCCCTCCTCCCAGATTCTGCCCTGCAGCTCCTTGAGCGCCGGCGACTTGCGATCGCGATCCATGAGCCATTCGGCGTAGGCGGCCAGTGCCGCGAGTCGTGCCGATTCGGGTTCGTCGACCCAGGGCGGAACGAGCTCGCCTTGCAGCGAAGCGGCGTCGTGCTCGTCACGGAAGGCGGCGAACAACGTCGCGTACCCCTCCGAACGCGCATGCCGTTCCAGGTGGGAACGCAGGTGTGTTCGAGCATGAGGGAACAGCACCTCTGTGACGAACGCGATCGGCGTGGTCGTGCCTTCGATATCCAGCAGGATTGCGCCGATCGCGGACGGCGCCGGCTGTTCGCTCACACGCGAATCGGCTGAATCGGCGGAACGTACGAGCGGCCGAAGCACACCGGCTGGAATCCCTTATCGATGCCGGTATCGGTGTAATGCGGAGTCCAGCCTGAGGGATCCTGGAACAGCCGGATGGCGCGGATCCGGCGATCCGCGCACAGATCGAACCAGTGGTGCGTTCCGCGCGGCACCCGGATCAGATCGCCGGCTTCGACTTCGATCGCGAAGACCGGGTTGTCGGGCGGATGGACGTGGAACAGGCCGCGGCCTTCGACGATGAACCGGACCTCGTCTTCGTCGTGCCAATGCTCGCGGCTGAATCTCGCGAGCATGGCGTCGAGGTTCGGCGTGTCGGGCTTCACGTCGATCACATCTGCCGTCACGTAGCCGCCGCGCGCCTTCAGCGCTTCGACTTCCCGGCCATAGGCAGCGAGAACTTCGTCCGGCGGCGCGTCGTCCGATAGCGGACGGTCGGGAACCCACTGTTCGTATTCGATCCCGAACCGCGCCAGGAACGGACCGATCTCGGCCGTCTCGCTCAGCGTGATGTTCTCTGAAGGAATTTTCACGATGGCCATGATGCTGACTCCTTCACTTCGGTCCGCCCGACGATCTCCAGCAGGAACTCGACGATCTCGACGTGGCGCACGGCTTGCGGCAACGTCTGCCCCCAGGTGTACATCCCGTGGCGGCGGAGCATGAACGCGTGACAGCTCGGGTGTTCCGCAAGTGCCTCCCGAACCCGTCCGGCGAGCCTGGTCATGTCCTGGTCGTTCTCGAGGACTGGAATCCACTCGTGGTGTTCGTGCGTGGAAACCCCCTCCAGGCCCTTCAACATTTCGTAGCCCGCGATACCGAGGCCGCCGGTTCCGGCGTGGCGATCGGAGAGCAGGGTGCTCCAGACGGAATGGGTGTGAAGCACCGCTCCGGCGCCGCGGGCGCGAACAATCTCGACGTGCAGGAGCGCTTCCGCCGACGGCCGGGCGCCTGGCGGGCGCAAGACGCCGCACTCACTATCGATCTCGACGATCGCATCGGAGTCGAGACGCCCCTTGAACACTCCGCTGCGCGTCATGGCAAGCCGCAACGGGTCCCGTCCGAGCACGACGCTGAAGTTCCCACTGGTCCCCAGGACCCAATTCCGTGCGTCGAAGCGCCCCCCGACCTCTGCCAGCAGTCCGGCGGCCTGCACCAGGTCCAGTGACACATCCCGATCTTGCGACGATTGCCGGGCGAGAGCAATCCCCGTGAACGCGCGAAAGGACTACTGGGTCGCGGTTTCGGGCCGGCCTCGGGCCACCCAGTCCTTTGCGAGCGTATAGGTCGCGGCGAGCACCACCGGGCCGACGAAGAGGCCGACCACGCCGAACCTGATCAATCCGCCGATGACCCCCGCGATGATCAGCAACAGGGGCAGTTGCACACCGCGGCGAATCAGAACCGGCCGAAGGACGTTGTCGAGCGCCCCGACCGGCAGGCTCCAAATCAGGAGCGCCGTGGCCCACACGCCGTTTCCGGTCCAGTACAGCCAGCCGACCGCGGGCGCCAGCACCAGCAACGGGCCGAGTTGAGCAATGCCGAGGATGAATACGATCGCGGTCAACAGGCCGGGAAACGGCACGCCGCAGAACCAGAGTCCGATCCCGGCGAGCAGCGCCTGGACCAGAGCGGTAACGACGACGCCTAACGCAACGCTCCGGACGGCCTGGCCCGCAAGACGTACCGTTCGTTCGCCGGTGTCGCCGCCGAGGCGGTGTGCGAAGGCGAGCACGCCGCGCGCCGCGGTGTCGCCGTTCGCATAGAGAATCGCGAGCAGAAGGACGGTGAGCACGATCAATACGAGGGTGCTTCCGAGGCCACCAGTGGCGGCGATTGCCCACGCGGCAACAGAGCCGGCGTAGGGCCGGACCGCCGCCGCCAGCGCCGGGGGACCGCCCGCGGCAATGGTTTGCCATTGCTCCGCGACCCTCTCGCCAATCAACGGAATGCCCGCAATCCATTTTGGCGGCGGACCGAGACCATGGGTGAGGAAGGCGTCGATCACCGTGGGACTGCGATGCGCGGCATCCAGCAATGCGCTGATCGCCAGGGCAAATGGCACGATGAACACTACGAGCACCACGAACATCATGATCGCGACCGCCAGGCCGCGCCGCCCGCCGGTGAGCCGCTGCAGCCGGAGCAAGGCCGGCCAGGTGGCAATGGCAATCGTCGAGGCCCAGATCGTCCCGCTCAGGAACGGCAGGAGCGTCGAGACACTGCCGACCAGCAGGATGCCGATCACGAGGACGAACAGCACGATGCGCGTGATGTCGGTGGATGAATCAGACTGCATCAGTTCCTCACGTGCCACTGGAGACCCGGATCTTGCGACGATTGCCGGTCGAGAGCAATCCCGGCCGGCCGAGTCGGCCATCCTGCGATTCATCACACTCACCTTGACGTTCTAGGTGAACGGCGCTATCGTCCCGCCTAGAATGTCTACCAGAAAGAGCACCGGCCGGATCGAGCTGCTCCAGGGGACGCTCGACCTGCTGATTCTGCGCACGCTGCGGCTCGGCCCGGCGAACGGCCACGAGATCGCCAAGGCGATCGAGCGCGGTTCCGACGACGTGCTGCAGGTGCAGCAGGGATCTCTGTACCCGGCGCTGCACCGGCTCATCAGGCGTGGCTGGGTCAGCTTCGGTGAAGGCACCTCCGACAACAACCGGCGTGCGAACTACTACCGGCTCACCGCCAGGGGCCGGAAGCAGCTCGAGATCGAGACCGGTAAGTGGGATCGGCTGGCGCGGGCCATCGCGCGAATCCTCCGCCCGGCCGAAGGCTGACCCCGGGAGCGTCGACGATCGAAGAGGACTGACATGCACCGCAAACGAGCCCTCGAGCAGCTCGATCGCGACATCCGCGATCACATCGACCAGGACGTGGCGGACCGCATCGCCCGCGGCATCGCCCCGGACGAAGCGCGCCGGCAGGCGCTCGTCGCCTTCGGCAACGTCACGGTGACGAAAGAGGACACCCGCGCGGTCTGGACCGTGCGGTGGATCGAGCAGACGCTGCAGGATCTGCGCTACGCCGTGCGCATGCTCCGCCGCGCTCCCGGGTTCACCGCCGCCGTGGTCCTGACGCTTGCACTCGGAATCGGCGCGAACACGGCGATCTTCTCGTTGTTCGAGGCCATCGTGCTGCGCACGCTCCCGGTGAACTCGCCGGACACGCTCTACTTCGTGGCCCAGGGCGCGGAACGCGCCGCGCCGGGCGGCAACTATCCGTATGTCGAGCGGATTCGCGCCCGGACCGACGTCTTCGCCGGCGTCACCGCGTATTTCAGGAGCTCCAGCGTCAAGGTGTCGACTGAAGAAGGGATCGAAACGGCCCGCAGCCTCACGGTCAGCGGCAACTACTACGAGGTTCTCGGCGTCGCGATGGCGATTGGGCGAGAGCTCTCGGCGGACGATGATCGACCGGGAGCGGGACTCGTCGCAGTGATCAGCGACGGCTACTGGTCGCGCAGGTTCGGCCGTGATCCGCAGGTAGCGGGCCGTACCATTACCGTCGACGGCCGGCCAACCGTCATCGTTGGCGTCACGGCTGCGGGGTTCAGCGGCCTGGATCCGGGGGCGGCCCCGGAAATCACTCTGCCAATGGCGGTGAGGACGCTCGATACTCCGGACTTCCTCACCAGCCACGAGACGTGGTACGGCGATATGCCGATCGTCGCGCGCCTGGCACCCGGCATTGCGGCCGACCAGGCGGCTGCGGTCGTCGACGGCGTGCTGCAGCAATACCGATCCGAGCCTGAGAATGCCTGGCTGTTCGCCAACCCAACCGGCGGTCGGGTTCGCGGCCTGCTGCTGCCCGCCGGCCGCGGCACCAACGGGCTTCGCGATCAATACACGCAGTCGCTGCAGATCCTGATGGCGATGGTCTGTCTCGTCCTCTTCGTCGGATGCGCGAACGTCGCGAGCCTGCTGCTGGCCCGCGGCCAGGCCCGCGCGAGAGAACTGGCGGTCCGGGCGTCGATCGGGGCCGGCCGGACGCGGCTCGCACGCCAGCTTCTGACCGAAAGCCTGCTGCTCGCGCTGCTCGGTGGCGGGCTGGGGCTGCTGCTCGCGCAGGTCTGCACAGGCGCTATCGGCGCAGTCGTCGCCACCGGCGCGACGCCCATCCTGCTCGACCTTCACCCGAACGCCATGGTGCTGGTCTTCACGGCGACGATCACCATCCTGACCGGCCTGGTCTTCGGTGCCGCACCGGCTATCGCTTGCACGCAGGTGGATACCGCGCCGGCGCTGAAGGCGCTCGGCGCGGCGAGTCCGAGCTCGCCGTCCCGGCTCCGCTGGTCGACGCGACCGGTCCTGGTCGCGGCGCAGATCGCACTCTGCGTGCTGCTGGCCTCGGGTGCGGGGTTGCTCGTGCGGACGCTGCAGAATCTCGAGACGCGCGACAGCGGGTTCGATCGCCGTCAGCTGCTGCTGGTCGCGCTCGACGCGCGGCGCACGCCGTTTCCCGTCACACAGGTGCCGGCACTCTGCGACGCGCTCGCGGAGCGTCTGGTTCAGCGTGGCGACGTGTTGTCGGCGGCCTGTGCGAGGAACATCGTGATGAGCTCGCGCGGCAACGCGCGTCCCCTGGACGTGCCCGGCGCACCGCCATTACCGGAGAACGCGCGGGTCGTGTTCACGAACATGGTCACACCCGAGTACTTCCGCACGCTCGGGATCGGCGTCGCGGCCGGACGGGCCTTCGACACCCGCGACTCGGCCACCGCCGAGCCGGTCGCGGTGATCAATCGCTCGCTGGCCCGGCACTTCTTCGGCACGGAGAATCCGATCGGCCGGCAGGTCCACTTCTACCAGGACAAGGGGCCCTCCATGAGGATCGTGGGGGTGGTCGAAGACGCGACGCAGCGGAACGTTCGAGAAGGCGTCCTGATGACGATCTACACCCCGCTCGCCCAGGTCCGCGAGCCCGAAGGTCTCGTCACCATGGCCGCGCGGATCCGAAGCACCCCGGCCGCGCTGGCGGCGTCGCTCCGCGCCGATGTCCGCGCCCTGAGTCCGGGCGTGGTCGTCGACAACATCCGGACAATGGATCAGCAGATCGGGTCGACGCTGGTGCGTGAACGGCTCCTCGCGTTCCTGTCGACGGCGTTCGGCCTGCTGGCGCTGGCGATGGCCTGCATCGGGCTCTACGGGGTCGTGTCGTTCGACGTTAGCCGGCGCCTGCGCGACATCGGGGTGCGGCTCGCACTCGGCGCTCAACGTGTGAACGTGATCTGGCAGGTGTTACGCACGGCACTCGTGGTCTCGCTGGCCGGGATCGCGGCCGGGCTCGCGGCGACGGTCGCAGCCACTCGGATGCTGGCGGCCCTGCTCTTCGATGTCACGTCGCGCGACCCGCTCACGCTGGCGGTCGCTGCCGCGCTGCTGCTGCTGACCGCCATGGCCGCGAGCTTCCTTCCCGCTTACCGGGCCTCGCGGATCGATCCGATCGTGGTGCTTCGCGCCGACTGACGGGTCACTTCGCCCGCTTGCCCGGCCCGTAAAGGACCCGCCCCGCCAACGCCCCCGTGTGCTGCTCGTTGTCGACCGTGACAACGCCATTGACGATGACGTACTTGATGCCCACCGGGAACTGATGCGGCTGTTCGAACGTCGCGCGATCGATCACCCGATCCTGATCGAAGACCGTTACGTCGGCGGCGAGCCCCTCCGTCAACCGTCCTCGATCTTTGATGCCGAGCTTGTCGGCATTCATGCTGGTCATCTTCTTCACTGCGTCTGGCAGCGTGATGACCTTCAGCTCGCGGACGTAGCGTCCAAGCACGCGCGGAAAGGTGCCGTAGTAGCGTGGGTGCGGGTGGGTACGGCCGGTCGGGCCGTCGGGGCTCACGGCGCTCCCGTCAGAGCCGATCGAGGTCCACGGCTGCTTCATGATCAGCTGCATGTCCGGCTCGGAATGGTGAAAGAACACCGTCGGCACGCTGCCGCCTTCTTCCAGCAGCACATCGAAGAGAACGTCAGCAGGATGGCCCCCGCGCGCGGCAATCAAGTCGCTCATCCGCTTGCCCTGGAACGGCCTGTTGCGCTCGTGCCTGAGCAGCACGAGAATCATCCCCGCCCACCCGTCCCCGGTCGCGAGGTAGTGGTTGTACCAGTCCGGCAGGCCGTTCATGACCTCGTCGCGCATCCGCTTCCGCGTAGACGGGTCCTTCAGCCGCTCGAGCATCTTCTCGCGCCCGCCGTCGTGCGCCCACGGCGGCACGATCGAAGACAGATTGTTCTGACCTGCTGTATAGGGGTAGACGTTGGCGCGGATGTCGAAGCCCTCGTCGCGCGCCTTCTGCACCATCGCGATGATCTCGTTGGCACGGCCCCACAGCTTTTTGTGTGCAATCTTCATGTGGATGATGTCGACGGAAATGCTCGCGCCTTTGCCCACCTGGATCGCTTCGTCGATCGCGCGAAACACGCCTTCGCCCTCGTCGCGGATGTGTGACGAGTAGATGCCCCCGTGTTGCTTCGCAGTTTTCGCCAGTTCGATCAGGTTGGCGGTGGTCGCGAAGCTCGAAGGAGGCTGCAAGAGCGCGGTCGAGAGACCCATCGCCCCCTCTTCCATCGCCGCCGCGACCAGCCGCTTCATCTCGTCGAGCTCCTGCGGTGTCGCCGGCGACTGGCCGTAGCCTTTCACGTACGTCCACACCTGTTCCTCGCCGACGTACGATGCGATGTTCGTCGCCATGTGCTTCTGCTCGAGCTTTGCAAAGTACCCGCCGAGGGTCATCCAGTCGATCGTCGCGCCGTCGGCTCGGGCACGCGCTTCATCGCCACCCGCCTTGATCGGTCCAGCCGATCTCGACTCCCCCAGCACCATCGTCGTCACGCCCTGCCGGATCATGCTCTCGGACCTGGGTTCGACGAGGATCGTGTAGTCCGAGTGGTTGTGGATGTCGATGAAGCCTGGGGCGACCGTCAGCCCCGACGCATCGATCCGTCGTGTCGCGGCCGCGGCCTGGAGATCGCCGATGGTTGCGATCCGCCCACCGCGAATCCCGACGTCCGCTCGCACCGCGGGAGTGCCCTCGCCATTCAGCACCGACCCCCCGGTGATCAGGACGTCGTAGGGCTGTTGCGCCGCCGGGCGGGTGCAGGCGGAGACGAGAAACAGGGAAAGGAGAACAGTGGCTCTGAGTGTCATGGCCGGGAAGATATTACGGCCGTATACTCACCACAACCGAGATGCTCAGAGCCTGCTTCGCCGAAGCGCGAAGCGCGAAGGCGGGTTCACTGAATGAGGTCACGATGAAGTCTGTTCCTCGAATCCTCCTGACTGCCGTCTGCGCCTTGAGCGCGACGATGACAACCGGCGCCCAGAGCGGCTGGACGTCGCTCTGGAACGGCAAGAGTCTCGACGGCTGGACCACGTGGATGCGGCAGCCCGAAGCGACGTCGGAGGTGCCGGGTCTGGCCCGCGGGACGGACGGGAAATACACCGAGCCGATCGGATCAGGACGCGATCCGCTCAACGTCTTCACGGTCGCCCCGGATGTCGACGGCGCGCCGGCGATCCGGATCTCGGGGGAAGCCTTCGGCGAGCTGCGCACGAAGCGGTCGTTCGAGAACTACCACCTGAAGTTCCAGTTCAAGTGGGGCGAGAAGAAATGGGCGCCCCGCGATCGGCCCGAGACGCCGCGGGACAGCGGACTGCTCTATCACGTCCACGCGCCACCCGGGCAGGACGGCCGCACCTGGGCGCGATCGATCGAGCTCCAGATCCAGGAGCATGACGTCGGCGATCTCTACGCGGTGGGGTCGACGATCGCGGTGCGGGCGAAACAGCGGCAGGGTACCAAGCCGCCGTTGTACGACTACGACCCCACCGGGGAATGGATGTTCTTCGCACAAAGTCACGGCATGTCCGGGCGCGCGGTGAAGCAACCGGACAACGAGAAGCCGACCGGGGAATGGAACACGGTCGAGCTAATCGCGTTCCGTGACGATGCGATTCACATCGTCAACGGCAAGGTGGTCATGCGCCTGCACGGGCCCACTCGCATCGACACGCCGCTGCCGACCCCGGTGACGTCAGGGCCGATCATCCTGCAATCGGAGGGGGCGGAGATCTTCTACCGCGACATCCAGTTCCGGCCGATCAAGGCCATTCCCGCGGAGTTCGCAGAAAAGCCGTGAAGCCTTGACACGCCGGCGCCTGGCGTGGTTAATCCCTTCTGACCGATGGGACGTGAGGACCATCCTGCCCAGGTAGACGGTCCGGGGCTATTATCCCTGCGGGATCCAGAGGCTCAGGTTCGTGCTCGAAGGAGGACATTGTGACCGAGTCTGTTGCGTGCGTGCGTAAGCGTCGTCGTCTGCTCCTCCCTGCAGCATGGATCGTGGCGGTGGCCGCCGCGATCGTGTGTCTGCCCCTTCCTGCTGACGCGCAGGCACTCTATGGAAGCCTGACCGGCGCGATCTCCGACTCGACCGGCGCCGCCGTCCCCGGCGCGACCGTGACGATCAAAGACGAAAACACCGGCCTCGAACTGAACGGGGTCACGGACGAAACCGGCACCTACACGATTCGAAACATTACCGGCGGAACCTATACGATGAAAGCCGTGCTGCAGGGCTTCAAGGAGTTCGTGCAGACCGGCATTCCGATTACGGCTGGATCGATCGTCCGCATCAACGGCAAGCTCGAGGTTGGCACCCTGAGCGAATCGGTCACGGTGACCACCGAAGCGGTCATCCTCAAGACCGACAAAGCGGACATCAGCACCGACCTGCGGCCGGAGGACGTGACCAACCTGCCGCTGAATCAGTACCGAAATTATCAGTACCTGATGAACCTCGTTCCTGGCGCGACGCCGCCCGAGTTCCAGAACGCGCAGACGGACACGCCCGCCCGTTCGCTGTCGGTCAACGTCAATGGAACGAATCGCAACAACAACGTCACGCGAATCGACGGCGCCGCGAGCATCAACGTGTGGCTGCCGCATCACGCCGGCTATGTTGCGCCGGTAGAAACGATTGAGAACGTCAACATCTCGACCAACAGCTTCGATTCTGCCCAGGGCATGACTGGTGGAGCGGCGGCGGTGGTCCAGACCAAGTCGGGGACCAACACGTTCAAGGGCTCGGCCTTCTTCTTCCGTCAGCAGGACGAGCTGAATGCGCGCCGCGGATACTTCGACCCGGCCAAGGTCGATTCGAGTACGTCGATCATGGGCGGCACGGCCGGCGGCCCGGTTCGCCGCAACAAGCTGTTCTACTTTGGATCGTGGGAGCGAAACGCCGAACGTCAGGGCATCTTCAGCACTTACAACGTGCCGACCGCGAAAATGCGCCAGGGCGACTTCAGCGAAGTGCTGGCGTTGAACCCGAGCTTCCGCATTTGGGACCCCGCGACGGGGACCTCCGACGGCAGGAACCGTACGTTCTTCGACGGCGCGATCATTCCTGCCAACCGCATCAGCCAGGTTGCTCGGAATATCCAGGCTCTCTATCCGGCACCCAACGCGGCGGGCACCAGCAACGGACTGCTGGAGAACGCCAAGATTCCCCGCAATCCCAAGGCCGACCGCGACAACTACGACTTCAAGGTGAACTGGAACCGGACGACCGCGCATCAGATCTGGGGCAAGTTCTCGATGATGAAGGCGAAGGTGTTCGATCTGTTCTACATTCCGTTCGACGAAGCCGGTGGCGGTCCCACCAGGACGATGGTGTTTACCGGCGGTCAGACATGGACGCTCACCCCGACACTGCTGTTCGATGCCAGCGTCGGTGTGAACTCGATGCAGCAGAACTTCCAGGGCCCTGACTACGGCACCAATTATGGCAGCGAAGTGTGGGGCATTCCGGGTTTGAACGCCGATACGGCCAGTGGACCGGGATCGTCCGATCTCACGCGGTACAGCGGGATGCCGCAAGTCGAGACCGGCCTTTCGGTGATTGGCAACAATTCAACGTGGACGCCGGTCTGGCGCGACGAGCGCAGCTACACCGCATCGGCCAACCTGACCAAGGTGGCCGGACGCCACGAGATTCGGACGGGCGTCGATTACATCCGCCTCAGACTCAACCACTGGCAGCCAGAATCCGGCGGCAACCCGCGAGGCAATCTGACATTTGGCGGCGGCGTGACCGGAACTCCGGGCTACTCCAGCGTCGGCGGCTGGAATGCCTACGCCGCATTCCTGCTCGGGCAGATGGGCAGCTACGCGAAGACCATTCAGTACGAAGAGCTGAGCGGGCGCGAGAACCAGTACGGCGTGTACGTGGCGGATCGGTGGCAGGTCAACGAGAAGTTCACGCTGAACCTGGGCCTCCGCTATGAGTATTACCCGCTGATGCAGCGTGAGAACCGCGGCATCGAAACGCTCGATGTCAGCACGTACATGGTTCGCCTCGGTGGCCTTGGCGGGAACCCGAAGGACCTGGGTATCAAGGTCAGCAACACTCTGTTTGCTCCCCGGGTTGGTGCTGCGTACCGTATCAACGACAACACAGTGTTCCGCGCCGGATACGGCCGGACCTTCGACCCGCTGCCGTGGACCCGTCCGATGCGTGGGCGCTTCCCGTTGACGATTGCCTACAGCGATGCGGGGATAAACGGTTTCACCCCCTACGGGGACATTTCCAAGGGCATCGGCGCCGCGCCAAGCCCCAACCTCGAAGCGGGGACCATTCCGTTGCCGCGGGGCGTCGACATGACCACGCCGGACGCGAACAACTCGGAGCGCGGCTCGATCCATTCCTATAACGCGTTCATCGAGCGGCGGCTTCCGCTCGACGTTTCGGTCAGCATCGGCTACGCCGGGACGGCCACCGTGGATGGCTATTCGACGCTAAACCTGAACTACGCCGATTCCGGCGGCAATGGCGCCAGGAAATTGTTCGCTCAGGCGAATACTGCGGCCATCAATGTCTACGCGAGCGCCGCGAAGGCGCGCTACAACTCGCTCCAATTGGCAGTGAATCGCCCGTTCAAGAATGGCTTGATGCTCAAAGGTGCCTACACGTTGAGCAAGGCGATGAATGAGGTCGAGGACGATGGTGGCGGGTACACGTGGGCCCAGCCGTCGCAGTTCAGCCGCAACTACGCGCTGGCCAACAGCGATCGTACGCACATGCTGCAGATGGGCTTCGTGTACGAGTTGCCGTTCGCCAAGAACAGCTCGAATCCGCTGGCATTGGTGATCAAAGACTGGCAGGTCAGTGGCATGGCGTCCTGGTTGTCCGGCAGGCCGTTCACCATCGGTGGTGACAACGGACTGCTGCAGCAGCAGGGTGGTCAGCAGACGATCAACCTCAATGGGACGGCGGAGGCGGGATTCGGAGAGGCCGGACCTGACGAACGATGGTACGATCCGTCGCTCTTCTCGCAGCCTGGCAACGCGTGGGGCAACACCGGCCGCAACCAGTTCCGCGGACCGCTCACCTGGAATCTCGATGCGTCGTTGTTCCGCACGATCAACTTCGGCCACTACCATCTCGAGCTTCGAGTGGAGTCGCAGAACGTGTTGAACCACCCGCAGTGGGCCAACCCGGTAACCGACATCACCAGTGCTAACTTCATGCGCATCCGCAGCTATGCCGCTGGAGGACAGGGAAGCTGGCGCGAACCACGCAGGGTGCAACTCGGCGTCCGGTTCGTGTTCTGAGCATGGGACGACCGGCCGATCGGTGCTTCTGCCCGTAGCCGGAAGGCACCGCTCCAGACAAGGAAAGGGGACGATGCACGCATCGTCCCCTTTTTTTTGGATCCGCAGTCTATCGGCTGTTGTTCGGCGCAGCGGAATACCCCTTCCACAGCCATTCCAGTGCCTGGGGGAGGGTCTGCTGTTTCACGCCGCGATCGCAGTGCCCGGCGTTCCGCGCGAAGACGAACTGGTACTTGTAATCCTTTTCGGCCAACGTCTTTGCCATCAGTTGATTCGCCAGCACCCAGTCGTGCATGCCATCGCTCTCGCTGTAGTTGTCCCGGTCGCTGACGTGGAGCCAGATACGGAGAGGTTTGGCCGGCGTCTTTGGAATGAGGCTGCGATGAAACTCCCAGGCGCCGCCCGGAGTCTCTGGGTTGTAGGGCCACTGCTGATTCACGTAGGTGCCGGAGTACGTCAGCACGCGATGATACAGATCGGTTCTGTACCATGCCATCGCCAGCGCCGCGGAGCCTCCTGAGCTGCAGCCCATGGTGGCGCGAGCGTCCGGATCCCTGGTCAGTTTCACGCCATATTGTTTTTCCACGAGCGGCAGCACTTCGGTTTCGACGAACTGCGCGTAGAGGCCCGACATCGTGTCGTATTCGAGGCCGCGCTGACTGCCCTGCGCGTCGCCGCTGCCGTTGGCGATGGAAATCGCGATCATCGCGGGCACGCGCTTCTGTGCGATCAGATTGTCCAGGGTCGTGAACAACAGCTGATCGGGTCCGTCGGCCCCGACAATCAACGGAGCGACGGTGCCAGGCACGTATTGCTGGGGCACGTACACGGCGACGCTCCGCGTGTATGGCGCAGGACCGCTGCTCACGAC